>Ga0316188_10000825_pt1 | contig 14250 bp, 8 predicted proteins | sample Phiworburrow1_MG_FD_204933 | JGI IMG/M metagenome (GOLD analysis project Ga0316188, IMG submission 204933) | Coastal sediment microbial communities from Maine, United States - Phippsburg worm burrow 1 | ecosystem: Environmental > Aquatic > Marine > Coastal > Sediment | place: USA: Maine...
AATCCTTTGGTGGCACAAAAGTTTCTTTTATTGTACGCATAGACACCCACCGCAACAAATTGGTCATAGACCCCGCCTTGTCATTGGTGCCGGAGCCTCTGGCCCCCCCAAATGGTTGTTGCCCCACCACGGCGCCGGTAGGCTTGTCGTTGATATAAAAATTGCCGGCGCTGTTATATAATTTTTTTGTGGCTAACTCAATTGCATACCTGTCGGTAGAAAAAATAGCACCCGTAAGAGCATAGTTGGAGGTTTTATCTACCAGTTCCAGCGTTTGCTCAAAGTTGGATTCTTCATATACATAAATAGTCATAACAGGTCCAAAAATCTCTTCACACATAGTTGTAGAAAAAGGGTCTTTGGTAAGAATAACTGTAGGTTCAATAAAGTAACCCTTTGAGTTATCATATTTTCCGCCAATTAATATTTCATTCTTCGGATTTTTACGAGCCACCTCAATATATTTTGTTATTGATTGAAAAGCGTCGGCATCAATTACGGCATTAATAAAATTGTCGAAGGTCTCAACGCCACCCATTTTAAAACTTTTTATGTCTTCGAGTAGATATTTTTTTACGTCAGACCACAAGTTTTGGGGAATGTAGGCGCGGGATGAGGCCGAGCATTTCTGACCTTGATATTCGAATGAGCCCCGTGAAATAGCCGTAGCCACTTCTTTGGCGTTGGCACTTTTGTGTGCAATAATATAGTCTTTGCCTCCAGTTTCCCCCACAATTCGAGGGTAAGATTTATACTTTTCAATATTTTCGCCAATAGTCTTCCATATACTTTGAAAAACGCCGGTGCTACCGGTAAACTGAATTCCGGCAAAATCTTTATGTTTAAAAATAGTCTCTCCGGCTACACTACCGCTCACATATATCAAATTGATAACCCCATTAGGCAACCCTGCCAATTTTAATATTTCCATAAATACATGGGCCGAATAAATTTGAGTCTTTGAAGGCTTCCATACTACCGTATTTCCCATCAAAGCCATACTTGTAGGCAAGTTGCCCCCAATAGCGGTAAAGTTGAAAGGCGTCAAAGCAAAAGTAAAACCTTCTAAAGGCCGATACTCCATTCTATTCCACACGCCGGCACCCGATAGGGGTTGCTCATTATATATTTGGCTCATAAAGTGGACATTAAACCTAAGAAAATCAATAAGTTCACAAGCAGAGTCAATCTCGGCCTGATAAGCGTTTTTAGATTGTCCCAACATAGTGGCCGCATTCATCTTAAAGCGAAACGGCCCTGCCAGCAAGTCGGCAGCTTTTAAAAAAATGGCAGCGCGGTGTTCCCACCCTAAATTTACCCATTTTTCTTTTGCCTCCAATGCAGCCTTAATGGCTTGCTCAACATGCGATTTGTCGCCTTGATGATAGTAGCCCAATATGTGTTCATGGTCGTGGGGGGGTGTTATCGAAACCATTTTATCGGTCCTAACCTCCTTACCATCAATATACATCGGTATATTTGTTGTAGTAGCTCTGGCTTGCTCAATTGCCAGTTTCAACTCGGCTCTTTCCTTGGTGCCGGGGGCATAACTCAACACAGGTTCATTTTTTGGCAACGGCGTACGGTAATTTCCTTTTGGCATAAACTATCTTTGTTAAGTTTCAAAAGTAATAAACTATACAAACAAATTTTAATTATTGCCTGCTAAATCTGCTTTTCAGTGGCAAATACAATACAATGAACGACCACTTCGCCCCAAAATGCCCTTTGCCCCCCTAAATCACAAAGTCGTTAGGAATAAAAAAAACCGTCGAAGCCTATAAATAGACCCTCGACGGTGAAAGTTTTAGCTTAAAGGGAAACTTCAGAACTACAAGCTCTAATAGCCCCCTTAAAGGCATCTATCTTGTGTTAATCAATGCTTCTTACACTTCCACTTCCTTTGGTATTAATTTTCAAGTGATCAGGCCTTCCTTTATATCTCAAGCTACCACTGCCGGCTATTGAAGAATTTAATTCATCCTTAACATCAATGGAAACATCTCCCGAGCCTGCAATATCAACATCGGCTTTGGTAACGGCAAAACCGGCACCATGAATATTTCCCGAACCACTGACTTTAGCATCAAAAGTTTTGGCCTTACCCTCCATCTTAATGTCTCCGGAGCCGGCTATGCGTAGTTTAATTTCTTCCTCAACATTAATATCTAACTTCATATTTCCGGAACCACTAACATTACTGTGGGCATTTCTACATGTGCCCTTGAACACAAAATCTCCGGAACCGGCAATTGAGGCCTCCAAATCACCATTAATGGTGCCCTCAAATTTTATATTTCCGGAGCCACTGATTTTCAAATCTAAATTTTCGCACAAAAACTTTCCGTCAGTGGTTAAATCGCCAGAGCCAGAAATATTTATTTCCTTGATAGAGGCCACCGTTATGTAAACTTTAGTTTTAGTTTTGTCTCTGTCATTAAAATTCCATTTGGTTTTATTTCCAATTACCAATTTATCGCCGGTGACCTCAGTCTTAATTTTGCTTAATAATTCCGCATCACCCTGCAACTCAACAGACTGAGTTTCTCCTTGTTTGATAATCACATCACCCGGAATGTTAAATGATAGTCTAGTAAAGGGCTCTACTTTTCGAATTTCCTTGTTTTGGGCAAATAATGCAGAACCCAACATTATCCCCAAGAGAGTAAGAATAGTTTTTTTCATTTTGGTATTATTTATATTTAAAATTATATGAGAGTATTTAACGATAATTGAGTCAAAATGTTTCGTACATCAACAGTGAGATCCTCCTTTTGCTATAAAACCCCTAAAGGATTAAAAATTGAACAAAGAACAACATCAGGCAAACTCCACTACTCAATTAGCAAAAACAAAGCCTAATTGTGAACTTCGACGCCTAAAAAACCAAAAAAACCTTAAATCAGGTAGCCCAGGTTTTACCGACTTCGGCCAAAGGTATACAACCTTTGTATTCTCCGGGAACGGCACTGTATTGTAAAACTTCCGTTGCCCCCACCTTAGAGGTAAAGAAACCCAATAAAGTAAGTTCCTTAATATTAATAATGAAAGGCTTGGGGGATTGACCTCCGTCGCTTTTAATTTTTTTGACGGCTTCATCGTGGATTGTTTTCACAAACAAGAGCTGTTTTTCGGGTTCCAAGGTCACAAAACTGCTACCATGAGTCTTTTTGGCTTCATTTTCAAAAGTCTCTAACCCTGCCAAAAATTGATCTTGGTCTTCTTTCTTATAACACTCTTTAACCATTCTATCAATGAAAGCGGGCACCCCGACCTCTTTTGCACCGGCGGTCTCTGTTTTAGGAATGATAATCTGGGCGATTTCACTCATCAACAGAGCTTGGTCATCATTAAAAAAATCCGGTTTGTAGGTAAGTGCTGGTTTTGTGGTACAGCTTGCCACGATTCCTGACAGTGCTGATACCGAAACAGCATATCCCAAAACAAGACCGGTACGTTGTATTGCTTCTCTTCGATTCATAATTTATATGTTACCGTTTTTGATTTCATTTACTGCATGTTTGGCGGCTCGGGCCGTGAAGGCCATATACGTCAATGAGGGATTAACGCAACTCGCGGAGGTCATAAAAGACCCGTCGGTTACATAGACATTCTTACAAGCATGAACTTGGTTGTTTCTGTTAAGTACCGAGGTTTTGGGGTCCTTACCCATCCGTGCCGTACCCATTTCGTGAATTCCTAATCCTACCCCAATGACATTGTCGCGAGTAACGATATTTTTCACTCCTGCCGCTTCAAGCATTTCGGCAGCATCATTTTTCATATCTTTTCTCATCTTGAGTTCGTTTTCTTTTAATTCGACATCAAAAGTTAAAGTAGGTAAGCCATATTTGTCTTTAACCTCTTTGTTTAAAGTAACTCTGTTGTCATGGTGAGGCAACATCTCGCCAAAGCCACCCATACCCACAGTCCAAATACCGGGAGTAGTTACTGATTCTTTCAGTTCTTTGCCCATTTGATATTCAGACACCATTCCGGACCAGCCCCTGCGACCGGCACCGCCTTGGTAGCCAAAACCACGTATGTAGTCTCGCTTGTCTTTGCCTAAATTTCTGTATCTGGGGATGTAAAATCCATTAGGTCTGCGACCGGAATAATATTTGTCTTCGGCCACATTTGGAACTTCACCATAACCCCCAATCTCAAGGTGGTGATCCATGATATTGCATCCCAACTCACCGCTATCGTTACCAAATCCATTGGGAAAGCGACTGGAAACTGAATTTAACATTATTTGTGTTGACCCAAAAGTGGAAGCACACAAGAAAATTACTTTTGCGAAGTATTCTTTTTGTTCGCCGGTTTCAGCATCTTGAATTCTTACACCCTTTGCTCGTTGAGTCTTGTCGTCGAAAATCAATTCTAATACAATGGAGTTGGGTCTTAAGGTCATATTTCCGGTCTTCTCAGCGGCCACTAACGTCGAAGCCACACTGCTAAAGTAGGCTCCATAAGGACAACCTCGAATACACAGGTTTCTATACTTGCAAGTGCCTCTTTGATCGCTATGTCCCAAAGGGCCGGTAAGATGAGCAGTACGACCAATGGTGAGCAGACGGTTAAATTTTTCTTTCAATGATTTTTTCAAATCAAGTTCAACACAATTCAATTCCATAGGCGGAAGGAATTTTCCATCGGGAAGTTGTGGAATATTTTCTTTTTGCCCCGAAACCCCTATGTAGCTTTCAACATAATCGTACCAAGGGCTAATGTCGGCATATCTTACAGGCCAATCAATAGCGATTCCGTCTTTCAAATTAGCCTCAAAATCAATATCACTCCAACGATAGCTTTGGCGTCCCCATGTGATAGAACGACCACCTACATGATAGCCCCGTATCCAATCGAAACGCTTTACTTCAGAATATGGGTTTTCCAAGTCATCGACAAACCAATGCTTCGAAGATTGTCTAACCACGTATCCCGTTCGATTCTGTTTAGTTTGTTTTCTGAGATCCTCTTGTGTGGGTCTATCAGCATTTGCCAACTCCCAAGGGTCTTTGGTGGCTGTCGGGTAGTCGGGGTGTTTTACCATTCGACCGCGCTCCAGTACCAAAGTTTTTAATCCGGCTTCAGACAACTCTTTTGCAGCCCAACCGCCACTAATTCCTGAGCCTACGACAATAGAATCGAAACTCGCCTCTTGTGATTCCTCCATATAGTTTTGATATTAGTTAAACATTAAAAACCAAATATTAAATTATATTTTGATAAAAAAAATTATTTGAGAATTATTTCAAATAATTTTTCGTAATGACCTACATCCTAGACTGATAGGTATGCAATTGAAAGTAGCGTCCCTTCTTTTCGATAAGTTCTTCGTGTTTTCCCCTTTCTATGATTTTCCCGTCTTCGACCACAAGAATTTGCGTTGCCTGTCTTATGGTACTCATTCTATGGGCTATCACAAAAGTAGTTCTGTCTTTCATCAAACTTTTAAGACTTTCTTGAATCAGAGCTTCACTTTCAGTGTCAAGATTTGAGGTTGCCTCATCTAAGATAAGAATTTTGGGATTAGCCAAAATTGCCCTAGCGATGGCGATTCTTTGACGTTGCCCACCCGATAGTTTTACTCCTCTCTCACCGATGACAGTGTCTAATCCCTTTTCAAATCTGTCGGTAAACTCAAAAACATTAGCAGCCTTGACTGCATCTGCCAGTTGCGACTCGGTGGCATCGGGGCGCGGAAACAATATGTTCTCTCTGATAGTGCCGTCAAACAAAAACTCATCCTGCAATACTACACCGAGATGACACCGATAGCTGTTTAAAGAAATCTTACTCAAATCAACATTGTCCAACGTGATTGTTCCTTTCTGAGGGGTAAGAAAGGAGGCCACGAGCCCACAAATGGTAGTCTTTCCCGACCCTGAGGTTCCTACCAGGGCAGTTACCGTTCCTGATTTAGCCTCGAAAGAGATATTTTTTACCGTCTCCTCCCCTATTACGTAACCGAAAGACACATCGTCAAATTTCAATTCCCCCGCAATAGTTTTGATTTCTATATTCCTCTCTACCCCATCGTCTTCAGGGGGGATGCTCATCAATTCTTCGGTACGGTCTAACCCTGCAAAGGCTTCCGTTAACTGACTGCCAATATTACTCATTTGAACAATAGGGGCAATCATGAACCCAAGATATAAAGTAAAGGCAAGAAATTCGCCAAATGTCAATTGATTATTAATAATGAAGTAGCCACCAATACCCATTATTGCCGTAGAAGCCAGTCCTAGAAGTAGAGTTGCGGAACTAGTAATTAAACTTGTAGCTATTAAACTTGATTTCACGTTTAGAAACAACTTATTTACCCCAAATTCAAAGGTCTTAAACTCTTGATTTTCAGAATTAAACCCTTTAATTACTCTGATACCATTCAAGGTCTCATTGAGCCTGCCCGTAACTTGCGCCGTTATTTTCCCTCTTTCGCGAAATATAGGTCTAATTTTGGAAAAGGCTTTTAGAGAAATCAACCCAAAAATAATTACCGGTCCTAAAACGTACAAAGTCATCACAAATGAAATTTTTATTAATAACACCAAGCAAATCACAGAAGTAAGAACGCCTCCAACCAACTGAACAAGTCCGGTACCGACTAAATTTCTGACCCCTTCCACATCATTCATTATTCTACTGACTAACTCTCCGGAGGTTGTGTTGTCGAAAAACTGAATGGGTAGTTGAATTACATGACGCTGTACCTTAGCCCTAAGTATAGAGATTAGGCGCTGGGCCTCAACACTAAGAATTTGGGTCAGAAAATAAGAGGTCACTGACTGTACTACTATGGCACCGGCCACAGCTAACAATACGATTTTTAACATCTCCACATCATTCTTTGCTATGACATCATCCATAATGTATTTGCTTGCTCCCGGCAAGACTAAACCGGACAACCTACTTACTACAATGAGAAGTAGCCCTAGAAAGAGAACTTTTCTTCGAGGCCAAATAATGGTTTTAAAAACACTACCGATGGACACTTTTGATTTACTCATTATATATATTTGTTATTTTTTTTATTTTGGGTTCAAATTTAGCTATTAACTTTGCTTTTCCGTTTATTTTCATAGTATAAAACAATTCATAATTTACTTTTCCTTCAATGTATCATTTTTATTCACTAAGTATTGCTTTTATTTTAACTACCTTCTGCATTGCCGGCTATTCCCAGTCACAAATTAAAAATGAGCCAAAAAAGCCACTGTCAATCAAAAAAGCACAAGGGGAAATAATATTAGACGGTGTCATTAACGAAACCGATTGGCAAAAGGCTGAGGTAGCAACAAATTTTTTTTTGAACTACCCTATAGATACTGCTTCAGCCCCCTATCAAACAGAAGCGCGCCTAACATTTACTGACCAAGCCCTCTACGTTTCTTTTGTATGTTATGATAATACTATGAAATTCATATCTCAGTCTTTGAGAAGAGATTTTCAATATGATAAAAACGATAATGTAGTCTTAATCATTGGTCCTTACAACGATGCTATAAATGGATTCTTTTTTGGCATCACCCCCGAAAACGTTCAGTTGGAAGGCACTATTTCAACCGGTGGGGCCGAAGACGGCAGTTATAATGAGGCCTGGGATAATAAATGGTTTTCAAAAGTAAAGAAATATGAAGACAAGTGGGTTGCAGAATTGATGATTCCTTTTAAAAGCATAAGATTTAAAAGTGGTGTCAAAACATGGAATATTACATTTCAGCGTTTCGACCTAAAGAGAAATACCATCTCTTCATGGATAGCTACTCCTATTCAATATAATGGGACTTCATTTGCCTATTCGGGAAATTTGATTTGGGATGAATTGCCCCAAAAATCAACTAACATTTCAATAATCCCATATTTAGCGGGCGGGTTATCGAGAGATAGTCAAACCGACCCCGTTACCAAGAAAAATGACTTGCAAGCAGGTTTTGACGCCAAAGTGGGAATAACGCCCTCCCTGAATCTTGATTTGACCTTAAATCCTGATTTTTCTCAAGTTGAAGTTGATAATCAAGTAATTAACCTTTCGCGATTTGAGTTTCAATTTCCTGAAAGGCGTCAATTTTTCTTGGAAAACAATGACTTATTTGAAAAGATGGGGTTCCCGGGTGCCCGACCTTTTTTTTCAAGAAGAGTAGGTCTAGCCCGAGATTCATCCGGTACGCTTCAAAGGGTGCCTATTTGGTTCGGTACCCGACTCAGCGGTTCGCTTTCCAAAAAGTGGCGACTTAGCCTCCTTAACATGATGACTAAAGAAAAGTTGAGTCTTGGTCTTCCGACACAGAATTACACGGTAGCAACGTTGCAAAAAAATTTTTGGGCACAATCAACTGTTCAACTTTCATTTGTGAACAAGCAATCAATTGGGATTTCAAACGAAGACTCACTAAAATACTTCAATTCCGATTTATGGAAACAGAAATTGGATGGCAATAGTTATTTAAGGGTTTTAAATAGTTATAATAGAAATGTAGCTCTTGACCTTGATTTGCGGAACAAAACAAATAGCTGGTACACAAGTAGTTACCTTACCGGTTCTTTCGATAATTTCAATACCAAAAATATTCTTTCGGGTGGTGGGTTTATTTCATACACAAAACGGAACTACAAAATTTCGGGAGGGCACACATTTGTGCAAAAAAATTATAATGCCGAGGCAGGATATGTACCAAGCAATGGAGTTTACCCCGGAATCAGCGATACTTTTCTAAATCTGGAGGGGACAATTTTTCCAAAAGGGAAGAAAAATATTTTGGCAAAAATGGGGTCAGTGCTCCAACTATCAGTATCTAGTATTCCGAATGGCACCATAACAGACAAGGGCGTTTCAATAGGATACTATTTCAATTTTCTTAACACTTCCCTACTTTCGGCTTCATACTCCTATACTTTTCAACAACTAACAAAAGATTTTAACCCTATTGATGACTCAAAATTCACTAATTTCTTGGTGGCCGAAGAATATGATTGGCATCAGTTCAGCGTTGCCTATAGTTCAAATCAAAGAAAACTATTTAGATATTCAATAGGGTTGTCGAACGGCTCTTTCTACAATGGCAGTAAGTTTAATGCCAATGGAACTTTAAGCTACCGTGTTCAGCCCTACGGCAGTATTTCTTTAAACTTTGATTACAACGACCTAAGGCTGGGTAAAGGATATGGAGATGCCAAACTATTCATAGCTAGCCCAAGGTTAGACTTGACAATGACAGACAAAATATTTCTAACTACTTTCCTACAGTACAATACAGCCTCTGACAATGCCAATATAAATGTGCGGTTTCAGTGGCGCTACAAACCTGCCAGCGACTTCTTTTTGATTTATACAGAAAACTACTTGCCCGAGAACTTTACTTCCAAAAATAGAACTATAGTGTTTAAGCTAACTTATTGGTTTAATCTTTAATCTACAACTATTCCATTGGGATGATAAGTTTTTTTGCGGAGAGAGCGGGATTCGAACCCGCGATGCCTTATTCAAGCATACACGCTTTCCAGGCGTGCTCCTTCAACCACTCGGACATCTCTCCAAAAACGGTCACAAAGAAAAAGAAATTAAGCCATATAACCATTTTTACTTTTTATAGAATAGCATTGTGATGAAAACAATATCTTAATTGCATCCTTATTAGCTTTATTTCGGCATAAAATCGAAATAATTTTTAAAATTGTCTTGAAAATATAAACTTAAGAATTATCTTTAAATGAAAATTCATTTGGAAATAATATTATTAAACTTATTACCGCAAACATTTTTTATTTAGCTTGCCACAAATTAAATTTGAAAACTTTTGATTTTAACTTAAACCCTAATTACCGTGACTAAAGCCGACATTATAAACCAAATAGCCAGCAAAACAGGCGTCGATAAAATTGAAATTGCCACCATAATAGAAGGATTTTTTGTAATCGTGAAAGATTCTTTGGCGGATGGTAACAGCATCTATATTAGAGGATTTGGTAGTTTTATTAACAAAAAGAGACGTAAGAAAATTGCAAGGAATATTTCAAAAAATACTGCCATTGTAATTGATGAGCATTACATTCCGAGTTTCAAGCCATCCAAGAAGTTCATAAAGCTAATTAAAGCCAGCAAAAAGGTTAAGATAGCAAAATAAAGCAGATAAAGTGTTTTTCCACAGCTTAGATTCATAACAATTACAGTATTTTATGAATCGCATAAGAAGTATCTTAATCGTCGTTGCGCTAATCTTGATTCTTAGTCTATATTTTTTTCCAAAAGTTTCGGTCAATGAGCAAAATCAATTTAGTTCAGACTTAACCACACAATCAGACTCATCTATCTCACAAAGCAACCAAAGAGTTTTACCGCTTCGAATTCTAAGAAAGATTAATAAATTGAATATTAGTAGCTTTTCAGATTTGGAAAATAAAAAAAATGCTACCTTTGTGGACTCTTTGGTAAATTTGTATCGAAAACAAGGATTTTTTGATAGCGTTGCCTGGTTTACAGGAAGAGTATCTGACGAATTGAAAACCACAGAAAGCGAATTGATTGCAGGGAATGCCTATTACGATGCCTTTACTTTTGCTACCGAAAAGGTAATGCAACAGGAGTTTGCAGCAAAAACCCGGGAATATTTAGGAAAAGTAATTGAGACAAATCCAAAAAATTTGGAAGCCAAATCTAAAATGGCAATGACTTACATGAGTTCAAACACTCCTATGAAAGGCGTTGCAATGTTAAAGGAGGTCGTAAAAAAGGATTCAACCAATGAATTTGCTATTTTTAATTTGGGTATGTTATCCTTACAATCAGGACAGTATGAAAAGTCTATTGAATGGATGAAAAAATTGACCCCGGAGAATAAAAATTATATTCATGCCCAATTTCTTTTGGGGGTGTCATATATGAAATCAGGGGAAACAAATGAAGCAATTCGTCAGTTTGAAAAAGTAAAAAAAATAGATAAAAATCCGGAGGTTCAAGCCACCGTAGATTCTTATCTACAAGAACTAAAATAATTATTAACCATCTACTTATCTTTTTTAAATTTGAGTAGAAAAAAATCTTAAAGTATGCCAAGTGGAAAGAAAAGAAAAAAGCATAAAATGGCCACCCATAAAAGGAAGAAGCGTTTGAGGAAAAATCGCCATAAAAAGAAATAAGTCATCATTATTAACACATAATGAGTAACGAACTAATAATCAGTGCCACACCTGAAGGGTGTCGCATTGTCCTGTTGCGTAATAAGTACTTATCGGAAGTTCACGAGGATAGAGGTGGAAGCAAGTTTGCAGTCGGAGATATTTATCTGGGCAATGTAAAAAAAGTTGTTCAGGGGCTCAATGCCGCCTTCGTAGATATCGGTTATGAAAAAGATGCTTTTCTGCATTATTTTGATTTAGGACCACAGTTCAAGTCTTTGAGCAAACTTGTGAAGCTATTGCGAAGTAACAAAATTAATGGTGGCAGGTTGGACAAATTTGAACTCGAAAAAGAAATAAGTAAAAATGGTAGAATAAATCAGCTCGTATCAAGAAACTTATTGATTCCGGTTCAGATAGTAAAAGAACCCATCTCAACTAAAGGGCCTAGAGTTTCAGCAGAGATATCAATACCGGGCAGATACCTAGTCATGGTGCCTTTTTCTAATGTAGTATCAGTATCGAAAAGAATTAGTAGTGCCGACGAAAGGAAAAGGCTTCAAAGACTAATTCAGTCAATAAAACCCGAAGGTTTTGGAGTAATAGTACGCACTGTTGCTGAAGGCAAGGATGTGGCCGAGTTAGACAAGGATTTAAAATCTCTAGTCACGATTTGGGAAAACGGTATTGAGAGACTACTAACTGCAAAGCCACACGATAAAATCATCGGAGAACTAAACCGTACATCTTCATTGTTGCGGGATATGCTCAATGAGTCGTTCGATAACATTCATATTGACGACAAAAAATTATTTGAAGATGTAAAAGCCTATATTAGAAATATAGCACCCGAAAAAGAAAAGATTGTAAAATTATATTCCGGAAAAGCAAAACTATTTGAACATTATGGTATTGAGAAGCAAATCAAGTCGTCGTTTGGGAAAACGGTAAGTTTAAAAGGTGGTGGCTACCTTATCATAGAGCATACAGAGGCACTTCATGTTATTGATGTTAACAGTGGCAGTAAATCAAACCGGGAAGAAAATCAAGAGGGGACTAGCATATCGGTCAATACCGAGGCGGCTTTGGAAATTGCGAGGCAATTAAGGCTACGCGACATGGGGGGGATTATTGTAGTTGATTTTATTGACATGCGAAAAAGTGAAAATAAAAAACTGATTTACAACACTATAACCTCTGAGATGAAGCAGGATAGAGCCAAGCACACAGTATTACCATTATCAAAATTTGGGCTGATGCAAATTACCCGTGAACGGGTAAGGCCACAAATGAATATAGCCACCAAAGAAGTTTGCCCAACGTGTAATGGTTCCGGAAAAATTGAGGCTTCAATTTTAGTTACCGACACAATTGAGCATCATATTCAACATCTTTTTACCACTCAAAAAGAAAAAAGTCTTGCTCTTACTCTTCACCCATTTCTGTATTCTTTTTACACGCAAGGGTTGATTTCAAAAAGACTAAAGTGGTACTTCAAGTACGGCAAAAAAGTAGAGCTAATTAAAGACTCTTCGATTGGAATAACCGAATTTCATTTCTTCAATAAAGACGGGAAAGAGATTGTAATTGGAATTGACAAGGAAATTGTTCTCCAGTAAGCAATAAATCTTTATCCATCTACTGAAATGCTGTCAAACTGTCATAAGCAATAAATGGAATAAATTTTGATTCAATATTGACTTTAATAATTAAACTAAATAATAATGGCAGATACTATCGAAAAAGGTTCAATATCAATCAACACAGAGAATATTTTTCCCATTATCAAGAAGTTTCTCTACTCAGACCATGAAATATTTCTTCGAGAGTTGGTCAGCAATGCGGTCGATGCCACGCAAAAGATTAAAAAGCTGGCTAGCATGGGAGATTTTAATGGCGAACTTGGAGACCTGACTATTGAGGTCGCTTTTGACAAAAAGAAGAAAACTATTTCCATTCATGACAGGGGAATAGGAATGACCGGTGAAGAGATAAAAAAGTATATCAACCAAATTGCATTTTCAGGAGCTACTGAGTTTATTGAAAAATTTAAAGATAAAACTGATAGTAAAGATATAATCGGAAAATTTGGATTGGGTTTTTACTCCGCCTTTATGGTGGCCGAAAAGGTAGAAATTACTTCACTTTCCTATCAATCCGAAGATCAAAAAGGTGCTAGATGGGAATGCGACGGATCGACGGAATTTGAGCTTTCCGAGGTCACCAAAACCAATCGTGGTACTACCGTAACTCTTCATATCAATAAAGACTCAGAAGAGTTTTTGGAGGAACTGAGATTAAAAAATATTCTTGACAAATACTGTAAGTTCCTTCCCGTTGAAATTAAATTTGGGACGAAAACAGAAAGTATTGAAGACGGGGTTGATAAGGACAATAAACCCAAATATAAATCTGTTACAAAAGACCGGATCATAAACAACACTGCCCCGCTTTGGACTAAGTCGCCTAAAGATTCAAAAGATGAGGATTACTTAAATTTCTACAGAGAATTGTATCCATTTTCTGAAGAACCATTATTCTGGATTCACCTGAACGTGGATTATCCTTTCAATCTAACCGGTATTTTGTATTTTCCGAAAGTAAAAAATGATTTTGACGCCAATAAGAATAAAATTCAATTATTCAGCCGTCAAGTTTTCATTACTGATGAAGTAAAAGATGTAGTTCCTGATTTTTTGATGTTACTACACGGGGTTTTAGATTCGCCTGACATTCCGCTTAATGTATCAAGGAGCTATTTGCAAAGCGATTCTAACGTCAAAAGAATTAGCCAATATATATCAAAGAAGGTATCGGAAAAACTTCAAAGTATGTTTAAAAAAGATAGAGCCGATTTTGAAAGTAAATGGGACAGCATAAGCTTCTTTGTTAAGTATGGTATGATTAGCGACGAAAAGTTTTATGACCGTGCCAAAGATTTTGCCTTATTGAAAAATAATGAAGGTAAATACTTCACTCTGGACGCTTATAAGGAATACACCAATACGTTGCAAAACGATAGGGACGGGAACCTGATATATTTATATGCCCAAGATTCGGGCAAGCAACACTCCTTTATTGACCTAGCCAAGCAAAAAGGTTATGATGTTTTAATAATGGATGGGGTTT
>Ga0316188_10000826_pt1 | contig 14239 bp, 13 predicted proteins | sample Phiworburrow1_MG_FD_204933 | JGI IMG/M metagenome (GOLD analysis project Ga0316188, IMG submission 204933) | Coastal sediment microbial communities from Maine, United States - Phippsburg worm burrow 1 | ecosystem: Environmental > Aquatic > Marine > Coastal > Sediment | place: USA: Maine...
TATCACCTCAGGCGGTATCCTGGGTAAGATCACCAATATCAATGATAACTTCATAACGCTGGAAATCACTAAAGACGTTTCATTGAAGATTCAGAAAAACGCTGTGCAAACTATTATGCCTAAAGGCACGATTAAAGAGCAGAACGGTTAATGTTATTACAGCAGCAACCAGTTGATCACCATCTTAATTAATTTAACCTGGCGAACTATTTGCCTGAACTTAGCTATATTTAGTGACGATCAGGCAAACTTTAAACAAAGATTTTTTTATAAAAATAATATCGGGAACACTCAGCCATGCTGAATCAATATCCACTCTGGAAATATATCTTACTCATCCTAGTACTCTTAGTTAGCATCATCTTTGCTTTACCCAATATCTATGGTGAAGATCCTGCCGTTCAGGTCAGCCACCGGACTAAATCGTTACTCGAAGAAGATAAGCTCGCTATCGAACAGACGATCACTGGCAAAGAGTTAACCATTAAGTCTGCAGAATTATCGCAGGGGCGTTTACTTGTTCGTTTCAATGATACGCAAACGCAGCTCCTTGCTGCTGAAGCATTGAAACAGGCATTAGACAAACAATACCTGATCGCGCTTAACCTGGCACCTGCGACCCCTGAATGGCTGCGCACTTTAAATGCCTCTCCCATGTACCTGGGTCTGGATCTACGAGGCGGTGTGCATTTCCTGATGGAAGTCGATATGGTCGCAGCGATCAGTCGACTGGAAGAGAGTTTATTATCCGATATCCGCAGTTATTTACGTGAAGAGAATATCCGTTACCGCGGCGTGAAACGTGATGATTCAGGCTTGCAAATAGATTTCCGAGAAATAGCAGACCTCCAGCTGGCAGCTGAAAAATTACCGCGCCAATTCCGTGAACTGGAATTTACCCAGAATGATGACACATTAGTGATTGGCGCAAAACTTTCCGAATCAGCAATCAGAGATGAAAAGAAATCTGCTCTGCTGCAAAACATCATCACCCTTCGTAATCGCGTCAATGAATTAGGCGTTGCTGAACCAGTGATCCAGCAGCAGGGTGATTCACGTATCGTCGTTCAGTTGCCGGGTATTCAGGATACCGCAGGGGCGAAAAAAATCCTGGGTGCGACTGCCACACTTGAATTCAGATTGACAGAGGGCACACGGGCAGACTGGCTGGATGCCGAACAAAGTGGTCGCACACCACTCAATTCGCTGCTCTACCATGAACGCAATGGAGACCCCGTATTACTGAACCGACGTGTTATCGTCACTGGTGATCAGATCATCGATGCTGCAGCAACAATCGATGGTCAGAAAGGCGTACCCGCCGTTAGCGTTCGCTTGAACAGTAAAGGCGCAAGCAAAATGGGCGAGACCACACGAGACAACATCGGTAAACCAATGGCGGTGGTCTTTATTGAAAATAAAGTAGAAACAACACAGGTTGGCGAGGTAACGACAAAACACCGCTCGACCACAAAAGAAGTCATCAACGTAGCTACGATTCAGGGACAATTCAGCAACCGGTTCCAGATTACCGGCCTCGAATCTCAGGAGGCTCACGATCTTGCCTTGTTACTTCGCGCTGGGTCACTACGTGCACCGGTTGAAATAGTTGAAGAACGTACTGTAGGACCAAGCCTGGGTAGAGACAACATAGAAAAGGGTTTTATCTCTGTCGCTATCGGATTTGCCCTGGTCCTTGTCTTCATGACGATCTACTATAAAAAATTCGGCATCATCGCCAATATCGCGCTGACAGCAAACCTGATTATTTTGGTCGCTATTCTCTCCATGTTACAGGCTACGTTAACCTTACCGGGTATAGCAGGTATCGTGTTAACCATTGGTATGGCTGTTGACGCAAACGTGCTCATCTTTGAACGTATCAAAGAAGAGATCAGAAACGGTAATTCACCACAGGCAAGCATCCATGCTGGATATGAAAAAGCCTTTAGCACTATCACCGATGCGAATGTCACAACACTGATTGCGGCAATTGTACTATTCGCGCTGGGCACGGGCCCTGTAAAAGGATTTGCCATTACCCTGAGTATCGGTATTTTAACCTCAATGATTACTGCCATTGTTGGTACGCGTGCTATCGTCAATCTGCTGTATGGCAATCGTGAAATAAAAAAACTATCAATATAAATAATAACCATAATAATTAAACATCAGGTAAGTGACATGTCACAAACGCATAAAAAAACCATGATTAAGTTCATGAACAAAAGTAAGATAGCCATGGCTTTCTCACTTACATTAATCATAATCTCACTTGTTAGTTTAGCGACCAGAGGATTAAATCTAGGCATCGATTTTACCGGCGGTTATCTGATAGAAGCCGGATATCAAACTGATGTCAATCTTGATGAAGTGAGAACAGCGCTAAATAATGCAGAGTTCAAAGATGCACAGGTACAGAATTTTGGCTCATCGAAAGATATCATCGTACGCATTGCACCACGAGACGATATAAATAAAGCGACCATCGGTGACAGTGTTTTAAGCATTTTGAAAACAACTTCTCCACAAGACGTAACCATGCGTCGTGTTGAGTTCGTTGGCCCGCAGGTGGGAGATGAGTTACGTGATGATGGCGGCATTGCGCTACTGGTCGCGCTCATCGGCATCCTGGTCTATATCAGCTTCCGCTTTCAGCTCAAATCAGCTCTCGGGGCAATCCTTGCACTGATACATGACGTTATCATTACCGTTGGTGTTTTTTCGATATTGCAGGCTGAATTTGATTTGACAGTACTGGCCGCCATTCTCGCCGTTATTGGTTACTCGTTAAATGACACCGTGGTCGTGCTCGACCGTATTCGTGAAACATTCAGAAGCATTCGAAAGACTTCTCCTGAAGATATATTAGATCTCTCTATCAATGAAACTTTATCACGTACCTTGATGACATCATTTACTACCATGCTGGTATTATTTGCCCTGTTCTTTCTTGGTGGTGAGATCATACACGGTTTTGCGCTCGCGCTACTGGTCGGTATATTTATAGGTACATACTCATCGATCTATATCGCAAGCAGCTCTTTATTGCTGATGAATATCCATAAACAGGACTTTCTGGTTGCTGCTAAAGAAGAAGTGGTTGACGACGCACCTTAAGAAAAACTGTATTACCACCTCAGCCTTAGAGGTATCGAATTTATCTCTAAGGCTGACTGATTACTGTCTGGATATCACGGAGAACAAGTGCGGGCTCATGCGGCGGATTCAGGAAAGCTTTTAGCCTGCCTTCAGGATTGAGCAGTAACAGCGCTGAACTGTGATCAACAAGATAAGCATCAGCTTTTGAATCGGATTCAGCAGGCATTTTCATGTACACCACACTCATCTGAAGAGTCAGTGCTTTTATTAATGCCGGATCACCGGTGACGCCGATAAAATCTTCATCAAAATATTGAACATATTCCCCCAGCATCTCTACCTTATCTCGTTCTGGATCAACGGAAATAAAGATAACACCAGGAAACATCTCTTTATTAGCAGTAGCTGTTTTTTTTGCCTGAGCAAGAATACCCATCGTTGTCGGACAGATATCGGGACAATGCGTGTATCCAAAGAATAACAAATGCCATTGCCCCGATAAATCATCAATACTGAATGTTTCTCCGTTATCTTTAACTAGCGCAGGCACGGCAATTTTGCGAGCGGGAGAAAGTATGGATCCCTGTATCGGCGAAAAATTCTTTCTTGCCTCACTGACTTCAATGTCACTATCGTTTTGCTGATGCTGAATAGAAGACAACCAGAAACCTGCAGACATAGCCACTATAGCGGCCGCACCAATCAGAAAATTTGTTTTCAATGCCATAGAATAATTAATAGCATTTATACTGGAAACTATCACACAGGTACTGACTCACAGAACCAGCAAAATAGTGATCAACCACCATTGCTAAAAATAACAGCATCAAATAATTAATCGAATAAACAAAAGTAGATATAGCGGCATTTTTTCTGTCACTGAACATCAGCATGAAAACTTTATAGAAGAAATAAAAGCCGAGTAACAAAGCAGAGATCAGGTATATTTCACCGCGCATATAAATGAGGTAGGGCAGCAAGGTCACCATGAACATCAAAATGGTATATCCTAGTATTGAATACTTGGTGAATTCGATGCCATGCGTTACCGGCAGCATCGGCAGATTGACCTTGGCATAGTCATCACGACGATGGATAGCCAGAGCCCAGAAATGCGGCGGGGTCCAGGTATAGATGATCAATACCAGTAACAGGCCATAGGCGTCCACAGAATCGGTAACTGAGGTCCAGCCGAGCAGGGGGGGAGTGGCGCCGGCCAGGCCGCCGATTACGATATTCTGCGGCGTGGCTTTTTTAAGATACATGGTATAAACCACCGCATATCCGATCATGCTGGCAAAGGTCAGTACTGCGGTTAAAACGTTGATCCATGCAGTTAAAACAAAGACTGAAGCAGCGGCCAGCAAGACAGCGAAGATAAATGCATTCTGTTGACTGACTCGACCCTTTGGTAACGGCCGGTTTTCCGTTCGTGCCATCCTGGAATCACTTTCTCTTTCTACGATCTGGTTAATCGCTGCGCCAGCCGCTGAACCCAGACCGATACCTAAGGTGGAAAAAAACAATACAAATAAAGACATCTCACCGGGAGGACTGGCTAAAACGACACCAACAACTGAGGTCAGCAATAACAAAGCAACAACTTTTGGCTTACATAGATCGAAGTAATCTCGCCAGGTTGCTTTTATCTTGCTATCGTTGTTCACTGCGTCTGCTTGTTTACTCATAATCGATATTTCAATATATTCAACGAGTTTTCTTTAACCCGGAGTAATGCACTAAAGTCGCCAGGCTCATTAATAATAAAACAGCAACGCCATTATGGGCGACGGCGACAGCTAAGGGCAATGAAAAAATTACATTTGAAATACCCAGAGATACCTGTGCAATCAAGACTAGTAATATCCAGCCGGCAAATTTATTCCAGCCTGCAGTAAATAATTTGAAAATCAAAAAAACCAGGTAAATCGACGTGATTAATGCACCCAGTCGATGTAGCCAGTGAATAGTCACACGCGCACTATTTGCAAGATGGCCACCCTGATAGTTATTAACACCATCGGTAGTCAGTGTAAATGCTCCGGAAAAATCCAGCGCAGGAATCATATTGCCCTGACAGGTAGGGAAATCTGTGCAGATGATCGCCGCGTAGTTGGCACTGGTCCAGCCACCGAGCATGATCTGAACAAACACGATGACGACACCTATCAATGCGAATGATCTTATCGGGTTAGCCCAGGCCACAGGGTTATGGTGACGGATATTTAAAAACAACAGTAATAATAACGTTAAGGTGATGAAACCTCCCAGCAAATGTCCCATGACTATTATCGGCAGTAAACCCAGAGTGACAGTCCACATTCCCAGTGCCGCCTGAAAAATGATAATACCCAGCAGAGCAAACGACATAATTAGAGGTTGCTGGTTTTTACTGCGGTTCACAAAACCAATGATTGCCAGGGTAGCGACAAGCAGTCCTAAACTGCCAGCAAAATACCGATGAATCATTTCAGGCCAGGCTTTATCAGCTTCTACGGGGGCATGCGGAAACGCCTCGGCGGCCATCTGGATCTCATGATGTTCATCAGGCACAGTTAAAAAACCGTAACATCCAGGCCAGTCAGGACAGCCTAATCCAGCATCGACCAGCCTTGTGTATGCACCAAGCAGTACTACAGTAAACGCCAGCACGACTGCAATCAAACTTAAGTTATAACTTAATTTATAACTTTGTGAACGTGGACTATCCAATTTGTGAAACCTTTAATAATTTACGCAGATCTTGTAAGAATTCCTTGTTAGGCTGTTCCTGTGTAAAACGCATCATCACATTACCCAGGGGATCCATGATGTAAGTTTCGTTATTGTTAATACTGACATTATTGCGCACATTATCACCCAGAGCATTAACGATAACGGCTTTGTCGGCATTTACCTGAACAACATCCGGATGTGCTTCGGTTATCAATTTTAGCAATGAATCACTAGCAGGTTCCAGATGAACAAACATACGCAGCACTCGATATCTTTCTTTACCAAGCGATGCATGAATTTGACGTGTATCATGAAGCCGTTGTTCACATTGTTGATTACAATCTTTACCCAGAAATGAAATAATCCTCCATTTCGAGATCAGTTCAGCTTCTGGAATTATTTCATCCTTTTCGTTTTTCAGTTCAAAGCCTGAAATAGGAACCACTGGATTTAAAATTTCTCCATGGTTGCTAAATGATTTTATATCAACAAAAAAGAACATGACATAAGCCAATATTACTGGCGTGACAAAAGATAACACTACAAACCAGATCGTGTATGGATTCTTTTTTTCCTTCCGCGGATTATTCACGGTTCCGGCAACAGACTTAATTTCGGTTTGTGAATCTACTTCATTCATTTATTAAACCACTTGTTTGTATTTTATTTTTGCGTTTTGTATTAACAATAATATAAATCAGCAGTAGCGCCAAGGAAAGGGCGAACCACTGAAAAGCATAACCATTATTTTTTGCACTATTCAAATTCAGTACAGGAAGGTCATATTCAAGACTTCCAGCTTGATGCTGATCAAGCCATAACACCATGTCGTATAGCTGGTAACCCAACATCTGATTAATTTCATTCAGATCGATATACTGTAACAGGATAGGCCAATGTGTAGTTTCCTGTACATTTTCTGCCAGTACCAGCGCACGAGACGGTGCTAAATCCAGTAAACCTTGAATCAAAATTCTACCATCAGGCGTCTCGATATCTGGCAGATTATCTCTTGACTCACCCTGTTTTATAAAGCCCCTGTTAACTAAGATTATTTTATCCTCATTAATCTTCAGCGGAGTGAACACATGGTAGCCAACCTGGCCTTTGAAAATTTTGTTATCTAGTAAAAAGTGATGTTGGGTATCAAATTCACCATAAAACTTAACCGGGTAATATCTACGACTTGCGTTGGACTCTGGCAGGTCATTCAGATCTACTGCTGCTAAATTTTTACGCTCTTCGATTTTTTGCTGTAGAGCATCTTTGAACTCAGCACGATCTAATTGCCAGAACCCTAGTGATACCATGGTATATAATAATGCGACCGTGATCAGAGTGCTGAATAACCCAGGATTAAAATGATAAGAAGCGACGTTGATCGAGATCAAACGGAACTGCCTTAAAGCGTTAAAATCACTCATCTGATTAACAGAAACATTCTATAAAACAAGGTAATGAGGAAAACTCATGGTATTCAAAATCGTAATTCTCAGCTTATTATTTGTTGTTCTCATAAGCCTTGGGTCTGCACTGGTAGCTATGGTTAAGGGCGACCAATCAGATAAAATGGTGAAATCTTTAACCTGGCGAATTGGTTTATCTGTTTTAATTTTCATACTGCTATTAATAGGACAGGCCATGGGGTTGATTACACCCCACGGCCTGTCCTGATTACTATATGACCTGATTAGTTCATCATGTTGTAGGCATGGCTCCAGTCGAAACCGCTCTACAACATTTTTTACAACCAGTAAACGAAGATAAAAAGTCCTAACCAGACCACATCCACAAAATGCCAGTACCAGGCAACTGCTTCAAATGCAAAATGTTTATCCGCAGTGAAGTGGTTTTTGATCGCACGGATCAACATAATAAATAACATGGTCGTACCCATGGTCACGTGGAATCCATGGAATCCAGTTAACATGAAGAAAGTACTACCGTAGATACCTGATCCCATTGTCAGGCCCAGTTCGGTATATGCATGGATATATTCTTCAGCCTGAAGTACAAGGAAGATTGCACCCAGCAGAACAGTCGCGGCCAGCCATAAAACCAGTGGTTTCTTATGATTTGCACGCAATGCATGATGCGCAATAGTTATTGTCACTGAAGAAGATAACAGGATAGCAGTGTTGATTGCAGGCAATCCCATTGCGCCCATCGCTTCTTTAGGTGCAACAAACTTGGTGTTATCTGGGTTTGTCAGTACCGGCCAAACAGCATCAAAAGCAGGCCACAACATTTCATGCGTCATCGCATTGTTGCCAGCGCCACCTAGCCATTCAACCGCAATGGTACGTGCATAGAATAGAGCACCGAAGAAAGCAGCAAAGAACATTACTTCAGAGAAAATAAACCACAACATACCAATACGGAATGATTTATCTACCTGTGAATTGTAACTGTCAGCCAACGATTCCTTTATGACAGCGCCAAACCACCCAAAAAACAGGTAAGCGATCATTAAGAAACCGACTGGCAGTATCAGGTTGATTGAACCCGTATGGATTGAAGTAACCGCACCAATAACCGTTGTAGTTAATGCAATTGTGCCTACTACAGGCCATTTGCTCGGTTCTGGTATGAAATATACATCATGATTTGTGCTAGATGACATAAGTTCTATTTCCTAGTTTTTTTAATGTTGTGTCGGAGGTGTGCTCAATGCAACCGAAGATATCGCTTTAACAGCTGTCTCAACAGTATGAACCTTCGCGTCCTCTGATCCTGGTTTTATAAAAAATGTATATGACAGTGTTACTTCGTGTATATCTTCATCAATTGATGGATCAATCATGAATACCACCGGCATCGTTTTCTCTTCGCCAGCCTTTAAGACCTGTTCAGTGAAACAGAAACATTCTGTTTTCTGAAAATGGCTAGCCGCTAGTCCAGGCGCCACACTTGGAATCGCCTGACCAACAATATCTCTATCCGCTTTGTTTATAGCAACATATTCAACTCGTGTCGCTTCACCGGGATGCACCTTAACAGAATATGTTAATGGCCTAAACTCCCATGGCATTCCATCATTTGTGTTTGCCAGAAACTCAACTCTTATTTCTCTGCTGGTATCAACCTGTACCGGAGCATCTGATACGAATTGATCACCTGTTTTACCGTTTAGTCCCGTGACGTAACAAAAGGCATCGTACAAAGGAACTAAAGCAAACCCGAAACCAAACATGCAGACAACAACAAACAATAGATTCCGTATTACTTTTTTATTGCCTGTGTTCGTGTTGTCTGCATTCTCCATCTGGTTACTCTCTATCTCTGTCGGTTCGAGCTGTCATCGATAATGTTTCTTATCCTTAACTTAACGTCTATTTAAATGTCGGAGGCGTTGTAAAGCTATGGAATGGAGCAGGTGATGGCAATGTCCATTCCAGACCCTCTGCACCTTCCCAAACCTGTGCAGTTGCTTTTACTGTACTTTTACCACGAATGGTTTTAATGATGTTATACAGCAATATCAACTGCGAGAAACCGAAGACAAATGCACCAACGGAAGCGATTGCATTAAATTCAGCAAACTGCAGGCTGTAGTCAGGAATACGGCGAGGCATACCTGCCAGGCCAAGGAAGTGCATCGGGAAGAACAATACGTTTACCGAAATTGTAGAAACCCAAAAATGTATTTTCCCCAATTTTTCATCATACATATTTCCGGTCCATTTTGGCAACCAGAAATAGACCGCAGCAAAAATCCCGTATAAAGCGCCAGTCACTAACACATAGTGGAAGTGAGCGACCACGAAATAAGTATCCTGGTACTGGAAGTCAGCTGGTACGATACTCAGCATCAGACCGGTGAAACCACCGATGGTGAACAGGAAAATGAAGGCAATTGCAAATAACATAGGTGTTTCAAAGGTCAGGGAACCTCTCCACATTGTACTAACCCAGTTAAACACTTTGACGCCGGTTGGTACTGCAATCAGCATCGTTGCATACATAAAGAACAACTCAGTCGCCACTGGCATACCTGTAGTAAACATATGGTGAGCCCATACGATAAATGACAGGAATGCGATTGAAGAGGTCGCGTACACCATTGAACTATAACCAAAGATCTTCTTACGTGAGAAAGTAGGAACGATCTGAGAGATGATGCCAAATGAGGGCAGAATCATAATGTACACTTCAGGGTGACCGAAGAACCAGAATACATGCTGGAACAATACCGGGTCACCACCACCTGCAGCACTGAAGAAACTGGTACCGAAATTGCGGTCTGTTAACATCATGGTTACCACGCCAGCGAGTACAGGCATTACTGCGATCAACAGGTAGGCAGTAATGAACCATGTCCATACGAAAATAGGCATTTTCATATAAGTCATGCCAGGTGCACGCATATTAATGATAGTTGCGATGATGTTAATCGCACCCATAATTGATGAGATACCCATCATATGAACTGAGAAAATGAAGAAATCAGTACTGGCAGGACCGTAAGTTGTGGATAGTGGTGCGTAGAACGTCCAACCAAAGTTTGGCGCAGAACCCATACCCATCAAGCTCATGATTAAACTCGCGATTAACAGACCGAAGGCGCCTGGTAGTAGCCAGAAACTCCAGTTATTCATACGCGGTAGAGCCATATCCGGCGCACCGATCATCATAGGCACCATCCAGTTAGCCAGGCCAACGAATGATGGCATAATCACACCAAATACCATGATTAGGCCGTGCAGGGTGGTCATCTGATTGAAAAGCTCAGGCTCTACAAATTGCAGGCCAGGCTCAAATAGTTCCGCACGGATAACCAGTGCTAGTGTTCCACCAACAAAGAACATGATAAAACTGAACCACAGGTACATGGTTCCGATGTCTTTGTGGTTAGTACTAAATAACCAGCGGCCTATGCCGGTTGGTTTATGATCATGGTGATCATCATGATGTTCTTCGATAACAGCGCTCATATATGCCTCGTTTATCTTATATTATTCAATAAGTTGAATTTAATTATTAAGGTTAAATATTAATTTAACGTGCCGCTTTAATATCAGCAGGTTGTACCATATCACCGGTATTATTACCCCAGGCATTACGCTCATAGGTTATAAGAGCGGCAAGATCAGCATCATTTAACTGAGGACCGAACGCCTGCATTGCTGTACCTGTTTTACCGTGTACAACGATATCAATGTGCTTAGCTACATCACCAGTAGCAATTGCACTGCCTTTGAGTGCAGGGAAGACATTAGGAATACCTTCTCCAGACGCCTGGTGACAGGCTACACAACTAGTAGTATAAACAGTTTTACCATGTTCCATTAACTCATCCTTGGTCCAGGTTTTAGTCGCACTTTCTGCTGCAGCTACTGCCTGTTGTTTTTGACCGGAAACCCAGGCTGCATAGTCTGATTCTGATACAACTTTTACAACGATTGGCATGAAGCCATGGTTAGTGCCACATAACTCGGCACATTGGCCACGATAAGTACCGATTTTGTCAGTTTTAAACCAGGCCTCATTAATATAACCAGGAATAGCATCTTTCTTCACAGCAAAAGCAGGCACCCACCAGGAATGAATAACATCATTTCCAGTTAACAACAGCCGCACTTTCTTATTCACTGGTACAACAACGGCGTTATCAACTTCCAGTAAATAGTGCTCATTTTTTGTCGCTTTGTTTTGAATTTCTTCAATTGGAGTAGTGAGGTTACTGAAGAAACTTATATCTTCACCGAGGTAATCGTAGTGCCATTTCCATTGGTAACCCGTCACTTTGATCGACATATCAGAATTTGATGTATCTTCCATAGCCAGTAATACCTTGGTTGCTGGAACTGCCATGAATGCAAGAATAATAAATGGAACAACGGTCCAGATAAGTTCTACCGTTAAATTATCGTCAAATTTGGCAGCGACTGCGCCACGTGATTTGCGATGCATTATGATTGAATAGATCATCGCACCAAAGACGATAATACCAATACCCACACAGATCCACATAACCATAGTGTGTATACCATACGCACCCTGGCTGAAAGATGTGACACCTGGACGTAGGTCAAGCTGATACTCAGCCCAAGACTGCATGCTAACGAGCATGAGGCTTATAAAGCTGGCAACACGGATTGCTGCACTCATGTTTTCTCCTGACTAATTTTTATAGTAGTTTTTTGAATTCTTATAATACTTTCAGGTCATAGGTCAGTTAACAGCGATGATTACCTAAAAGTAACGGCGCGTATCCTACCGTTTTATGGTGTCTATTTACAAGTGCAGGCATCCAATTAATGTGCCATTTCACACACTTATTTCATAAAAAGAGAGTTACCTATCCAGCATATAATCAAATGCTTATATGTTTGTATCGTTTTTAGTGATATTAATGGCAGGGCTGTGTGTGTGAAAACACGCATTAACAGAGAGCCATGTAATTTAACATAATATACATTATGCGGAATCATGTGAGTCAATGAACCATTAGCAATTCGCCATTGCAAGCACTGCGCGGCGGTTTTCTCATGTAGATACAGGATGATTACCCCAATGATAATTCCTTTATTTTTTTGCTACGTGTGCACACAACATTGCCAGTGTAACTAATAAACAATTACTACCTTTCTACAATTATGCTCATAGATCAAAAAATTACACAGACTGCTCCACGTGGATTGGTGAATAGCCCGACCATGGTACGAGCATCTGCGCGATTCACGCTACCATCATTGTTGAGATCATAATCACTATTATCGACGCTTCCATTTCTAATATCGCCCATAAGAATGTCGAGATCTGCGCGATCTACGCAGCCGTCTGCATTAAGATCTCCAGGCAGTGGTGCCAAAAAACCTTCAAACTGGCTAGCGGTATATGCTGCAGTCTGCCCAACCTCGTGTCTTATCGCAGCTGCGTCTGGAGGACCATATATACCGATGTCTCCGATAGTGTATGGCCCATCAATACCTGCTACGCCAATCGCTTTACCTTGAAAATCAAGGCTCAGATTAAATAGACCAGCAGCACCTAGAAATCCCTTCCTGCTTGCTGTGACTAGAGTGGTGCCATCTTGTGCTTTCAGACTGCCACTCCATGTATATGAACCCTGTTGCAACACATCCACCTGGAATCTGGCGGTTAACACATCAAATTTACCACTGCCATTTGTATCTGATACGGTTTCAGAAAGCCCTTCTAGTACCAGTGTCAGCGGCCTTTGAAGTTGTAGTAATTGATATGCTTGCGTCAATCCACTATCGTTACGCTGATCTGCCAACCGAGTTCGCTGTGTTTCATCATGCTCAGGTATTTTTATAAGTCGTATATCACTAATCTCGTAGGGCCCATCTGCACTTAAACGTTTTTTAATATCTTCTGCCGAAAATGAAATAGCCTGCATGCTAAGACCTGGTGCAAGCGCAACATGCTTACCATTTAGTATAGTTTTTGTACCAAGTTTCAGCTCAACTACCAAATCATAGGTTCCTGGTATAAAAATATCGACTTCGAAATTGATATCAATACGTTCGAATAAACCATCTGCATTCGTATCAATACCAGTATCAGTTACATTATCTGTAATCACACCTAATACTGGAATAATCTCAAATTGTGCCCCTGACACCGCTCTAGCGCTACCATTCTGCAGTACTGTTTCGACAAGATAATCGCCGGCTGATAAACCGCTAATTTGTCCTGTGTATAAACCATCACCAGCCTGTATATCCGGCATGCCGCCATCATCAAGCAACGTGATTGTTTGTGGCGTAAGCTCTGACCCATGCTGATAGACATTTGCCTTGGCGATTGCACCCAGTAACGGAGCTCCAGTATCAAATGCAGCGATTGCAACAACCACTGACTCCCCAATATTATATGTTGGACGCGAAACAATCGCGCCCATCTGCAATCCACCAGTTTGCATTACTGTCATCGTCCCTGTTGTCGCACTGGAATCGGCAGGTATAGAAACATTTACCAGCCACTCCCCTGCTACCGGGTTATCTATCGTGAACTGAGAATGAAAGCCTTCAGCAAAAAGAACAGCACCAAGCGGCGGCACTTGCCCTGACTCCACAGTAAAGCTATTAATGCTAGAGGATGGAACTAGAATGCCCGAAGGATCTACCATCGCTACATTTACAGGATTGGCAGATGTATGAATATCAATAATCAAAGATGATGCAGGACTAACATAAACAGATAATTGCTGCATAGGTACCCCAGGCGTTAATTGGAAGACGTCATACATCCGGTTGCCAAGGGGCATATTCATATCAAGCTGAGCGAATATGTTAGATGAAAACGATATAGTAATTAAAAAAAGTGTGAATCGAAACATTAGCGTAACCTCCAATTTATTAAGCCTGCTTCCTGCAGTGCATCCTTTGCGATTGTTTCAGCATTTTCTGATGAATGAACATTCAAATGGTGCCAGCCTGTAATGGAATAGAGA
>Ga0316188_10000827_pt1 | contig 14239 bp, 9 predicted proteins | sample Phiworburrow1_MG_FD_204933 | JGI IMG/M metagenome (GOLD analysis project Ga0316188, IMG submission 204933) | Coastal sediment microbial communities from Maine, United States - Phippsburg worm burrow 1 | ecosystem: Environmental > Aquatic > Marine > Coastal > Sediment | place: USA: Maine...
TATCCGCCATACAGACGGAATTGGGGTAAGCCCTGCAATTCCTGCTGTATGGCAATCTGGAAATGGTGTCCGGGTGCGCCTTCGTGGTAGGCAAGGGAGTTCATGATGTGCTTTTGCACCGCGTTCATGTTTTGCAGGTTGACGTAAAAAATACCCGGTCGTGAGCCATCGGGTGACGCGCGGTTATAAAACGCGGTCGACGAGCCGTTTTCGCGCCAGGGTTCAACCCGGCGGACCTCCAGTGGCGCCTTAGGAAGAACATTGAAATATTCATCGGCGATGTCGTAAATACCCTCGATCAGAGCGGTCGCTTCACGAATATATTGCTCCCGTCCTTCATCGGTATTTTCGAAATAGTTCTCAGGATTGGTCCGCACATATTCAAAGAACCCGGCCAGATCACCTTCAAAACCCACCTCGTTCATGATCTGCGTCATTTCCGCGCGGATACGGGTGACCTCCGCCAGGCCCAGCTGATGGATTTCCTCCGGTGTTTTCACCACGGTCGTCCAGTTCTGGATACGATTGGCATAGAAGGCTTCGCCATCGGGCAGGCTCCAGATGCCGTTGTTGTTGTCGGCGATGGCCTGCAAACGCATCAGCTCCGCAATCAGCGCCTGGTAGCCATTGCGAAACGGGCCGCTGAGTGCATTGGCGGCATCATTCAGCAAGATGGCCTTCTCTTCTGCATCCAGTTCAAGTGTATCCAGTTTGCCGCGGAAGTCCGCCAGCAGGATTCCGTCTTCGGCAGCCTCTTCAAACGGCGCGCCTTTCAACATGTTTTGAGCGGCCGGTAACACCTTGGGATAGACCATCATGGGTGGAATCACACCGATGGCTTCACCCTGGCGTAGCTGCTCTACGACTTGCTGCATCACGGTCTGCACACCCTGCAGACGCGATATATAGTCCTTGGCATCCTGCGCAGTTTCGATCTTGTGTATGTTTTTCAGGAACGTGGGCAGGTCGGACGAGACGTTATCCATCTGGGAGATCACATAGTTGTGAAAACGCCACTCGAAATTACGCAAATCCCGTTGCTGGTTGTACTCAAAGATTCGGTAGCTCATCTTTGAACCCTCGCTCAGGGCATCATAGTCAAACTCTGCCCGCAGGCGTTCCAGGTCGGTCGCGGTCTGTTGATTCTCAAATTGGGCATGCTCGTCCGAGTAGTCACTCCAGTGGCCGTAGTCTTCGGTCTTGATACCCAGGTAGGCCTGGAACTCCGGGCTTTGAGCAAGATCGCGCTCAAAAACCTCTTTGAAAAACGCCGCCAGGCGCTGGTCTTCATTGACGGCGCTGGTGCTTGTCGCAGGTTCTGCCAGGCCAGTCTCCGGGGGCGCACTGTCGGGTTTGCAGGCCGCCAAAGATAACAGCCCCATTAACAGGTAAACAAACTTCATTCGCTTGGTATTTTTCATCACTGTAAGGTCCATTGAATTAGAGCAGCCAGGTGTCCTATAAACCGGCCTGGCCGGTGTGGTGGAAGATGTCCGGGTTCTTACTGAGTTCAATCCGTGCCAGGTTCAACCGTAGCCAAACGTTTGACCAGTTCCCGGTAGCGGGGGATGTGTCCGAGCTTCTCCTGGTAAAGTGCACTTTTGAGGAAAAAGGGTGCAAGATACGGGATATTGCTTTCGGCCTGCCGTTCTATCAGATCCAATGCATTCTCGTACTGTCCCCCACAAACCAGGATATAGGAGGCGTAGAATGGATCAACCAGTAGCGGGTCATTCAGCCAGTCCGGCGCTTGGCCTGGTACTCCGGTTTTTACAAACGCTTCTATTAAATCAATCGCTCTAATCTCTAATCGGTTTGCGCCAGGCAATTCCGAACCCTTTAGATATACCGCTCGGGCCGCGGCAAACTCGTTTTTCGCGATGTGGATCATCCCCTTTACCTGCCAAGCCCACAGGAAGTCCGGTGCAAACGCCAGTGTCAGATCGATACGCTCCAGCGCACTGTCGTACTGCCCGTTCCTGCTGAGGAGTTCCGCTGCATTGACACCGATGACACGTGATCTGGGGTCCAGTTCCACGGAGGTCTGATAAGCTTCTGCCGCCCTGACGTTCTTGCCCACGGTTTCAAGGGCGCCGGCATACCAATGCCACGCTGTAGCACTTTCCGGTTCGTATTTCACCGCCAGATCGAAATTGGTAAGACTTTCCTGCCATTCAATTCTGAGTAAATTTCGATACCCTAATGCGGCATAGGCACGGCCTGACCTGGGATTTAATTCAAGCGCCCGGTTTGCGGCCAACCTGGCATTCTCCATTTGCTCCGGAGCCTTTGCATCACTGAATTCCCAGGTGGGCAACAAGACCCATGACTCAGCCAAACCCAGCCATGCGTCAGAGTAAGCAGGATCAAGTTGTGTTGCCCGCTCAAAATGCTCAATGGCCAGATACAGGTTCGGTGTTTCCCGCAGATTCCAGAAATACAACCCTTTCAGGTATTCCTGGTAGGCCTCGGGGTCGCTGGTAGCCTTGGCGGCAAGCTGCGTCTGGTCGGTCAATCGCAGGCGTAACTCGCTGACGATGGCATCGGTTATTTCGTCCTGGATGGCGAAAATATTGACCAGTTCGCGGTCATAGGTCTCGGACCACATGTGAAAGCCGTCACTGACCCGGATCAACTGAGCTGTCACGCGGATTTGCGAACCCGATTTCCGCACGCTGCCTTCGAGGATGTGGCCCACCCCCAGCACCTCGGCGATTTCACCGATCGGCCTGTTCTGACCTTTGAAGGAAAATGACGAGGTGCGCGCCGCCACTTTCAGGCTATCGATCTTGGCCAGGCCGTTGAGTAACTCCTCCGAGATGCCGTCCGAGAAATATTCCTGCTCGGGGTCTGATGACATATTGACGAAGGGCAGTACGGCGATGGATCTGTCCGGTTCCACGTCTGTTTCTGCACTGGCAGGCTCTTCACTGACCACCGGTGTGGTGGTCTCTGACAGGGCGGCTTCACGCTGCGCTGATATGACGAACTTGTCCCAGGCAAAATAAGCCAGTGCCAATGCCATGACAGCGGTAATCATGAAGTTGAGTTTTGTGCCGGTTTGCGGGGCAATGGACTGTGACCGGTCCACCTCACTTTCGCGTTTGAGACCTTCAGGTGTCATCTCGAATGCCCAGGCGAAGAACAACGCGAAGGGCAGGCCAGTCGCCAGCAGCACCAGCACGGTCTTGATCGCCCAGGCCGGTGTGCCGAAGCTTTCAAACACCAACTGCAACACCTGCGCCACCAGCCACGCGACAATCACGTAGGCAATGCCCACTTTAAAGACATTTCGACGCTTCAGTTCATTGAAAATTGACAAGTGCTGGCTTCTTTGTGTCCGTTATTGCATGTAAGCATAGTTGCTCAACCACCAAATGCCAAAAGAATGTTGAAATTTGTATTCGGATGCCGGGCTGATAATCCGATGGCCGGTCATTGAATACAAAAGAGTCGGTATTGGCGTTATTATTATCAGTTGAAAGGTTCGATTAACAAAAGGAGAGTGTTATGGGTTTTGCGCTATCGGATATGCGATTGACCAGCACGGCATTTGAGGACGGAGATCAGATTCCCCCACAGTATACCGGTGTGGGCAAGGATACCTCGCCCGCCTTATCCTGGGCGGGCGCCCCGAAAGGCACGAGGGCGTTTGCGCTTATCTGCCATGATCCCGACGCGCCGTTGGTAACACCCGGCGGGACCTACGGATTTGTGCATTGGGTTCTCTATAATATTCCGGCTTCCACATCGGCAATCGTCGAGGGTAGCAGCGAATTTACCAATGGCAAGAATGATTTTGGCAACGAGGCCTATGGCGGTCCCATGCCCCCGGTCGGCCATGGCAGGCACCGGTATTATTTCTGGATACTGGCCCTGGATAAACAGGTCGAGCTGGAAGCAGGGCTCACGTTATGGCAGCTGCTGGCGCGTATCGAGCCGAACCTGATCGCGATGAACCGGCTGGTAGGGACTTTCGAACGTCGCTGAAGATAGACTCTAAACTGGCAATCCCATCTCTTTGAGGATTTTGTGCCAGCGCGGATCATTGCGCAGTGTCGTCATTGCCCAGCTTAACTTCATTTCTGTCAGGGCCGGGTCCCGCTCGGTAGCGGCCTGTTGCAGCAGTTCGAAAACTTTTTCGGTATCGCCGCAGAGGTTGTATATTTCTGCGGCGTTGAATATCTCACGTTGTTCGATCAGTTCATCCGCGATCGCGATACCTGCAGGTGTATCGCCTTCCATGCAGGCAAGCATACCCACACCGATATCTTGCCAGACCGGGTGCGCTTCACGTTCAAGCGCCACCCGTGCTTCAGCCAGCTTACCTAGGGCCATGTAGACCCTGGCCAGCTGAAAGTTGGCGAAGACCGAATTGGGGCTGAACTCCAGCACCTTGCCGATCATTTGCTCCGCAATCACCAGCTTACCGGCAGCCAGCGCGTTATAGCTATAGTTTGAATAGGTGGGGGTATTCAGCGGGTCGCGTTCGATGATTTTCTGAAAGGTTTCCATGGCCTCGTCGTAACGCCCCTGTATACCGTAAATGGTACCCAAACGCCGCAGCGCGGTGATGTGCTTTGGATCGCTGTCAAGGGCCCGTTTCAGATCCAATTCGGCTCCAACATAGTCACGGAAGTTGACCTGTTTTATCAACGCCCTGGCGATATGCGCGTCCGCCAGGTCGGGGTCGAGCCGGAGCGCCTGGTCAAGATAACCGGTCGCCTCGCCGATACCTTTGTCGCGATCGATAGCGACCATGTTCAGGGCCAACATCAGGTTGGCATCTGCCATGCCGACCAGGGGTTCAGCGTAGCCGGGGTCTTTGCCAATAGCTTGCTGGAAGTAATTGATGGCTGACTGCTGGTCCTCCACTGTGAGCTTGCCTGCCAGATAAGCCCCCTGCTGATAGGCCGTGTAGGCTTCGGGAATCACCACGCGGTCAGTTGTCTCTTCTGCGGTCTGGAGTAATTGAGCCTGCAAAGCCTTGACCACCGCACGGGCGATTTCATCCTGGACCTGGAAGATATTGTTGAGCTGGCGGTCATAATTCGCCGACCACAGGGTATGGCCCTGATCGGCGTCGATCAGGTTGGTGGTGATACGCACGTTGTTATCGACTTTGCGCACACTGCCTTCGAGGATCGTACCGACATTCAGTGTTTTGCCAATTGTGCTGAAGTCACCCTTAAAATCTTTGAACTGAAACGCTGAAGTTTTACCGGTCACCCGCAGGTCGGCGACCCGTGACAACATGTTCAACAGCTCCACGGTCAAACCTTCGGCAAAATATTCCTGGTCCTGCTGCGGGCTCATGTCGGTAAACGGCAATACAGCGACTGAGTCCATGTTGCCGCGTACCATTTCCGACTGCCAGATTTTTTCAAATATGAAATAGGCCACTATCAAGACAAGAACCGCCATGATGGCCAAATCCGTCTTGCGGGCTGCTCGTGCCTTGAACACAGCTTCGATCGGTGTGTCCGTTTTGTCCTCTTTCTTGATCCCTTGCGGGGTCAGTTCGAACATCCACGCGACCAGCAGCGCAATCGGCAGACCGGCAATCAGCGCCAGGACCACCGCGCGTAATGCCCAGTCAGGTGCTTCGAAGGTGGGCAAAAGAACAGAAGAGACCTCGACTATCACCCAGCTGGCTACAGCATAGGCGATACCGATACGAATGACGTTTCGTTTTTTGAGTGCTTCAAAGAACGACATTTACATCTCGCCGCATAATTTCCGGATCTCAGCAGCCTCGTCAACTACGAAGCATAATGCCATTACCCTAACCCATTTTGAGGTGTTCAGAGTAATGATTCTGCTACGCAATGTTTCAAGCCCCCGGCAATGGCGGTGGCTGCCTGGTCTTTTTGTATGGTGATACTGCCGAGGCTGACGTTGATTGCACCGGACACATCCATCGCCCGGATACCATTGGCGTCCAGAACGAACCCACGCCGGTAAATCTACGCGTTTTGATCGAGCGCCTTTTTAATAATAGCCAGCAATTTGTCCGCTTCCTCGCTGTCATAGCGGATTGAACCGTCATCATTGACGAGCTTCCAGTCATTGCTCTCGATGCGCAGCTTGTTGCCGTCGTAACGCGGGTAAAATTCCTCATAGAGTTGGTTCAGGTCTTCGAGGTAGTTATCGCTGGCTGCGAGCAGTCCTCGTTCACCTTCGCGGACCTTGCCCTCCTTGCGCAGCCTGTTTTCTATCCGGGCCTTGAGTTCGTCCACCTCGGTATGGGGGTATATCACGAGGTCGGGATCCGGGATGTTGTGCTTCATCGCATCGAATTGATGGATGAGGATCATTTTCTCCGATTTGGAAAGGAATTTGTCGCGGTAGTTCTTCTCGGTAAAGATGTGGATATCCTCTTCCTTGATGCGGTCGGTGATACCCGAGTGCGGCGAGATCGTCATATGCCACCAGTTTCTGAACCGGCTCGAAAGAAAGAAAACCTGTGTATTGTAGGCGTGCTCGCGGCGGTCGCCGTAGTAGAAATTGAGCACCAGCTCATCCACTTCTTCCGGGTAAAAAACGTAGTCCCAGCGCTTCGCTATCAACCTGCACAGGGTGGTTTTGCCCGCGGAAATATTGCCCATGATACCGATGGTGCGCTTCATTCAAACAACCTCTTGGTGCCGGGAACGGAACGGATGATACCCTCAACAACTTCCTCGAGGCCGGCGGCGGTCCTGAAGTCGATGGCCTCGGTGTCGATGATCAGGTAGGGGTGCCCGCATTTCATGATCCACGGCCGGTAGAGGTCATTGAGATTGGAAAGATAGTTGTTGCCCTGGGCGGCAAGTTCGGATTCTTCACCGCGACTGCGCTTCACGATGCGGGTTTTGAGCGCTGCCACGTCACTTTCCAGGTAGATGATCAGGTCGGGTTTTGGCTTGTTGGTCATCACCAGCTTGAACAGGTCCTGGTATTTCCGGTAATCCTCATCGGTGATGTATTCGTAGTTGTTCGAATTCTTGGTGAATATCTGGTCCTCGTAAATGCTCCGATCCTGCGCAACCGACTGGCCTTCACGGAGCAGTTCATTCAGGACACCCAAATCCAACAGCCGTGACAGGAAATAGGTTTCCTGGATCTTGTAACCCCAGTACTCGGCTTCCTCCTTCACCTTGAGGAACTGACCGGGATCACTGCCATCGAGTTTTGCCCCTTTCAGGCGGTCGTAAGCGCTCACCGCCTTGTAGTACTTCTCCAGGTAGCCATGCTTTTTCACATAATCCACCCGCTCGAGGAAGGATACGACCTTGCCGCCGGAGCGTTTTTCGAGCGCTTTCGTCAGGGTCGATTTCCCTGCAGCGATGTTGCCCGCGATAGATATGAGGTAACTATCCATGATGAACCCTTGAAAAAATCAATGACGGTGTGAATTCTAGCCGAAGCGCCGGACGAGATGGAGGGAAAATCAGGATAAGATCGCAAATACGAAATGATTTACGTTTTTAGGCCAAAGCTAAAGACCGCACACGAAGCATTTGCTATTCTTGACCCACTCATTAAACAGGAGATCGCCCATGTTTCTCCCGCACCATTCCACCACCGCCCTGCATAGGACTGCCGTGGCGCTTACCTGTGCTTTAGCACTGGTTTTTACGGGCGATGCCACGGCCCAGCAAACGGCAAAACCGGTGTTGCACGGCAAGCACTGGGTTGCTGTCACCGGTAAACCGCTGGCTGCAACCGCGGGCGCGATGACGTTTACGCGGGGTGGCAATGCAGTCGATGCGGCCTGTGCCATGCTGGCGGCCACTTCGACGATGTGGGACACGCTGGGCTGGGGCGGTGAAACCCAGGCGCTCATTTACAACCCGCACACCGGAGAGGTCAAGGGTATCAACGCCCTCGGTGTGGCGCCCAGCGGGGCGACAGCCGAATTTTTTCACGAACAGGGTATGGTTTACCCGCCCGAGTATGGCCCGCTGGCGGCGGTGACCCCGGGCACGCCCGGTGGCCTGATGGTGATGCTGGCCGAATACGGTCGCCTGAGCCTGGCGGAAGTGCTCGCACCGGCGATGCAGATGGCCGAGGGTTATCCCATCGAAGGTGTCCAGGCCGATAACATCGAAAAGCGCAGGGGTGTGATTGAGCAATGGCCGTATTCCAAAGCGGTTTTCCTGCCCCATGCAAATGATGAAAATCCAAAACAGCGCGGTGCGCCGGTGGCAGGGGAAATGTTCCGCCAGGCCGATTTACTGATCACTTTGCAGAAACTGGTCGAGACAGAAGCACAGGCACTGGCTGATGGTAAAACGCGCAAACAGGCCATCTACGCCGCCTATGACCGTTTCTACCGCGGTGACATCGCCGCCGAAATCGTCCGCAGTTCCCGGGAATTTGGGGGTCTGTTCACACTCGAGGACCTCGATCAATGGCAGGTGCATATCGAGGACCCGGTTTCCACCAATTACAAGGGGATTGATGTCTACAAGCTGACGACCTGGGTGCAGGGTCCGGTTTTGCTGCAGGCATTGAATATTCTCGAGGAAATAGACCTGAAAAACATGGGCTACAACAGCGCACGTTACATTCACACCCTCTACCAGGCGATGAACCTGGCTTTTGCCGACCGCGATTTTTACTACGGTGACCCCTATGTGCCGCCGGCGGAACCGGTTGCAGGTCTGCTTTCAAAGAAATATGCGGAACAAAGGCGGAGCCTGATCGACCCGAAGAAGAACAACCCTGAGACCCGTCCCGGGGACCCGTACCCCTTCCAGGGTGAGCAAAACCCCTTTACCGAGTTGTTAAAGAACTGGAGCCCCATCCCGCCGAGCGCAAACGCCGAGGGTGCAGAGGGTTTTCAACAGGCCATGCTGATGAGCAGAGATGAAAGTTTCCTGGCCGGCACCACCTCGATCCAGGCAGCGGATGCCGAGGGCTGGGTCGTCTCAGTCACCCCGAGCGGCGGCTGGATACCGGCGTTTATCGCAGGCTCGACCGGTGTCGGCCTGAGCCAGCGGATGCAGAGTTTCGTACTCACGGACAAGATGAACCCGTTCAACGTGGTTCACCCCGGCCAGCGCCCGCGCGCCACGCTCACACCCAGCATCGCGCTAAAGGACGGCAAGCCCCTGATGGCTTTTTCCGTGCAGGGCGGTGACACCCAGGATCAGAACCTGTTGCAGTTTTTTCTGAACATGATGGAGTTTGGTATGAATGTGCAGCAGGCTGCGGAAGCGCCTAACTTCACCAGTTACCAGATGCAGAGTTCATTCGGCGCGCACAAATCGGAACCCGGCCGTCTTGCAGTGTCACCCTTGTTACCCGCCTGGGTCCGTGACGAGCTGGGCAATATGGGTTATAAAGTGGAGGCGGAAAAGCGGCCGTACAGCCCGATTACCGCTATCTATTTTGATACGGAAAATGGCAGCATGTGGGGCGGTGCCAGCGATTACGGCGATGATTACGGCATCGCATGGTAATAGTGATCAGTCGCCCTGAGTTTTTTAATTTCAATAGGAAAAATTAATATGAGTCGGTTACCAGCAAAACAAAAAGGCGCATCTGCCATCGTCACGCTTATTATCCTGGTGCTTCTGGGTTATGTCGTGTATGTCGGTATCCAGTACATGCCTCAAATGATCGAATCGAAGTCCATAGATTCAATGTTGAACACTGTCCGGGATGCGCATCAAACCGAACCCATCGAAAGCGTTGAAGAGGCCAAATCCAGGGTGATAAACCTGCTGCAAATCAACGAAATGAATGATATGACGGACAGTTTTACCGTGAAGCAAAAAGACGGCGGTATCGTCATTGAGTTCAACTATGACCGGAAGCTGGATCTGATCTACAAGGTCAAGCCGATGCACCATGAGAAGACGCTGCGTTTGAATTGAAGACCGTTCGCTCCAGTCGTTGAGATCAACCATGACATCACGGGAACGTGTGTTGACCACCATCAATCACGGTCAACCCGATCGCGTGCCGCTTGTCATCGGTGTCAGCAATGCAACCGGCATCAAAATGAAACCTTACCAGGGTATTAAGCGCCTTGGGGGTATCCAGGCCCCGGACAATTACCTCTATGACTGGCCGGAACTTGGCACCGCGGAAATTGATGAAGAAACAATGCTCCGCCTGCACAGTGATGTCCGTGGCGTACTGGATCTCGAGCCTGAAAAAATACGCCAACGCAACCGAGAGCGTGAACCCCACAGTGACAGCGTGGATTCATGGGGTGGCGGCCAGACCGAGACCGCTCCCGGTGACTGGTATCCGGGTATCCACCCGATTCCCAACGCCAGGACACTGGAAGATATTGAGCGCTACCGGGGATGGCCGGATATGAGCGACCCGAGCCGGATTGCCCACGTAAAAGAACAGGCGGCCTTGCTCGCCGCAGAGAACCAGTTTGCGATCCTGGCAACCCCCTGGTTGTTGTTTCCGTTTGAACGTGCCCATGCCATGCAGGGTATGGAAACCTTCCTGATGAACATGGCAATGGACCGGGATTTTGCACGTGCGTTGTTGGAAAAAATCGCGGTATATTGCAAACAGCTGATGGGTTTATTCCTGGAACAACTCGGCGACAATGTGGATATCATCAAGATAGGCGATGATCTCGGAACCCAGGAAAGCCTGATGATTTCACCGAAAATGTACCGGGATATTCTCAAACCGGTCCATGCGGATTTCATCAGTTTCATCAAGGAGAGGACCCGTGCCAAGGTATTGTTCCACTCCGATGGTGACGTGGCGCCACTCATCGGCGACTTTATCGAAATCGGTGTCGATATTCTGAACCCCATCCAGACATCGGCGGGCAAAATGTCCGACCTGGTTTCCCTCAAGAAGCATTATGGAAATAACATCGTTTTTTGCGGGGGTATCGATTCACATCGAATTTTGCCGCATGGCAGCGTTGCCGATGTGCGTGAGGAAGTGCGGCGCGTGATACAGGCGCTGGGGCCGGGAGGTGGCTGCATGATTGGCGCCGTGCACACGGTGATGAACGATGTCCCACCTGAAAATGTACTTGCCATGGTGGATGCCGTGGAGGAGTTTGGTTACTACCCATTGAGGTGAACGTCTTTTGTGAGATTGCTGACCACGTTTGATCCTTGATCTTTATCCGTGTGGGCGCCGAGGCCATGCAGTACCTCTCTTCAGGACACGCCACAAGCGCGTCCTGGAAGTAACTACCCACCCCAGCGTCCCCACCACCGGACATAACCTAACAACTCCAGCAACCCCAGCACCATACAAAGTGAGAAAGCGAAACCGGGAACCGTTCGAGAAGCCGCACTGTTATGGCAAATGTCTCAACCGGACACTCCAATGTATCTATAATCATCGATCACTACCTATCAGCTGGGTTTCAGGAATGAAAAATAACAACAGGGTCATTACACCTATTTGCGAAGTTCGCGGTACCGGTCCAGGCTCGGCGATGGCGGGTCAGACGGTGACCGTCCAGGGTGTTGCGACGGGTGAGAGCCGGCATGGGTTTTTTGTTCAGAATGTTAGAAGGGGCCCGGATCCGCGTGTTTCAGATGCGCTCTTTGCGTTCAGTCCAAAATGGCCGGCACCGTTGGGCGCGCTGCTTGAAATCAGCGGTGAGGTCGTGGATTTCGTCAGACAGGAGAATGGCAAACCCGTTGCGCAAATCAAGCTGGAAAACGTGCGGGTTTTAAAAAAGCGGGGGCCGGAAATCAAGCCGTTCGAGCTGACTGCGGATAATGTTCCGGGCGACCCGGCTGAGTTGGCCGTTTTTCTTAATGGCCTGGAAAGCATGCTGGTGAGCATCGGGGCAGGTCAGACCTTTATCGCACCGAGCAACCCGTTTGGCGATTACGTGCTGATTCTGGATGCCGAAAAACCCGTGGAAGGTGTTACCAGGACGGAGCAGGGCGGGGTGCTGGTTGATCATGATAACCCGTTACGCTGGTATCCCGGTTTCCGCATAAGCAACTACGCCCAGGCACCGCGTGTGAATGTCGGTTCAAAGTTGCTGTCGCGGGTCACCGGGCCGCTCAATTATCGTGTCGAGGCCTACCAGGTGAAGGTGAGCCACCCGATCAGGGTCGGGATTTCAGACATACCGCAGACCACAAGTCGTTTGAGACCCGAGGCGGGTTACCTGACCATCATGACGATGAACGGCTTTAACCTCGATATGCATGTTGAATCCCCTTCGCGTGTGCAGAACCCTGGGCAGGATGTTGATGATGACTGGGGTGACGGCCGTTTCCACACGCTGGCCTTTGCTGTCGTAAAACAGGCCAATGTGCCGGATATCGTGGCCTTGCAGGAAATCCAGGACAACGACGGCGCGGAAATGAGCCTGGTCGTTGATGCCAGTTCCACCTACCGGGGCCTGGTTAAAACCATCCGGGAGCTTAGCGGTGTTGAATACCGCTGGGTGGATATACCGCCGGTTGTCGGTGCCGACGGTGGCCAGCCGGGCGGCAGTATTCGCAATGGCTATTTATATAACCCTGGGCGGGTTGAAATTGTGAAAGACTCGACACGCCTGATCGGTGCCGATGAAACGGTGTTTGAAGGGTCCAGGAAACCACTGGTGGTGTATTTCAGGGAGAAGACCACGAGCCATGACCTGGCCTGTATCAATGTGCACCTGGCCTCAAAGCGTCATCAGCACAGTATTTTTGCACCTGAAAAACCCGGCTTTGACGCGAGGTTGCCGATCCGGGTCCGCCAGGCCCAAATTATCGAGGAGCAACTGTCGGTCATGCGCGCGCAGGGCCTGGATTACTACGTCACCGGCGATTTCAATGATACCGAGGAAAGTGAGACACTGGCCGCAGTCGTCGGTATTGAAAACGTGAACCTGGTCAAGCTACTGGCGCCGGAGCAGCGTTACGATTACAACCACCGGGGGAAATTACAGGTGTTGATGCACGGTATTGTGCCCAAAAGGCTGGCCGAGAATCATGCCGAGTACGACATTATTCACGGCAATGAACTGCTGGGCATCCAGCCGGGAAAGCCGACCGACAAACCCAGCGACCATGCCTATGTACTGGCGAAGATCAATATGCAAAAACCGGTGCCGTAATCCGGGTATCCGGTGACCCGAACGGCGAAATAAGGTAAAATTACACGTATAAATCAGTACCCACTTCTTACAAAAAACGAGCACAGAAATGAAAAAAAACGTGATCATCATTGGTGCCGCGGGCAGGGATTTCCATAACTTCAATACCTGTTTCCGCGACAATGAAAACTTCAATGTCGTTGCCTTTACCGCCGCCCAGATTCCAGATATCGATGACAGAAAATACCCCGCCAGGCTTGCCGGCGCGTTGTACCCTGACGGCATCCCGATTTATGCGGAAGAGGACCTGACCTGCCTGATCAGGGAAGAACACGTTGAAGACTGTGTATTTTCATACAGTGATGTCACCTACCAGAAGGTGATGAGCATGAGCGCACTGGTCAATGCTGCCGGGGCCAATTTCGTGCTCCTGGGGCCCGATGCCACGATGATCAAATCCACTAAACCGGTTATTGCCGTTGGCGCGGTGCGCACCGGTTGCGGCAAGAGCCAGACATCCAGGAAAATCATCGAGTACCTGATGAGCAGGGGCCTCAAGGTGGTCGCGGTACGTCACCCGATGCCCTACGGCGACCTCGTCAGGCAGAAAGTGCAGCGCTTTGCTGAAGTGGCTGACCTAGCAAAACACGATTGCACCATTGAAGAGATGGAAGAGTATGAGCCGCACGTGGTGCGTGGCAATGTCATCTACGCCGGGGTCGATTACGAGGCCATCCTGCGGGCCGCTGAAAATGACCCGGATGGTTGTGATATCGTTGTCTGGGACGGCGGCAACAACGATTTTCCGTTCTTTAAACCCGATCTCAATATTACCGTCGTCGATCCGCACCGCGCGGGTCACGAGTTAAGTTATTACCCGGGCGAGGTGACCCTGAGGCTGGCGGACGTGGTGATTATCAACAAGATGGACAGCGCAGGCCCCGAGGGTATTCAGCTGGTCAGGGACAACATCCGTAAGGTCAATCCCCGGGCCGTTGTCATCGATGCCGCATCACCCATCCGGGTGGATAACCCTGCCCTGATAAAAGGCAAGAGGGTTCTCGTGGTCGAGGATGGACCGACCCTGACCCACGGCCAGATGACCATCGGTGCAGGCACCGTTGCCGCGCTGAAGTTCGGGGCGCTGGAATGTGTAGATCCCCGGCCGTTTATCGTTGGAAAACTGGCAGAGACCTTCGAGACCTACCCGGG
>Ga0316188_10000828_pt1 | contig 14224 bp, 14 predicted proteins | sample Phiworburrow1_MG_FD_204933 | JGI IMG/M metagenome (GOLD analysis project Ga0316188, IMG submission 204933) | Coastal sediment microbial communities from Maine, United States - Phippsburg worm burrow 1 | ecosystem: Environmental > Aquatic > Marine > Coastal > Sediment | place: USA: Maine...
CGTCGTCAAAAAGCAACAGCACGGGCACTTTCGGCAACGGATAGAGCTTCATAATGAGTTGATAGGAAAGATCCAGACCCGGATTCCGGCCGCCGAGCCTTTCACAAGCTGCGTTCAATTCATCCAGACGACCTGAAAAATTTTGTGCGATGGGCCGTTCGGTATTATTGACAAAACTGCCGGCTAACGGAGCGGCATCTTTAAAGTCCCTATAGGAAACCCATTCCGTGTCTAACGAGGGTATTTCCGGGCATAACAGCAGATATTTACAGAGTACGACACTGATCCTTATGGCCGGCTGTTTCCCGGACGGGTTTTTTATCCCTCTGCCTGAAATCCTGTAAGGTTGTCCGAAAAAGGAGATGATCATTTGGTTTCCTTCTTCCGTCCCCCCTAATTTTTCGGACCTGGAATCCATATCGATTTTGGCAATTTCATGAAGATAGTTTTGGTAGGTTTCCATAAAAACAGAAGATTTTGCCGTCATCGGTCGATGCTCCTTTTCAAATTATTTTGTACGTGTTCAGGGTGTGCGCTCCCCCGAATTGCGGGGGTCAGAGATATATGGCTCTGCCTAGGAGTTTTGTGTCTAAAATCACAAATTCCAAGCACCAAATTCCAAATAAATTACAAATTTCAATATTCAATGACCAAAAACCTTCAGGACGAAAAATTGTTTGGAATTTCGAATTTCGGTCATTGAAAATTGTTTGATATTTGTGATTTGATATTTGTAATTTATGAACTTCCAACAAAGCAAATCCCTTCTGGGGATAAACAAAGCCGGGCCCTCTGGACCCGGATATTTACTTTGAGTGGCGTCGTTATATTACAGGATGTGTGGCTGTGAAGAAAGGATTTACTTTACTTTCAAAACATTTTTTTCAATAATATTGTTCGGAGAGAAAAAACTTCTAAAAGGAGAGAAAAATGGATGAAAAAAGAACCATGAAATGCCATGAAGTCGATTATAAAATTATCGGAGACGATATACAACTTGTTGAAATCGAGCTCGATCCCGGTGAAACCGTCGTGGCTGAAGCAGGGGCCATGAATTACATGGATGACGGCATCATCTTTGAAGCCAAAATGGGCGATGGATCTCGGCCGGACGACGGGGTTTTCAGTAAACTTCTAAATGTCGGTAAGCGGGTTCTGACCGGTGAATCTCTCTTTATTACGCACTTTACAAATGCCGGTTATGGTAAAAAAAATGTTGCTTTCGCAGCCCCCTATCCCGGAAAAATCATTCCCATTGATATGTCCGAAATTAAAGGAGAACTTTTTTGTCAAAAAGATGCCTTTTTATGTGCTGCTTTGGGAACCGAATTGGACATCGCTTTTACCCAGCGTCTGGGTACCGGTTTTTTCGGTGGCGAGGGGTTTATTTTACAGCGTCTTCGCGGTGATGGAATGGCGTTTGTTCATGCCGGTGGAACCGTGGTAAAAAAGAAACTGAACAATGAACTTATTCGGGTCGATACCGGTTGTTTGGTGGCATTCACCAGCGGTATTGATTACAAGATTGAACGTGCAGGGGGTCTTAAATCCATGTTTTTTGGCGGTGAAGGTCTCTTCCTGACAACCCTGAGCGGCACCGGAACCATTCTACTTCAGAGTCTTCCTTTTTCACGTATGGCCGATCGCATCCTGGACCATGCCCCTTCTGCAGGCGGCAAACAAACCGGCGAGGGGTCGCTTCTCGGAGGTTTGGGGGGGCTCATCGGAGGACGCCGTGATTAAACCTGAATGTCTGATGAAGAACATCGGCCGGAAAAGGAAAATAAACCGGAATCGATAAATTCTATCGAATTTGATAAGGCGGATTGACCGATGAATTTTATCTGTCAAAGATGTGGGAACTGCTGTAAAAAGATTGGAATTCCATGGTCGGAATTGGATCCCCGTCTGGCTGCGGATTATCTAAATATAAAGATTTCCGATTTTCTCGATCAATATGGTTTCATGGTCAATGAATATTCCGGTGAAATCGAGAATACGGAATATAACGCAGCACCTTGTCCATTTCTGAAATACGACCGGAATAATGCGGTTTGTAAAATCTATCCGGTCAGACCTTGGATTTGTAAAGGGTACCCCGGGCCGGGAACCTCGTGTATAGAAGGGCAGATTCGGTCTTAACCCGGAATTTTCATAAGGAAATCAAAAAGATCCCTGGATAGCGTATCCAAAAATTACAATGCACCGCGGGATGCGCTGGTTGAGTTTTCCGTTGAGGAAATATTTTCGGTCTCAGAGGATTAGGACACGAGACACATGTTTTAACCCAAAAGATTATCCAGGGCCATCATGATGACAAAGCCAACCATAACTCCGAACGTCGCCATGCGCGATTTTCCTTTGGCGTGTGTTTCCGGGATGATTTCATCACTGATGACAAACAGCATCGAACCTGCGGCAAACGCCAGGCCAAAAGGTAAGACGGAATGAAACACCGTGACGGCGGCAACCCCCAAAAACCCACCCAGAGGCTCCACCAGTCCGGTTAACGTCGCAATACCCACTGCGCGCCACCGGCTGTAACCCAGACCCATGAGCGGCATTGCAACGGCCAAACCTTCAGGCATATTCTGCAGCCCGATTCCCGTTGCCAGACTGGATCCGGCCCCGATATCTCCTGTTCCAAAACCGACACCCACCGCCAGACCTTCGGGGAAATTGTGAATGGTGATTGCAATGATGAACAACCATATTCTTTTCATAGCGCTGGAAGGGCCTTCAGGTCCGAGAACAAAGTGTTCATGGGGGATCCATTTATCCAGGCGATCTAAAAAAACCGCCCCGGTCAGCATCCCGAACACCACGACATAGACGCCATAACCCGGCCAAATCTGATTGCCGTATTCTATTCCCGGGACGATCAACGAAAAAGAAGTTGCCGCCAACATCACTCCGGCAGCGCCCCCCAGCATGGTGTTTAATATCTTATCGGAAATATTTTTAAAAAATAAAGCGGGCAATGCACCGACACCCGTGGCCAAGCCTGCAAGTGTGCTTGCGATGATCCCCATTGTAATCGGTGACATAGGCGCCCTCCTTGGCGTCTATTTGGCGGCGGGTCATTTTGCTTAATTCAAAAAAGCAGACAAGACGCCGTGCTCGTGCAATATATTCAATCCGATGGCGATCAGAACGCCGCCGCCGATGGTTTCGGCATATCGACTCAACTGTTTGGCAGACCCGATTTTTTCGCCAATCTGTAATCCGATGATGGTAAAGATTCCCGCTACAATGCCGATGATAATAGCGGGCGTCCAGATAGATACACCCAGTAGCGATAGGCTGAAGCCGACAGCTAGGGCATCGATACTGGTTGCAATGGAAAGTATGACCAGCGTGATGCCTTTTGTGTGATCCTTTTTACGTTTTTCGGATGTGTCGTGATCGAATGCCTCCCTAATCATATGGATGCCGACAAATGCCAACAAGCCGAAGGCGACCCAATGGTCATAACGCTCGATGTAAATCCGTACGGATAAGCCTGCACACCAGCCAATGACCGGCATCAGTGCCTGAAACAGCCCGAAATGCCAGGACAAACGGAATGTCTGGCGAAAGGAGACATTTTTCAAATTTACGCCGGTCACAATGGAAACCGCAAAGGCATCCATGGCCAAAGCCACTGCAATGGCAAAAATGTTAATAAATTTCACAAGTAATATTTCTGATACGATAGAAGGTCGAACGGATTAAATTCAAACAGTGCGCGCTTTGAGAAAAAGCGCATGATCCCTCCAAATGTTTTTTCGATCCGTGAGATGTTTATCTCATGAATCCTCATAATTTTCAATGCGGTGCTAAAATACCCGATATTCTGGAATGCTATCCAAAAGGATCAAAGCGAGCCAAGTTCCGATGAAACCCAATATGTTTGCCGGGCAATGGGTCGGCATAAAGGTTGCCAAATTTGAAGAATGATTATATTTACTGAATACATAAATGGGACGTCAACCTTTATCAGCAAGGATGGTTGTGAAATGTCGTTAAATTTTGAAAAGATAAGCCTCGGAAAACAAAACGAATACTTGGAAATTTTTGCCGAATGCCCCCAAAAGCCTTCTGATTATACCTTTTTGAACCTGTGGGGATGGGCCGAGGTGTACGGCCTTTACTGGGCATGGTCGGATAATCTTGTCTGGATAAAACAGACGGTTCCGGATGAAGTTTTTTGGGCGCCCATAGGATCTTGGGCGGGAATTGATTGGCGCATGTATTTTGACGATTATTTCAACGAACAGACCGAATTCTCTCGTATTCCCGAAGACCTGCTGCAGCTATGGGAAGAAAACATCGGCCGCCGAATCATCGCTGAGGACGCAAGGGATCATTGGGATTATCTTTATGCTGCGAATGCGCTCATTGAACTTAAAGGAAAACAGTTTCATAAAAAAAAGAATCTGCTGAATCAGTTTAGAAAAACATACGATTTCCAATTTGTCCCTTTTGGTGAAGATATGATCCATAGGGCCATGGCCATGCAGGACGACTGGTGCACCTGGCGTGATTGTGAGTCGTCTGAAGCACTTTCCGCTGAAAATCGAGCGATTTCAAGGGTTCTCGACAGCTGGGAAGAATTGTACGGGGTAACAGGGGGCGCCATTCTAATCGGTCAAGAAATGGCTGCTTACACCATCGCAGAAAAGTTGTCAGAAGATACCATTGTTATCCATTTTGAAAAAGGCAACGCTGCATACAAGGGGATTTATCAGGCGATCAACCAGATGTTCCTTGAGCATACCGGCGACAATTTAAAAACAGTCAATCGCGAACAGGATCTCGGCGATGCCGGCCTTCGCAAGGCGAAATTATCCTATAACCCGTTCGATTTTCTCAAAAAATACCGGGTTTTTTTGAAATAATAAGTTTATATCTGAACCCGACATGTCGAGAAAGAATAATGATAAATTTGTAAAAAGTGAAACGTGAAATGTTAAACGACTACATTTAGTAAATTAGGAAGCAATATTGAACAACATATAGACTTTTCACGTTTTACTTTTAACTTTTTACCGAACAATCAATAATGAATAACGAAAAAATTAAAAAGGAGCTTCCATGAAACCCGTTTGCGTAGTCATTCGAGACGGATGGGGATACAGTGAAGCCGTGCGAGGCAATGCCGTTCGCGCCGCCAAAACACCCAATATCGATCTGTACAAGGCCAAATATCCATGGACACTTTTGGCCTGTTCCGGCGAACCTGTGGGTCTTCCGGATGGATATCAGGGATCATCGGAAGTGGGGCACCTCAACATGGGCGCCGGGCGGATCGTCATTCAAGAACTCAAGCGTATTGACGATCAATTGAGCACCGGTGAACTCTTTGAGTCGGAGAAATGGAAGAAGCTTGCGAATCATTGGAAAGACCGCCGGAGCCGTCTTCATCTATTCGGTCTGCTTCAGGACGAGGGTGTACATGCCCATCAGGAGCATCTCTTCAAGATCATGCGGCGGGCAAGGCTGGAATATCCCGATGGGGCCATCATCATACATCCTTTTCTGGACGGACGTGATACGCCGCCGCGGAGTTGTCTGGAATATCTCGCAAAGCTCAACCTGGTCATGGAAGACGTCGGCGGGTGCACCATCGGTACGGTAATGGGACGCTACTACAGTATGGACCGGTCCAGGAACTGGAAACTCACCGACATCGCCTATCATTGCATCGTTGCCTGCGAAGGTCGAAAAGCCGCTGATGCCGAGACGGCTGTCAGGGAATCGTATGCAACGGACAAAACTCCGGATGGTGTGGAGATGTTCGACGAATACATTCCCCCCTATGTTATCGGCGACTATGACGGCGTCAAGGATGGCGATTGTATTCTCCATACCAATTATCGCCAGGACCGTGCAATTCAACTCACCATGGCGTTTGTCGATCCAAAATATCCCGGAAAACTGAAGACCTGGCGAACGGTAACCTTTATGGGGCTGACACGTTACTGGGATGAGTTCACGGAATACATCCTCGGCGCTATGGACGCGGGGGGCGGTATGAACAACCTGCTCGGAGAGGTTATCTCCGACGCAGGCTTACATCAGCTGCGAATCGCTGAAACTCAGAAATTCAGACACGTAACCAGTTTTTTTAATGGCAAAGCCACGACGCCATACAAAAATGAGGACCAGATCGATGTCCCAAGCCGTTTTGATCCGGCCACCTTTGCCAGTCACCCGGAGATGGATGCGTATCAGGTGACCGAAGAACTCGTCCGGCGGCTGGAAAACAACCCGTATCAGTTCATTGTGGTTAACTATGCAAACGGCGACATGGTCGGCCATACCGGCGACATGGATGCGGCGACTCAAGCCATCGAAGTCGTAGACGAATGCGTGAGCAAAATTGTGGACCGCCTTCTTGAACTGGATGCGAATATTCTCATCACGGCGGATCACGGAAATTCAGAACAGATGATCGATTATCAGACGGGCATGACCAAGACCAGCCACACCCTCAATCCTGTTGAGATAATTTACGTTGCCGGCGATTCACCGGGCAAGCGGCTGATCGATGGCGGTAAACTGAGCGATATCGCGCCTACGGTTCTGTTTCTGCTCGGGTTGGACATCCCGGAAGAAATGACCGCCCAAAATTTAATTGTTCCATAATTGATGGTCTCGTAAAAAGTCCGTTTTGCTGCTCAGTGACCATTTGGGGGCGTTTCAAGCGGTGCTGCTAAATTTCAAGAACTCGTCGCAAGCTCCTCAAACAGCTTGAAATTTTTAACGCATTACCGCTTGAAACACTGGATCCCAAAATGATCAGATATCGCTCACAAAAGACTTTTTACGAGACCATCATAATTGAGCGTTGTAGACAGTTCAACCAATGTCTCAGTATGCCTAAAGTGAGACACATTGTCTCAAAAACGTTTTTCCCCCTATTTTTAACACCCGCAATTTTTTTCATTATCCCTTCAACATAAAGATAATATTTATTTAATATTCAATTAGGCAGACATGGCATGAAATTTGAAAAGTATTATTGGTGCCAATTATAATCTCTCGTTAGGAAAATCCGGGCCAATCATGAAGTTATACCCATTTAGACCCGATAACCTTTTAAACATAGGAGACAAACAGTGGAGATTGAAAAAGCGATCCAGACAGCCATGGATTACGAAACCAAAATTCGTGATATCTACCGGGATGCTTTCGAAAAGGTTTCTGATCCGGAAGGAAAGCGATTTTTCAAGATGATGGAAGATGATGAGCAGCATCACCTTGATTATTTAATGCACAAACTCGATTTATGGCAAAGAACCGGGCAAATATCTGCTGGAAAGCTGGAATCTTCGATTCCATCGAAAGAAATCATCCAAAGAGAAACGAAAAAGGTCGAGGCCCATATGGCTCAAAAAGACCTCAGCAGTGTGAAAATCATCCTCAGCAGGGCACTGAAAGCGGAAGTTGAAACAAGCAGTTTTTACAAGAACATGGTCAATGAAATGACCGATGAGGGGCAAAAAATGTTCGCCCGTTTTCTGGAGATCGAAGAGAACCACATCGCTGCGGTTCAGGCCGAACTGGACTATATCACGAAAACTGGATATTGGTTTGATTTCAAAGAGTTCGATATGGAAGAATTATAAGCAGAATTCCAACCGGCAAATTACCCAACATCTCGACATCGAGTCCATCATATTTTTAAGTGAGCGATTAAAGCAACTTCTTTGCGAAGCGCTGCCGGATGTTAGTTGAATTTGCTTGACATGACCACATTGTGGTATTATATATTATGTCATATGGTTTGTAGATATTTAAATTAACTGTATTAAAACATGGAGTTAAGCCATGAAAAAAGAGAGAAGTCCTGTCCACGCCAAAGGCTACAGAAATGTTTTTTGTCCACATTATCGAAACTGTCTCGACCATGCCAGTGAAAAATACTGGAACTATTGGAATTGTGTGGATTGTCAGTATAAATGTGATCAAAAACCCGTTATGGATGAACTCGTTTCCAAGGCAAGCACAAATCCGTATTACTCGATTTCACCGGCCATTAACGGGAAGTCGAAGAATGTTTCAATATGAAATCAGGCAACACGTTGATAAAATAAAAGGAGGTGAAACATATGAAACGGTTTACCATACCCAGAGTGGCTCACTGTAGCGACGGCTGCAGTTTTCAGTCCCGGGCAAGACGTTAAACTGCCCAGACCCCCCCATTTTTGACCCTCCCCGTATCTGAAATTTTTAACGCATCACCGCTTGAAACACTGGATCCCCAAATGATCAGATATCGCTCACAAAAGACTTTTTACGAGTTTGTCAAAATTCCCTTGCAGTTATCGATGGGGGCTGGCATAGATAACCTAAACTCAGATAAAAACATCACCATACGAAGCGTTTAAGAAAAAATTGGAGTAAAAATTTGAGTAGAAAAGAATCAACAGACGAAACATAAACCGAAAACCTATGAAAAGGAGACCCTGAAAGATGAGCAAAAAAATATTAGTGGCCATCGACGATTCTGAAAATGCGTTGCGCGCAGTTGAATTTGTATCAAACTCTTTTTCTACGGACAATAAGATTACCTTGTTTAACGTCATACAAGACACGGCCACCTTGTGCGAAATGAACAGCCCTGGGTTAACGCCCTATTTTACATCTCAACAAAGCGCTTTTTGTCTGCTTGAAGATAAAAAAAAGGAGTTGGTTGGGCAAGCATTGAAAAAAGCCAAAGCAATGCTTTTGGACGCCGGATTCGACGAAAACAATATCACCTCAAAAGCAGAGTTTAAAAATAAGGGGATCGCCAGAGATATTATACAAGAAGCGCAAGACGGATATCACGTTATCGTTATGGGGAAAAGGGGTGTGTCAGGAATCAAGGATTTCCTTCTGGGGAGTATTTCTCAGAAAGTTTTCAACCTGGCAAAGGATGTATCTGTTTTATTCGTGAATTAAGATGATTTTTCCCATGAATTTAGCCGGCTGAAAAAATATCCTATTCCGGCGGTTCAAATGATTCATTGGACCCTATTTTGCGCAGGTTGACATTGCATTTCCGTTGTTCTATGGTTTTCAAAAAACTTTGAGGTGAATGTCATCGAAATCATATCCACCGTAACGGAGATTCAGGCGCGCTCCGATCGTATGCGCCGTCAGGGAAAGACAATCGTTTTTGTCCCCACCATGGGATTTCTCCATGAAGGCCACCTGTCCCTGATGCGGGAGGGGAAGACCCATGGAGATGATCTGGTGGTGAGTATTTTTGTAAATCCGACCCAGTTCGGTCCCGGTGAAGACTTAGAGGCCTATCCCAGGGACCTTGAAAGAGATCTTGACCTGGTTCGAAAAGAAGGCGTAGATGCGGTATTTGTCCCGGATGTCCATGAGATATACGGAGACAGATTTCAGACCTATGTCGAACTGAAGAAACTGCCGAATCACCTTTGTGGAAATTCGAGGCCAGTGTTCTTTCAGGGCGTTGCAACCGTCGTTACCAAACTGTTTAATATTGTCAAACCCCATGTGGCTGTTTTTGGACAGAAGGACTATCAGCAGCTTGTGATCGTACGCCAAATGGTGCGTGATCTTAATTTGGATATAGCCGTCATAGGAGCCCCCACGGTTCGGGAGCCCGACGGGCTCGCCATGAGTTCCCGAAATACCTACCTGACACCGGAACAGCGGGTGAGTGCTCTGTCCCTGTACCAATCCTTGATCAACGCACAGGCGCTCCTTGAGAGCGGAGTTCAAGATGCAGCAGAAATTATCGACTCGGCAACAGATCTGATACGATCTCATCCGGATACCGAAATCGATTACATCGCCGTCTGCGATCCGGAAACCCTGGTTGATGTCAAAACCATCGACAGGCCGGTACGGATGGCCCTTGCAGTCAAATTGGGAAAAGCCCGCCTCATTGACAATATGCTCCTGAAATCATAAGCTTACTTTGGAATCCGAAGACTCATCGGTCTGTTTTCAAAGTTGAGTTAAACTCGATTCGGTGTCGTCTGTTCTCTTTTCAGGCCTTCTTTTATACGAGATTTATCCGACTCTGGAGGATTGAACCGTTAAAAAAAAGACGGTTAGATTTCGAAACGACGATACGGCGTGAAAACTCGAACAGGGCGGAAAGCATCGGGTGTGGTTAAAACCTCAAATACAAAAGGCCAATCAATGAATGCAAAGACCTACGCGGAGATCAATCTGAACCATCTGATTTACAATATCCGTGCCATCCAACAAAAGGTTTTTCCGTCCGAAATAATTCCGGTGGTAAAAGCGGATGCCTATGGGCACGGTGCTGTTGCCGTTACAAAACGTCTTGTGAAAGACGGGTTTAAAATTTTTGCGGTGGCACAGTTTCAAGAGGCCATGGAATTACGGGAAAGCGGAATATCTCAGCCGGTACTAATTTTTGGAAGGCTTTTTCCAAATGAAATTCCAGAGGCCATAAAGGCCGGTTTCAGAATCACCCTGTTTGGTGAAGCGGATCTCCGCTGGATTGAAAAAGCCGGCCAGGAAAAACCGGCAAACGTCCATGTGAACGTTGAGACCGGTATGGGAAGGATCGGCGTTCTTCTGGACCGGGAACCCGCTTTCTTTGATGCCCTATTGCAGTCAAAACACTGTATTTGGGAAGGACTCTACTCACATTTTTCCACATCAGATGAAAAGGACAAAACATACGCAAACCTTCAATTGTCCAGGTTTCAAAAGATACTTTCTTGTTTGAAAGAAAAAAATCAACAACCGGCTATGATTCACATGGCCAACAGCGGTGCGGTTTTGGATATACCGGAAAGCACGTTCAACGCCGTTCGACCCGGTATATTGTTGTACGGTCATTATCCCTCATCAGAGACGTCCCGATCGATAAAACCCAGACAAGTGATGACCTTGAAAACTTTTGTGGCCCATATACGGAAAATCCCGGCCGATTTTCCGGTGAGCTACGGCAGACGGTGGATATCAAAAACTCCCACAACAATTGCTGTACTGCCGGTCGGTTATGCAGATGGGATTCGTCGCGACTTGACGGACAACGGTGAAGTTCTAATCAAAGGAAAACGGTACCCAATGGTCGGTCGGGTTACCATGGATCACATCATGATCGATGTGGGCAAGGACCCGGTAAACCCCGGAGACGAAGTGATTTTATGGGGTGAGGGGGTGCAGGATTCCATTCAGCTCCTTGATGTTGCAGAAAAATTAGGAACGATAACGTATGAATTGACCTGCGGTGTATCCCAACGCGTTCAGCGCATTTATATTGGAGATCAATGACTCAACAATCGCTCAACTTAGGACGAAGAAAAAATTCAGTTTTGCTTCGCTCCACAGTTGGAATAGTGGCGTGATGGGATACCGGGATGTGGAAGGAAAATTATTTTGTATCTTGCCCAAAAGAAAATTAAGGGTCGAACCCATTATGCCATCCGTGAATCCTACCGGCAAAACCGTCGGTTTTTAAGCCGGGATTTGTTCGATCTGGGAACCAATCCTGCCCGTTTCATCGTTTATCCAGGCGGCAATTCTTTTTACATCCACGAATCCATCGAAGAACAGCTGAATGCGCTGAACATTTTCCCAGAACACCATGAGGTGGAAGATATATTCTGGCGTTTTTTGGACCCGGAGATCCGAAGGGCCTTGGAAACCTTTCGGAACCGTCAGATGAGCGCCAAAAGCCGTCGGGTCCCCAAGACAAATAAAACACCGACGACAGATCAGTTTCATATTTTCGACCGGCGTCGAATTCTCTTTCTAAAGTGCGGTCGAGCGGATCAGCGCAGTATTGCAAGGGCACCCCGGGTGCTATTTCAAGTGCTCAAAGCCAAATCCAGAGATGAAATCGAACAGATGATCATGGAGATGGAAAGAATTCTGGGGGCCCGAGAACTTAAAACCTATACGTATGTTATCTTTAATCTGCAGAAATTTTTCAACGAGTGGTTTGCGCAGACCGCACCGAAAATGCTGAACCCGGAAAAGGTGGATGAACACTTTCTGGAGGAAATCTGCCGACTGAACGGCGATCCGGAGTTCTGGGGCGGAATGGAATTCGGCGACAGGTTGCATGAATACCTGGTTCGTTATGCGTTCATGTATTTCGATTACGATTACGCTACTGAATCGTTTATTGAAGAATACATCCGAAATTTTATCAACAGCCGGAGGGATTACCGACCGCCGTTAAAATTCCGGAAGGCCGACTTGGATGAAGCCGGAGCCTTGTTCAAAAAGGCCCCTGAAGCGTTGAAAAAAATGAGTCGTAAAGACCTGGTTCGGCGCTACCGGCAGCGGGTTCAAAAACTTCATCCGGACAAAGGCGGTGACCCCGACAGGTTCATCAAACTGACCCGGGCTTACCATGAGTTGCTGAAGTCCAAGCTGTAAGACAAATCTCTCAATTTTCAATCTGTTCGATTATTCCATCATGGGAGATGATTTTCCCGTCTTGATTAAATACGACATTATTGTCGAGAATAATCAGGCCCGACGTTTCGATCACCTTTTGTTTGTATTCCCATTGCCGCTGTATCTGATATTTATGGAGTTTAAATTGCCAGAAAAGCCAGAGCAGCAGAAAAATCAAAATTCCGGACACCATCACGCAAAGAAGAATAAAAAGGTAAAACGCCGTCTTTTCGCCGATATGTCCCAACACCCTTAATATGGCATCGAGCTTAAACAAGACAACGGAACTGATCCCCAGAATAAACAGACCGGCAAGGACCGGTACCTGCTGAATGATGGAAAACAGAAATCTAAAGCTGTGCCCGAACCGTTTCAGTTTGGCCCCAACAAAGGAACTTTCTTCCAGATCAAAGGCCGTTCGCTGGCTGCCATATAAGTAATAGTTGAACCCGATAATAATAAGGCCCACGATAAACATCAGAACAATCGGAGCCATAAAGGATACGAAAAAATACTGTTTCCAGGGAAAGGGTCCTTTTTCCGGGCCGATGGAACCGATAAAATGGGCGATAAATATGACAAATTCAATTCCCGCGGTTAACAGAAAAAGAGTGTCAAAATACTCTTTGATCTCTGTTTTCTCAAGAATAGCGGCGATACCGGTCCTGCTTTTAACTCTATGATCTTTCATGAATTCATCCTTGCTGTAAAAATAATATTAGAAAATAAGATCCTGTTTTATACGGATCGAATTCTTTATCTTTTTTAGGGACTAATTCTCCCATGCTTGCCACGTTATGTAAAAAAGGAACGGCCGGATTGTCGGCAGCTTGTGGCGGCGAGTGGCGTCGTTAAACTTTCTTTAATACCCAAAAGGTGTTTTTTTGTCAAACCTGTATTGAAGGCCGAATTCCGAATCGAAAAATTTTGGGTACGTGTTCAGGGGGTGTGTCTCCCCGTTACACGAGGAAGCACACCCCATGAACCACAAAAAAAGCTTGAACATAAGCTCGGGAAAAGTGTATTTAAAAGATAGGGGGGCGATCGAAATTTAAACCCTGCCGATCACACGGAATACATTGCTTTAAGGTGATAGGAACAGCAGGAGGTCTTCGAGATGATATTTGAAAAAGGTGAAAAAGTCCACATCATTACACGGCGGCAATTTGAAAACGACGTCCGTCGCCATTTTGCCGGAATCGTTATTGATTCCTCTGATTTTACAATGCGTGTGGAAGGATACGTATTTGTTCATAACTTGAGTGACAACCAGTTCGAAAAACGGTTCGAAAAACGGATGCGTATCGTTTCTCTGGTCGATGCCAATAATTTAATCAACGTAATCCCGCGTAATATCGAAATAGACGCTCTTGAATATTTTACTTCTGATAATAATCGGTTGGTTCTCACTGACAACAAAGACTATACTCTCGATATTAATGAATTCAGTGGAATTAGATGATCACACCCCCCTTTCCAATGGTGAAGATTTTTTACCCCATGGATTTTAATCGTATCTATCCATTGATGAATTTCCATTGCAAACACCCATTGGAGAAAGCCCGCACACAAGAACCAAATTAAGTTATATTGATTTGTTAACGTTGAAAAACGGATTGAAATGCTGCCATATTTCCAACTTATTTTTGGTTTTATTATCATTATTAAAGGTGCGGATTTTTTGGTCGACGGGTCATCATCCCTGGCTCGACGGTTAAAAATATCAGATTTGGCCATCGGTCTGACGGTCGTTGCATTTGGGACCTCTACCCCCGAGCTGTTCGTAAATGTTATAGCGAGCTTAAAAGGCAACACCGATATCGCCATC
>Ga0316188_10000829_pt1 | contig 14210 bp, 23 predicted proteins | sample Phiworburrow1_MG_FD_204933 | JGI IMG/M metagenome (GOLD analysis project Ga0316188, IMG submission 204933) | Coastal sediment microbial communities from Maine, United States - Phippsburg worm burrow 1 | ecosystem: Environmental > Aquatic > Marine > Coastal > Sediment | place: USA: Maine...
CCCCATGACTCAATGACCTTGATAGGCTCGTAAGGAACCGACCCGTCCTCGTCACGCTCCCCAACCGCGTTGTAATGCTCGGGATGATGGACCATTTCAGTCATCGGCGCCTCTCCAGGTTGAAATCCGGAAACGGAAGAGCCGTACCGGAAGCAGTGGGCACCTGGGCCGGACGACAAGGGCACCGCTCAACGAATGGGCTCTGGCCCGCCCCACAGACAGGACACACCCACCCGATGGCCCCGCACGGCGAGGAAGCCTGAGAGGTGATTCCGGCACCGAGGTCACATAGCTTCATGGATGTCTCGTCCAGCTCACAAAACCGCACCCGCGCATCAATCCCCACAGCCCTAATCGCGCTCTCCACCTTTTCCATCACTTCGTCAGGACGCCAACCAACATCAATCGTTACAACCGCCTCAACCTTCCAGTCAGTCATCACCAGCCTCCGGTCCCGGTCCGCACATAGAAGCCATAGGTGGTCGTGTTGGACGAAGTCGTCGTGCTCGCGCCCCCATACGTGTACACCTGGATTATCCTCACCTGGGGCTGGGGCCTCGGCCTCGGGATGCCCTGTATCTGCTCGGGAGCCGGCACCCGGCCATTAACCAAATTCCGCTTCAAAACGTCGTAGATATGGTTAAGCTGCCGCGCCTTCGCTTCGTTACCGCCCTCCCGGTCCGGATGCACCTCGAAGAGCCGCCGACGAAAGGCTTTGTTGAGCTTGCGCTCCGAATCCCCCGGGACCACCCCCATGAGCTGGTAGGCCAGTGGCAACATGCTCATTTTGCCCTCCTGTACAGGCCCACGTATCCCTTCTTTTCCAGCAGCTCGACCGGGAACCCCCGGTGAACCTGCACCGGGGGGCCTTCGCTCAGCTCGAAATGCTCTGCCCTAATGCACTTCGAGCACTTGCAGGGGCCGTCCATTTTCTCGACCCGCCCCCTCGAATTGTAGCGATATTCCACGATTCCATGCTTTTTCAGGGCGTTGCAAAACCAGCCTGCTGGGACTCCCTCCGGCCGAATCATGGGACCGTTCATCTCTCCTCGCCGTCTCCCCCCTTCAGCTCTCGCTTGAGCATGCCCAAGATATCCGGTGACTCCCATCCTTCGGGCTTCAGGCGCTTGCCGTCTGATGCTCGGATAGGACCGCCCACCTTCGCCATGTTCGTCCGGTGGACTTCGGCGAAGTAGGGCTCGATATCAATTCCCATGATATTGCTTGCGTTGTGAACGACGACAATAATGTCACAAATGGCGTCGATGACCTCCGACCACCAATAGAGCGTCATCTCCTCGGCCAGCTCTTCGTCTGACAGGCTGAACAGACGCGGCCAGTCCCAGGCGCCCCCCTTCTCTCCCAGCTCCGCAAACACGACTTGTCGCCACTGCTCTTTGCGATTGCGTATCACCTGCAGCAGTCGCATGGCCTGGCAGAACTCGTCAGCCTCTTCCTCGACCAGGTTTCCGAGCCGCTCCAGAGGGACTCCCAAGTCCAGCCCTGGCGTGTCGCGCACCGGAACTTCCAGCGCCTGAAGCATTTCACGAACCATTTCTTGTGTTTTTAGCATTTTCAGCCTTTAGTCACTGCCCATTGAATAAAAAAGGGCAACGCGCCCAACACCAGGAGCCACGCCCAGAAATCCCACTCACTCATTGCGCGCCTTCCCCTGGCCGCTCCGCCGGACGAACTTCGAGCTTGCTTCCCCCTGCTGTGGCACGTACCGCGATGCCGGCTGGGGCTCGGGGTCAGAGGCTGGCGTCTCAAACCGGCTGAACGGCACCCCGTCCCCCGGTGCCGCCGCCTCCTGATAGCCGGCCTGCTCCACGTCGCTCGTCTCATAGGCCTGTAGCTCTCCCCTGTAGATGGAAGGCCGGGGCTCGGGCCCTGGCTCGTCTGAAGGCTCGGGGGGCTCTGGGGGCGTCTGAGGCCCCTCGGCGTGCTCCTGCTCCGGGGGCTCGGGCTCCACGCCTCCCCACGCCGCCTGGGCCTGTCCGAGAGCCACCCGATACGCCGCCTGGCACGGGTCCTTCAGGCAGTACCACGTCAGCTCGGGCACATCGGGGAGCTTCTGGACCGCTCGCCAGCCCTCAAGGTCTCCGCCCCGCCCTATCACCTGCAACCCGCAAGAAACGCATCGGACGGGCTGCACCTCCACCCGCCCCCTCATTTGTCCTCCGGTTCGCCATAGCGACGTCGCCCGTTGGGTCGCCGCACTCGGGGCCCCATCCCCTCGGGCTCAATGGGGTCCGGGTTTTCCCGTACCTCGAAGCCAGCTCGCATCAACTGCAAGCAAGCCCGGCTCACGATGTCCCTGAGCGCCTCTGGGTCCCGGTCGTAAGCCCTCTTGTCTTCGACCGACAAGACGACCCTGGCACAATGCACCTCAACGCCTTTTCTGCTCGCATCCAACAGAGAGCAGCCTGCAGGCACCATCGCCACATCCCGCAAATCACCAACACCCCAAACTTGTTCGAGAATGACCTTTATCGCGCGGCGGACACTGGACCGCCAAAAGAAGCCTTTTTCCATGGGCTCCATTGTCGAAGATATCGCTCGTCGCTGGAAGCAAATCACGACTCCTCCCCAAAAACCCGGCTGAGGTCCGTCATGTCCTCGCCCTTCTCACCGCCCTCAACAAAGGGGTCTCCCAAGCGAATGACAGCCTCTCGCACGTTGCCATCAACCCCCTTGACGTGAGCCACACGAATGGTCGTGTCATCCGGGTCCACACTGCCGCCGCTCGCCTCGAAGGACGCCTGAGTCAGCAGCGATGCCAGATAGCTCGCCGACACGGGATGGATAGTGAACGCTCGAACAGGCCGGCCAAGGTCAATGACTACCTTGTCTCCCTCGGGCCTCACCATGAGCGCAATCGGGGGGTCTACCTCGTTGTCACTGTCGGGGAACCCACCGCTGGGCTTCTCCTCGGTCGGCAGTCCCTGGGCAGCCCTGGCGGCCAAAAGCTCGGCCCGCTCCCGAACCCCTCGGAAGGCAGACGGCGACAACACGGGCAGCCGAACCAGCACGTCAATCACGGATTCACCCTCTTGCACCTGCTCAATGTCCGTCTGCAACCCGAACTGGCGAGCCGCCTTGGCCCACCAAACCGGCTCTGGATAGCCTTCCTTCTTTGCCTTCGCCCTCGTGACCTCGAATCGGTTCATTTTCTCCCCTTCAATTCGTACTTCGCCGCGATTTTTCCTGCCTGCTGGTAGACCTTCGGCACGTCATGACAGCCGCACCCCCAACAAAAGCCACCCTGGTCCAACAGCGCTTCCGGGCAGTCATGTTCGCCGTATTCCAGAAAACAAAGCAAGGCGATGCCCAGGTTCGTCAGCTCCAAGAATGACGGATGAGCCTCCTCGTGTTCGCACACGCCGCACCCTCCCATCACCCGCACTCGCCACAGCTTTTTCTGGTGAGGCTGGGGGAGCATGGACCAATGGCGCTGACAGAAGGGATTCTCAGGATGGGCGTTGGTTTCGCACCCATTCGCATGGCATCGGTGCCCCATCTGCCCAATCTACGGTACGGCGTTGGATTGTCAATAAGGGAGGCGACTGCCGAATCGCTGCTTGGCAACAGTCCTGCGAGCACAGGCTTGGCACTGGCGGGATGGACGCTCCGTCCTGGTCAGGGTCGTCCGTGGAATGCAACGAGTAGAACCGCACTCACAGCGGACCTGGACCTGGATATGCCCCTTGTAACGCGGTGCGTCCAACGAAATGACGGTCCACTTTCCAAAAACATCTCCGACGCTCACCATCATCGGCTGTCAGTGTACCACGTCAGTTTTTTCCTTCGAGGGGGAACGGAGCCTCGTCGTCCGGCGGGAAACACCCCCCGACGTGGCCAGGCTAACGACCAGCGTCACCGAAAAGCAGACCACTACCAGATACCCCAGCCCCCAGCCGGGATGGCTTCCAAGGAACTCCCACATCACAAATACCCCAGCAAACGAGCCAACGTCAGTAAAGCCAATGCCACTGAAACATAAACGAAAACGGGGAACAACATGCCGGTGAGAAACCTTCTTTCTCTCTTAGGAATTGGGTACATAGACGTCTCCTTCCTGTGTCATCGCGACGACAGCGGCCACCACCGACTCGAAAGGAATGAACCGTCGGACCAGCGGTGCAATGCGGGCCAATGTCACCTTGATGGCTTCTCTTTTTCGCTTATCCGAATCTTTCGCGAAAAATACTTCTGCACGCGCTTGCGCCGCCAACAAAACCGCCGTGGACAGGCGACTCATCAGCATCTCGACTTCCCGGTTCTGCGCGAAAATGATGGTCTCGCACAAATGCACCATGGCCCCATACGCCGAGCGCCGGCCAGGCGCATCTTCCTCGTGACCCCGCTCTTTCTCGAACAACCTCCCCATCGTCGTGATGGTCATCGACAGCTCTTCACGAGAGGCCTGTCCGCAATTAGTCCGCTCGACAACTATCAGCGCCTGCCATGCCTCGTCATGGAGAGGGACGTCCTTCAGCAAGGCCCCAACGACCTCAACCGCCGCGTTGACGACATCCCAGTCCGAGACCCCTATCCCGCTTGCCACGGGCAGCAGGAACTCCGGATGTTCGCACTCGTTCCACATGCGACGAAAATCTGACCCGTAGGGAATCGACCACTCCACCGCCTCGACAGGGGCTCCAAGCTCCTCAAATATTTTCATCACGCTCATCTGGCCGACCTAATCACCCCACGCGAAAATGTTGTGCAAGTCGCTTGCACTTTTGCCCGTCACGGCCAGCCATCATACCCCTCCTTGCACACGCCGTTCCTGTCCGGCCCAGCTACGTGTGCCGTTGCTGCTACAAGAAAGTCACCGAGGTGTGCAAAATGACCGTCGTCGAGGTGGGGAACTGCCGTCGCTAGCCCGAGACCAGGGCGCGGTACTCACGCTGCAGGATACTGTGGGCCGCGTCCACACGCCGCCCGAACTCCCCGAGCCGGCGGACGTCCACCTGCCCCTTTTTCATGCCCTGTTTCAACATGCCTGCGAACTCCGTCGCAAACCGGCCGAGCTGCTGCGCCGTGTCCTGCACCTTGGCCAGCGCGGCCATCTGGCCAGCCATCGACCCCGCCATGACAGCAGCCTCGTCGAGGTCCGTGGGCTCCACCGAAAGCGACTCGAAGTCCTCGGCCATCAGCTCGAAGTAGAGACCCAGGTCGTCCAAGGAGACCCCGGTGTCGTCGTCCTGGTGCTCCACAGCCCAGCCGTGTTTTGCAAGCTGACGAGCCACGTCTGGAGACGGATTCTCGCCGGGGAGGACCACCTCTATCGTTGTCTTGTTCCCAGTCTGCATCTCGTATTTTAGCAGTTCATTCGACAGTTTCTTGGCGTCTGTGAGCGGCTTGGCCAGCACAACCCCATTGTGGTTCATGAGGATGAAAACAGGCCTCTTCCCTTCAGCCAGCCCCATGCTCTCGCCCTTCAGCCGGGCCATGATTTCTTTCTTGGCCGCCTGACGCTCCCCTTTGCGGGCCATCTTCTTCGCGGTCGTCGAGTGACCGCTGCGCTTGCTCTTGCCCGTGGCCTTGTCTTTCGCGCCAACATGCTTCTTCTCGCCGTGCTTGCTGCCCCACATGTCGGCTTCCCGCGAGCCGCCCTGCTTGCCGTAGGGCGTGCCCTTGTACTCAATGAGCGCTCGAAGGTCTTCCACCGTAGACGCCGACTGCTTGCTCTCCGGCATCGTGTAGGTGAAGTTGTTCTTTGCTAGCCAATCTGAGAACTTCCTCGGCGCCATCTTCAGAAAACGAATCGCCTTGTCGGTCGGCACGTTCTCGTCGATGAACGTCGTGGTGCCGCTCTCCTCGAAATTCAATCCCACCTGGACGTTGAACTCGTCATCCCCAGGCCCCCACTGCGAGACGGAAATGAACGGATACCCGCTGGGAGAAGTGACAGTGCCCTTGGCCCGTGCAGCCCGAACATCACTCTGGAAATACGCCGCCACCAACAGGCCGTCGCCGCCGTACCAGTCCTCGACCTTCCCATACAGCTTCCACGGGATGCCACCCTCGCTGGCGCGCTGGAGCACCTTGGGAAGCGACCGGACGAGCCCCATGAACTCTTTGTGGACCTTCGTCGCGAACGGGTCCATCTTCGCCTCAACAATGCCCTTGCGCTCAATGAGCGCCCGAAGCCCTTCCGCTACTCCCATGGTTCCCTCCGTCTTGGCCGCCTTGACCCCCTTGGCCACAACCCGCTTGATATCCGCGATGGCCCGCTTCACCTTGTCCGGCGTCGCAGCATCCTCGCCCGATGCTTGGGTAACGAACTTGTACGAAATGCTCCAATAGAACTTCCCATAGAACAACTGCGCCCAGACATCGAAGTCCTTGACCTTCCCCTGCATGGTCACCGTCTGGCCAGCACGGTTCTCCATGACCTTCGCGTTGCGAGACCCTATCTTTTTGGCGAAGTCCTTCAAAAAGTCCACGTCAGAGGTCGGGAGAGCCGGCCCCGTCTTCGGTTGACGCGGGCCGTGCCCCTCGTCGTCCCACCTGTTGCCCCAGCGGTCCGTGTACCGCTCGTACTCATGCAGCTCGTGACGCTTCATCGGGGCCCCCTCTCGCTCTGTCCAGCCATCCTCCTCCAGCAGAGGGGCCAGCAGCTCCTCGGCGTGCTCCTTCAGGAACCGCCGGACCTTCGCATCGCCCAGGACTGCCGCCGGCGACAGGTTCATCGAGCTGGGCATGATGTCCTTGATGAGGTGAATCTTCGACTGCCACTTCGCCCGGGGACCTTCGGGACCTGACCGCTTGTTCAGCTCAATCGTCATGTCCACTTTTCCCGACGCCAGGTCGGTCTCCCAGTGGATGTCGATGGCAATGCCCGCGTCCTCATTGTCGATGGAAAGAAGATGCTTGGTCGGCGAGACCGTCCAGCCGTCTTTCTTGCCTGTGATGGCCTGGAGAATGCCCACGTACCGCTTGGCGAGCTTGGTCATTTCCTTGCCCACCTCGGCGTCCGCCTGGCTCTGCTGCTTGTCGAACATGCTCATAGCCATCGCCATGGCCGCGCTCGTCTCTTCGAGGGGAGCCCTGATAATGCCCCTCAGCTCGCCTACGGTCGTCATGATGCTCTCCCCTTAGAAACTCTGCATGATCAGGTTGTAGTCCTCTGACGACAGCTTCCTCTTCGCCGCCGCTTCCAGCATCCTCCAAAAATCAACGTCACGGAACTGACTCAGCGACGTCGGCATCGAACCCACCTGGTCGTGGATTGTCTGGATAGCCTTGGCTATCGTCGTGAGTTTCTTGTCTTTCAGCACCTTTTCCGCGAGATAGAGCCGCGCCCCACTGTGGTCGTTCCAGTCAATCATCTTGTAGATGGCTACGGCATGTTTCTCCATGGGAGACCCCTTGGCCTCCTCCAGCTCCTCGCCCTCAGGAAGCTCGGCATCCTCCCACCGACGGCGGGCACGGTAGCTGGTCCAGTCTGGGTCCACGTCATGATAGTCTGGGTTCACGGTCCACACTCCGACGTCAGTCACCTTGACCGAGAAATCCACCTCCACGTCAGTCGCGAGCACTGGCCCTGCCCGGCCCGCCTTCATCTTGAAATTCGGCGAAATCTTGATGGAATTCAAGGTGAGCGCGAAGTCCGGGTCTCTGTCGGCTATCAGGCTTTCAATTCTCTTGTTCTCCTCAAACCAACTGTAGACATCATCATGAAAATATTCTTTTGTGTCCCCGCTCGGCGCGAAATACTGCTTTATCGCCTCAGTCGCAAATCGCAAGAATTTCTTACCTTCTGCGACCATGGCATTTGCCATGTTCTTTTTCAGGGCCTCCAGAGCTTCCTGCCCCAAAAGACGAGCAATCATCCGGCCCACATGGGTCTGTTCAAGAAAACGAATATCGAACTCAAACTTCCCCTTCGAGGAAAACCGCTCGGGGAAGGTAAAGGTATTCTGCGAGGAAGGATATTCCCCATAATCTTCTTCGTCTTTGACTTTGTATTCTTTCGTCCGCGTGACAACGAAGTCGGCACGGTCCTTCCAGTCTGCAACATATTCCCCTAGAACCGTCCTAAAATAATCAATAAAAGCGCTTGTGACGACTTTGGAGTCCCGAGGGGACATCTTGACGCCCATCGCCTTTTCCAAGACGGGAGCCCAGAACTTCTCCACCCACTCGGTCAGTGGCTCTCCTCCTCGCTCATAGGCCAGAATGTCCTCGACCATCGCCTGGGCTTCGGTCTGCGTCATCACGTTGCTCATTGCTCTCCCTCCACGACCCAATCCAAGGTCGCCGCCATACCAACTGCAAAACCAGCCCCAACAACGAGACCGATGCTAAGGCCCAGCCATCCACGATTTTTTTCAAACCAGCTCCGACGGGACCGCTCGCGCCACTCCTCAATCTCCGCCTCAGCCATTCCCATCTGTCGCTCGTACACCGCCCGCTCACGCTCGATGGTCCGCAAGTCCACCGCATAGAGACCTCTCAATTCGTCGTAGGCCCCCTTGACACGAGCTACTCGCATGGCCATCTCTTGAGTCATGTAGATGCCAGGTGGCGTCTTCGTGCCTCTCTCCCCCTCCACTTCACACTCGCTCACGGACAGCACGATTCGTTTGTCTGCCGGAACGTCCGCCGGCTCGGGGGGGAGGCTGATTTTGATTGGCTCGAAAATAGCAGTGGACGGAGGCGACTCGTGAATCACTGGACCACACCCCGCCACAACCATGAGCGCCAGGCAGGCCAGTCGCATCAGAGTACGACCGGCTCTTTCCACTCGGTCTTGACCCACTTCCCAAAGACCATCTTGAGCCCCTTTTTGAGGGCCTTTTTCCCGCTTTTCTTCAGGATTTCCTTGGCCTTCTTTGGGTCCTTGCCAATTTGCTTGATAGCTCCGGCCGCCGCGTGCTTGAGCATCTTGCCGGCCTTCGACTTCGTCTGAATCTTCGTCAGGCGCTTGGCCGCCAGGTCTGCTGCCCCTTTGGCAACCGTCCGGGCCGCCTGGCCCAGCGCCTTTTTGGCCATGTCCTTGAGCCCCTCGTCCAGCTCATCGACCAGGAACTCCTCGATGGCCTCGAACACTTCCGACTCGTCTGTGATGCCACTCTCGCGCAGCAAGACGACGAAGGCGTCCTCCATGGCCTCTTCGGTGAACCAACCGGTGTGGACCGCCGTGGTCAGCCGCTCGTCCAGCAGCTCCAACAGACCAACCTGCTCGTGAATGGACGGAGCCTCTACCGCCTCGGATAGCTCGTGCGCAAAGCTCATCACACGCCCTCCTGGGGAACCACGACGCGAAGCCCGCTCGTGTTGGCGGGCCTCACGCCATGAGAAACTACGGGAGCAGCCGGTCGCTAGACCTCGTTGGCCTCGTCAACCACGTTCAGGTCGTTGGCGTCCGCCGCGAAGGTGATGGTCGACACGTAGCCCTTCTTCACCAGCTCGTCGAGCCGCTTCCAGCTCGGGTCGCCTTCCACGTACTCGCGGGTGAACAGGTCGCTCATCTGCACGGCATAGGCGAGCGTGCCGCCGCTACCAGCCAGGGTAGCTTCCGAGGGGATACACTTGGCGATGGCGGGAATAGTCACATCGCCGGCAGGGGTCCGCGTCAAGGTCATAATCATGGTTCACTCCCTTTGTTTCTCCGGGGGCTTTCCCGGTCTGAGCTATCGCTGTCACTCTATCACACACGTCTCAGGCGTTGGTAGTCACTGAAAATTCAGGCAGGGGAAGGGTCGCTCGGAACAACACCATCAGGACGCGCTCGTTCCTGAGATAGCTTTGACTCAACCAGTCTGGTCAGCTCCTGCTCGGCAATCTGTGGCAGACCAGAAATCGCAAGTTGCTCGGCGACAAAGTTCGTAGCCATCGACAGCTTTCGCGCCCCCTCTGTCTTCGTTCCTTGCACCCGCAACATCTTCCGGCCCTGCTCCTCGGCGAAGGCCACGCCGGCCGTTATCAGACCGTCGGTCAGTCGAATCACGGCCTCTTGCTTCTCGTTGTCCAGCTTGCTCCCCCACCGCTGGACAGCTATCCGGGCCAGCAACGTCAAGACGGCAATGCACACCGGGACCACGAGCTGAAGCAAAAAGTCGAGCAGCACCATCCACCAGGCCTGCTGCTCGCTCATGTTCAGGTTGACGTCCACCGGGGGGCATATCTCGCCGGACGCCACGGTAGGAGCCATCAGCACCGCCACGAAAAACACAAACAAAAGAAGACGTTTCATGCGCCCCTCATGCCGCAGCATTGGACCAGTCGTCGCCCGCAATCTTCCCCACCGTCACCTGGAGCCTCGCCCGGTCCTCGCTGCTCCCCCGCCCGCGCATCGCCTCTGTGAATGCCGCGACGAACCGGCTCCTCGTGTCCCATGTCCTGCGGTCGGACGCCTTGAACAGCTTGCTCCAAACCCTGTCGGCAAAGGCCTCGTAAAAACTGGTTTTCGACTTGCCCTTCGACGGGTCGGCATAGAACACGTCATCCTGGACGTCTCGCTCAAAGCCCCCGCCGGCCTCCTCCGGGTCCAGCACAATGGCGCCGTAGACCAGCGGGCGGTACAGGCCCACGTCCGACAGGTCGCTAACGACTTGCCTGAGCACGCCACGAAACACTCGCAGCTCGTCGGGCGTATACCCCCATGCATTTTCGAGAGTGAATCGCCCCTCTTCATACTCTTCAGGCAGGTCGAGAAGGCCCTTGTCCTGCAGTTTGAGCACTTCGTCCATCAGGTCCCGGGCCGCTCTCAAGTTCCGGCCGGCGCGCAAAGAGGTGGTCGGGCCTCGAATCAGGTTGCGGTGAGCCCGCTCAAGATTCTCCCGGAGCTTGCGCACCTCGGGCCGCCTCCCCCGAAGTCCCTCGATAGACGGCTCCAGGTACTTGGCCATCTTGAGCAGCATGGTCCGCCGTGTGCCAACCAGTGACACCGCTGCGCCAACTTGGTCCAGCTCGCGCCGCACCCACTTCAGCCGGTTCTTGTGCAGGTCGTCAGCCACTCCTAGCTGTGCTCCTTGCCGTGGTTCTTGCGCCAGTGAGACATGTAGGCCGCCTTGCGCCCGGACGAGTAATAATCCGTCATGTCGATGGTTCTCATCCCATCGTCACAGTTGCACTTGCACACGTAGTTCGAACAGCCGCATGTACACTCGCCCGTCTTTTTCCGGCCGTTGGGCCGCTTCCCCCCGCCCTTGCCGGCGCTGCTCGTGTCATGGAGCGGCGCCGTCCGGAAGGGGTTGTTCCCCGGGTTGCCCTCGGCGCGCTCGGCCAGCTTCATCAGGCCAGCGTCCATGGCCTCCATGATTTCTTCAAAGTCGAACCCCTCGAAGAGGAGCGTCCGAACCATGGGGTGCTCTTCGAGGAACGCCGCCAACTCCTCGTCGGTCAAGGCGTCATCATTTGCTGACGTGTCCGCCTTGCTCACACCCTCTTCGAGCTGGGTCAATGCCCCCTGAATGTCTTCTGCCAGTGCCATGTTCTTCTCCCTCAAGCGTTCCGAGCCAGCCACTCTGCAAGATGCCTGCGTCCCTCTGCGGGGTCATTTTCGCCAATGCGTTCGATTTCGTCGAGTTGCTCCTGACGAATTTCTCCCGTTGCTTTCACCCGAGCTTTTTCGATTTCCCCCTCCAACCTCACCCGCTGGACCTCCTCCGATGCTCGCTGTCGAAGCGTTCTCCGCGACAGACGCCCCTGCTCCGGTTGCCCGCATGGTCGAACAAACACGCTGAGAAGCGCCCCCAGGAGCGCAGCCAGCCCGAACAAGACCATCCACCAAAACCGCCGGAGAAACCGCCAGACCGCTTTCACCCCTCGACCAGAAGGTTGGGAGGCACGGGGACCAGCGACGGCACAGAGCCCTGTTCCCCGGTCAGGAGCTGTTGCCCCGTCGCGTTCTCTACCGAGGCCCAGCCACAACGCTGGCACCATGAACGCACGTTTCCGCCCCCCAGGGACTCCTTGAGAATTTGAGAGCTGCAGCTTGGGCAGGTTGACACCTTCATCGTCTTCACGGGCATCTCCTCTGGGGGACCTTTTCAGCCCCCCTTATACGTGTCTGCCTCCACCGCTCTTGCGGGGACAAATCACACCATATGGCATCAATTGGACGCTCGCTGTTATCGTCCACCTTAACCGCCGCTCGCTCAACCTGCGCCGCCGCCGCTTGCACCTTGTCTATGGACTTTACATAAACATCTCTCAAGGATGAAACATCTGAGCGAACCTTGGTCTGCTCGTTGCTCAAATGGTCCACGTCCGCCTTCATGGTGTAAAAGACCGCGCCGAAACCACCGACCGAGGCGAGAAAAAACAGCCCCACCGAAATGGCCGCCCCTGTCAGCATCTTGCTTCTGCCGTCTATCCTCTCGACATTCTTGTCGAGAGACTCTTTGATGGAACCGTTGACCGTCTTGATTGTGGCGAGGTCGGCTCGGGTCGCGAGATTCCCCTCTTCGAGCCCACGAATATCATCCTCATGGTAGCAGTCGTGAGCTTGCGGGGGCCTCGTTGTCAGAGTCTTGACGTCCGACTCTACCGACTTGAGCCGCTTTTCAGACCCTCTGTGTTCCGTCTCCAGGCGGATAAAACCATCCCTTACTTCGTCCAACCGAGGCCTCAACTCCTGTCGGATGACGTAGTCCAGGTCGTTCACCACTCCAGCCGTTCTGTCCTGGCCGCGCTTGATTTGGCTGATGGCCGGAGCTAAGTCGCCCAGATTCGTTATGGGAGTGTAGTCGTCTGACGTCGGCATCGCTTCCTCCCTCCAGCGCTTCGGACTGAGTGACCTGTCCAGGTCTGTGATGTCGCTGTCCTTCGAAGGGATTGGTGGTTTCGGCTTCCACCCGGGCATGCTCCAGCTCCTGGCTCCCCCTCATGGTTATTCAACTTCGGGATAAACGCCTGCGCTGGGCACGTATTCGTACCCCTCTCGCTGGGCCAGACTCAGCAGCAAACCGTCGTCCATCTCCGCCACCACCCCAGCCGCTGCCCGGCCCCGGTCGTCATAGAACACGACGCCCTTGCGTCCTCGCCGGTCCGTGTACTGAAACCGCTCCTTGGTTGCTTGCAACAGATATGCCTCCACCGCCTCTCGCTCGTTGGGCGACAGCAACACCTGCGGGGAAGGTGGTGGCACAAACTCGCTCCGACGCACCGCGCCGTCCCTGTCGAGATTCAAAAATTCCATCAAATTCCTGAGCATGTCATGCCTCCACTCCGCAACGGGAACACCGCGCACCTCGCCGGACGGCCCCCCCGCAGTTTTCGCACGCCACCAATGGGCTCGCACCCACCAATGGGTCCATTCTCATACCACCGGCCAGGTTGACCGCCTCCCGCATTCCACAACGACACCGACCCTGTGCCTTGTTATAGGCCCGGCCGCACCTCGGGCACTTCTCGATAGGAATGGGAGGAGCCAGCCGGCCAGCCAGCCCCCTGGTCTCGTCGGGAGGCGCCGCCGCCGGACTGGTCCCGACCCCCTTCATTCCGCCGGGCAGGTCGAACGACAGGCCACGGACCGCCGGACTCGATGGAAGGTCCTCCAGTACATCGCTCACACCACTGCGTCGAAGGATATCCTGGGCCCGCGCCTTCCTTTTCGCAGCCTGAGCCTCGCGCTCCAACCGTTCACGCTTCATCGCCATCGTCTCGCGCTTGCGCACTTCCTTCTCGAACTCGGCCGCGTCACGCCTGTCCGCGATGACCGAGCCGGTGTGAGCTTCCTTGCCGCGAGCCGAGAACTGTGACCTCACCTTCGCGAGCAAGGTTTTCTGGTCCATGACCTTCCCCTTGAACTTTACGTGTTGCCACAGCTCTTCGGGAATCAAAACCTCTGACCCACGTTCGTACCGATGAATGCCGCCAGCTTGTTTGATGACCCAATTGGGAACGTCGAAGGCATACACATTCCCCGACGTTACGCCATGATGGACTGCGATGCCCACCGGATTCGACGTCAAAAACACCACCTTGCCCGTCGGCTTGTCCATCCACGGCCTCTCCCAGCCGCCACCCTTCTCGCCCTTCCCCCCGTCGTGCCGCTTGAGCTGAGGAATCGGGGGACGTTTGCCAATGTGATAAAGCACCTGGCCGCTGCTACCGCCTTCCATGAACAAGCTCTCCAGCTCGACCCACCGCCGACCACAGCCACAGCCTTCTGCCTTGGCCCCGAGTACCTGCTTGATGGACATCTGGGCATCATCCGGCACTCCGCACGATTTCTTCAAAACCGACAG
>Ga0316188_10000830_pt1 | contig 14209 bp, 13 predicted proteins | sample Phiworburrow1_MG_FD_204933 | JGI IMG/M metagenome (GOLD analysis project Ga0316188, IMG submission 204933) | Coastal sediment microbial communities from Maine, United States - Phippsburg worm burrow 1 | ecosystem: Environmental > Aquatic > Marine > Coastal > Sediment | place: USA: Maine...
GCGAGCATCATTTTAAGGAGATCGATGGGATGATCGTTGTTTTTGGAAGCGCCGGCCTATTTGATGTCCAAAACGTTTATAAGGTTTTAAATGTGAAAATGGATTTTTGTAAAAAACCCATTTATCCTGTCCTTCCTTCACTGATCAATGCACAAAAGGAAATCGATTATTTACTTGCTCAGGGAAGAGTTAATTTTCCTGATGAAGTAGTTTTGGGTACTGCCTTAGCGGAGGTTTATCAAACTCCGGATCCAAGCGATCTCAAGATTGAGAACTACCCGATCGATACTAAAAGGATCCGAACGATTCTAGATCGAAATAAAAAAGGGACCTATCTGAATAGTTTTGATGCTTTTGAAGTCTTGGATGCATGTGAGATCCCAAATAGTCCAATACACTTTATTAAGAACGAAAAAGATATTAAGGCGATAGAAAAAATAATCCCTAAACCATGGGTGATCAAAGTTTCCGGTCCTATACATAAAACGGACGTAAAAGGAGTCACTTTAAATGTAAATAGCGACGAATTCGCCATGAAAGAGGTGAAACGAATGCTAAAAATTAAAGATGCTGACGGAGTGATCGTTCAGGAAATGGTAAAAGGAATAGAATTTTTTGCAGGAGCGATAAAAGAACAACGGATCGGTCATATTGTAATGGTTGGATTAGGAGGGATCTATATTGAAATATTAAAAGATATTCGATCCAGCTTAGCTCCATTCGATAATAAAGAAGCATTAAAGATGATAAAAAGGCTTCGTTCTTACCCTTTAATTAAAGGGAGCAGGGGACAAAAAGGAAGTGATGAAAAAGTACTTGCAAATATTTTAATTAAAATATCAAGTCTGCTTCAACATTTTCCTGAGATCACTGAGCTTGACTTAAATCCATTAATTGCTAATAAGGAACGGATAAACTGTGTGGATGTGAGAATCAAGATTGAATGAAAAGACGGAAGCTTGCTCGCCAAAACGCAGTGTAGGAGAGCCGGAAGACCGAAGAAAGACAGAAATTGAACGCTCCCAGAATTTCATTTATGCATTCATACATTCATGCATTGATGCATTTATTTAGGACTACTCAGATCTCTTTTCCAGGCTAATTTTTTTTCAATCGACGCGATCATCATCCCGGCAATATCTTTTCCGCAGCAAACTTCAATCTCCTCCAGATCAGGTGAAGAGCTTACATCAATAATTAAAGCGCCATTTTTAGATCGGATAAAATCAACGCCTGCAAAGTTTAGATCCAGGATCTTCGCCGCCTTTAATACCAATAATTTTTCGGCGCTGGTCACATTTGCAACAATTGCACTTCCCCCATTATTTTTACCTGCTCTAAATTCTCCTGCAGCAGGAATTCGCTCAATCGCTGCGACAATTTTTCCTTCAATTACAAAACAACGTATATCTTTTCCATTTGCCTCTTTAATATATTCCTGAACAAGCAAATTTGCTTTTAATGACTTAAAAGCATCGATCACGCTTTCTGCTGCCTTTCTTGTTTCGGCTAAAACGATTTTTCTTCCATGAACTCCATCTAATAATTTCACCATTAAAGGGGCTCCTCCAACCATATCGATCAAATCATCCGTATCGATGGGCGCATTTGCAAATCCGGTAGTAGGAATACTTATCCCGTTTTTCAACATTAGTTGTAATGAGTGAAGTTTGTCTCTCGATAAAGTGATCGCAGAAGCGGAATTAGCCACTAAAACGCCCAGACTTTCGAAATGTCTCGCAAGGGCACAACCATAAAAGGTGATGCTCGGACGGATTCTTGTAATGATCGCATCCAGATCATCCACCACTTTTCGATCTCGATAATGAACTTCAGGCTCTAAGGCATCGATCTTTAAATAACATTCCTTTATTACAAGGAATTCCATTTCATGCCCTCTTTCCATACCTGCCTCCATCATCCTTCTATTGCTATACAAGTTCTGATCACTTGCCAATATCCCAATTTTAAGTCCGCTTTTTGCAGACTGATCATCTCCGTAATACTCGCTAATTTTCTTTAAAGAAATTTTTCCTAAACAAAACTTCAAATCCGGATCCACGATCATTCTTCCGCTCATTGCTTCCCGGCCCAACAACATCCGATAACCCATAGAATCTCTGTTTGCCAGAGTAAGTTCTACATCCCACTCCTCTTCACCTAACTTGATCCTTTCGTTGATCACATAACGTTTATCGGTTGTTCCACTGGAGCTCTTTACACTTCGTATATCAACTAAGGGTTTCTCACATCGAATTACCGTTCTTCGATTCTTTTGCAAAGGATGAACTTCAAAACTAACCCATGAATCGCCATTTCGCTTAAAGCGATGAATATTAAATGCGTGAATAGAAGATGTTTTAGCTCCTGAGTCAATTCGCGCTTTGATTGCAGGAATTCCTAAATTAGAAAATGAACACCATTCTTCTCTGCCAATTATTGTTTTAGATTTACTCAAACTCACTTAATAATTAATTAATTTTAAAACTTGAAAACGTAGCAAGATATCAAACATACAGCATAATATCCATTTGTAAATAGCTTAGCTAAAATTTGAATTATTTATTCTCTATATGAAAGATCTTAAAGATGAAAAATTGATTTGGCAATCAAGCAATAAGCAATTCTTATTAACCAGCCATCGGCTGCGTGAAATGAAAAGCAATGTATTTGGAAGCTCTATCAAAAGCATTATGCTGGAGGAATTAACTTCTTGTCAGTTGAAGACGGTACGCAAATTACACCTGCTATGGCGATCCATTATTTATTTTCTCCTCATAAATGGAAGTGTTTTGTTTATGAATAAAAGTTTGTTTAAAACAGAATTAATGCAATTTTTATTTACCGACGTGCATATTGGACCAAAGACGGCTCAAATAATATTGTTTTTTTCAATTGCAATATCTCTGATTTACATCCTGTTATTTATCATGTCAGTTAAAAAAGTATTTTCATTTCATGCCTATGGCTTATCGATCAATATCGAGCTTCGAAAAATGAGCTTTGAAGAGCGTGATGGTTTTATTAGCTTGATCGAGGATACGAAAGACACTAGAGTCAGAACACTCCATGGCCTAAAATAAAACGATTATTTCATCTTTAAAAGAAAGAACTTAATATCAATAATGGCACTATTTCAATTATATAAAGAGCAAAAAATACCGGCAAGTCTGGAAGAAGTCTGGGAGTTTATCTCCTCCCCTAAAAATCTAAAAAAAATTACTCCGGATTATATGGGTTTTGATGTTACAACAAAAGATCTGCCCGATAAAATGTATCCGGGAATGATCATTTCCTATATCGTGAAGCCTTTGTTTGGGATAAAAACCACCTGGGTTACAGAAATTACACATGTAAAAGAAAATGAATTTTTTGTAGATGAGCAGCGTGTCGGACCCTATTCGATCTGGCATCATCAACATAAAATTGAAGCGATCGAAGGAGGAACTTTAATGTCAGACATTGTAAGCTACAAACCCCCTTTGGGTTTTTTAGGAAATATTGCTAATTCCTTGATTATCGAAAAAAAAATAGATGAGATCTTTGACTACCGTGAAAAGGCACTCATCGAATTATTTGGGGAATTTTAGCCTATGAAGATATCAGTATTTTGGTTCAGAAGAGATTTGAGGCTCAATGATAATAAGGCTTTAGAGGAGGCTATAAAATCAGGGATGCCGATTCTTCCTGTCTTTATTTTTGATGAACTTATTCTTAATGAACTTCCTAAGGATGATGCAAGAGTGAGTTTTATCTACCAAAATCTGGAAAAACTTAATAAAGAATTAATTAAATACGGGAGTTCCCTTCTTTGTTTAAAAGGCAAGCCGACTGAGATCTGGCAACAACTCACTTCCAAATTTGAAATTGAAAGTGTCTTTCTAAATAGAGATTATGAACCTTATGCGATTCGAAGAGATAATGAAATAAAAGCATATTTATCAGAAAAAGGCATCGGGTTTTTTACATTTAAAGACCAGGTGATCTTTGAAGAAAATGAGATCTTAAAAGAAGACGGAAATCCATATACCGTTTTTACTCCTTATAAAAACAAATGGCTTAAGAAATTCAATTCCAGGGAATTAAAATCAAATAAATTAAAAGATGTCAGCTCTTTTCATCAGATCAATATTCCATTCCCTTCATTAAAAGAGCTTGGCTTTGTCGCTTCTCATATAAAAGTAAGGGATTATGACCTTTCTGCCGTTGATCAATATTCGGAAGTGCGAAACTTTCCGGCGATGGACAAAACAAGCTATTTAAGTCCGCACCTTCGTTTTGGAACCGTAAGCATAAGAGAGGTGCTTTTGCAATTCAATTTAGAAAATGAGTCTTTTTTAAGTGAATTGATCTGGAGAGAGTTTTTTATGCAGATCCTTTTTCATTTTCCACATGTGGTACAGGATAACTTCAAAGCAAAGTACGATGGCATAAAGTGGAATCAAAATGAAGATGATTTTAAAAAATGGTGCGAGGGAAAAACAGGTTATCCGATCGTTGATGCCGGAATGCGCCAACTAAATGAAAGCGGATATATGCATAATCGCGTGCGAATGATCACTGCCGGTTTTTTATGCAAGCATCTATTGATCGACTGGCGCTGGGGCGAAGCTTATTTCGCAATGAAATTATTGGATTATGAATTATCCTCGAATAATGGAAACTGGCAATGGGCAGCGGGTACCGGATGTGATTCAGCTCCATATTTCAGGATTTTCAATCCGATGGAACAAGTTAAAAAATTCGATAAAGAGCTTAAGTATATCAATACCTGGGTAAAGGATTTAAATAGTTTTGATTATCCTGAACCAATGATAGAACACAAATTTGCTCGAAAGAGAGCGCTGGAGGCTTACAAAATTGGTCTTTCCGATAGATTTTAACCTTAAAAAATAAAATTGAATTTAGTTTGCGGCTTAGCACCTCTAATATGATACTTTTGCAAAATTCTAAACAGAATTAAAGCCATACAGTAAATCAAGGAAGTAAAATGAGCATCGAAAAAGAATTATTAGAACGCAGTGGATCAAAATGCGAATTGTGTGCAGCAAGTGAAAATTTAAAGGTCTATAAAATTCCACCAAGTATGGATGAGGCTATTATGGTCTGTGCTTCCTGTTTAGAACAAATTGAAGATCCCGAAAAAGTGATCGTAAATCACTGGCGTTGTTTAAATGATAGTATGTGGAGTGAAGTTCCTGCGGTTCAGGCAATGGCTTGGAGAATGCTTAATCGACTTCGATCAGAAGTGTGGCCGGTTGATCTTTTAGATATGTTATACCTCGATGACAAAACTTTGGCTTTGGCTAAATCGGATGGTGCAGGTGAAGAACCTCTTTTTGTAGTTAAACATTTGGATGTAAACGGTGACTTACTACAATCTGGAGATACCGTTGTTTTAGTTAAAGATCTTGCTGTAAAAGGAGCCAATTTCACTGCAAAGCGCGGTACAGCAGTTAGAAGAATTTCTTTGGTAAAAGAAAACGGAGAACAAATTGAAGGGAAAATAAACGGACAAAACATAGTCATCCTTACTCAGTACGTTAAAAAGAGTACTTAGAGATCAAGCTTATTCACCTTCGTGTCAAAAGTAAAATCTTATTATAGTTTCTTCATCCAAATGATATTGCAATTCTTGTAATTATCGAATAAAACTATCTTTGCACCCTTTTTTAAAATCCTAAGTCCATGATCAAGTTCTTTCACACCTTTATGCCCAGTCCAAAAAACGATATTCTTTCCGGATTAACTGTTGCCTTGGCATTAGTTCCGGAAGCGGTAGCTTTTGCTTTTGTGGCGGGTATAGATCCTTTGGTCGGATTATACGGTGCATTTATGATGGGAATCGTTACCTCATTATTTGGTGGTCGCCCGGGTATGATCTCGGGTGCGACAGGTGCTATGGCGGTGGTGATGGTGCATATGATCCAGCAGGGGAATGATGTAGGAATGACACTTGAAAATCCAATAGAAAATCTCGGTCTTCAATGGTTATTCATAACGCTATTACTCGTAGGTACGATCCAAATGTCAGCCGGATTTTTAAGATTAGGAAAATTTGTGCGACTTATACCTCATCCGGTGATGTTGGGTTTCGTTAATGGACTTGCCATTGTTATTTTCATTTCTCAGTTAGGTATGTTCAAAGAGAATATTAATGGAAGCATGGAGTGGTTAAGCGGAAGTGAATTATATATAATGCTTGGGCTCGTCGCATTGACGATGGCGATCATGTATTTCCTTCCTAAACTTACATTGAAGATCCCGGGAGCACTTGTTGCTATTATTGTGGTTGCAAGCATTACCATTTTTGGAGGTCTTAATGTAAGTACGGTAGGCTCTTTTATAGTTGATGGAGGCGGAACCGGACTTGAAGGTTCATTACCTTCTTTTCAAAGCCAAATATTTTCCCTTTTCTATACCTTAGAAGGAAATTGGGGTCTGATTCTTTCGACCGCTTTTCTTTTGGCCGCAGTAGGATTGATCGAATCGTTGATGACGATAAATCTTATCGATGAGATCACAGATAGCAGAGGAAGTGGAAACCGGGAATGCGTTGCACAAGGCGGCGCAAATATGCTTAATGGTTTGTTTGGAGGAATGGGTGGCTGCGCAATGATCGGACAATCTATTATTAATGTAAATTCAGGTGGTCGTGGAAGATTATCAGGAATAGTAGCAGCACTTGCCCTTTTGGCATTTATTCTTTTTGGTGCGCCATTGATCGAACAAATTCCAATTGCTGCATTAGTTGGCGTTATGTTTATGGTAGTCGTCGGTACTTTTGCATGGAGTAGTATTCGGATCATCAATAAAATACCATTATCGGATGCGATTGTTCTCATTGCCGTTTCGGCAATAACGGTATGGCAGGATCTTGCGATCGCGGTTATTTCCGGAGTGATCATTTCAGCGCTCGTCTTCGCATGGCAAAATGCGACCATGATCCGGGCAAGAAAAAGATTAAAAGAAGATGGTAGCAAAGTGTATGAAATATGGGGACCTTTATTTTTCGGATCGGTTCAGAATTTTAATTCAAAATTTGATCCATCTACTGATCCTGATTCGATTGAAATCGATTTTATTGAATCGAAAGTAAGCGATCATTCAGGAATTGAAGCGCTTAGTAATATTGCGCATAAATATATCGAGCTCGGAAAAAAAATTAAACTCACTCATTTAAGTCCGGAATGCAAGCTATTATTACTAAAAGCGGATCCTAAGCTCGAAGCTATTATTGAAAACTCAATAGATGATCCAAGATATTATGTAGTGACCGATCTCCTGGATCTCGAAATTAAACGATAGAATTCTCATCACTTTTCATTTAATAGTAGACTTGCCAAGAATCCAGCAATCATTTACTTTAGTAACTCTTAATTATCAAGAATGATAAATTTACAGAAATTCATAGATAGCCTGCATATTGACCTGCGACTTGTATTGTTGATCATCTTTATACTCATTGCGACTATTATTGCTACCCGATCCATTCGATGGCTTATTTCTAAATCTTTCGAATCTGCTCAGGATAAATTAAATCTCGATCCTACTCGTTATCGTTTTTTTAAAAATGCGGCTTCGTTTATTATATGGCTGATCGCTATCGGCGCCATCGTTTCGCTCATTCCAAAATTAAAAACCTTAGCAATTAGCCTTTTTGCCGGAGCCGGTATTTTAGTTGCCATCATTGGATTTGCAGCACAACAAGCATTTTCAAATATTGTTAATGGGATCTTTATCGTGATGTTTAAACCATTCAGAGTTGGCGATCTGATAAAAGTAGGGACACTCGATTATGGTGTAGTAGAAGATATTACGCTGAGACATACTATTTTAAATAGTTTTGAAAATAAAAGAATTGTTATCCCAAATTCTATAGTTGGAAATGAAACCATCATAAACGATAGTATAAAAGACAGCAATACCTGTCGGTTTATAGAATTTGGAATTAGCTATGATAGCGATGTGGAACTTGCTACAAAAATTATTCAGGAAGAAGCATTAAAGCATAAATTATGCATCGATCACAGAACTAAAAAAGAAAAGAAAGAAGGCCTTCCTCAAGTAATGGTCCGATTGATCTCATTTGGAGATTCCAGTGTGAACTTGCGAGCTTATGTATGGACAAGCGATCCTTTAAACGTTTTTCAATTGCACGGAGATATTAATAAAGCCGTAAAGAAACGATTTGATGCTGAAGGCATTGAAATTCCATTCCCCTATCGGACATTAGTATATAAAAATGATCTTCCTAAAAATGCTAAATCTGACTTAAATGACTGAAACGACCAAGAATTCTAAAAAAGCGGGTCTACCTCCGGGTGCGTTGGTTCATATTGGAAGGCAAAAATCGCAGAAAATAAAGATCTCAGTAATCGATTATGATAAAGATTCATATACTGAGAAAATCTGCAAAACGATAGAAGAGTGTTTTGAATACAGAGATACTGAGAAAATTAGCTGGATCAATATAGATGGTCTTCATCAAACTGAGATCATTCAACAACTTGGTGAACATTACGAATTACATCCCTTATTACTTGAAGATGTATTAAATACCGGTCACAGACCAAAAATTGAAGAATTTGACAACTATATATTCCTCACATTGAAAATGTTAGGTTTAAATAAAAAAGCGGATTCTATTGTAAATGAACAAATCAGTTTCATTTTGGGAAAAACCTGGGTAATCTCTTTTCAGGAACAGCAGGGCGATGTTTTTGAAGTACTTCGTGAACGAATTCGCGAAAGCAAAGGAAATATCCGTTTTAAGGGAGCTGACTATTTATTATACCGTTTGATAGACACAGTCGTTGATAATTATTTCTACGTCACTGAGTTTATTAGTGAATCTACTGAAAAGCTGGAAGGAAAAGTACTTTTATCCAACGACCGTAAAAATCTTCTCGAAATTCAACACTTAAAAAATGAGCTTCGAAATCTTAGAAAATCAGTGGCTCCCTTAAGAGATGCAGTAACAAACTTACACAAAGATGTAACGATGATACAGGACGAGACCAAACGATATTTAAGAGATGTTTATGAGCATATTATTCATGTAAACGACAGTATTGATTCTCAACGGGATATTCTTGCCGGGATCATGGATCTGTATCAATCCGGAGTGAGTAATAAAATGAACCAGGTAATGCAACTGCTTACCATTATTTCTACCATATTTATTCCTTTAACATTTATAGCAGGAATTTATGGAATGAACTTCGATAACATACCGGAACTTCATTATAAAAATGCTTACTTTATAGTATGGGGATTGATGGTATTAATTTCAATTTTAATGCTGATCTATTTCAAAAGAAAACGTTGGTTATAGGTCTATTTTATTTGATTTTTTTTTCTCAAAGAAAATGAGACACAGCAATACTAAAAACGAATATATACCCTATGTACTTTTTATTAATTCCATTTTAAATAAATGACTTAATATTGCATTATAATAATTGTTTTAAAATAGCCCTCTTTACAAAATTAAATGAAAAATACTTACTTCGATTTAATTGACCAGACGTATTATTTCCCACAAGAGGGATTTGATCTCAATAATGGTAATCTTACCTTTCATGGTATCCCTCTTAAACACTTGATCGAAAAATATGGCACGCCTTTTCGTTTTATTTATTTGCCAAAAATTGGTGATCAGATTAAAAAAGCGAGAAATTTATTTAACAGAGCTATAAAAAAGAATAATTATAAGGGAACTTATAATTATTGTTATTGTACAAAGTGCAATCACTTTTCGCATGTGGTGAGTGAGGCATTAAAACATAATGTGCATCTTGAGACATCATCTTCTTTTGACATCGATCTGATATTGAATTTATTGAAAGAAAAAAAGATCGATAAAAAGAGAACTATTATTTGCAACGGCTATAAAACAAACGATTACTTAAACAAAATTGTTTCTATTCAAGAAATGGGTTTTTCGAACATAATAGTTGTTCTTGATAGCAAAAGTGAATTAGAAAGATTAATAAGTGCTGCAGGAAAAAACATCATAAAGATCGGTATTCGGATGGCGATCAATGAAGAACCACAATCTTCGTATTATACCTCGAGACTGGGAATCAGACAAAATGAATTGGTGCAATTTTTCAGAGAGAACATTAAAGGAAATGAACATGTTGAATTAAAAATGCTTCACTTTTTTGTTGATTCAGGTATAAAAGACAGCTTATATTATTGGGGTGAATTTCAAAAAGCCTTAAATATTTATACAAGTGTTAAAAAAGAAAGCAAATCGCTGGATTCTTTTAATCTTGGTGGAGGCTTTCCAATTCGGAATAATCTTGGCTTTAGTTATGATTATGAATACATGATCAATGAAATTGTTAAGAATATTAAAGACGCCTGTGACAATGAAAAAGTAATCGAACCAAATATATATACCGAATTCGGAAAATACACCGTGGGTGAAAGTGGAGCGATCATTTTTGAAGTATTGGAGCAGAAACATCAGAATGATACCGAAACATGGTATATCATTAACAATAGTTTGATGAATACCATTCCTGATGCATGGTCAATTCACGAGAAATTTATTTTACTTCCAATAAATAAATGGTTTAATGAACCAGCCCGAATAAATTTAGGCGGGATTTCCTGTGATCATTCAGATTATTATAATTCTGAAGACTTAAATCAGGAAGTTATGCTTCCCAGCTATTCGAATGAAGATAAAGAACCTCTTTATGTCGGCTTCTTTCACACCGGAGCCTATCAGGATGCGATCTCAGGGTATGGTGGAATTAAACATTGCCTGATCCCTTCACCAAAACATGTGATCATTGATAGGGATGAGAAAGGGAATATCATCGATTATGTATATCGAAATGAGCAATCGGCAGAAGAAATGTTTAAAATTTTAGGTTACGATAAATAATGAGAAATTTTGCAGGAATCGAAGATGAGTATTGCATTAAAGAAAATGCAAGCGTATGGCTTCAATCCATTCCCTATGACGGGACAAGTACCTGGGGAAAAGGAGCTGACAAAGGTTTTGAACCCTTTTTAGATGCTCTTGAAAATTTAGAATTGTATGATATAGAAACTTCAAGCGAAGTCTATAAAAAAGGGGTACACATACTTCCTGATATTAATGAGAAAAGATCACCGGAAGCTGTGTTTAATGCGGTTTATAAAAACACCAAAGATTTACTAAACAGCAATAAATTCCTTACCTTTTTTGGAGGAGAACATTCCATTAGCATTGGAATTATCAAAGCTTTTTACGAAAAACATAAGGATCTTACTGTTCTTCAATTGGATGCCCATACAGATCTAAGACCGGAATATCACGGCTCTCCATACAATCACGCCTGTGCGGTTTATGACGCTTCAGTAAATGCAAATTTAATTCAGGTTGGGATCCGAAGTATGGATAGTTCAGAACTACCTTTTTTAAATCGGGATAAATGTTATTTCGCAGAAGATATTTACGGAAAGGACGACTGGATGGATAAATCGATAGCTCAAATGACCAATGATGTTTATTTAACCATCGATCTGGATGCATTTGACCCATCAATAATGCCTTCTACCGGTACTCCTGAACCCGGTGGACTCTTATGGAACCCTACTTTGAAGTATTTAAAGAAAGTGTTTCAGCAAAAGAATGTTGTCGGTTTCGACCTGGTTGAACTCGCTCCGATCGAAGGATTATCAGCTCCTACCTTTTTAGCAGCAAAACTCTATTACAAATTATTAAGCTATAAATTCAAATACGGTGAAAAATAAAGGTCCAATTAGTCATTTTATGCTTGAACATTACAAGCATTTCAATGCAGCTGCATTAGTGGATGCTGCAAAAGGATATGAAAAGCATTTAGCCGAAGGTAAAAAAATGCTCGTTTCATTAGCCGGAGCGATGAGTACTGCCGAATTAGGAAAGTCTTTTGCCGAAATGATCCGTCAGGATAAAGTTCAGATCATTTCCTGTACCGGTGCAAACCTTGAAGAGGATATCATGAATTTAGTAGCTCATTCACATTATAAAAGAGTTCCAAATTATCGTGACCTTACACCTGATCAGGAATGGGAACTACTGGAACAGGGCTTAAATCGTGTTACTGATACTTGTATTCCGGAACATGAAGCTTTTAGAAGATTACAAGCACATATTTTCAAGATCTGGAAAGATGCTGAAGATAAAGGAGAACGTCTTTTTCCACATGAATTTATGTACAGAATGCTAAAATCCGGGGTCTTAGAGCAATACTATGAAATAGACCCTAAAAATAGCTGGATGCTTGCAGCAGCTGAAAAGAACCTTCCTATTATTTGTCCGGGATGGGAAGATTCGACGATGGGTAATATCTTCGCTTCTTATTGTATGAAAGGAGAATTAAAGCCAAGCACCATGAAATCTGGTATCGAATATATGATGTATTTAGCGGATTGGTATACCGAAAATGCAGGAGAATTAGGCATTGGTTTCTTTCAGATCGGAGGAGGTATCGCAGGTGATTTTCCAATTTGTGTTGTTCCGATGTTATATCAGGATATGGAAAGAACAGATACTCCTTTTTGGAGTTATTTCTGTCAGATCAGCGATTCAACAACCAGTTACGGATCCTATTCAGGTGCGGTACCAAATGAGAAGATCACATGGGGAAAATTAGATACTAAATCACCTAAATTTATTATCGAATCTGACGCTACCATTGTAGCTCCACTCCTATTTGGCTATCTCCTTAACTGGTAATCGATTGTTTTTTACATCTTTTTAAAAAGCATTCTCTAATTTTAGACCAGGCCTGTTTTTGCATGCTTTAATTAAAACTAAACGATATGTCCGAAAAAGAAATAATTAAAAAATATGTAAAAGAGGATCTAACGATCGTTTGGAAACCGGCTTTATGTATCCATGCCGCAGAATGTGTAAAACGCTTGCCAGGTGTATATGATCCAAAGACCAAACCATGGATCAAACCGGAGAATGCGACAGTAAATGAACTGAAAGACCAAATTGACGCTTGTCCATCAGGTGCATTATCCTATCTTCACAAAAATCAGGAAAAAACAAATATGGAGAGTAGCAAAGTTAAAATAGAAATGAAGGAAAATGGACCTTTAGTAGTTCATGGTGACATCATCGTTAAAGGCAAAGATGGAGCGGAAACAATGCGAGGACCTATCACTTCCTTATGTCGATGCGGCGCTTCAGCAAATAAACCCTTTTGTGACGGACAGCATAAGAAGATCAATTTTACCGCATAAGTAATATTCATTCTTTGATCTTATGGCTTTTGATTTTAAAAGAGAATACATCCTTGAAAATGACAGAGTTCTTCTCCGTCCTTTAAACTTAGAGGATGAGGAATATTTAAGCCGTTTTTCGATCAATGAACCCGATCTTTGGAAATACTCGCTCATTCCTGCCAATGGAATTGAAAATTTAAGGAACTATTTGAAAATTGCTATACAAGGCAGAACCTCTAAAACTGCCTACCCTTTTATTGTATTCGATAAAAAAACAAATCAATATGCCGGAAGCACTCGTTTTTATGATATTCAGGAAAATCATAATAGCGCACTGTTAGGCTATACTTGGTACGGAAAGCAGTTTCAAGGGACCGGGTTAAATAAAAACTGTAAATACCTTTTACTCGAATTTGCCTTCGACGAAATGAAAGCAGAAAGAGTGGAGTTCCGTGCTGACAATAATAACAAAAGAAGTATTGCCGCCATGAAAAGTATCGGATGTATCGAAGAAGGCATTTTAAGAAGCAATTGCGCAAGTATCGATGGCAGAAGAGACAGTATTGTTTTTAGTATTCTTAAAGAAGAATGGTATAGAGTCGTAAAGGAGAAATTAGTAAGCATGACTCAAGTGCATAAACCTGTCCGCCGCAAATCTGGAGGATGAAAGAATGCATGAATAAAATTGAATAAGACACTTTTCCAAAAACTTGTTCGTTTATTTTTCTTCGAGCTTCGAGCTCCAATCCACATGCTTCATTTTCACATCCATCATCCATCATCCATCATCAAATTCAAATCACTTCTTCCACAAGAATCGACTTCCCATTGAAAGTAATCTCTGAACCTTCTCTTGTTTTCATCAGCAAAGCACCAATTGGAGAAGAAGGTGAAATGATAAGAAAGGCAGTCCCCTCTATTTCTACCTTTCCAATACCTATTGATAAGTAATAAGTCCCCAAAGTAGTTTTAACAAGACTTCCCAATT
>Ga0316188_10000831_pt1 | contig 14205 bp, 12 predicted proteins | sample Phiworburrow1_MG_FD_204933 | JGI IMG/M metagenome (GOLD analysis project Ga0316188, IMG submission 204933) | Coastal sediment microbial communities from Maine, United States - Phippsburg worm burrow 1 | ecosystem: Environmental > Aquatic > Marine > Coastal > Sediment | place: USA: Maine...
TTCCTGTGGCACGGTAAACGCCATGACTGTCGAGACAGCACCGAACGTTCGTCCGCGCCGTCTGAGCAAGGACGAGATCGAGGCAAACTTCGCAGACCTGCATCCGCCGCTGTCGCGCTCGGAAGCCCTGATCGAGGCGGACCGTTGCTACTTCTGCTACGACGCCCCCTGCACCACGGCCTGCCCGACGGGCATCGACATCCCGGGGTTTATCCAGAAGATACGCAGCGACAATATTCGTGGCTCTGCGCAGACGATTTTTCGCGAGAACATCATGGGTGGTATGTGCGCGCGCGTCTGCCCAACCGAGGTTCTCTGCGAAGAAGCCTGTGTCCGCAACACCCATGAAGCAAAGCCGGTGGAAATCGGATTACTGCAGCGCTACGCGACCGATCCCATCATCGATGCCGGCACCCAGCTATTCGTACGCGCCCCGTCCAGCGGCAAGAAAGTCGCGGTCGTCGGTGGCGGGCCTGCGGGCCTGTCCTGCGCACACCGTCTTGCGGTACTCGGTCATGACGTTGTGATATTCAATCGCGACGAAAAACCTGGCGGGCTGAACGAGTACGGTATCGCGGCGTACAAGACGGTCGATGATTTCGCACAGATTGAAATCAACTACATCCTGTCAGTCGGCGGTATCGACGTTAAGCACAGGGTGACCCTGGGCGAAGATGTCCAGCTATCCGAACTGGTCAGGGACTTCGATGCGGTTTTCTTAGGCATAGGGCTCGGGCAGTCCAATGACCTCGGCATTGAAGGCGAAGACAAGGAAGGCGTGATCAATGCCATCGACTATATCGCGGAACTGCGCCAGACCGATGACAAGAGCCAGTTACCCATAGGCAAGACCGTGGTCGTGATTGGCGGCGGCATGACAGCAATCGACATTGCGGTGCAGAGCCGGCACCTGGGTGCGCAGCAGGTGCACATGGTATACCGACGCGGACCCGAGAAAATGAGCGCCAGCGTGTTTGAACAGGCGCTCGCACAAACGAGCGGCGTAACCATTCATCATCGGGCACCTCCCAAACGAATACTGGGCGACAGTCATGTCACGGGTGTCGAGTTCGAAACTGACGGCGGCAAATTCGTCCTGTATGCCGACATGGTGTTCAAGGCCATCGGCCAGCAGATGAAAGGCATTGGTGACCTGCAGATGGATAACGGTCGCATGATCGTCGACGACGGCCACCGGACCTCGCATGAAAAAGTCTGGGCGGGCGGCGATTGTGTCGTCGGCGGCGACGACCTCACCGTGAGTGCCGTCCAGCATGGCAAACTTGCTGCGATCGATATAGACCGGCACCTGAGGGCGCAATAAGATGGCTGACCTCAAATCGACCTTCCTTGGTATCGAGTCCCCTAATCCGTTCTGGCTCGCCTCGGCGCCCCCGACCGACAAGGCGTACAACGTCAATCGAGCTTTCGAGGCTGGCTGGGGCGGCGCTGTCTGGAAGACACTCGGCGAGGAAGGGCCACCGATCGTCAACGTCAGCGGCCCGCGCTACAGCGCGCTGCACAGCAACGATCGCCGCGTTATCGGATTCAATAATATCGAACTGATCACAGACCGGCCCCTGCAGACGAATCTCGACGAGATTCGGCAGGTCAAGAAGGACTGGCCCGACCGGGCCGTCGTGGTGTCCGTCATGTTGCCGATGAACGAGGCCGCCTGGGCGAAGAACCTGCCGATGATTGAAGATACCGGCTGTGATGCATTCGAGCTGAACTTCGGCTGCCCACATGGCATGTCAGAACGCGGCATGGGCGCCGCAGTCGGCCAGGTACCGGAGTACATTCAGATGGCGACCGAGTGGGCCAAGGCCGCCGCCTCAATCCCGGTCATCGTCAAGCTGACGCCGAATGTCGCCAACATCCTGCCGCCTGCCAGGGCCGCGCTGGACGGTGGCGCCGACGCCGTGTCGCTGATCAATACCATCAACTCCATCATGCGCGTTAACTACGACACGCTGACAATGTATCCGACGACCGATGGCATGGGCACACATGGCGGCTACTGCGGCGAGGCCGTGAAGCCCATCGCGCTCAACATGGTTGCCGAGATCGCGCGCACCAAGGCGACGCGCGGATTGCCCATTTCCGGTATCGGCGGCATCACCGACTGGCGTGATGCTGTCGATTTCCTGGCCCTCGGCGCGAGCAACGTCCAGATCTGTACGGCGGCGATGGTCTATGGCTTCAGAATTATCGATGACCTGGTCGACGGACTGAGCGTATTTCTCGACGACAAGGGCATGACGCTTGACCAACTGATCGGTCATGCAGTACCCAGCGTCACGGACTGGCAGCACCTGAATCTCAACTACGTTGAAAAAGCTGTCATCAACCAGGATTTGTGTATCAAGTGCGGACGCTGTCACGTGGTTTGTGAAGACACGTCGCACCAGGCAATTACGCACACGGTCGACGGCGAACGCCGCTTCGAAGTCATCGATGATGAGTGCGTCGGGTGCAACCTGTGCGTCAGCATCTGTCCGGTCGATAGCTGCATCACCATGAAGCAGACCAGCGACGACAACGCGGACAAACTCACGTGGACCGCCCACCCCAACAACCCGATGCGTAACACGGACTAGTTTATGAGCCTCGACAACGAAGACCTGATCAATGCCGCGACGGAAGCGCGCCGGAATGCGTACAACCGTTACTCAAACTACAGTGTCGGTGCGGCTATCGTCGACGATAGCGGGCACCTGCATGTCGGCTGCAATATAGAGAATGCCGCCTACCCGCTCGGTAGTTGCGCCGAAGCGGGGGCTATCGCAGCCATGGTGCAGCAAGGCGGAAAACGGATCGTGAAGATCGCAGTCGTCGGTGGCCCCGGCGAGATCGGTCCGTGCACGCCTTGTGGCGGATGCCGCCAGCGCATCAATGAATTCGCTGACGGCAACACCATAATCCTCGCTATCGATGACAGCGGAGAGTGGCAGGAGTACTCAATCGAGGACCTCCTGCCAGCATCATTCCACCTGCCCTAGTCCTGCACGCCCCTACCCGGGGTCCAGGGCACCCTGGCTGTATCCATTGCGTCCTTCAGCCCGGCGTACCCGGTATCGACAAGACGCGTCAGCGTGGCAACCGTTTCGTCGTAAAGCTGACGTGCGATCTTATAGGACTCCTGCTGTGCCGAGGTCGGCCCCTGCGCATTGCTCGACGGGTCAAACCGAGCGTGCCAGAGGCGCGCCTGCACTGACATGATCGGCAGGTCATTGTAGAAATCGCGCAGCTCGTTACCCGTGAGCACTTCCCGGGCATCCCGAAGCTGTTGCTGCAGAGAATGTGCGACTTCGTACAATGAACCATCCGTCATGGAGCGTCCCAGGGTTGCCTTGACAGCGTCGAGTTCGCCGATGACTCCTTCAACCGCCGCGGATGTTCCGGATGCTGCACGAATCAGCTCTTCGAGCTGTGCCTCGAAAACCACCCGTTGTTCCTGGGTGCGTCCGGGTATTGCCGGATCGGGACGAATCGACACAACGTCGAAGGACTGGGTCTGGCCGAGATCGAACAGCGCACCGTCCACGCGCTTCTGCATCGTGACCGAGTAACGACCCGGCACTACGAGAACGCCCACACCCTCATGCGATTCATCGCCCTCCGCAACAGGTGCCCATGGCTCAACCGATGGGTACCGCAGGTCCCAGGCTACGCGGTTGAAGCCGGCGGTGGCAGGCGCAATAACCTGATCGATGATCGAGCCGTCGGCGGAACGAACCGTGAACACGATGGCCGGAGCGTCCTCACGGGACTCGGCAATCACCGTGTCCCAGTCGACCGCAACGACATCCTCGTTGTTCTTCTCTTTTTCTTTCTCGATCTCGCGCCGCGCGTCCTTACTGCTCTTGATTTCTTCAGCAAGGTAGTAGGTAAACGTGGCACCGAATGCGGGGTTCGGCGCGGTCCAGAATGAGTCGCCCTGGCTCGCCTTACAGCCCGGCGTTCCGTCACACCCCATCGGGCTGCGCGGGACGTACCAGTCGGCTTTGCGAACGGGGAACAGGACGCTGCCGCTCTTGAGCATGCTGTCACTAACGTCACGCAGCGGCGTGTAATCGTCAAGCACATAGAAACTGCGGCCGAACGTCGCGCCAACGAGGTCGTTCTCACGCGTCTGGATCACGAGATCGCGGAACGAAATATTCGGCGCACCACCTTTGAGCTTGGTCCAGGTACCGCCGCCATTCACCGTGAAGAACACACCGAATTCCGAACCGACAAACATCAGGCCCGGCTTGACGTGATCCTGCACGACGCGCCACAGCACGTGGCGTTCTGGCAGGTTGCCCGAGATGCTCTTCCAGCTGCGTCCGCGATTCTCGCTCTTGAGAATGTAAGGCGCGAAATCGCCGCTCTTGTGATCGTCGACCACCACGTAAACCGTATCCGGATCGTGCAGGTCAGCCTTAATGTCGTTGACGAAGAAACGATTGGGCACGCCCGGCAGCTTATTGATCGTGCGCCAGTTCGCGCCGTCGTCCTCGCTAACCTGGATCAGGCCGTCATCCGTTCCGGCATACACGAGACCCTCAACCAGTGGCGATTCCGACAAGGAGGTAATCGTATTGAACTGCGACATCGCCCAGATATCCCGTGGCGCATCGTAGCTCCAGGTACGACCCATGATCGGCTGGCGCACACGGTTTTCGTTGCGCGTGAGGTCGCCACTGATCGGGGTCCAGCTATCACCGTAATTGTTGCTCTTCCAGACGCGCTGTGTCGCAAAATAGAGCGTCTTCGAATCATGCGGGCTGATCAGGATCGGTGAGTCCCAGTTATACCGATCCGGCGGCTCGCCTGCGCGGGCCTGCGGCTTGATATAGATCCGCTCACCCGTACGTCGGTCGTAGCGGGTCAGGTTGCCCTGCTGCCACTGGGCATAAATGATGTCGGGGTTGTTCGGATCAACAGCTGACTGGTGACCATCACCAAACATAGTGACAAACCAGTCACTGGTGCGAATTCCGACGTGGTTCATTGTCCGCGATGGCCCGCCCTGGCTGTTGTTGTCCTGCGTGCCACCGTAGATATTGTAGAACGGTTCGTCGTAGTCGACCGCCACCTTGTAAAACTGCGTGATCGGCAAATTGTTGATGAAACGCCACGTCGTGCCGAGGTCGAACGACTCGTATACGCCACCGTCGGTTCCGATCAGCAGGTAATTCTCATCGTCTTCCCGAAAAGCAAGCGCATGATGATCGCCGTGCTTGGTGTCGTGCGGCAGCGGGATAAACGTATCGCCACCGTCCCGCGTCATCCGCATCAGTGCATCCATCTGGTAAACGTGGCCTTCGAAATGCGGGCTCGCGAAGATCTCCTGGTAGTAGTGCGGCCCGGTGCCACCGGAGAGATAGTCGTTCTTTTTCTCCCAGCTCTCGCCACCGTCATCCGAGCGCCAGAATCCGCCGGTGCGATTGTTGAGCTCAATCGTTGCGTAGATGGTGTCGGGGTCCTGAGGGCTGATTGCCAGTCCTGTCTTGCCCATGATGTCTTCCGGCAGGCCGTTGGTCAGCTCTCGCCAGGTCTCGCCGCCATCTACTGACTTGTGGATGCCAGTTCCCGGGCCACCGTTCATGACAACGGCGACGCTGCGCAGGCGCTGCCACGTTACGGCATACATCACATCCGGATTGCGCGGGTCCATATGGACCTCGTTGACACCCGTGTACTGGTCGTCCTCGTCCGTATTGCCATGGCCGTCGCCGAGCACCTTGCGCCAGTTCTGCCCGCCATCGGTGGATTTGTAGAGGCCTCGATCGCCACCGCCGGACCAGAGTGGCCCCTGCACCGCGACAAAAATCGTGTCCGAGTCGCGTGGGTCGATGCGAATCATCCCGATATGCTCGGAATTCTTGAGCCCCAGGTTCTCCCAGCTTTGGCCGCCGTCGCGACTGCGGTAGATGCCGTCTCCGTAGCCGACGTGACGTCCACTCACGTTCTCGCCAGTACCCACCCAGACCGTGTTCGGGTTATTCGGGTCGAGCGTAATGCAGCCGATGGAGTAGGAACCCTCATTATCGAAGATTGGCGTCCAGGTCGTGCTCGCGTTGGTCGTCTTCCACACGCCGCCACTGCCAACACCCACATACCAGGTACTCGGATCGGTCGGGTCTATCACGATGTCGGCAATACGCCCTGACATGAATGCCGGTCCGACGCTGCGCATCTCGAGTCCCATGAACGTGGCTTCATTGAAGCCAGGCTCCTTGTCCTCTTCGGCGTACGCCGCCGACACAACAAATGCAGCAAGTACAAGAATTAATCTACGGTATTTCATGACGATCCCTTATGTTTTGGGTTTCTTCTTCGGCCTGGGTGCCGGAAGTTCTTTTTCTGTGATGACGAAAAGCTCTGTCAGCCATTCGGCATCTTCAATTTCGTCCTCGATGAGGAACGAGTTTTTTGCCCCCTCATACGGCGGTGCCTCGACAACCATGCCGATATACTCGCGCCCCGCCTCGGTCGGCTTAACGAACAGCTGATTATCGCAGATCAGCGCGACAACTTTACCGTTGAGGTACAACGTTGTACCACCAAACATGTGTCGATAGCTCAGTTCGCAGCCGTTTTGAACCTGATCGATAACGAAATCAATGAAGTCCTGATCATTAGGCATACTTATCCACCTCGTCACGTCCGGGTAGCGATGACTGCGCACCCATCCTCGTCGTCGCAGCAGCGCCCGCTGCACAGGCAAAACGCAGCGCCTCGGCCGGTTCCTGTCCGTCGACGAGCGCCACCGTCAGCGCGGCTGTAAACGTATCGCCGGCGCCGGTTGTGTCGACAGCTGTCACGGTGGGCGGTGCCGACTCGGCAATGACCTCACCGCCCCGCTGCAGCGTCGCCGTGCCCGAACCGCGTGTGGTGGCGACCAGGCCGGTGCAGGCTGCGAGCGTATTGCCATACCAGGCCGACTCGGTTTCGTTAACAACAACGAGGTCGGCTCGCTGCAGCACCGCCACATCGATCCGCTTCGCGGGCGCCAGGTTTACGCAGAGGAATCCACCAAAGGTCCGCGCGGCATGCGCAATGGTATCGACAGGCACCTCCAGCTGGCAGATCAGTGCGTCTGTTTCGGGCGGCTCGAAATCGTCCGGCTGGAGCGTGCGGTTTGCACCCGGTGCGACAACGATCTGATTTTCCCCGGAGGGGGCGACCACAATCAGGGCCGTCCCTGTTGCGGCACCGGGTACGGCTATGCAGTGGGTAAGGTCTACACCGCCTTCCCGAAGCAGTCTCAGCGCCTCATCCGCCGAGCCATCCTCTCCGACCCGCGCAATCAGGCTGACATCAGCCCCAAGGCGCTGCGCCGCGAGTGCCTGGTTGGCGCCCTTACCGCCCGGAAAGTGGTGCAGCTCGGCATCCGTTATTGTTTCGCCCGGCGCTGGTAACCTGGCCGCCCTGGCGACGATGTCGAGATTGACCGAACCAATGACAGTAATTGTCGGCATCCTCAGTCTCCGAACACGGCCAGTTTCTCGACCAGCAGGTCGTAAAAGCCATCCGCATTCACTTCAAACGCCCACTCGACGTTATGTGGTCTGTCCGTCACGTGCCAGAAATCGACAGCGGTGTGCCCCATGGTCAGCTCCGATTGCGTTTCGACGGACAGGTTACAGGCTTTGGTTGCAAACAGCTCCGGGCGCAACAACCACGCCACCGTGCAGGGATCGTGCAGGGGCGCGCCCTGGGAACCGTACTTTTTCGTGTCGTAGCGATGGAAAAAGCTCAGCATGTCGGCGGTCGCCGTGGCGACAGCGTTTCCGACCTCGCGAATACGGCCTACCCGCTCGCGGGTGGACAGAACCTGGTGGGTCACGTCGAGTCCCATGGCCGTCACCGGCTTCCCGCACTGGTAGACGATCTCTGCGGCGTGTGGGTCGACCAGGATATTGAATTCGGCCGACGGCGATCGATTGCCGCCCTCCCGCATGGCACCGCCCATGCATACGATGCGGTCCACGGCATCAAGCACACTCGGGTCGCGCTTGATCGCAGCGGCAATGTTCGTCATCGGCCCGGTAGGCACCAGGGTGACTGTCCCCCTCCCGGCGGTGCGCAGTGTTTCTAAGATGAAGTCGACGGCGTGTTCGTCCTGCAGCGGAGTCCTGGGCTCGAACACATCGACGCCGTCAATACCGGTAGCACCATGGATGTATTCAGCCGTGATCGCGTCGCGAACCAGCGGTTCGCTGCAGCCAGCGTAAACCCGCATATCCGTGCGGCCGGCGATGTCGCACATCATGCGCGCATTGCGTTGCGTTAGCTCGAGCGGAACATTCCCTGCCACCGTCGTGATGCCAAGTACATCGAGTTGGTCCGGGGAGGCCAGCGCAAGGAACAGGGCGACAGCGTCGTCCTGCCCCGGATCACAGTCAATGATGATCTTGCGCGGTGCCACGTCGTCAGAACGTCAGCAACAACCCGGCCAGCGCAGCGCTCATCAGGTTTGACAGCGACCCGGCGAGCACGGCCTTGAGACCGAGCTGCCCGATCAGGTCGCGTTTCTCAGGCACCAGCACGCCAAGACCGCCGAGCAGGATGGCAATGGATGACAGGTTCGCAAAGCCACACAGTGAGAAGGTGACAATCGCGATGGTACGTGGCGTCATGCCGGCCAGGTATTCGTTCAGGTGTGAGAACGCGACAAACTCGTTGAGAATCAGCTTCTCACCAAACAGTGCGCCCGCGGCCTGCGCTTCCTCCCAGGGAACGCTGAGCAGGAACATCAACGGCTGGAATATTTTGCCAAGAATCATTTGCAGCGTCAGTTCGTAACCGAACCATCCCGCGACCCAGCCGACGAGTCCATTGAACAACGCAATCAGCGCGACGAAGGCAATCAGCATGGCACCGATGTTGGCTGCCAGGCGCAAGCCGTCCGTCGTACCCGATGCGGCAGCGAGAATGACGTTCTTGTGCTGGCTCTTTTCCATGACGAGTTTTTCCGGCCGGCCTGTTCCCACGACTTCGTCGTCGGGCATCACGATCTTGGCCATGAGCAAACCGCCAGGCGCCGCCATGAAAGCGGCTGCCAGCAGGTACTTGAGTTCCGCGCCCATCATGGCGTAGCCGGCGAGCACGGTTCCTGCGATCGAAGCGAGACCCGACACCATCACGGCGAACATCTGTGGCTCCGTCAGCCCCTTGAGGTAAGGCCTGACCGCAAGTGGTGCTTCCGTCTGCCCGACAAAGATATTGGCTGCGGCGTTCATCGACTCGACCGCGCCCGTACCAATAACCTTGTGCAGGAACCCACCCACGAGCTTGACGATCCACTCCATCACACGCAGGTGATACATCACTGACATGAGGGCCGAAAAGAAAATGATGATCGGCAGAACATTGATCGCGAAACTGAAACCGACGACCTCGGTATTCGCCAGGGGGCCGAAGACCATGTCGATGCCCGCCCTCGAAAAGCCGATGACCGCCATGACACCGTTACTCAGGAACTCGATACCGGCACGACCTTTGTCCCAGTAGAGAACGATCGTCGCTACGACGACCTGCAAGGCAAACGCAGCACCAACGATGCGCAGGTTCACGGCCTTGCGATTGCTGGAGAACAGGAACGCGATAGCAAGGATCACGACGATCCCAACGATGCCGATGTAATTGGACATGAACTCCCCCGACAGCTTCTTATTATTTGATCCGCTAGTTTACCGCATAGCGGCCTTCTATCCGGTCAAAATCTCGCAGATAACGGGGCGTTCCTGCGGCGCTTCGTCACCCAGTGAAATCGCGGCCAGCAAATTCCGTTCAGCCTGGTCAGCAGCGGCTTCGGAAGCGGCGTGGATAACCGCAAGCGGTGTGCTGCTGTCAAGTTCCGCGCCCGTCGGCGCGATGTCACTGAAACCCACAGACAGGTCCAGTTTCTCGCCAACACGGCGACGCCCGCCGCCGAGTTCGATGATGGCGTTGCCCACCGCGCGTGTGTCCACGGCCCTAACAATGCCCTTCGCATAAACCGGGCGAATAAGCGGGGCCTTCGGCAAATAACCGGCATGCTTCTCAAGCAGATCGCCGGGGCCGCCAAGGGCTTCGACCATGGCCGCGAATTTCTCGGCGGCCCTGCCACTGCTTACCGCTTCCTCACAACGAGCGGCAGCTTCCTGGCGGTCGTCGGTCTCGCCGGACACGATGAGCATTTCCGTACACAGAGCCATGGTGACGTCATTGAGGCGCGCTTCGCGCACGTCATTGCGCAGGAACAGGATCGACTCTTCGATTTCCAGCGCGTTGCCCGCCGTGCGTCCAAGCACTTCATTCATGTCGGTAATGACGGCATGCGTCCGGAGCCCCGCTTTCGCCGCTGTCGCGATAATGCTCCTCGCCAGTTCACGCGCCCGATCCATCGATACCATGAAGGCACCGTTGCCAACCTTCACGTCCATAACAAGGCCCTGCAGGCCGGCGGCAATTTTCTTGGAAAGAATGGACGCGGTGATGAGCGGGACTGACTCGACCGTACCGGTTACATCGCGAATCGAATAGAAGCGCCGGTCGGCTGGCGCCAGGTCAGGCGTCTGACCAATGATCGCGCAGTTCACTGCCGCGACCACCTCGCGGAACGTATCGAGATCGGGCGTCGCATTGTAGCCGGGGATCGACTCTGCCTTGTCCGTCGTACCACCAGTGTGGCCGAGCCCCCTGCCCGAAATCATCGGCACGTAACAGCCGCAGGCAGCCAGGATCGGGGCCAGCAGGAAACTGACCTTGTCGCCAACGCCACCTGTCGAATGCTTGTCGACGACCGGCGCGGTGTAAACCCGGGGATCCCAATCGAGAACGGTACCCGACGCTGCCATCGCCAGGGTCAGCTTCGCCGCCTCGTCGAAACTCATGGAGTTCAGGAATACGGCCATCGCCAATGCCGACACCTGTTCGGCCGGAAGACTCTCATCGGCAAGACCGTCAACGAAGAACTGGATTTCCTCGTCGCTGAGCTCGCCGCCGTCGCGTTTCTTGCGTATTACGTCCGTGAATAACATGTCATTCCCTACTCAAATCCGCGCAATGGCAATGTGTCATCACGCTGTAGCCAGTTTTCTTCGGGATAGTCGCACCGTCGATCGATCACATGCAGCGTATACGCGTGGCGTGATTTTGCAGAACGATTCGCCGCGCTCAGGTGCGGCATGCGGCCATCGAAAATAACCAGCGTGCCTGCCGGCGCCTCGGCGGCGACCTTACGATCCTCGGGCCATGGCGTGTCGTCCAGCGTTTCGGTGACGAGCTTGCCATCCGCCTTGCGGTAATTGCGTTTTTTCAGCGGCAGCTTGTGGCCACCCGGAATGAAATGCATGCAGCCGTTCTCGAGCGTCGCATCTTCAAGCGCAAACCAGAAACCGATGCAGGACTCGGGCTCCGTATAGATGTACGTGGAGTCCTGATGACAAACCACTTCGCCGCCGATGTGCGGCGGCTTGAAGATGTACATCGACTGCAGGATGGCCGGGTCGACGCAGCCGACTCGCCGCGCCACTTCGGCCAGCTCCGGCGTACGCGAGAACGCATCAAATACCGGATCAAGGTCATGCATGGCATGACCCATCTTGTTCAGGCTGTGCTCTTTGGGCTGCCGCAGTTCGCCGGCTTCATTGAACGCATCATCCTCAAGAAAAAATCGAATCTTGTCACCAGAGTCGATGAAATAGCTGTCGTCGAGCTGCGTTTGCCGGGTCGTCGAGAATACGCTGCGCACTTTGGCCGGGTCGAAGTCCTCCACCAGCTCGTTGGCCCGCTGCTGGAGCACCCGGCAGGCTGCCACCGGCACGAAGTCGCGCAATACGAGTACGCCCGCCTTGTGATACGCAGCAACCATCTCGTCCGTCAGGCGCCCTCCCGCTGGCGCCTCGAACGAAGGTATCGCGTCGAGGATGTCAGTTGTCGTTGTCATTGCCTGCCACCATAGAGTACCGAAACGGGCCAAACAAGCGGGACTGACGAATTCCCGATGCTACAATAGACGGCTGAGAGAGGAACCTATGACTAGAATAAGATACTGTTTTTCAATAATTTTCCTGCTGTTTTCCTTATCCGCCTGTGGTCCCGGGGAACCGGCCGGTGAAACCGCAACCGAAGCGACCTCTGACTCGATTGACCTGATTGTAAAAGGCGCGCACATCGTAACGATGGATGCCGAGGGAACAGTCATTGAAGACGGCGCCGTTGCGATCGACGAGGGCGTTATCCTGGCCGTCGGCAACGCCGCCGATATCGAAGCGAGCTACTCCGCGCTTGAGACGCTCGATGGTGGCAATCGCGTTGTCATGCCCGGACTCGTGAACGGCCATTCACATGCGGCAATGACGCTGTTGCGCGGCGTCGCGGACGACCTCGCCCTCATGGACTGGCTACAAAACTACATCTTCCCGGCCGAGGTCGAATTTGTTGATACCGAGTTCGTGCGGATAGGTACAGAGCTGGCCTGCTGGGAGATGATCCGCGGCGGCACGACGACGTTTGTCGACATGTACTACTACCCCGATACCATTGCAGAAGTTGTCGATCGCTGCGGCATGCGTGCGCTTGTTTCAGCAACAGTTATTGACCAGCGCAGCCCCGACGCCGAGAACGCAGATGACTCCATCGCCAAGGGCAATGGTTTTATCGAACGCTGGCAGGGAAAGAACTCGCGGATTACGCCCATTTTCGGGCCGCATGCAAACTACACCCTGAATGCCGAGCAACTTCAGGCGACACGTGCGGCAGCCATGAAGTACGGCGTGCCCATCAGCATCCACGTGGCGGAGTCGCCATACGAGCTGCAGTACTCGAAAGACACGTACGGGACGACCAGCATCGAAGCGTACGAGTCAATCGGCTTCTTCGACGGCCCGACCATCGCAGCGCACGTTGTCTGGCCGACAGAGAGTGAAATTTCGATTCTCGCCGAGCGCAAAGTCGGCGTGATTCACAATCCAACGTCCAACATGAAAATCGCATCCGGCATTGCCCCTGTCGCCGCGATGCTCGACGCTGGCGTGCGTATCGGACTTGGCACTGATGGAGCCGCCAGTAATAACGATCTCGATATGTGGGAGGAAATGCGGCTTGCCTCGTTCCTGCAGAAAGTAGATCGCATGGACCCTGAAGTCCTGCCGGCCATGACCGTCCTCGGAATGGCGACGCGCGGCGGCGCTACCGCCATTGGGCTTGGAGACAAGATAGGCTCACTGGAGGTCGGCAAGCGTGCCGACCTGATCCAGGTCGCATTCGACGATGTCCATCACATACCGACTTATGACGTCATCTCTCATCTCGTCTATGTCACCGACGAACAGGACGTTGCATCAGTCGTTGTCGACGGCAAGGTCCTGATGAAAGAGCGCACGATGCTCACCATCGACACCGCCCGGGTCAAAACAGAAGCGAACGCACTTGCCGCTCGTATTCAGGCGGCGCTCGAGACCCGCAACAAGGAGAAATAGAATGACTATTGAAAGCATTGCTGTTCTGCTCATCATCGGCGCCATTGCCGGCTGGCTCGCCGGAAGACTAATGAAGGGTGGCGGCTTCGGGATCGCTGGTAACATCGTCGTCGGCATCATTGGCGCGATTATCGGCCAGTTTGTCTTCAACCTGCTGGGCATCTCGGCGGGGGGCATGATTGGCACGATCATCATGGCAACGATCGGCGCGGCGATCCTGCTGTTCGTTGTCGGGCTGGTCAAGAAGTAGTCTGGAGTCGCATTCATGGGTAGAAATATTGGCGCCGGACTTGCCGGCGTGCTGCTTGCGATGCTGTCGGTCTGGCTGGTGCAGAAAATCGGACACGCCGTTTATCCGCCGCCGGCAGATATCGACCTGAACGATATTGAGGCGATGAAAACCTATGTCGCGGGGTTGCCCGTGGGCGCGTTCCTGTTTGTCGTTGCTTCGTACTTTATCGGCACCGCCGTCGGCACCGGTATTGCGTGCACCATCGGCACGATGTTGCCGAGGATTTATGCGCTTCTGATTGGCTGTCTCATGCTGGTTGCCACGACTATGAATGTCATGATGATTCCTCATCCGACCTGGTTCATCGTAGCGGCGGTTATTGCCATCGTCGCTGGCGCCTGGCTTGGCACGCTGTGCAGGGGTGCGCTCTGCGGACACAATGCATGACGGCTATCCAGGACCTCCTGCCCCACAATCATTGTTACGGCTGCGGGCCGGACAACCCGAAAGGCA
>Ga0316188_10000832_pt1 | contig 14204 bp, 13 predicted proteins | sample Phiworburrow1_MG_FD_204933 | JGI IMG/M metagenome (GOLD analysis project Ga0316188, IMG submission 204933) | Coastal sediment microbial communities from Maine, United States - Phippsburg worm burrow 1 | ecosystem: Environmental > Aquatic > Marine > Coastal > Sediment | place: USA: Maine...
TGATTGGAGCGATTGATCTAACTAATGTTAGTGAATTTCTGATACTTCAGACCAATTTAATTTCAAAATCATAGATTATCGGCCACTGCTGATCCATATCATTTCGGAATTCTTCATGATGTGATAATTTGCTTAAAAACCGGGTCATGGAGAATTTAATACGACCCCCCTTTACAAAAAACACTTTTGAGGAGCTGGCAGCAATAAGAGATTCATATTGCATCTCTATTTATCTCCCATTGCAGAAAAGAGGCAAGGGGCATGCTGTAGAAACAGGAGTAACCAATTTAAAAAACTGCCTAAAAGAGGTTTATACCATTTTAGTTGATTACGGATATGATAAATCCACTATCAACTCCTATCTTGAACCTATCCGAAACCTTGTTGATCACATGAACTTTTGGGGAAATACATCGAAAGGTCTGGCAATTTTCTTAAATAGAAATAATGGAATCCAGTATTTTATATCTCCTCTTACCTTTGAAATAAAGACCTATGTGGCCGATCATTTTTATCTAATCCCGTTACTGCCTTTATTTAACAGCGACGGTATTTACTATCTCCTGCAACTAAGCCGTGACCAGGCAAAACTATATGAAGGTTCCAGAGACTACTTCCGTGATATTCAACTAAAAAATATTACCGGAACACAATTAGAATTTACAGGATACCATGCTAAGCAAAAAGAGCTGGAGTATGAAACTGGTCATGTGATGTATCCGCCAGAATCATTTCCTGGCCAGGAAGAAGGTAAAGAAGGCGAAAAAAAAGATCTCCATAGCTTCTTTCAAAAAATAAATCAAGTTGTAAATAAAAGGCTGCCACATAAAAAGGCCCCCTTGATTTTGGTGTGTGATGATGAATTATTCCCTATTTATATGAAAATAAATTCCTATAGCAATATTTGGGAAACGAACCTAAGTAGTGATCCGGAATTTAAGGGTAAAGAGCAACTGCACAGGGAATCCTGGGGATTGCTCCAAAATTATTTTGATAGATCAAAACGTCAAAAGCGGGCAGAGTTTATATTAAAATTTCATTCTGCCAAAACATCCTATCATATTTCCGAAATTATTCAGGCCGCGGTTAATGGAAGAATTGATACCCTTTTTGTGCAAAAATATACAGATGTCTTCGGCACATTTAATAGTAAAAAAGGCTGCCTGATCCTTGATTCCAAAAAAGAAATGCGAAATCTCTCTTTGGCAAATTTTGCTGCCATTTTTACTTCTCTCCAGGGCGGAAACGTGTACTTTCTGGACAAGGAAGAAATGCCGGTTAAAAACATTCATATGAATGCCTTATTCAGATTTTGAACTAACCAGTTTTAAGTAATGATTTTCCGGAAATATTTTGGAATCGTACTGTTTATACCCTTCTTGCTTTAGATGAATAAAGCGTTGCATCGTATTTAATATCCCGGTACTTCCAAGGGCATTTTCTGGCAGCTTAATAAAGGAACAAAGCGCTCCAGTTTCATTCGCTTAACCAAATCAAAATGCCATAGATTTGGGATTAAAGTATGACCTTCTCTTTCCAACATGACCAGAATATCTGCATTTACTTCCTCTAAAAAGACTTTTAGGGTATTGAAAATATCATCTGATAATCTAAATTCAAAACTGATATTTTTATACTTCACCTTGTCCTTGAGCATCTCCTTAAACCAGATCATTTGATCTTCTCCTGCGTACTCTTTTTTGGTTGAAACATGGATTATTTTAATTTCCGCATTAAAAGCAGCAGCAAGTGTGGAAATTTTCTCAATAGCCCGGACATCTGCTTCTTCAAAGGCGGTTGCATACACAATGGTTTTCAGTGCTGTTAGGTTCGAGTTTTGGGGCACAGACAATACCGGCACCGGAGATTTTTCAATAAGAGCAGTTGCTGTACTACCTATAAAGAGGTTTTTTACCATATTACTACCTGTCATGCCTACTATGATGAGGTCCGCTTTTATTTCTGCAGCTTTTTCCATAATACCATTTGACTCAATACTATTTTCAACAACATGCAGAACCGGTCCTTTATCCCTGGCCGACAGGCGTAAATGCTCTCTGCAAAAAGTCTCGACCTTTTTCCTGTGATCCTTGAACGCAGCTTCTTCCAAACGAGCATAAGCCAAACTCACAGTGCTTATAAAAGTTGCTGAAATATCAAATACATGAACAACATGTAAATCGGCATTTAGTTTTTTTCGAAACACATCTGCCAACTTTAAAGCAGCAATAGAATTATCTGAATAGTCCGTGGTATAGAGTATAGTTTTCATAGGACATGCGTTTTTGAATAAATTGAAATAGCGAAATGAAGCTATTAAAAAGAATGACCAATAAAAATGACCAAAGTCATATCCTGTGAGAAAACCACTATATGATATTTGTCATTTTCACAAATGATGAAATAAACTAACTTTATAATTAACATTGCAAAAACCCTGATTATGGGCGAAATAGCCACTTCAGACAGGCAGATCACCCTGTTTTATAGTTCTAAGTCCAAAAGGGCGAAGCAAACTTTGGCTTATGCCAAATCAGAAGGATGGCCCATACAAGAGATCGATATTCTAAAAAATCCTCCAAACGGAACCCAACTAGCTGAATTGGCGGCTCGGTTAGGAGTAGAGATAAAAGATTTGGTCAATCAAAATCATCCGGCCTATACTTCTAAATTTGAACCACTTGAACTTTCACCGGAAGATTGGATTAAATTGATAAGACACAATCCCGAAATAATGAAACAACCTATTGCACTCCGGGGAAATATCACCATATTAGTAGAGACGCCGACGGATATCCTTCGGATATAATATTCTGTAAGAGAATTTAAATACTAGGTTATGCCGAAGTTTAGAGAATTTAATATCGCAGACTGGTTTTCATTTTATCGTATAGCCGCCGTGCCTTTTCTCCTTACCTTAATATGGTGGAATGAACGCGAGATATTCACCTGGCTTTTATTGGTTAGTTATTCTACCGATGCTATCGATGGTTTTTTAGCAAGGAAATTAAAAATAACCAGTGCACGTGGTTCCCAATTAGACTCCTATGGCGATCAAATGACCCTCGTAGTTGGTTTAATAGGGCTGATACAATTTGAACCATATTTTATGAAGGAGAACTATCCTTTGATCTTAGTTGCCTTTGTTCCGTATATTTTACAAATGATTCTTGCGTTTAAAAAATATGGTAAAGCCACTGCCTTTCATACTTATCTGGCCAAACTATCTGCCGTTATTCAAGGTGTTTTCATACTTTGGTTGTTATTCTTTGGCCCGGTTTACTGGCTGTTTTATACCATGATCATTTTAGGTGTACTTGAAACTATGGAAGAAATAGCGCTTATTTTTATGTATGACAAATGGGTTGCCGGTGTTAAAGGCATATACTGGGCTTTGAAGGATAAGAGACGGCTTAATATTGAGCAAAACACATAACCTCTATTCATTCATTTTTTGTGCCTCTTTAGATCTTTTTTGTTCCTCTTTGGCCATTTTTTTAAAATAACCCCGGGTTAGAAAATTATGCTTAAATGCTTCCATATTCTCATTAAACCTTTCTGTTCCTTCCTCTATACTTTTCATGGTTGCTTCCAGGCGTTGTACAAAAATGGTGTCTTTGGTTATGTAATTTAAAGCTCCTTCTCCCTCAGCTATACCGGTAACCAGACTATCCAGATTCCCCGTTAATGCCTGCATCTTATCGCTGGCCATTTCCAGATTATGAATAATTCGTTTTATTTCAAGTCCGGTAATAGAATCGTGCAATAAGATATCCACTACAGAATTTTCTGCGTCGGCAGCATTAAACAGTTTGTTAACTTCCTCCAGGGTACTATTAGCCCTTGCACTGGCTAGTTTCAGGTTCAGGATGGTCTGTTTAAGATTATTGGCCATAATGGTATCATTCAGCAGGCGTCCTAAAGTTCCCTCACCATTGTTAAGAGCTGCCGTTACTTTTAATAAATCAGCTGTAAGAAGCGCGGCATTTTCAGAAGTCACATTTAAGGTGCTCATCAGATCTTCAGCTCCAATACGACTGTAGGATACAATTTGATCCCCTGATTTTATCATTGGTCCCAATCCGTTTCCCGGAACTATGTTTACGATCATACTGCCTACGAGGCCATCGGAACCAATTGTAGCTATGGCGTCTTTTTTAATGTGTTTCAGCATATTTTCCTGAATAATCATAACGACATCTATTGTAGAATCATTTTCCATTTCTATACCTTTCACAGTACCAACACTTATCCCGGCGTAACGTACGTTGTTCCCCGGTTGTAACCCATTTACATTTTTGAAAACAGCGTGAATCGTAAAGGTATTGCCAAACATATTTTGTCTGTTTCCTATAAGATAGGCTGCAATAATCAGAAAGCTAGTCCCAAGGATCACAAAAACGCCCAATCTCAATTTTTCCAAGCTTGTTCTTTCCATGTCGTTATTTTTTAAAAAATGCCTCCACCTTAGGATCAGTTGATGAAACCAGTTCTTCATAGCTGCCTTCGGCATAGTTAATACCATCTACCAGCAGGATCATTCGTTCGGAAATCACCCTTGCACAATCCACATCATGCGTGATAATGAGTGAAGAAGTGCCATATTTTTTTTGAATGCTTCTCATTAATTCAATAATCTCCTTAGCTGTTATAGGGTCCAAACCACTGGTAGGTTCATCGTATAAGATAATTTTAGGCCTGAGGATGAGCGTACGAGCCAGGGCCACACGTCGTTTCATCCCGCCGGAAAGTTCTTCCGGCATTAAATCAATGGCGTCGGCCAGTCCTACACTTTCCAATGCTTCCAGCACTAAAGGGGTCGTGTCTGTGATATCACCTAATTTCTTTTTATGGCGCCGCATTGGAAACTCCAAATTCTCCCGCACAGTCATAGAGTCATATAAGGCACTTCCCTGAAATAAAAACCCTATATCGGAACGCAGGATATCGAGGGTTGGCCTGTCCAGTAATTTAATTTCCTTCCCCATTACCGATATATAACCACTATCCGGCTGCATTAATCCTACCAGACATTTGATCATTACGGATTTTCCTGAACCAGATTTTCCCATGACCACCAAATTTTCCCCTTTATACAATTTCATGTTGAAACCGTTGAGTACATTGTTATCGCCAAAACGCTTGTACAGATCTTTGATAAGTATGATGACCTCACCTTTGTTGGCCTCAGTAGTATTGGATATCTCTTTTTCTTGTATCATCACAGGTCGTAAAAAATATCTGATATTAAAACTGCTACAAAATCTATCACGAACAATAGCATGGATGTAAAGACAACGGCTGTATTGGCGGCTAAACCAACGCCTGCGGTTCCTTTTTTGCTGTAATAGCCTTTAAAACATCCTACAAGGCCAATCGCAAAACCAAAAAAGAAGGATTTTATGGTTGCCGGTATCAGGTCCCGATAGTCAAGCGCATCAAAAACGCGATTAAAATAAAGCTGAAAAGAGACGTTCCCTTTAAAATTTTCCACGAGTGCAGATCCGTACAAAGCGATGGTGTCACCCATTATTACCAATAAAGGCAGCATAAGGGTAGTAGCCAGGATACGGGTCACCACCAAATATTTAAACGGATTTGTCCCGGATACTTCCATGGCATCTATTTGCTCGGTAACCCTCATGGAACCTAATTCTGCTCCAATGCCAGAAGCTATTCGCCCTGCACAAACCAGGGCAGTGATCACAGGGCCCAGTTCCCTAACAATAGAAATCCCGACCATGTTGGGCATCCAGGATACCGCGCCAAATTCAATGAGCGTTGGCCTGGATTGCAAGGTAAGTACCAACCCAATTATAAACCCTGTTACCATCACCAGCACCAGTGAACGGTTACCCATATGGTAACACTGTCTAAGCAACTCCTTAAACTCAAAAGGAGGCCTGAACATTTCTTTAAAAAAACGGCCGGCAAAATATGCCAGTTCTCCTATCTCTATAAAGAATTGTTTTATTCCACCCAAACTTCGTTTTACCGTACTCATAGGTGTTATTTATCTTGTGGCCCTGATACCTCAAATATACCCTTAATACAAGAAGTTATAAATGATATAAGTCATACGCGCAGAATGATCCTGCCCATGCTCTCCTTTCCCTATGAGTACTAATTTTTACTGTCCTATGTAATTCTTTTAGATAAGTAATCAGGCAAAAAAACCATAGGAACTATGACTCTGAAACCTACCCTTATGCCACAAATACGGTGGATAGAAACTGAAGTAAACGGGGTGAGAAATGGCCAGACGACACATCCCACAACCAACCCTGTAACCTTAGGCAAGGCCAGTTCAAATGGGTGTATTGGAACCAGAGAGTCCGATGCTTGGATAATTTATTATTATGCTCCACCTGGAACTGCTATCACTTTCCGCTACGATCTGAAAATTACAAATACGACAAACCAAAAGGTACAAATGAAGAATATTTATGGGTATTAATATTGCACTCCAAATTTATTAACAAAGACCTATTGAGAACTTATTAATTCCGCTCCGATGCTTATTTCCAAACAATGGAATAATTTAAATAAATCATTTGCTATAAGCAAAATCAATATTTCCGGTTATATGGAATACAATTAAGCCCATAGCAAATAATTCACTTATGTGATTTAGTCTAATTGGTAATTACCAGAGGGATCTCTGTGGCAAGTTCGGCATTTACCAGATCGTCAATTTTGCTTTCGATCTGAAAATAAAGTGCTGCCTTGGTTGCAGGAAGAATCTTTTTGAATTTCTTATAATAGGTTTTGTTCAGCTTGAGTACTTGGGTCTTATACGCCAATGAACGATTCACAAGGGCATCGGCTTTTTCATCTGTCATTGACTCGTAACTGTCCGCAAAATCCTTAATAATATTTACTCGTTCTGTATGCACTTTGTACAGCTCTGCATTGTATTCATTGTATAGTGCCCAAAAAGGTCCGCTTTCAGCCTCGCTCAACGTCATGGTTTCTGCCACTACAGCCTTCTTTTCTGTATTCAATATATCCCGCACAACTTCCATATAATCATCAAAAGATTGAGAGAATGCCGGGCTCATCATCATAATCATCCCGATGAAGAGTAAAATAGTTTTTGTTTTCATTTTTATTTAATTATGTTCATATTCAGCTACGAAAATACAAAAAATGAGCACCATATAAATTCTTTTTTTGTAATTCCTTCCTGCAAGTATCTCAATAATTTGCACTAATGGGGGAGTCCTTTCAAAAATCCATTTCCCCCAATTCCAGGGCTAATTTAGGATATATACCAATGGCTTAGAAATTAGCTGTAACTCCAAAGGAAGGGCCGCTAAATTTCATATCAAAACTCCCATTCCATGAATTTTGCGTAACATTTGCGTAATAATTTATATAGTGATAATTAACGCTAAATCCTATATTTTTAAAGGCTTGGAAAGTAACTCCAGGATTGAGATTCCATAAGCCTCCGGAATAGTCGCCAATTTTGACTCCAAACCAGTCAACCGTGGCTGTAAATGCCCATTTCGGGGTAGGAGCCCAAATGTACCATACACCAATATTCGGCAGGGGCAGAAACCCGTTTACTTTTTCTCTTCTGAAGCCTGTTGAAAGATCATTTAAAAAAGCCTCTCCTTCAATAAAAGCATTTGTATTAAGTCCGTGAATTCCTAATCCTCCACCCAATTCATGCTTTTGTCCGGTGCTTATAACCCTCCCAAAAAAGATCCTGTACAAAGACAGCCCATAACCTGCTTTGACAGAAGCTCCTGCCCGGAAAGTATAATCATCCCAAACAATATCCTTTTCTATTACGGCTTCATCTTCTGCCGCAACTCTAAAATATTGTCCGCGTACAGACCAAAATTTATTCCTGGAAAATCTCCAGATAAAATCGAAATTAAAAGTATTTTGAGTTCTTCCTATGTCAAAGTTTTCATTAAAATCGATATCCCCTACGTTTTCTGTATCAATGTTGCCTTCTACACTTAACCGAAAGCTTCTTGAGGGTACAAATAAAGCTGCTCTTGCCAAAAATCTGTCGGTAAGCATTGGGTTTTTATCCCCATCGGTTTGGGAATACAAGGAACTGAAAATGACTAAAAAAACGACAATGAATAGTATATTTTTCATTTTTCTTAAGATTCAATTGTTACTTCGAAATATTTCTGCCCTTAGAACATGCAAGTTAAATAATTATAAAATCATAATTATTTATTTATAGTTTTTTCTTTCAAATTCAAAAGGCATAAATCCAGCCATTGACTTAATTAAAAATCCTTTAATTAAAAGAATTTTTAATGTATTTTAGCTCACTTCTTATTTGAAGTATAATTATACCGTCTATTACATGAAAATCAACTATTTTTTTCAAATTTCAATAATAGTCCTGGGAGGTTTACTGTTTTTTACATCCTGTAAAGAAAAGGCCTCAGAAACCGGGCCTCTTCAAGAGATACAAGTTATTAAAGCCATTAAAAAAGATGTCCCGTTAAAAAAAGATTTTGTGGGACTGGTTTATGGTTTTCAGGATATTCCCATACGGGCAAGGGTTGAAGGGTTTTTAGAAGGAGTGCACTTTGATGAAGGATATCCAGTAAAAAAAGGGCAATTACTTTATACCATAGATTCACAGCCATTCGCTGCAGCAGTTGCTTCCATGGAAAGTACGGTTGCAGAAGCTCAGACATATCTGGTCAATGCTGAAAATGAATTAGCCAGATATAAACCACTGGCTGAAATTAATGCGGTAAGTAAAAGTGATCTGGATGCAGCGCAGGCGAGCAGGGATGCAGCGATTTCTTCAGTAGAAGCCGCTAAAGCAAATTTAAGAATGACTCAAATAAATCTGAGTTATACGAGAATCCTGTCACCAATTAATGGCCTTATAGGTAAAACGGAGGCGCGAACCGGGGAATTTGTCGGGCGCGAGCCTAACCCTGTTATTTTAAACGTTGTATCAGATATTAGTAAAATGCGAGTTGAATTTTTTCTTACAGAAGCAGAGTATTTAATACTAGCCCGGGAATTTAATCAACCTGTGGCGGATGAAGGAACGAAAGATCATAAGAACCCGAAAAATGAAAATAATCTGACTTTGATCCTTGGGGACGGAACTGTATATGAAGAGAAAGGAAGTGTTGAATTCCTGGGCAGAGCAATTGATGTAAATACCGGATCGATTTTGGTACAGGCAACATTTGACAATCAGAAAGGACTGCTGAGACCGGGAATGTACGCAAAAGTGCGTGTAGAGTTTGAAGTAGCCAAAGGTGCAATTCTTGTGCCTCAAAAATGTGTTACGGAACTGCAGGGTCAATATTCTGTATATGTTGTAGGCGAAGACAATATTGTAAAATCAAGACCGGTCCAAACTGGTGGAAGGATTGACGACCTATGGCTGATCACCGAAGGATTAAAAGAAAATGAACAAGTCGTAATTGATGGTTTACAAAAAGTTTCGACTGGCATGGAAATTAAACCAATACTTACAGAGTTTAAAAGTCAATCTACTGAAAATTAATTAAACTATGACTGAAAACTCAGGTAACTTCTTTGTTCGCAGACCTATTGTAGCTATGGTAATAGCTATTGTGATCGTTATTGTTGGAGCGGTCTCATTAATTGATCTTCCAATAGAACAATACCCAAGTTTAACACCGCCAATTGTGGAGGTGAGAGCAAATTACACCGGAGCCAATGCTATCACGGTAGAAGAATCTGTTGCCACGCCATTGGAGCAGGAGATCAACGGTGTGGACAATATGCTTTACATGAAATCGAGCAATGCAAATGACGGCAGTATGGTCATTCAAATATCATTTGATGTAGGTACCGATCCGGACATGAATACAGTTCTCTCTCAAAACAGGGTTTCAGCCGCCTCGGCAAAACTACCGCAGGATGTCACAAAATATGGTGTTACCACGAAAAAATCGTTGCCGAATATAATGATGGCTATAGCCTTGACATCCGATGGAAGATATGATCAGGATTTTTTGGGCAACTATGCGCTAATTAATATAAAAGACCAGCTGGCACGTGTAAAAGGAATTGGAAGAGTTGATGTGCTGGGCGCTGCAGACTACTCCATGAGAATTTGGGTGAAACCCGATAAGCTGTCGAAAATGGGTATTACTGTACCTGAGATGCTAACAGCAATCAATGAACAGAACGTTGTGGTTCCGGGAGGTAAGTTTGGCGATGAGCCTGCACCACCGGGTACGGAATTTACTTATACCGTTCGTTTGCCTGAACGATTTAACTCGGCTAAAGCATTTGAAGAAATAGTTGTAAGGACCCAGCCTGATGGTTCACAGGTAAAAATAGGAGATATTGCCACTGTAAACCTGGGCGTGGAAACGTACAATATGGTTCCTCGTTTTAACCAGCAAACCTGTGCTCTCATTGCGTTGTATCAGGCTCCGGGATCAAATGCAGTTGAACTTGCCCAAAACATAATTACAGAAATGGACCAGCTTGCAAAAGACTTTCCTGAAAGTCTAAAATATGAAGTTGGGCTTGACACTACCTTGCCTATTACAGCAGGAATAAGAGATATTGTCATCACACTAATTATAGCCCTCGTGCTGGTCATATTAGTTGTTTTTGTTTTTATCCAGGACTGGAGAGCTACTCTCATTCCTACCCTCGCAATTCCGGTTTCCCTGATTGGAACCTTTATGTTTTTTCCCATGCTTGGTTTCACTATTAACGTGCTTTCACTTCTGGGGCTTGTACTTGCTATCGGGATTGTAGTAGATGACGCTATTGTAGTAGTTGAAGCTGTTCAGGTGAATATAGATAAAGGAATGAGTGCACGCCAGGCAACTATTGATGCGATGAAGAAAGTTACCGCCCCGGTGATTGCCACAACCCTTGTATTGGTTGCGGTGTTTATCCCGGTGGCAGGAATGGCAGGTATTACAGGTATTTTGTACCAGCAATTTGCGATTACCATTGTCGTATCGGTACTAGTTTCTTCCGTAAATGCCCTTACTCTTAGTCCCGCGCTTTGCTCCATCCTCCTGAAAAAACCGGTTCCGTACAAAGGGGCGTTGGGTTGGTTCTTTGCTAAATTCAACAAAGGAATGGACAAGTCCACAGATGCCTACATGAGTCTTACCAATGTGGTGTCCAGAAAACTTAAAAGAGGTGTGGTATTCATTGTCATATTAACTATAGGCGCTGGCATATTTGGCAAATTGGTGCCCGGAGGATTTATTCCGGAAGAAGACATGGGTTACTTCTTTGTGAACATTCAATTACCAAATGCAGCTTCATTACAAAGAACTGTAGTTATTTCAAGTCAAATTGAAGAGATCCTTCTGGAATACCCTGAAGTCAAATATGTATTGAATGCTACCGGATATAGCATGCTTAGCGGATCGATGATTCCGAATACCGGGTCCATGTTTGTTTCTTTAGTTGATTGGGGGGAAAGAGACCGTACTGCCAAGGATATGATTATTGAAATCAACCAAAAGCTCTCAGAAAAAATAAAAGGTGCCCAGGCAATTTCTTTTGGCCCACCCGCTATTCCAGGTTTGGGGAACGGCTCAGGTTTTAGTATTATGATACAGGATCGGGCTGGAAATACACCCGCTTACCTGGCGGAAAATACCATGAAATTTATTCAAGCGGCAAATTCACGACCTGAGATTGGAAGTGCATTCACTACTTTCCAGGCAAATGTACCTCAACGATTCATGGAAATCGATAAAGAAAAAGCGCTTAAACTTGGTGTTTCCCTAAAGGATTTATACACCACTGTTGGCGCATTTATGGGTGGCGCTTATGTAAACGATTTCACAAGGTTTGGACGCCTATACAAAACCTATATCCAGGCAGAACCTCAATATCGGGTTGATGAAAGACAAATCAATAATTTCTTTGTAAAAAATAATAAGGGAAATATGGTGCCATTGGCCACCATTGCAACTGTAAATCCTATTTCAGGGCCGGATTATACAAATAGATTTAATTTATACCGATCTGTTGAGGTAACAGGAGGACCTACCCCTGGATATAGTTCTGTGCAGGCTATGAACGCTTTGGAAGAAGTTGCCGCCGAGGTATTGCCTTCAGATATGAGTTACAGCTGGAATGCTATGTCATTTCAGGAAAAGAAAGCATCAGGTTCTTTAGGCATTATTCTTACCTTTTCTCTGGTATTCGTATTCCTGATCCTTTCTGCGCAGTATGAAAGCTGGTCCCTGCCTCTTTCAATCCTTTTGGGCACACCATTTGCTATTTTTGGAGCACTTATTTTCCTCTGGGTTGCCAGGATATTTAGCCCAACTTTTGAAAATAACATCTTTGCCCAGGTTTCGTTTGTGATGCTCATAGGTATGGCCGCCAAAAATGCAATTCTGATTGTAGAATTTGCCAATGAAGAATTTAAAGCTGGTTTGAGCCTCTTTGATGCGGCAATTAAAGCGGCAAAATCCCGATTCCGGCCTATTCTTATGACAGCTTTCTCATTTATACTCGGGGTATTCCCATTGGTAATAGCATCAGGTACGGGAGCAGAATCGAGGAAAGTTATGGGAATGGCTTTACTTGGAGGAATGTCCATGGCAACTGTCCTGGGGGTGTTCTTTTACCCTATGTTGTTTGTCCTTATTGGAAAGATTGCCGGATATGAGAAAAAGCGAGATAAAGAAATGACAACCTCAACTGTAACTCCGGACTAAGATGAAAAAGATAAAAGAAATGAAAATCAGGATTTTCTTTATACTTATTGCTTTGAGTCCCATCTTTTTATTTGAAGCATGTAAGGTAGGCCCCAGTTTTAAAACACAACGTACTGAAATAGATTCCACAGCTGTCTACCGTTATGACAGTATTCAATTGGCGATGACCGATTCTGTGCTTAATATTAGTTGGTGGGAATTATTTGATGATCCTGTTTTGGCCGATTTAATTGAAATTGGTTTAGAGGAAAACAAAGACGCCCTTATAGCTTCTTCCAGAATTGATCAGGCAATGGCACAATTAGGTTTTACCAAAGCCGATATGGGGCCAAAGATTGGTTATAATATAAGCGCTCAACGAGGTAACGTGATTGCCGGGGCCCCCACACAAGGTTTTGAGGCTAGTAACATTTTCACCGGATTTGGCACCCTAAGTTGGGAGCTCGATTTTTGGGGTAAGTTTAGAAGGGCCAATGAAGCTGCCAGGGCAGAATTGGTCGCCACAGAATACGGGCAGCGAACTGTGCAAATAGGGCTCATCTCAGCTATCGCCACTACCTATTATCAGTTACTGGATTTTCAGTGGCGTGAGTATATTTCCAGAAAAACCTTAGAATTAAGACAAGCTTCATTAAACATCATCCAGGCAAGATATAATAGCGGTATTGTCGCGGAAATTGATTTGAACCAGGCGCAAATTCAAAGAGCCATTGCTGCCTCCGCTGTTCCTCTTTTCCAACGAGCGGTAGCTCAGACAGAGAATGCTTTAGGTATTTTATTGGGCAGAAGCCCAGGCCCCATTACAACAGGGGTAGAGTTAAGTGAGCAACAATTACCTCCTGATATTCCGGTTGGTCTTCCTTCTATGTTGATGGAAAGACGTCCTGATATCTTACAAGTGGAAGCCTTATTGCATGCCCAGACAGCTCGTATTGGTGTAGCCGTTGCCCAAAGATTTCCTTCCATCAGTCTTACCGGACTTTTGGGGGTAGCCAGTGGTGATATCTCTACTTTAACTTCCAATCCGGCGGCATTTGCTATTGGAGGTAGTGTTTTAGGTCCTCTATTTGAATTCGGAAAAAACAAAAGACGGGTAGAGGTTGAACGAAAGATAACAGAGCAGGTCCTTTATGAATACGAACTCACTGTCATAACAGCCTTCCAGGAAGTAGAAGATGCCCTTGTGGCAATAAGCACCTTAAAAGAAGAAAGGCAAGCCCGGATTGATCATGTTGCTGCGGCACAAAATGCGCAATATTTATCAGGAGAGAGGTACGACAAAGGCGTTACCAGTTTTTTGGAATTAATAGAAAGTCAACGACAAGCCTTCGAAGCAGAATTAAATCTGTCTGAAACAACTCAAAAACTTTTCAATTCCTATGTTAATCTTTATAAAGCTTTAGGTGGAGGTTGGTTATCGGAAGAGGAAATGAATGCTGCGGCCAATGCTGCTGGCCTTAAAGAATAAAAAAATAAATGACCATCGGAAAAATAATCATGTAAGATTGTCTGCCTCTCCTTCAT
>Ga0316188_10000833_pt1 | contig 14198 bp, 14 predicted proteins | sample Phiworburrow1_MG_FD_204933 | JGI IMG/M metagenome (GOLD analysis project Ga0316188, IMG submission 204933) | Coastal sediment microbial communities from Maine, United States - Phippsburg worm burrow 1 | ecosystem: Environmental > Aquatic > Marine > Coastal > Sediment | place: USA: Maine...
AAGCGTGCGCAAATCCGAACTGCCCGTAAGAATCTGTGTCGCCTGCGGACGGCCCATGGTCTGGCGCCGCCGCTGGGCCAAAGTCTGGGATGCCGTCAAATACTGCTCCGAGCGCTGCCGGCGCGCGGCCTGAACCATGCGCAACCTCGTATTGATACTGGGCGATCAACTCAATTCGGACAATCCGGCGCTCGCCGGCATTGATGCCGGCAGCGACCGCATTGTGATGGTCGAAGCCGCAGGTGAGGCCACTCACGTATGGACGCACAAGGCGCGCATCGCCCTGTTCCTGTCTGCGATGCGCCACTACGCCGCCGAGCTGCAGCAGCAGGCTCTACCACTGACCTACGTAGCACTGCAGGCCAGCGGTGATACCGACACCGGTATCGATACGCACCTGCGGCAACTGATCGCGAAGCACCGGCCGCAGCAGGTCGTGGTCTGCGAGCCCGGCGAATTCCGCATCAGAGCCATGCTCGAAGCAGTCTGCTGCGAACTCGACACCCCGCTGGATATCCGGGCCGACGCTCATTTTCTGTGCAGTCGCAGCGAGTTTTCAGCCTGGGCGAAGGGCCGCAAGACTCTGCGCATGGAATACTTTTACCGCGACATGCGGCGCCGGCACGACGTACTGATGACGAACGGCAAGCCCGCGGGCGGACGCTGGAATTTCGACGCGGACAACCGCGGTGCCTTCCCACGGAGCGGGCCGGACCCGGTACCGCAGCCGGCGCAGTTTGCGCCGGACCGGATTACAACGGAAGTCATCGCACTGGTGGAAAGCCGCTTCCCCAATCATCCGGGATCGCTCGCTGATTTCAGCTGGCCCGTTTCCCGTGCCGACGCCGTGCAGGCACTACGGGATTTTGTCGATCACCGCCTCAGCCGTTTTGGCGATACGCAGGATGCCATGTGGAGCGGCATGCCGTTCGGCTGGCATTCGCTGTTGTCCGCCGCATTGAACCTTAAGTTGCTGAATCCACGTGAAGTGATCGCCGCCGCCACTGCGGCCTGGCATGCGGGGCGCGCCCCGCTGGCCGGCGTCGAGGGCTTCGTGCGACAGATTCTCGGCTGGCGAGAATACGTCCGCGGCGTGTACTGGCTGGAAATGCCTGGGATGCTCGAAGCCAACCATTTCGGCCACGATCGCGCACTCCCGCCATGGTTCTGGACGGGTGACACGGAAATGAACTGCTTGCGCGAGACCATCAACCAGACCCTGCGTTACGGCTATGCTCACCACATTCAACGCCTGATGGTGACCGGCAATTTTGCGCTGCTTGCCGGAATCCACCCGAGAGCCGTGCATGAATGGTTTCTGGCTGTTTATGTGGATGCCGTCGAATGGGCCGAACTGCCCAACACCCTGGGTATGGCGCTGCACGCGCTCGGGGACCGTTTCACCAGCAAGCCGTACGTGGCCTCCGGCGCGTACATCAAGCGCATGAGCAACTACTGCAGCAACTGCCGCTACAACCCCGCGGTAAGAACGGGCGAGCGCGCCTGTCCGTTTACGGCTTTATACTGGGGGTTTCTCGATCGCCACGAAACTGAATTGGCTGGCAATCCGCGCACGGCGCTGATGACACGCAATCTGCGGCGCCTCAGCTCCGGCGAGCGCACTGCCATACGCAAGACTGCTGCCAGGATGTTTGCAACAATTGCCTGACCATACTATCCAAAGAACCGCCCGCGGGGCCAAGGAGAACCCGATGCAACCGAATACCGAATTTGTCACCACCGGCCACATGCTGTATCCGGAGATATTCAAATCGCTGGAGCGCGTTCGCTGGAACATGGCCGACGACATCCCGTGGGATACTTTCGACGGCTCGCTGCTCACTGAAGAGCAGGCGCTGACCATCAAGATGAACGCGATTACCGAATGGGCTGCACTGCCTGCCACGGAAATGTTCCTGCGCGACAATCAGCACGACAGCGATTTTTCGGCGTTCATGTCGGTCTGGTTCTACGAGGAACAGAAGCATTCGCTGGTGCTGATCGACTATCTGCGCCGTTTCCGCCCGGAACTCGCGCCGACGCCGGAGGAACTGCACGCGGTTCGCTTCCATTTTGACGCGGCGCCGCCGCTGGAAACGCTGATGCTGCATTTCTGCGGCGAAATCCGCCTCAACCACTGGTATCGCTGCGCAATGCAATGGCATACCGAGCCCGTGATCCGTCACATCTACAACCTGATTTCCCGCGACGAAGCGCGGCATGGCGGCGCCTATCTGCAGTATATGAAACGCGCGTTGAACACCGTGGGCGAATCCGCACGCACGGCCTTCGCCAAGGTCGGTGTGCTGATGGCCAGTTCCGGCCGCAGCGGCAAGCCGCTGCACCCGACCAACCTGCACGTCAACAAGGCGCTGTTTCCGAATGACACTGTGCAAAGCAAATTGCCCGACCCGTCATGGCTGGAACGGTGGCTCGACGAGCAGATACGCTTTGACCGCGACTGGGAACAGAAGGTGGTCACCGTGATCCTGCACAACCTGTCGCTGCTGTTCGGCCGCAATTTCGAATCGGTCAAGGACCTCAACCGCTTCCGCAAGGAAATCGCACCCGCCTGAGCACGGCGGCGTTTGTCGCAGCAGGCGCGCGCGAGTAGACTGCGGCCTCATGCACGACACCCCCGATTTCGAACGGCGTATCTGCGCCCCCGCCGATCTGCAGACGCGCGCCGCAACGCTGGCACGTCCCCTGGTGTTCACCAACGGCGTCTTCGATATCCTGCACCGCGGGCATGTCACCTATCTCGCGCAGGCTCGCGCACTGGGTGCAAGCCTGGCGGTAGCGCTGAACAGCGATGCGTCGGCGAGGCGTCTGGGCAAAGGCGCTGATCGCCCGATTAACACACTGGCTGACCGTGCCGCCGTGATTGCCGCGCTGGCCTGTGTTGATCTCGTAACCTGGTTCGATGCCGACACCCCGCTGGAGCTGATTCTGGCGCTTAAGCCGAACGTGCTGGTCAAGGGCGGGGACTGGAAGCCTGACGCGATCGTCGGCGCCGACGCGGTGACGGGCTGGGGCGGAACCGTTCATTCGATTCCATTCGCGCATCAGCGCTCAACCACCGAACTGCTGGCGCGGGTACGCACGACTGAATCGCGCTAAGCAAGCGCTCACAATAACTATAAATTATTGTTTTTAAAGTATTTTATTTCTTTTCCGGGATGTTCACCGGGCAGGGCGTCGCCTTGATTTCGGCGGCAGGAAATTCACGTTGCAGGTCGGTCAGCCGGGCGACGCTCGCAGCGCCCGGCTCGCGCACAAAGAAAGTCACTTGCTTCAGGAATTTCTCGCGGCGTGTAACGATGGCCGAGCGTACGCCCCGATTGCGCAGTCTCTCCAGTTCGGCGTTCGCAGCATCCTCGCTTTTATACAGACCCAGCGATATGGCATTGCGCCAGGGCCCCGGATCCTGCACCACAAAAAATTCAGTGATCTCCAGCGATTTCAATTCGCCGATTTTGCGGTCGATTTCGGCCTTGTTCTTCAGCGGCGCCATGTGCACCCAGTAACCGTCGATATCGGTCACCCGGCGTTGCATCGGTTCGGGCAAGGCGAGTGCTGCCAGCGCCGCATCGGCGCGCGCCATGTCGGGTCCGCCAAAGCTGCCCCATTCGATACATGCCGCCGCCGGCACATTTGCCACCGGCGCGGACGCTACGGTTAATGGTGACACGGCGGCCGTTACCGACGTTATTTTGTCCGGACTGACCTGCAGCAGTTGAATCTGCGTCGCGGCCTCATCCGTTGACCCGAGAAACTGGTGATAGGCAAAAAATCCGGCATTAACAAGCAACAGCATCAGCAAAACAATTCTCATCGGCGCCTCAGATCCCTGGCTGCAACGCGATTTGCAGCAGCCCTTCAAGCACGAGATTATCCACAACCGTTACGCGCGCGGTAAGCTGTTTCTCAACCATTCCGGCATCGCCGCCTGAAAGCACCACCATCGGCGCCACGCCCGTGCTTTCCTCAAGATACCGCAGCATTCGTTCGACGGCGCCGGTCAGCGCATTGACTGCACCGCTGGCAATCGCATCGCCGGTGTTGTCGGGAAAATACTGGAACGAGCCTTCGCGCAAGGCGAGATTCGCCGTGTCGCGCGCCAGCGCGGCGCGCATCAGTGTCGCCCCCGGTACGATGCAGCCACCGAGAAAAACGCCTTCGCCATTCAATGCATCAACGGTCATGGTCGTGCCGACATTTACCACCAGGCAAGCCGTGCCAGTCAGGTGCCAGGCGCCGATCAGTGCTGCCCAGCGATCCGGACCCAGAGTCTCAGGTTCGGCGTAACCACTGCTGACACCGCACTGTGCGCTAACACCGGAGACCCATTGCAGCGCGCACCGCATTCCGGCGAGCGCCCTTGTAACTTCTGCCCTGACCGCCGCGCCTGCTACGTTCGCAATGACGACGCGCTCCGGCTCAGGCAGCGCGGAAAATTCTGTAGCGAGCTCGCCGGCCTGCGCAGTCGGCGCCCAGCCCTGACGTACCCAGCCGCCGTTCTGGCTCAAGCCCCATTTGATACGGGTATTGCCGATGTCGATGACGAGTCGGTTCACGCCACCACTCCAGCGCCACGCAGACTGACGTCACCGCTGTGATAACGGACAATCCCGTTTTCCGATTCGAGCAGCAGCGCACCATCGTCAGCGACGCCGCGCGCCACGCCAGTGACCCTGTTTCCGTCAGGCAGCATCAGCTGCACCTTCCGGTCCTGATGAACATGGAAACGCTGCCATTCCCCGCGCAAAGGCGCAAAACCCAGTGCGGCAAAAGAATCCAGCACCATAATGAGTTCCCGCAACAGGCCCGCCAGCAGCAGATTGCGGTCGACCGGCGCCCCAGCGATGGTCTCCAGTGCTGCCATCGGCTGATCAATCGCGGCGCGCAAGCGCGGGTCCGGCCGCACATTTAGACCCACGCCGATGACCGCGGCACTCGGACCCAGCACATCGCCCTGCACCTCGATCAGGATACCGGCCAGCTTGCCGTCAGGCGTTTCCAGGTCGTTGGGCCATTTCAGTTGAACCTCCCCGGCACCTGCCGCACGCAATGCGCGCACCAGTCCAAGACCGACCGCCAGGCTGAGGCCGGCGAGTTCACGCGCACCCTGCGCAAAACGCCACAATACCGAAAAGGTCAGCGTGCTGCCGATGCCGGAGTGCCACGCCCGCCCGCGCCGCCCGCGGCCCGCGTTCTGCTCTTCCGCCACCAGCACCAGGCCACTCGGCGCACCCTCGCCGACACGCTGCATCAACTGCGTATTGGTCGAATCCACCACTTCGCGGATTTCCAGCTCGATTCGCGCGGCATCCGCCGCCAGTGCCGATTGCACACGCGCAGCGTCAAGCAGGGAGATGGCATGCTCCAGGCGATAACCGCGTCCGCGCACCTTCTCGATTTCAAAGCCGGCCCCGCCGAGATCACGTATGCCGTACCAGACGGCGCTGCGGGTAACCCCCAGCGTTCGCGCAATGTCTTCGCCCGAATGGAATGCGCCGTCGGCCAGCGCGCGCAGAGTCTGGAATGCCATCGTGTTCATCGAGCCGGTAGCATAGCCGATTGCGCTTCCCCGGCAAGGTTGCCCTCCGCCGGAGAGTGTTCTCCTGCTCCTCCCGGCAACGCGGTCGGGCTATGATAGCGGCGGACTGACACCCGATAATCATCCACCGGATGGCATTTCGCCCGCCGTGGACGACACCATAAATCAGCAGGGGTCGGGACACTTGTTCAAGGGGAGAATCATGCCGCGTTCGTTGCTACTCGCCGTTGTTGTCGCATTTGTATCCGTATTGCCCGCCACGGCTTTCGCGCAGGCCTTTCCGTCCAAGTCGATCCGCATCGTCGTACCCTTTCCCGCCGGCGGCACTTCCGACATCCTGACCCGGCTGATCGGCGCCAAGCTAACCGAATCGTGGGGCCAGCAGGTGCTGCCCGACAACCGCCCGGGTGCAAACGGCAACATCGGCGCCGACATGGTCGCCCGCGCCGCGCCCGACGGCCATACCCTGGTACTGATGGATGTGGGCAACCTCGCCATCAGCCCGAGCGTTTTTGCGAAAATGCCTTTTGACATCATCAAAGATTTTGCACCGGTGACCGTGGTGTCGTACTCGCCGCACATCCTCGCCACCCACCCGAGCATGCCAGCCAAGACCGTCAAGGAAATCATCGCGCTGGCGAAGGCGCGGCCCGGCAAGTTGAATTACGCCACCGGACTTGGCGGCGCGCCGCACATGGCCGGGCTGATGTTTGCGTATCGCTCGGGCATCGACTGGGCCTACATCCCGACCAAGGGTGGCTTTGCCAATATCGTGATCGTGACCACCGGCGAAGCCGATCTGCTGTTCAATGGCATGCTGGCCACGCTGCCGCACACCAAGAGCGGCCGGCTGCGCCTGATCGCAGTATCGAGCGAAAAACGCTTTCCGACACTGCCGGACACCCCAGTGGTCGCCGAGACGCCGGGACTGGAAGGCTTTGTCACCGGTTCCTGGCAGGGTGTGCTCGCGCCGGCGAAAACGCCACCGGAACTGGTGGCTAAACTGCAAACCGAAATTTCCCGCATCATCCACACACCGGATATGAAAGAAAAGCTCTCCAGTCAGGGCGCAGATCCGATCGGCAACAGCCCGGCGGAAATGGCGAAGTGGCTGGCGGCCGAGAAGGATCGCTGGGCCAAATTGATCAAAGTCACAGGATTCAAACTTGAAAACTGAAACGGAAACTGCAGCGACACTGGCTGCGACCGCAATCCGCAAGGCGCAAACGCAGCCCAAAACCAAGCGGCAGATCATCGCCATAGGCGGCGCGGCACTGACGCCGGAACTCGACAACCTGCTGCTGGTTGATTACTTCCTGCAGCAGACGCGCAAAAAGAAACCCAGAGTCTGCTTCATCGGCACCGCTCATGGCGATGCCGATGCCGGCCGTTTGCGTTTTTATGCCGGTCTCAGCCAGTTCAACTGCAAGCCAACGCACCTGCCGCTGTTCGCGCGCACACCGCGCGACCTGACATCCTTCATTCTGGAACAGGACGCGATTATCGTCGGTGGCGGAAATACCCGCAGCATGCTGGCTGTATGGCGGGACTGGGGACTCGACCTGCACCTGCGCGCAGCGTGGCAGCGCGGCGTCGTGCTCGGCGGCTGGAGCGCAGGATCGATCTGCTGGTTTGAGCAGGGCATTACCGATTCCATTGCCGGCCCGCTGACAACACTGAACTGCCTGGGGTTACTGCGCGGAAGCAACTGTCCGCATTACGACAGCGAACGACAGCGGCGGCCGACGTATCGGCGGATGATTGCCGACGGCAGGGTTGCCGATGGCTACGCAGCAGACGACGGCGTCGCCTTGCATTTCATCGGAGAACAACTCGCGCATGTCGTCGCCAATCGCTCCCGGGCCCGCGGCTGGAAACTGGCCCGGTCGGGCAAACGTGCCGTCGAACGCGCATTGCCGACCCGGAATCTGGCAAAACGCTGAAGGCCTGCGGACGCCGCAGGTTAAAATGGCGTTTTCCTCAGCAAACCCCAACTCCAGAATGGCCAAAAACGCGAAGCCCGGCGCCGAACCTGCTGCGGCATCCACTTCCAATTTCATCCGCAGTCACATCGAAGCCGACCTTGCTGCGGGCAAGTACGCGTCGCGCACCTGGGGCGGCGAACCGGGTCCGGCGGCTGCACATCAGGGCGCCGCAGCGGATCCGGCGAAAATCCGCACCCGCTTCCCGCCAGAGCCCAACGGCTACCTGCATCTGGGCCACGCCAAATCGATCTGCCTGAATTTCGGCCTCGCACTGCAGTACGGCGGCGCCTGCCATCTGCGCTTCGACGACACCAATCCGGAAAAAGAAGAGCAGGAATACGTCGATGCCATCCGCGACGTGGTGCAATGGCTGGGTTTCGAGTGGGGCACACACGGCTATTTTGCCAGTGACTATTTCGGCTTCATGTATGAGGCGGCCGAGCACCTGATCAATGCCGGCCACGCCTATGTCGATGAGCAGAGCGCCGATGAAATCCGCGCCAATCGCGGCACGCTGACACAACCGGGTAAACCCGGGCCGTGGCGCGACCGGCCGGCATCGGAGTCCCTGACACGCCTGCGCGAGATGCGCACCGGCAAACATGCCGAAGGCACGATGGTCGTGCGCGCAAAAATCGACATGGCCTCGCCCAACATCAACCTGCGCGACCCGGCGATCTACCGCATCCGCAAAGCCAGCCACCATCGTACCGGCGATGCCTGGTGCATCTATCCGATGTATACCTACGCGCATCCGCTCGAGGACGCGCTCGAACACATCACGCATTCACTGTGTACGCTGGAATTCGAAGATCAACGTCCGTTCTACGACTGGCTGCTCGGAAAACTCGCGGACGGCGGCCTGCTCGCGCGGCCGTTGCCGCAGCAGATCGAATTTGCACGGCTCAATCTGACCTACGTCGTGCTGTCCAAACGCAAGCTGATCCAGTTGGTCGAAGAAAAGCACGTCGACGGCTGGGACGACCCGCGCCTGCCCACACTGGTCGGCGCACGGCGTCGCGGCTATACGCCGGAGGGCATCCGGCAGTTCGCTGAGCGCATCGGCGTGTCCAAATCCGATTCATGGATCGACTATTCGGTGCTCGAAGACTGCATGCGCGAGCATCTCAACGAGGTCGCTGAACGCCGCATCGCCGTGCTCGATCCGGTGAAACTGATCATCGACAATTATCCTGCGGGACAGCAGGAAGACTGCTTTGCCCCCAATCATCCGCAGCAGCCGGATCTGGGCAAGCGTACGGTACCGCTTTCACGTGAGCTGTGGATCGAACGCGAGGACTTCAACGAGAATCCGCCCAAAGGTTATTTCCGGCTGTTCCCCGGTAACAACGTGCGGCTGCGCTACGGCTATGTCGTCAAATGTACCGGTTGCGACAAGGATGCCGCAGGCAATGTCACCGCGGTGCATTGCGAATACATTCCCGAAACCAAGTCCGGCACGTCCGGTGCCGACTCGGTCAAAGTCAAAGGCAACATCCACTGGCTCAGCGCCAGTGACGCCTGCGCCGTCGAAGTCCGGCTCTACGACCGGTTGTTCAAAACCGAGCACCCCGGCACCGGCGATCGCGATTTCCTGCTCGACCTGAACACCGGTTCGCGTCGCGTCATTACCGCGCAACTGGAACCCGCGCTACGCGATGCACCGCCGGAAGCACGCTACCAATTTGAACGTCACGGTTATTTCATCGCCGACTGCAAGGACAGCAAACCCGGCGCACCGGTGTTCAACCGTACGGTGACGCTGCGCGATTCGTGGATCAAGTAACCTACATGAGTAGAGGACTCCCATCATGACCACTAAAACCGCCATCATTACCGGTGCCGGCAGCGGCATCGGCAAAGCGACCGCACTGGCGTTCCTGAAAGACGGCTGGAATGTCGCGCTCGTCGGCCGGCGTGCGAATGTGCTGGACGAAGCGCTCGCCGAGGCCGGATCCGATGCCGCACGCGGCATCGCTGTGCCGACCGACGTGTCCGATCCGCAGTCCGTGACCGCTTTGTTTGATTCGGTTAAACAGCGCTTCGGCCGCATCGATGCCCTGTTCAACAATGCCGGACTCAATGCCCCGGGCGTGCCGTTCGAAGAACTGCCTTACGAGAAATGGAAAGCGGTGGTCGACGTCAACCTCACCGGCTCGTTCCTTTGCGCGCAGGCGGCATTCCGGGTGATGAAGGCACAGGACCCGCAGGGCGGACGCATCATCAACAACGGCTCGATCTCGGCGCATGCGCCGCGCCCGGACTCGGCCCCGTACACCGCGTCGAAGCATGGCGTGTCGGGCCTCACGCGCACCATGTCGCTCGACGGCCGCAAATACGGCATCGCCGTGTGCCAGGTGGATGTCGGCAACGCAATGACTGAACTGGCTGCGCGCATGGCCAAGGGCGTAAAGCAGGCTGACGGCACGATCAAGGCCGAGCCCATGATCGACGTCAAGGATGTCGCCCGCTCGGTGCTGTTCATGGCCAACCAGCCACCGGGCGTCAATATCTACCACCTGATGGTGATGGCGACCAACATGCCCTACGCCGGTCGCGGCTGAATCGCCGGTGCCGGCTGTAGCAAACCAGGCAGCGGCCAGCAACGTCGGCTCCTGAGTCGGCCGGCAAAGGCAGCGGCGCGAATGCGCGTCGCCACCGGTTACCGATAACAAGGTTTACGGCGCCGGACGGCTATTCCCGAGATCTGTCGGTGGCAGGCCTCCGCCCAACACCTCGCGCGCGAGGTGGTAGTACGACTTGAACTGGCGGTTGCCCTCGGCAAAAACGGGGTTGGGACAATGCCCGGTGCCGAACATACCCAGAAACAGGCCCAGCGGTCCGCCACGGTAGGTAATCGAATGGGCCTCTGCCAGCACCTTTCCCGACGCGCGCTCGATGATTTCAGTACGTGCCACGTTGATACCCCGCGGTCGCTGCTCGACACCGCTGCGCACCATGTGGGTCGCCGTCAACGCGGGTATCGGATCGGTTTCAATTTTCTCCCCCGCCTTGCGATAGCGCACGAAAGCGCCGCGGCGATAGATGTCCCGGGCCTCCACCCAGGCGAAACCCTCGTCATGCAGATAACGCATGCCGAAACTGTTCGCCGTCACGTCATCGAGGTAGAAACCATCGACCTTTACGCGCGTGCGGATGCTCGGCTCGGACAACTCATTGCACAGACGGTCGAATTCGAGCCGGCCCGGCAGCCAGGTGAGCACCACGACCGCAACTACCAGCGACGCCGCCAGCAGCCAATGCACGGCGCGCTGCGTGCCGGCATGCACGACGCCGAAACGCGCAGCCACGGAACCACGGCGGAATGCGAAATACAGCAGCGCGACCGGCACCAGAAAAAGCAGGGGACCGAAAATCGACAACAGCAAGCCGGCGGCAAACCAGTACTCGCCCATCGCTTACCCGCCTTCCACGCCTCACATAAACATCAATAAAAACAACAGGTTATGTTATGACTTCAACGGCTTGAAACGCAGGCGCTTCGGCTTTGCGCCCTCTTCACCCAGACGTTTGCGCTTGTCAGCTTCGTACTCCTGATAGTTGCCGGCAAAGAAGGTCGCCTGCGACTCACCTTCGAACGCGAGGATGTGGGTGGCGATGCGGTCAAGAAACCAGCGATCGTGCGAAATCACCAGCACGCAGCCGGCGAATTCGAGCAGCGCGTCTTCGAGCGCACGCAGGGTTTCGACGTCGATGTCGTTGGACGGCTCGTCGAGCAGCAGCACATTGGCACCGGTGAGCAGCGTCTGCGCAAGATGCAGCCGCCCGCGTTCACCGCCGGACAGCGTACCGACTTTCTTCTGCTGGTCCTGGCCCTTGAAGTTGAAGCGGCCGAGATATGCGCGCGACGGCATTTCGAATTTGCCGACATTGATGATATCGAGTCCGCCGGAAATCGCCTCCCACGCCGTCTTGTCGTTGGGCAATGCATCGCGCGACTGGTCCACCATCGCCAGTTTCACCGTCGAACCGATGACGATTTCGCCTGAATCCGGTTTCTCCGTGCCGTTGATCATGCGGAACATTGTCGACTTGCCGGCGCCGTTGGGCCCGATGATGCCGACGATCGCACCCGGCGGAATCGCGAACGACAGCTTGTCAATCAACAGCCGGTCGCCGTAACCCTTGGATACATCCTTGAATTCAATCACGCTGTCGCCGAGACGCTCGGCGACCGGGATGAAGATCTCCAGGGTTTCGCTGCGTTTCTGGTAATCGAACGAGGACAGTTCCTCGAAGCGCGCAATCCGCGCTTTCGATTTGGCCTGCCGGCCCTTGGGATTCTGGCGCACCCACTCCAGTTCTTTCTTCAGCGCCTTCTGCCGTGCCGACTCGGTCGCCTCTTCCTGCTTCAGGCGCTCGCCCTTCTGCTCGAGCCACGAGCTGTAGTTGCCTTTCCACGGGATGCCCTGGCCGCGGTCAAGTTCGAGTATCCATTCTGCCGCGTTGTCGAGAAAGTAACGGTCATGGGTTACCGCCACCACGGTGCCCGGAAAACGAAACAGGAACTGCTCCAGCCAGTCGACACTTTCGGCATCAAGATGGTTGGTCGGTTCGTCGAGCAGCAGCATGTCGGGTTTGGACAGCAATAGCCGGCACAGCGCGACACGACGCTTTTCGCCGCCGGACAATTTCTCGATCTTCGCGTCCCACGGTGGCAGTCGCAGCGCATCCGCGGCGATATCCAGCTGGTGTCCGGTGTCGGAGCCTGCATTGGCAATCATCGCTTCGTATTTGGCCTGCTCGGCCGCCAGCTTGTCGAAATCGGCATCCGGCTCGGCGTACGCGGCGTAGATCTCGTCGAGTTTGGCCTGGGCCTGGAACACTTCACCCAAGCCTTCCTCGACTGCCTCGCGCACGGTCTGTTTGGGATCGAGTTGCGGTTCCTGCGGCAGAAAACCGATGTTCAGATTCGGCATCGGCGTCGCTTCGCCGTCGTACTCCTTGTCCACACCCGCCATGATCTTTAGCAGGCTCGATTTACCCGAACCGTTGAGCCCGAGCACGCCGATCTTGGCGCCTGGAAAAAACGACAGGGAGATATCCTTGAGGATCATGCGCTTGGGCGGCACCATCTTGCTCACCCGGTTCATTGTCATTACATACTGAGCCATGTTGCAGTTTTCTGAAAAGGTTGATTGAAAGGAAGCCCCGAGGATAGCCCAAAGTCATGCCGGTGTGAGCCTGCGCGGCATTCGGCGATAATGTGCGCATGCCGATAAACCACCGCTGTCGTGCAGGAGCGCCGCAATGAATGTGATTAGCCCATGGCTGCAACTGGGATACATCATCCCGCATCTCTACACCGATATGGATGCCTACCAGTTCTACCGGGTCGCGCCCGACGGGATGATGCTGGTCACCACGGGGCTGAATCTGAAGGAATACAGCCTCGCCGCCGTCGAATCCGAACTGCCGGCGTTGTGGCGCGCATTCGATCTGCTGAAAAAAAAGAATGTCGATCGCATCGCGTTGAGCGGTGTTCCCGTTGCATCGGCGCTCGGCCGGAAAAAAATGCGCGAGATCCTCGATGAAGCCAGCCAGCGCACCGGGCTGCCCTGTGACACCGACCTCGAGGCGCACATCGCCACGCTGCAGCATTTTGGCGCAACCAGACTCGCGCTGGCGACGCGCTGGCCTGATGCCGTCAATACCGCGCTGACGAATTACCTGAAGGAGGCCGGCATCGAAGTCGTGGTGTGCAAAGCGCGTGGCCGCTCGCTCGACCAAAACAAGATTTCAAGCGCAGCCGACGATCACGCGCTGGCACTGGACCTGGGCGCACAAGCCTTGCGTGAGGCGCCCCAGGCACAGGCCCTGCTGCTGCCCGGCGGCTTATGGTTTGCGATTCACGCCGTGCCGCAGCTTGAAGCCGAATTCGGGAAGCCGGTGTTGCTCAATATCCTGTCAACGACCTGGGCGGCGCTCAATGCCGCGCCGAAGCCGCTGCCGCACCGGCCGGATGCGAAGTGGGGAAAGGTTCTGAGCAGCGTCTGAACACAAGTTTCGGTATTTTTCTTCACCACTTTCTGTGGAGCAATGCATGCAAAAGAAAAACTACAAGCTCCGGCATATCGCGCTTTCCGTGCCGGATGTCCCCGCCGCCCAAAAATTCTTCGAAGACGCGTTTGGCATGACCAAGGCCGGCGATGCGCAGAACGGCGTTCACATGACCGACGGCATAATGAACATCGCGCTGCTCGCCAAAGGCGGCAAAGCGCCCGGTGTGCCACACGAACCGTTCTATGGAATCATGCACTTCGGCCTGTGGGTCGACGACCTTGCGCAAGCCGAGGAACAAGTCAAAGCCGCGGGCGCCACCCATTTCGCCGGCCGTCCACCCGACACGCCCAACAGCTACTATGAAGTGAAGTACCGCGACCCCACCGGCATGGTGTTCGATATCACGGCGAGCGGCTGGAAGGGCGCGGTCAAGAACGTCAAACCAGAGGGGTAGCGTTTTCTGGTTCGGTTGAGACCCGGAACCCGGGTTGAAACCACAACCCAAAGCGGACATAGCATCGGGCGTCGAAAAATGAACTCGGCTTAACGGTGAGTTAAGCGCTGAAAGCAGACGTCGGAGTAAAATATTCTCGGCGTCGAGCCAAGCGGCAGGAACTGGTTGTTGGCGG
>Ga0316188_10000834_pt1 | contig 14189 bp, 8 predicted proteins | sample Phiworburrow1_MG_FD_204933 | JGI IMG/M metagenome (GOLD analysis project Ga0316188, IMG submission 204933) | Coastal sediment microbial communities from Maine, United States - Phippsburg worm burrow 1 | ecosystem: Environmental > Aquatic > Marine > Coastal > Sediment | place: USA: Maine...
GACCATTATTGACTGTACCTCGGATGAGGAGTTGGCAGACCAGTACACGAAGTTTCTGGCCAACGGCTTTAACGTCGTGGCCGCCAATAAAAAAGCCAATACCAAGAGCATCGCTTATTACCGCGAGATGCGCGCCACGGCTGCCCGGCATTTCAGAAGGTTCATGTATGAAACCAATGTCGGGGCCGGCCTGCCGATCATTGATACCCTGCAATCCCTGATCCGATCCGGCGATGAGCTCAAATCATTCGGTGGTATTTTGTCCGGATCCCTGTCAATGATTTTTGGACTGCTGGAGGATGGTGTCGCGTTTTCGCAAGCTGTTGATAAAGCCATGCAGCTGGGCTTCACGGAACCGGACCCACGCGATGACTTGTCGGGGATGGACGTGGCACGCAAATTGTTGATCATTGCACGCGAGGTGGGTCTGGATCTTGAACTCGATGACATCGAGGTTGAACCGGTGATTGCCAATGGTTTTGCTGCGGGTGCCGATAGTGTTGAGATTATCGGTCACCTGAAAACACTGGATGAAGGATTTGCCACCCGGATTAAAGCCGCAAAAGCCGCGGACAGTGTTTTACGTTACATCGGCCGGATTGAAAATGGCCATTGTAAAGTTTCCATCGATGTCGTGCCAAAAACGGATCCACTCGGTTCCATACGTGATGGTGAAAATGCCCTGGTACTGCATTCACGTTATTACCAGCCCATTCCGCTGGTGCTGCGGGGTTATGGTGCCGGTGCGGAAGTGACCGCAGCCGGCGTTTTTGGTGACCTTTTACGCACAGCCTGGAGACCACTGGACCTATGAACAAGAAAATTTTAACGGTATACGCACCCGCCTCGTCCGGAAATGTTTCTGTGGGATTCGATGCACTCGGTCTGGCCCTGGCCCCCGTGGACGGTAGCCTGCTGGGTGACTGCGTGAGCATTGTAACGGGTGACCCGGCCGACTGGATGCTGTGTATCGAGGGACCATTTGCACACGCATTACCGCAGGACCAGGAGCACAACATTGTGATTTCATCGTGCCGCCGCTTCGAGCAGGCCGCCCGCGCAGTCGGTGTTGAAACTCGCCCCCTGAATATCACCCTGGACAAACGTCTGCCGGTGGGTAGCGGCCTGGGTTCAAGCGCCAGCTCGATCGTAGCGACGCTGGTCGCGCTGAACCGCTATTTTGGCCGTCCGCTGGATCGTCCGGCGCTGCTGCAACTGATGGCCGAGATGGAAGGCAGTATCAGCGGCGAAGTGCACCTGGATAATATCGCCCCGTGTCTGCTTGGCGGCTTGCGTTTGTGTATGCCCGGTGGTGCGCGTCAATATAGCCTGCCCTGGCCCGGTCATTGGCAATCGGTGGTTGCCTGGCCTGGAACACGGCTGGAAACCCGCCCGGCCCGTGAGGTTTTACCGGAAAATTACGATCGCAGAACCGTCGTCAACCACGGTGCGCAATTTGCCTTGTTCGTGCATCAATTACACCAGGGTGATGCACGTAGCGCGGCGAAGTGCATGGTCGATTTACTGGCTGAGCCGTATCGAAAGAGCCTGTTGCCCGGTTTCGAGACAGCCCGAGCTGAGCTGGCACGAATGGGGGCGCTGGCGACGGGTATTTCCGGTTCCGGCCCCACCATTTTCTGTATTGTCGATGACGCCCGCACCGCCGAATCTGTTGCCGAGTGGCTGAAACACAATTACCTCCGGAATGAAGCCGGCTTTGTACATGTTTGCCGGGCTGACCTGGCCGGTGCCCGCGAGGTCTGAGCCACATTATCAAAGCAGGAAAATACGTCGCTATGCAATTCATCAATATCAGCCACCCCGAGCAAAGAGTGACTTTTCCACAGGCCGTTGTTACCGGGCTTGGCAAGGGTCAGGGTTTGTTTTTCCCGGAGCACCTGGTACCCCTCGAAAATATCCAGGCCTTGCTCGAAATGGATTTTGTCGAGCGCAGCAAGATTTTATTGCAGCACCTTGTCGGCGACGCAATGCCAGCCCGTGTATTGCGGGCCTGCGTTGAGGCCGCCTTCAATTTTCCGCTTACGCTGGCGCCAGTTTCCGACCGGGTTTATGCGCTTGAACTATTCCATGGCCCGTCGCTGGCATTCAAGGATTTCGGCGCGCGTTTCATGGCGCAATGCCTGGCCAGCTTCAACAAAGAACGGAGGACGACCATTCTGACGGCCACGTCCGGCGATACCGGGGCCGCAGTTGCACTCGCGTTTTTTAACCAACCTGGAATCGATGTGGTGGTGCTGTACCCGAAAGGCAAAGTAACCCCCTTGCAGGAAAAGTTATTTTGCACATTGGGTGGCAATATCCGGACCATTGCCATCGAAGACGATTTCGATGCCTGCCAGCAACTGGTCAAGCAGTCGTTTGATGATCCGCAGCTGGTGGCGGCACTGGGACTCAATTCTGCCAACTCGATCAACGTGGCCCGTTTACTGGCGCAGGTCTGTTATTACTTTGAAGCGGTTGCGAAATTACCACGCGGGACAAAGCCTGTGTTCAGCGTACCCAGCGGCAACTTCGGTAACGTGACTGCCGGCCTGGTGGCTTACGCCCTGGGATTGCCGATGAAGCGGATGATCGCCGCTACCAACCGCAATGATACGGTTCCAAGGTTCCTTGATTCAGGCAGGTGGGAGCCAAGACCAACCGTGGCGACATTGACCAATGCCATGGATATTTCGCTACCGAACAATTTTCCCCGTGTGCTGGAGCTGGAAAAACGCCACGGTGTGCCCTTGCAGGATTTGCTGACGTCTTTTGCCATCGATGATACGCAGACAAAAGAAGCGGTACGGGCGCTTGATGCAGACGGTTACCTGGCTGATCCGCACAGTGCGCTGGCCTGGAAAGCATTGACAGCGAGGCTGGCGGATGACGAAACGGGTGTATTTCTGTGTACCGCGCACCCGGCCAAGTTCAGGGAAACAATTGAAGATACCTTACAACGGAAGCTAAGGTTGCCAGAAGCCCTGAAAAACGTATCTGGGAAAGAGGTGCTGAGTATCGGGATGCCGGCTGATTTCGGTTTATTGCGCGAGTTTCTGTTACAGGGATAAAAAAATATTTGGATTCCCACCAACCTTTTTCCTTCACTGGTGTTTTATATCACAGGGGGGGAATTGTTTCTCCTAATTGCAGCTCCGGGTAAAACCGGAGCTTTTTTTTGCCCGGGCTATTTTGAACTTGGAAAAGGTTACTTTGCCACTTTTAAAAAAAGCCCCGGTCTCAATACCAATGAAAAGGGGGGAGGAATTCATCGGGGTTTAAAGAAACCGGGGCACTAACCAAAAATCATCACGATGTTGATGCCGATGGCGATGACCGAAGTTGCAACCACCAGTCGCATGACATTTTTCATGAGGTGTCGATCCATATCCGTACTCCTTGTCATTGCCTTGTTGCAGTCCGCGATGCCGGATAGTCCAGCATCATCAGTCTTCTTTCTGCCAGTTCACATGCATTCAACATGCGTTCGGTTGCTTGCTCAGAAATGGCTCCTTTCCGGCTCTCAATCATGAAACGCCAAAACTCTATTTCTGCCTGCAACATATCCTCTTCTTTATGCATTGCTGTCTTTTCTGTCAGCCCTATCCGCGATGGGTGTACTTTAGGCAAACCGGACGGGCTCCGCTTGACTAACGCGGACAAGCAGTTGACCGAAGTTACGGTGTGAAAGAGAATGTTGTGATGTACAGCTGTAATCAGTTCAGGTAATCGCATCCATGTCGGTTTTCGCACCTACCGTTATGAACCTTTGGAAGACGGTCGAATCCTATGGGATCGACCCTGCCCCCTTATTTGCGTCCGAGAATATCAAGGTCCGGTTGCCCATTGATCCCTGTTCGCGTCTGCCGTATGAAAAAATTGACCGGATACGCGCAAAGGCGGCAAAACTTTGTGGTGACGAAGCGTTTGGTATCAGATCTGCAACCGTTTATAAATCATCACAACTGGGCGCATTGGGTTACGCCTGGCAGTCCAGCCTGACCTTGAGAAAAGCCTGCTCAAGATTGGAGCGCTTCATCCGGGTCGTCAACGACAAGGCTGTTGTAATCGTTGAGGATACAGGCGGCTATATGTTGGTTACACTTAGAGTAAATGCGCCGAGCGACTGTTTGTCGGCGCGGGATGATGGTGCACTGGCATTGATAACGAGAATGTGCCGTCTGATTTACGGTGATTCTTTTCGATTGCAGGCGGTGAATTTCAAACACGCAGCGCCCAGGGATCTTAAGCCGTATTTTGAATTTTTCGGGTGCCAGCTGAATTTTGACCAGGCTAAAAACCAGTTGCTGATTCCATTGTCGATAGCCGATGAAGTACTGATCGGTGCCGACCCGGAACTGGCAATGCTCAACGACCAGGTGATTACCCGGCGCCTTGCGCTGCTCGACCGTAATGACATCGTTACCCGGGTGCGGTCGGCGCTGGTGGAACAGTTGCCAAATGGCAGTGTCAGCGATGATTCAGTGGCAGCAACCCTGCATATGTCGGTGCGCACGATGCACCGTAAACTGGCGGATGCGAATCATAATTTCAGAAACCTGCTGGTTGAAGTGCGTCGCGACCTGGCTGAACTGTACATCCTTGATAACAGCCTGACCCTGACAGAAATTTCCCTGCTACTGGGGTTCTCCGAGCCAAGTTCGTTTTCACGCGCCTTTAAAAGCTGGACGGGCTCCGCCCCCAGCGAAATGAGGCAGGCCCGTGCACTGGAAGGTTGACGGGTTCTCTACGCTAACGCGAGTTGACGATTTTTGACGCAGCGTGCCGAATTTCCGACCATGCTTTGAGTGTAGCCGCAAAATCGCCCCAGACTTTACGCCAGAACGTGATTAATTCATCAGTTTCCATGGTAGCGGGCAAACCCTTCACCTTGAAATCCTCACGGCTGGCCCGTTCCAGGCCGACATCAAGTTGCGAAATGCCATTTCGCAGGTAATTCTGCCAGTTAACCGGGGCCGGTTCGGTCTCCGCCAGTAATTTGGTCAGATGTTCAAGACGCTCCGAAAAACCGCGCAACCTGCTGTCGCGGTACATGGATACCAGGGTGTCGGGGCTTGCCGTGGCCAGATCGTTGAACCAGGTCGATAAGTACAACAGGCGCTCACCGGGTAAAGCAGACTGGCAGGAAGATTTGTACCCAATTATTTTTTCGATGAAGAACATCGGAAACGAATCGCCTGGCGTGAAATTCAGGTCCCTGTCGCGCCAACGGCGATCGGGCAAGGGCAAATGCGGAATCGCCCAGGGGTAATCCAGCACCACGCTTGTTGGAAAAATAAAATCCAGCATGTAGCCGAACAACCGGTCCTCTCCGCGCAAGATGGGCAGGTAGGGCGGCAACATCTGTCGGTTATCAAAACCGGTAATTTGTGACATATTGGGGCGCGGTGCAAAGTGTGGGTGATTCCGGCCGCTCCAGACCTTGCGGCTACTGAGGGCCTGGCTTGTTTTTTCCACTGACGCCAGCATGCGTTTGAGCGAGTCTGGCGCCATATCCGGCAGCCATGTATTGTTGCCCGTGCCCGGACAGCCCAGTGAGCCGCACTCGGTCACCAGGACAGCTGAGTCGGGCTGCAATTCACTAAGCTGCAATGCGGTGGTGTTGCTAAAACCGGCAGGTTTCAGATGGTTTTGCCCCAGTACCGCCAGTGCTTCGGAAAAAGTAAGACCCAGGCACTGCATCTGGCGATCGATGGGATCGGGATTAATCGGTTGTCGCCGATAAGCCCATTCCTGTTCATTTCCAAAAAACTCAGCCTCGCGTGGATCGTCGGAAAACGTAATGTCCGGCTTGGGTGACGGTGGCTCAAAAACATCGCAAATCGTGTCATCATCTATCATGACCAGGCGGTGGCCACAGGACAATAACAGGGCAAGATTACGGCTCAGGCCGCTGGTCCAGTGGTCCTTCCAGCGGGACTGGTCAGCCAGGAAGCGTATGGCATTTTCGTGTTCCGGTAGCCGTTCGGCGAGTTCATCCAGCAATGAGCGTTGTTCGGCCTGGCCGAAATACTTGAGCGGTGAGGAAATTCTGGAAACAAACCGCTCTGTCAGCGCCTGGTTCTGGCTGATGTTCTCAGCCTTGCGGGAGTCGTCTATGACATACAGACGATGAAATTTTTCAGTGTCACAATTGCTGGCGATGGACTCAAGAAGCCGTTCAAGTGCCTGTGGACGTTCCCAGGTCAGGATGGCTACGACCGGTGCGGTGGTTTCAGTCTCTTCGCTATTGTTTTCAACCTTAATCTTCAGCCTGTCGCAGGCTTTTTTTGCAGATAACATGATGCCGTTATCAAGCATGCCCTGAAGCACTTTACGAATATTTGCCTGCTGGCCCTGCAAAGCCGGGTTGATCTTGATGATTGCCGCAGCATGCTCATCGAGGGTCTTGAACTGCCCGCAAAGCAGGAGGGAGGCGTAGACCTCGGGTTTAACCATCGCGCGTTTGCCAGTACGGGTATTATGCAATAGCAGGTTTCCACCGGGCACGGGGTAAGCCTGGCACAAGTCAAACGCGACCCGGTCGGGTAATGGTTTGAAAGCGCTGGCCGGGTTAACCGACATACCGAGCGAGAATCCGGTCGGATCAGTCATCGTAGTGGTCCTGTTACGCAAAGTATTTGGACACGTAATCCTGGTATATACATGTGTGTTCTTCTACTTAAACAAAGTGGCGTCAATTCAGGAGAGATTGTAAGGGTAGGAGGCGGGTGTTGTCGTGCAAAAAAAAGCAGACGTTTCATTGTGAAACATCTGCTTTTTACACTGTACAAAATTCTAAGCGGTTTAAGTCAAAATAAACGGCGGAACCTGTTTTTTCTCTTTAACAAACTACTCGAGATTCCGTAGCTGTATTTATACCGCCCATGGTACAGCGGGTGGCGAAATCAGTTTTCCAACAGCAACCGGATTATATTGACCCCTGCCGGCTGGCAGAACTTACGAAACAGATTTTGAAAAACCCCCGACCAAAACCTGCCATCACATAAAGGATACTGCAATGATGCATAAAAAGCCAGTAAGTATGCGCTATAGTATGACTGTTTTATTCATTTCATAAACTAATTGAACAAGCCTCGGATGCAACGATCAAATTTTGAAACCCTAACCGGCTTGGTGGAATACACCATCACGCGCCGTTCAAGGCTGAAAAAACGCCTGCACATGGAACTGGATGAGCACGGCGGCCTGGTGGTCGTAGCGCCCCGTCACTGGACAAAAGCGCATATCGGCGCAACCCTGTCTCTAAACACGTCACGTATAGAACGGTTTCTGATCAGTGCCCGCCAACGGCAACTGGAGCCGCTCCGCTTTACTAGCGGCGAACTACATTTTTATCTTGGTGAGCGCTACCACTTGGCAGTTCATACTGGTGTTGCGCGAAAACCCGCTGTGCACTTTACCGGGCAAGAAATACGGGTTGTCACGAGGATGACTGATCCGGAAAGCGTCCGGAAAGCACTGCAGGCCTGGTATCACAGGCAGGCATTGAAAATTTTGGACTCACGCTTGCAGGCCATCGCATCCAGGGCAGACTGGGTGAACAACCGGCCCATACCGCTGAAATTGAGAAAAATGAAGCGCACCTGGGGTAACTGTTCGTCAAAGGGGCTGATCAAGCTGAACACGCATCTGATCAAAGCGCCGTTGTCCGTGATCGATTCGGTCATCGCACATGAACTTTGCCACCTGCGGGAGATGAATCATGGCAGGGCATTTTATGCTTTGCTCGAACGCCTGAATCCCAAATGGCGGGAGGACCGCGCGAGATTGCGCTCAGAAGGAAACGGTTACCTGTTATAAATCATAAAAGCGCCTGCCTCCCGGACATCAACAACCCGGGCCCTCACATCAGGCGGCGGCCCCACCCCGGAAGTTCTTTCAGTTATTCTTCAGCCTTTCTGACATATAAACCATCAAACCAAACCGACCACTCCCGGCTTTCAGGATCCTGCTGTTCGAAGCGTTGGTGTACGCTGCCATCTGCATTGGCTGTCCATATACCCCGAAATGGCTGGCTTTTCCCCGTTTGGTAATAGTTGATTTTGCCGCTTAAAACCATTGAGCCGGACTCGTTCAAACCACCGGTATAGTCAATTGAGTAACCGCCGGCCACCCATAGCTGACGCCATTGGTCTTCAACTGCATCGTAATAGTTCATGCTGCTGCCAGTGCCGCCCTGTGCGCTGGTCCAGTTTTCCATGACCAGGCAGTTTTTGTGGTGCTTGGTGATGGAGTTGGTGCCCTGGAGTTGCCGTGCGTCGTCATTGGAGTAGACATTCCACTCACCGAGCCAGAAATCGAAATCGTTAAAGCGCTCGACTGATTCGCATGATGATTTTGGCGGAGCGGTTTCTTCGGCGGCTTGCTCTCCGGTAAACGCCGGTGTCGTGCAGCATAAGGCCGTCAGGGTGATCAGGGCGGTTCTTATCATTGGGTTCATTTTTGATTCTCCTGCCTGTTTAGGCTCTTCAACCTTGTTTATAGGCGAAGCCGCCGGGCAGGTATATCCGCCTGCGCTCAACCGAGTGCAGAAAACGCCGCTTTACAGATCTTTTCATAAATCCTGGATTTGCCCTTAATCGGGGCTTTTCAAAAACCTGTCACCGTGTAGGATAGGAGGTTCCGCTGCACAAATATTGCAGGGGACAAAATGCCGGATGCTTAACCGAACAGTAGAACACAGAAATATGAAACAACGGGATCACACCAAGGGCCTGTACCGGCCGGAAAATGCAAAAGACAGCTGTGGCTTTGGACTCATCGCCCATCAACATGGTGAGACCAGTCACGAGTTGATCAGCACCGCCTGCAAAGCGCTGGCCCGGATGACACACCGGGGCGCCATTGCGGTGGACGGCAAAACCGGTGATGGTTGTGGTGTGTTGATGCAGTTTCCGAAATCATTTTTCGAGAAAGTGGCAAAAGAAGAAGGTATGAGGCTGGGCCGTGTTTTCGGAGTCGGCATGGTGTTTTTGAACTCCGATCCCGAGATTGCAGCCCGTTCCCGTAAAATTCTTAAAAAACATATCAAAAACGAGACATTGAGTATTGCCGGCTGGCGCAGCGTACCCACCAACCCATCGGTTTGTGGTCCAACGGCGCTGGACTCCATGCCGTGTATTGAGCAGGTGTTTGTCAATGCGCCACCGGGTTGGGAGCCCCACGATCTTGAGCGACGGCTTTTTGTCGCCCGGCGTATGGCCTCTGCTGAAAACATGAACATGGATCAATCGGATGAGATGTTCTACGTGGCGGCGCTTTCGAACCTGACCGCGGTATACAAGGGCCTGTTCATGCCCGAAAACCTGCCGGAATTCTACCCCGATCTGAAAGACCCACGGCTTGAAAGCGCCATCTGCCTGTTTCATCAACGCTTCTCGACCAATACGCTGCCGAACTGGCGATACGCCCAGCCCTTCCGTTTCCTGGCACACAACGGTGAGATCAATACCATCGAAGGCAACCGCAGCTGGTCGGAGGCGCGTACACCCAAGTTCCAGACACCGCTGTTACCCGATCTGCAGAAGATACGCCCGCTGGTCAACCAGGAAGGCTCGGATTCGTCCTCGCTGGATAATATGCTGGAACTGTTTCTTGCCGGTGGTATGGACGTATTCCGCGCCATGCGTATCCTGATTCCGCCCGCCTGGCAGGCCGAACCGGATATGTCATCAAAGTTGCGGTCTTTCTATGAATTTAATTCGATGCACGTCGAGCCCTGGGACGGCCCGGCCGGTATCGTCATGACCAATGGCCGTGTCGCCACCTGTAACCTCGATCGAAATGGTCTGCGTCCGGCACGTTACGTGATTACGAAAAATAACTGGATTACGCTCGCATCCGAGGTCGGTGTGTGGGATTACAAAGAAGCCGACGTGGTTGAGAAGGGCCGTGTCGGGCCCGGTGAAATGTTTGTCGTGGATACACAGCTTGGCAATATCTGGCGCTCACGCGAGATCGATGACGCTCTCAAGTCACGGCACCCCTATGGTGACTGGCTTGCCGAGAATATCATCCGCATCGCCAGCAATGATGAGCTGGAGGAAACGGCCGCACAGGTCTATATGAAAGAGGCCAGCCATGACCTGCCGGTTTTTCAAAAACTCTTCGGTATCAGCCACGAGGAACGTGAACACGTGATCCGGGTCATGGCTGAAAACTCCGAGGAGGCCACCGGCTCAATGGGTGACGACACCCCGATTGCCGTATTGTCACGCCAATCGCGCCCCGTCTACGACTATTTTCGTCAACAGTTTGCCCAGGTGACCAACCCCCCTATCGATCCGCTACGGGAGCGCTCGGCGATGTCGCTCGAGACCCTGATCGGCAGGGAACATAACATTTTCCAGGAGACCAGCACCCAGGCGCACCGGGTGGTGCTGCCATGGCCGGTGCTGAATGTAGTCAAATATCGCAAACTGCTGGAATTGGACCCGCGTTGGTACCGTCACCAGATATTCAGTCTTAATTACGATCCGCAGGAAGGTTTGCAGGCTGCCTTGCACCGGCTCTCCGACGAGGTATCAGAGTCGGTCGCCGGGGGTGCGGTTGTCATTGTGCTCAGCGATCGTGATATCAGCCCGGACAAGTTGCCCATGCACGCGGCCCTGGCCACCGGCGCCGTCCACCAGCGCCTGATCAAAGACGGCCTGCGTTGTGACTGCAATATTGTTGTCGAGACCGGCAGCGCGCGTGACTCTCATCATTTCGCCGTGTTATTCGGTCTTGGCGCAACCGTTGTTTATCCTTATTTGGCTTTCCAGGTGATCAATGATTTGCACACCTGCGGAGCGCTCAAGGGGGATCTGCTGCAACACCGCAAGAATTACCGGCGCGGAGCGCGCAAGGGCTTGCGCAAGATCCTGTCGAAGATGGGTATTTCCTGTGTCACCAGTTACCGGGGTGCGCAGTTATTTGAGGTCATCGGCCTCGGTCGTGAAATCACGGATCTCTGTTGTCCGGGTGCCGCGGGTGGCATCGGTGGCGCCGGGTTCCGCGAGATCGAAGCGGACCAGCAGCTACTGGCCCGGTCCGCCTGGAATTTCGGCCAGCCGATCAGCCAGGGCGGCTTGCTGAAATTTACCTGGAACGGCGAGTTCCATGCCTACAATCCGGATGTCGTCACCGCGCTGCAGAAAGCAGTGCAAAGCGGTAACCCGCTGGACTACGCCGTTTTTGCGCGGCTGGTCAATCAGCGCCAACCGGCGGCACTGCGTGACCTGTTTAAGCTGCGTCCGGCTGAGAAACCTGCCCCGATCGAAAATGTTGAACCGGCCAAACTCCTGTTTCCGCGTTTTGATACGGCCGCCATGTCCATCGGTGCGTTATCGCCCGAAGCCCACGAGGCGCTGGCCGTGGCGATGAACACGCTGGGTGGTCATTCAAACTCCGGTGAAGGTGGTGAGGATCCCGCACGCTTTAACACCCTCAGCAACTCGCGTATCAAGCAGGTGGCGTCCGGGCGTTTCGGTGTAACGGCCCACTACCTGGTGAATGCCGATATCCTGCAGATCAAGATCGCGCAGGGAGCCAAGCCGGGGGAGGGCGGGCAACTTCCCGGTCACAAGGTTTCTGCCCACATCGCCGCCCTGCGTCACGCGGTGCCGGGCGTCACCCTGATTTCACCACCGCCGCATCATGATATTTACTCGATAGAAGACCTCGCCCAGCTGATTTTCGATCTGAAGCAGGTCAACCCGGCCGCCCTGGTATCGGTGAAACTGGTCGCTGAGCGCGGTGTGGGTACCATCGCCGCGGGTGTGGCCAAGGCCTATGCGGACTGCATCACGATTGCCGGGCATGATGGTGGCACCGGTGCCAGCCCGTTGACCTCGGTGAAATATGCCGGCTCCCCCTGGGAAACCGGTTTGCCCGAGGCTCACCACGCGCTGGTTGCAAATGGCCTGCGCGATCGCGTGCGCCTGCAGGTGGATGGCGGTCTCAAGACCGGTCTCGATGTGATCAAGGGTGCAATTCTCGGGGCCGACAGCTTTGGTTTTGGCACCGGACCGATGGTGGCGCTGGGCTGCAAATACCTGCGAATCTGCCACCTGAACAACTGCGCGACCGGTATTGCAACGCAGGACGAACAACTGCGTCGTGAACATTTCACCGGATTACCCGAGCTGGTGATGAACTATTTCCGTTTCCTTGCCGAGGAAGTGCGGGAGCACCTGGCGTACCTCGGTTTTGAAAAACTCGAAGACATCATCGGCCGCGTTGACCTGCTTGAAAAAATCGAACCGTTGACCGACAAGCAACGCTGTATCGATCTGGATCCTATTCTATTCAGCGCGGGCGCTGCCGGTCTCAGGGGTGGCGGCTACCAGGGTATCCGCAACCATCCGCACGACCGCGGCGAACTCAATGCGCGTATTGTCGGCAGTCTTGCGGCGGCGCTTGAGAAGCGTGAAAGCGCAGCCCTGTCGTTTGACATCCACAATTTTGACCGCTCTGTCGGTGCTGCCCTGGCCGGGGAGATAGCCCGGCGTTATGGCCGTGATGGCCTGGGTGGTGCGCAATACGATCTCACATTTACCGGTTCCGCCGGTCAAAGTTTCGGTGTGTGGGCCACCAAGGGTATGCATATGCGTCTTTTGGGTGATGCCAACGACTATGTGGGTAAGGGTATGAGCGGCGGGCGAATCGCCATTTCACCCACCGCGGATTCAGGTATTGTCGCCAAACGCAGCGCCATCATCGGTAACACCTGTCTTTACGGTGCCACCGGTGGTGAATTGTATGCAGCCGGTCAGGCCGGCGAGCGTTTCGCGGTGCGTAATTCCGGTGCTACCGCCGTGGTCGAGGCCGTGGGTTATCACGGTTGCGAGTATATGACTGGTGGTATCGTCGTCGTTCTCGGTCGCACCGGGGCCAATTTTGGCGCCGGTATGACCGGGGGCCGGGCCTTCGTACTCGATATGGATAAGAGTTTTGAGCGCCGTTGTAATCCGGCCCAGGTCAACATATCCAGACTAAACACGGATGAAGGTAGCGAGGATAAAGCCCTGCTGAAATCCCTGATCGAGACGCATGTTCGTCACACCGGCAGTGACTGGGGGCAGCGTATCCTGGAGAACTTCGAACACTTCATGCTCAAATTCCGGGTGGTTGATCCCAAACAGGAAAACCGTGAATTACCGGTAACCGCCACGCCATTGAGGGTAGTGGGATGAGTAAACTCAATATACGTACCCGTTTTGAATTCATAGACCGCGAGCGTTCCAGTCCGCACAAACGTACCACCGAATCGCGCCGGCATGAGTTCCTCGAGATCTATGAGCCTTTCCAACAACCGGAGAGTGCGGCCCAGTCCGAGCGCTGCATCGCCTGTGGCAACCCGTATTGCCAGTGGAAATGCCCGGTGCATAATTACATTCCGGACTGGCTCAGGCTGGCTGCCGAGGGCCGCATCTTCGAAGCTGCGGAGTTGGCACACCAGACCAACAGCCTGCCTGAGATATGTGGCCGCATCTGTCCACAGGACCGCCTGTGCGAAGACGCCTGTACCCTCAATAACGGCTTCGGCGCCGTGACGATTGGTGCCGTTGAGCGCCACATAACCGATACTGCTTTTGCCCAGGGCTGGCGCCCGGATCTGTCGAGGGTTGTCGAGACGGGTCACAGGGTGGCCGTTATCGGTGCTGGCCCGGCCGGCCTGGCGTGCGCTGATGTGTTGGCGCGTAACGGTGTCAAGGCAGTCGTGTATGACAATAATCCGGAAATTGGCGGTCTGTTGTCCTTCGGTATCCCGGAGTTCAAACTGGAACACAAGGTGATCAGGACCCGCCGACGGATACTTGAAGGTATGGGTATCGAGTTTGTATTGAATACCCGGGTCGGCCGGGAAATCTCATTCAATCAATTGCTTGAAAATTACGATGCGGTATTCCTCGGTCTTGGTACCTATACACCCATGAAAGGCGGTATGCCGGGTGAGAACGCCCGGGGTGTCTACCGGGCCCTGGATTACCTGATTGCCAATACCAAGTCATTGCTGGATATGCCTGCCGGTGAGCATGAATTTATCGGTCTGAAAGACCGGCGGGTGGCCGTGCTGGGCGGTGGCGACACCGCGATGGATTGTGTCAGGACGGCCATACGCCAGGGCGCAAAAGAGGTTTATTGCCTGTACCGCCGTGACCGCGGCAACATGCCCGGATCCC
>Ga0316188_10000835_pt1 | contig 14188 bp, 16 predicted proteins | sample Phiworburrow1_MG_FD_204933 | JGI IMG/M metagenome (GOLD analysis project Ga0316188, IMG submission 204933) | Coastal sediment microbial communities from Maine, United States - Phippsburg worm burrow 1 | ecosystem: Environmental > Aquatic > Marine > Coastal > Sediment | place: USA: Maine...
CGCTCAGGATGATGTGATTGCTGAGCTGGTTGATGAGCACAACCTCAGACGCCAGGTGGTCACTGATGACCTGGTTGACGCGCAACATATCGGCATTGGTGAGCTTTTTCAGGTCATCCAGCGAAAATGGAGCAGGCGTTATGATGGCGGCTTCAGACATAGGGTGGAGTATCGCAAAGACGATGCCCGCGATCTAGTACTGCTGCAAGGAAATATCCCGCGACAGGTAAGGGCTCGCGTGAATCGCTACCTACAGGGACTGGTAGTACTTGATCAGAATTTCCGCCACCTCGGGACGAGAAAATTCCTTTGGCGGCGCGATGCCTTCGCTCAGCATCTCGCGCACTCGCGTGCCCGATAACAGCACGAAGTCTTCCTTGCTGTGGTTTGGCGCCTCGTTCATCATCACCACGCGATTCAACTTTTTCGACCAGGCGGTGTGATCGGCGCGAAAGATCTCGATATCGAGCGCATCCGCCGGTACTTCGTCGTCGAAGATGGTCTGTGCGTCAAAGGCGCCGTAGTAGTCACCGACACCGGCGTGGTCGCGGCCGATGATGAAATGGCTGGCGCCCATATTCTGGCGGAAATAGGCGTGCAGCACCGCCTCGCGCGGCCCGGCATACAGCATGTCGAAACCGTAACCGGTGACGATGGCGCTGTTTTCCGGAAAGTAGAGTCGCACCATGGTGCGAATGGCGTCATCGCGCACGTCGGCAGGAATGTCACCGGGTTTGAGTTTGCCCAGCAGCATGTGTATTACCAGTCCGTCACAGTGCAGCCGTTCCATGGCCATGTGGCATAGTTCCTCGTGCGCGAGATGCATGGGGTTGCGGGTCTGGAATGCAACCACGCGCTCCCAGCCGCGTTGTTCGATTTCGCTGCGAATCTGTACCGCGGTGCGAAAAGTATCCGCGAAGTCGGTCTCGAAGTAGCTGAAGTTCAGCACCTGGATGGGACCGCTGATGGCGTGCCGGCCCTGCTGGTTGAATTCGGCGACGCCGGGATGTTCCATATCGTTGGTGCGATAGACCTTTTCGGTCATCAGTGCCATTTGCTCGTCACTGACCAGTTCAATGCTCTCAACCTGCTGGATTGCAATAACCGGGTTGCCGGCGACGTTCGGGTCGCGCAGCGCAATGCGCTCGGCGCCATCGATCGCGTCGACCGAATCGACCAGGTTCAGAATCGGCACCGGGAAAAAGGCGCCGTCGACGGTGCGCATGTCGCGCGCCACGGCAAGCGCGTCTGCCAGGTTCATGTAGCCCTTGAGCGGCGTAAAGTAGCCGCCACCCAGCATTACCGCGTTCGCTGCGGTTGCCGAGCTTACCAGCACTGACGGCAGCGCTTCGGCCTCTGCGACCAGGCGCGCGCGTTCGTCGTCATCGTATACGTACAGGGGTTGCAGCCTGTCTGAGCCAACTGGTTTGATCATTTTAGGATTCGTTATCGTTGTAATTTTTCGAATGTAACCATTGCGCGTCGAGTTAGCAATCGATTCTGGTTGTGGGCGCATACAGCGAACTTATGCGTCGGCGCCGTCAGCTGCACTCCAGCAGAGCTTGCGTTAGCCGTTGCAGGCGACCGACGAGGGGCAATGGCTGCGTTTTCTTGCTGACAGGTGGCGTCAGGTTGATGATCTTGAGGCGGTACTTCTGGGCGAGTTCGAGCGCCAGCGGCGCCGCTGGAGATTCCAGTGTCAACAGGCAGTTGGCACTCTGCTCGCGCAGGCGCTGCTCGATCTCGCCGAGCTCGCGCAGGCCGGCGTGGTCGTCGTGCTGATCGTGGATATTGGCAATCGTTGCGAAGCCCAGATCGTCCTGCATGTGGCGCAGAAAATCGTGGTCGGTGATGAAGCGTGGCTGGAGACCGTGCAACTGCGCCATGCTGTCGGCACGCCAGGCGCTGAGCGCGGCGGACAGGCGCGCGGCATTGGCGCGGTAGCTTGCCAGGTTGTCCGGATCGAGCGCCACCAGGCGCGCGCTGACGAGGCGGAGAACCTGTTGCAGCAGCGGTTCCGAGTACCAGATGTGACCGTCTGCGGAATCGAGGCCGAGCTCGTGCAGCAGTTCCAGTTGCTCGGTGTTGGCGGGCAGTACCTGCGAAATCCGTTGAAACCCGGCTTCGAAGCGACGATCGATCCAGATCACCAGGTCAGCCTGCTGCAGGGATTGCATGTGCGAGGGCCGCAGGGCGAAATGATGCGCTGAGGCCGTTGCGGGAATAATCACCTGTGGAATGGCGACGTCGGTCATCACGGCCGCGACGAGTTCCTGCAGCGGCGCGATCGAGGTGACGACGCGTGGCGCGGCCAGCGCGGCGCCGGTTTGCAGGCAGATCAGTAATAGCAGGAGGCGCATGAAAGCTTGTCTGTGACGGGCAGTTTAGTTACGTTATAATATAACACTTATGTCGCGTGAAATTAACGATTCGGATATTGCTTTTCGCAAGCACGACCACCGTCGCTGTCAGCGGCAGCTGCTGTCGGCCGCGCGCAGGGTTTGCGAACAGCGCCAGTTGCGCCTGACCTCGCGGCGTCGCCAGGTGCTTGAAATCCTGCTTGCCAGCCATCAGCCGTTGGGCGCTTACGATATCCTGGCGTCACTGAACCGGGCCGGCAATGCCGAGCGTATTGCGCCGCCAATCGTCTATCGCGCACTCGAATTTTTACTGGCGCAGGGGTTGATACACCGCATTGAAAGCCGCAATGCGTTTATCAGCTGTGTGCATCCGGGCCATCAATGCGCGGCCCAGTTCCTGATCTGTCGTGACTGCGAACAGGTCGCCGAGATCGAACACAGCGATCCCGGCTTGCTGGCGCAGGCCGATAACCTGGGTTTCGCGGTCGACCATTCGGTGGTCGAGATCACCGGGGTCTGCGCCGAGTGTCAAAAGCATGTCGGCTGAACTGCTACTGCGCGCCGACGACGTGAGCTATTCGCAGGGTCAGCGCCTGATACTGGATCGCGTCAGTTTTGAACTGCGACGTACCCAGATCACCACGATAATCGGCCCCAATGGCGCCGGTAAGTCCACGCTTGCCAATATCGTCAACGGTCTGATCGACAATTACAGCGGCGTGGTCGAACGCAGTCCGGGATTGCGCATTGGCTACCTGCCACAGAAGGTCTACGTCAACACGCTGATGCCGCTCAGCGTCGAGCGCCTGCTGCGCCTGACGCGGCAGTCCAGCGACGCCCAGATCGAACAGGCGCTTGCGCAATCGGAGGTTGGTTACCTGCGGTATCGCCAGGTGCGATCATTGTCGGAGGGTGAATTGAAACGGGTGTTGCTGGCGCGAACGACCCTCGGCAAGCCCGACCTGATCGTGCTCGATGAACCCACCGCGGGCGTCGATGTCAGTGGTGAAATCCGCATGTACCAGTTGATTGGCGAATTGCGTGACCAGTTGCAGTGTGCTGTGCTGCTGGTATCGCACGACCTGCACCTGGTGATGTCGCAAACGGACCAGGTGCTGTGCCTGAACCAGCACCTGTGTTGTTCGGGCCTGCCCGAATCGGTCAGTCGGCACCCGGAGTACCTGGCCCTGTTTGGCCAGCAGGCGGCGCAGTCGATCGCCGTGTACGCGCACCACCACGATCACGAGCACGACGTTTCCGGCGCGCTGGAACCCCACCCGCATGATTGAATTGCTTGACGATTTTGTACTGCGCGCGTCGCTCGCGGGCCTCATCATGGTTGTCATTGCGGCGCCGATGGGCTGCCTGATGGTCTGGCAGCGGCTGGCATTTCTGAGCGATACGCTGGGACATGCCGCGGTGCTCGGCGTTGGTGTCGGCCTGCTGTTGCAGGTACAGCCCATTTTCGGCGTGCTCGCGGTAGCGCTGGTGATCGTGTTTTCGCTGAGCCGGGTCGGCAATTTCGACAGCGCGTTGTCCGAAACCACGCTCGCTATCATTTCTCACACGGGTCTTGCCGGTGGCATCATCCTGGTCGGGATACTGCCTGGCCCCGGTGTCAATCTCGAGGCGATACTGTTCGGCGACCTGCTCGCGACCAGCAAATCGGATCTGTTGAGCCTGCTGTTGACGACCTCGCTGCTGGTGGTGCTGCTGCTGCGCAACTGGCGCGCCTTCGTGGCGGTTTCGGTCAGTCGTGAAATTGCCCAGGCAGAGGGTGTCGAGGTGCGCCGGGTTCAGTTATTGATGTATGTCATGATCGCGTTACTGGTCGCGGTGATGATGAAGGTTATGGGTGTACTGCTGATCGCGGCGATGCTGGTGATTCCGACCAGCAGCGCGCGCCTGTTTAGCCGCAGCCCGGAACAGATGGTGCTGATCAGCGGATTCTACGGCCTGGCGGCGCTGGCGGGTGGAATGGCAAGCTCTTTTCACTTCGACTGGCAGACCGGTCCCGCGATCGTGCTCAGCGCAACCCTGTTGCTGTTGCTGACGCTTGTTGTGGCCCGCTTTGTCCGCCCGCGTCTCGACTGATCACGCTGCGCCATGCGCTGGTTAATGAATAGCGACTCGGCTAATATCGCGCTTCACCTGGTTATCTACAGGCAAGCTGGTTCCAAACCGTGACCTCCGCGCCGATTCGCAAGCTGGCCGTTTTAATCCATGCAGACGTGGCGGATTCGACCGCTTTGGTGCAGCGCCATCAAGCCCTCGCGCATCAGCGCATCCAGAGTTGCTTCAAGGGTTTTGCCGAGACCATCGCCGATTATGGCGGCAATACGCGCGAATTGCGCGGCGATGCGTTGATCGCCGAATTCGAACGCGCTTCCGACGCCGTTTGCGCGGCGCTCGCGTTCCAGATTGCGCAGGGCGATTTTATCGCCGGCCTGGACGACGACATCCGCCCCGTGGTGCGTATCGGCATCGCTATCGGTGAAGTGATCATCGCGGATAATACCATTACCGGTAGCGGCATCGTCCTGGCGCAGCGACTCGAGCAGTTGGCGCAGCCTGGCGAGGTGGTGATTCAGGGCGCCGCCTACGAAACCCTGCCGCGCCATCTGCCCTTCGATTACCAGAACCTCGGCGAACAATCTCTCAAGGGTTTCGATGAAAAGGTGCGCGCCTTCCGGGTGACTTTGCGTAAAGGCGCGTCGGTGCCGCTAGCCGATATTCGACCTGCCGTTGGCGCTGGACTGGCGCTGCCGGACAAGCCGTCGATCGCGGTGCTGCCGTTTGACAACCGCAGCGGCGATCCGGAGCAGGAGTATTTCAGCGACGGCATCTCCGAGGACATCATCACCGCGCTGTCGCGCATGCCCTGGTTTTTCGTGATTTCACGAAATTCATCGTTCGTCTACAAGGGCAGGCAGGTCGATATTCGCCACGCCGCGCGGGAACTGGGTGTGCAATACGTGCTTGAAGGCAGCGTACGCAAATCCGGGTCGCGGGTGCGCGTGAGCGCTCAGATGACCGACGCGATCACCGGCAACAGCGTCTGGGCGAGTAAATACGATCGTGCAATGGCCGATGTGTTCGCGGTGCAGGATGAAGTCGTCGACAGCATCGTCGGTCAGGTCGCGCCCGAGTTTCTGTCGGCGGAGGCGCGGCGCGCGCAGCGCGCCAACCCGGCCGAGCTGAACGCCTGGGACTGCGTGATGCGCGGGCGCTGGCACATGTGGAAATTGTCGAAGCAGGACCTGTCGCAGGCGCGCGCCTTGTTCGAACGCGCCCTCGAACTCGTGCCGAGCGGCGAGTTTGGCGCCAGCGACCTGGCCTTTACCCACGTGCTGGAGGCTTATTACAGCTGGACCGACTCGCGCGAAGAGTCGCTGCAGGCAATGACGCGCTGCGCCTTGCAGGCGGTCGTCGCCGACGATCACGATGCCTGGGCGCATACCGCGCTGGCATTTGCCTGGCTGTTCGCGCTGAAATGGGACGAGGCGCTGGCGGCGCTCGACAAGGCGATCGCGCTGTACCCGAACTTTGCGCCCGCGCTGGGGATAAAATCGCTGGTACTGGCCTGCACCGAGGATACCGGCAGTGCGCATGATTGTTTCCAGAAAGCGATCCGGCTCAGCCCCCACGATAGCCTGACACCGCTGTGGCTGATGGGTGAGTTCTGGGCTTACTGGGTCGACGAAGATTACTCGCGGGCGCTGCAGACGGCGCTGGAGTTCGTGCGGGAGGCGCCGCAGAATCCGACTGCCCGGCGCCAACTCGCGGCGGCCTACTCGGCCAGCGGTAGCTCGGCGCAAGCGCGCCAGGCGCTGCGCGAATACCTGCAGCTCGAGCCGCAGCACACGGCGGTCAACATTCGCGGGCGCCTGCCGGGTAAGAATGCCGCTACCGTCGAGCGCTTCATCGACGCGCTTTGTGACGCCGGCCTGCCGCGCCAAAACTGATTACTGTGTCTAGCGCAAGGCGCAATCCTGCCGCGCCGGATTCGCCCAGGCGCGTCACGATCCGACAATCATGCGCGCTTCACTTGCTGCCGAGCAGTTCCACCAGCGCCGTCAGGGCCTTGTCCTGCAGGCCGGCGTCGACGCCCTGATGGGCGAGGTCGCTGAACAGTTGCGGTAACTCGGCAGGCGCGCCGTTCGCCTTGAAGGTGCTGAGCGCGTCGTCGAGCGCGGCCGCGTAGGTCGCCATGGAGGCTGGCGGATTATCGAAATTCCCGTTGGGTACGGTATCGGCGAAGTACTGGTGATAGCTCGGTAGCACGCCGAGCGAAACCGGGATCTGTTGCGCAAAGACATCCAGCGGAATACCGGCATGCTTGCACACCAGGCCGCCGTAGATCATGCCGAACATGAAACCCTGGCGAGTGGTGAACAGCGCCGCGAACAGGGCAGCTAGCATGCCGGCTTCGGTGCCGACGTGGGCGGAGCTGCCGCCGAGCGTCTTGAACACCGCTTCCCAGTCCTGCCAGACTGCAGGCGCACCGACCACGGACAGCACCGTCTCGGCCTTGCCGATTGCGGTTGGATAAGCGTTGATGATGCCGATCAACCAGTTGGCACCTTCTGCGGACAATAACGCGGCAAGCTCCTCCGCTTCGGTCGAACCGCCAGTACTCAATTCGATAACGGTCCTGCCGCCAAGCGTACCGACACAGCTGCGCAATAATTCGATGGTTTGCTGGTGTGACTTGATGCAGGTAATCGTCGCCGGGCTTGCGCCGAGCGCCTGCTGTGCGCTGTCGGCCAGCACTGCGCCCGCGTCCACGAGCGCCGCGGCCTTGTCCGCGGAACGGTTCCACACGGTCACCGTGTATCCGGCAAGCAGCAGTGCACGCACGAGCGCGCTGCCCATCGCGCCTAACCCTATTACTGAGATATCAGACATTGTTATTACCCCCTTTGTGTTGTTATTCGTATGGTCGTGACGAGGCTCCAGTATACTTCGACAAGGGGGTTGCTTCTCGACAACATCAATCGCGCCTCGGTTTGCCGGCCGAAGCAAATGTGCGGGGATAACAGGTTTCGGCTTCACCCCTGCCCGGCAGGGCATTTGTCAGGACCAAATTAATCTTGCCGGCAGCAGGTTAAAGGCATTGACCTGCACCGCCCCAGCGGCTAGAATTCGCACCCTTTTTGAGTATTGCATCGGAGTCACACATGTATGCTGTCATCGCCACAGGCGGAAAACAGTACAAGGTAACCCAGGGCGAAACCCTGCGCGTAGAAAAGCTGGATGGCGAAGAAGGTTCGACCATCACGCTCGACAACGTGTTGATGGTTGCTGATGGCGACAAGGTTGAAGTGGGCACTCCGACTCTGGACAAGGCTAGCGTAACCGCCAAAATTACGGCACATGGCCGCGGTAAAAAGGTCGAAATCATCAAATTTCGCCGCCGCAAGCACTCGCGCAGCCAGATGGGCCACCGCCAGAGTTACACTGAAATCGAAGTAACCGAAATCAAGGCATAGGATCTGAATAATGGCACATAAGAAAGCGGCGGGCAGTACCCGCAACGGTCGCGATTCCGAATCCAAACGGCTCGGCGTCAAGAAATTCGGCGGCGAAGTCGTAATCCCCGGCAACATCCTGGTACGTCAGCGCGGCACCAAGTTCCATCCCGGGGACAACGTCGGCTGCGGCAAGGATCACACCCTCTACGCAAAAGCGGAAGGCAAGGTCGAATTCAGGGTCAAGGGTCGTTACAACCGCACCTTTGTCAATGTGGTGAACTAACGAACATTAGTCCCACAAGCGAATTCAAGAAGCCTCGCCCAAGCGGGGCTTTTTTTATTAACCCGGCAATCAGGTCGGCCGATGGTATTATGCCGCGATGAAATTTATCGATGAAGCCAATATTTTCGTGAAGGCCGGGGACGGTGGCAACGGCATCGTCAGTTTTCGCCGCGAAAAGTATGTTCCCATGGGCGGCCCCGACGGTGGCGATGGCGGTGATGGCGGCTCGGTTTACGTGGTCGGCAGCACCGACCTCAATACGCTCTCTGATTTTCGTCATACGCGTCGGTTTGTTGCCAGGCGCGGCGGCCACGGGCAGGGCAAGAACTGCACCGGCGCCAAGGGCGAGGATGTCATCATTGAAGTCCCGCTCGGCACCACCATCACCACGCTGGACCAGGGTGAGCTGCTGGCCGACGTGGCCACCGCGGGCGAACCGATACTGATCGCGCGCGGCGGCTTCCACGGACTCGGCAACACGCGCTACAAGAGTTCGACCAATCGCGCGCCGCGACAATGCACCAAGGGTAGCGCCGGTGAGCAGTTCGACCTGAAGCTCGAGCTCAAGCTGATTGCAGATGTCGGTTTGCTGGGCATGCCCAATGCCGGTAAATCGACCTTCATTCGTGCGGTGTCCGCGGCCCGTCCCAAGGTGGCAGACTATCCGTTCACCACGCTGCACCCGAATCTTGGCGTGGTCAGCGTCAGCCGGCACCGTAGTTTCGTGGTCGCCGATATTCCCGGATTGATCGAGGGCGCCGCCGATGGCGTTGGTCTCGGCATTCAGTTCCTCAAGCACCTGCAACGCACCCGCATATTGCTGCACATCATCGACCTGTTGCCGGACGAGAGCGCCGACAGCCCGGCCGAGTCGGCACGAAAAATACTGCATGAGCTGGAGCGTTACGATGAATCGCTTTACCTCAAGCCGCGCTGGCTGGTGCTGAATAAAACCGATTTACTGCCGCCGGACGAACTGGAGACATTATGCGACGAGATTACCCGGGAGCTTGACTGGCACGGCCCGGTCTATCGAATCAGCGCCATTAATGGCGTTGGTGTCGATGCGCTATGCCAGGACATCATGACTTTTCTTGAAACCGATGAATCGCTATAAGAAGGTCGTCGTCAAGATTGGTTCGACGCTGCTGACCGCGGGTGGCACCGGCCTCGACCGGGTCATGATCGCCGCCTGGGCCGAGCAGATGGCGCAACTGCGCGAGCAGGGGGTCGACGTGGTGCTGGTGTCGTCGGGTTCGATTGCGGAGGGTATTACCCGGCTCGGCCTGAAGGCCCGACCGACCAATATTTCCGAATTGCAGGCGACCGCCGCGGTCGGGCAAATGGGCCTGGTACAGGCCTACGAAGCCTGTTTCCAGGCGCACGGCCTGCACAGCGCGCAAATCCTGTTGACGCATGCGGATCTTTCCAATCGCCGGCGCTACCTGAACGCGCGCAGCACGCTGCGCGCCCTGCTCGCGTTTGGCACGGTGCCGGTGATCAACGAAAACGACAGCGTCTCCAACGAGGAGATTCGTTTCGGTGACAACGATACCCTCGGCGCCATGGTAGCCAACCTGATCGAGGCGGACCTGTTGATCATCCTGACCGACCAGCAGGGCCTGTACGATGCCAACCCGGCAGACAACCCGCAGGCGAAACTGATCGAGCGCGCCGTTGCGGGCGATCCGCGGCTGCTCGAGTTCGCCGGACCCAGTGGCGGTCATCTCGGTAGCGGCGGCATGCAGACCAAGGTCAGCGCGGCGCAGCTGGCGGCACGCTCGGGCACCCATACCGTGATCGTCTCCGGCAAGATCGAAAAGGTTATTAACCGTATCGTGCAGGGTGAGTCGCTGGGTACCTTCCTCGAAGCCAGCGAAGGACACCTGGCGGCGCGCAAGCAATGGCTGGCCGGTCACATGCGCTGTGCGGGCACCCTGACCCTGGACGACGGCGCGGTCGACGTGCTGGTCAACCGCAATGCGAGCCTGTTGCCGATCGGGGTGCAGGCGATCAGCGGTGTCTTCAATCGTGGTGAAGTCGTCGCCTGCATTGCGCCTGACGGCACCGAGGTTGCACGCGGGCTGGTCAACTACACTTCCGACGAGTGCAAACAGATCATCGGCAAGGCCAGCCGCCTGATTCCCGAAATACTCGGTTACCAGGACGATCCTGAACTGATCAACCGCGAAAACCTGATTCTGATGAAGGCCTGAGATGATGACCCGTAAAGTAACCTGCTTCGCGGCCAGCAGCAGCCGTAACTCGATCAACAAGCAGCTGGTTAACTATGCCGCCGGGCTGCTCGACAATGCCGAGGTCGAGATCCTCGACCTGAATGACTACGAGCTACCCCTGTTCAGCGTCGATCGTGAGGTCGAACTCGGTCAACCGGCGCTGGCTCGGGCGTTTGTCGACAAGATCCAGGGCAGCGATGCGCTCATCATTGCGTTTGCCGAGCACAATGGCTGCTACAGCGCCGCGTACAAGAACCTGTACGACTGGGCCTCGCGCATCGAGGGTAAGGTATATCGTGACAAACCTATGGTGTTGCTGGCGACATCCCCGGGTGGTCGTGGCGGCAAATCGGTGCTGGAGTTGGCGCTGGCGCAGATGCCGCGCTTCGGTGGCGACGTTCGCGGCAGCGTATCGGTGCCGTCGTTCGCAGACAATTTCGACAGCGACCGGGGCGAGATCAGCAATGCCGCTATTGCTGCCGAAATCCGTGCAGCGCTTGCGCGCCTGATGAGTGATGACTGAGCAGGCAACCGTACTTTACATCCCCCACGGCGGCGGGCCGCTGCCCTTGCTGGACGATCCCGCTCACGCCGGCCTGAACCGTTTTTTGCGTAACTACCCGGGCGGTATCGACAGGCCCGACGCGATAATTGTCGTTAGCGCTCACTGGGAAGAGCATGAGATCGGCATAACCGCCTCACCATCGCCACCGTTGCTGTTCGACTACCATGGCTTTCCAGCGGAGACCTACGAATACCGATACCCCGCTCCGGGGCAGCCGCAGCTGGCCATGCGACTGCAGCAAATGTTGCAGCAGGCCGGGATCGAGTCGAAACTGGATGACGCGCGCGGTCTCGATCATGGCGTGTTCGTGCCGTTATTGTTGATGTATCCAGCCGCCGATATTCCCTGCGTGCAGGTATCGCTGTCGGCAAGCCTCGATGCGGCGCTGCACCTGCGTATCGGCAAGGCGCTCGCGGCGCTGAAACAGGAAAATCTGCTGGTGCTGGGCTCGGGGTTTTCGTTCCACAACATGCAGGCGCTTACCAGCAAGCACGACGATAGCGTCGATCCGCGCAACCAGGCGTTTGAAGACTGGCTTGCGCAGACCTGCACCGATACCTCCCTGGCGGAAACAGAACGTGAGCGGCGGCTGGCCGACTGGCAGTCGGCGCCGCATGCGCGCTATTGCCATCCGCGCGAAGAGCACCTGTTGCCATTGCAGGTTTGTTACGGCATCGGCCAGGGTCCCGCGCAGCAGGTTTTCCGGCAGCCGGTGGCGCGTTTTATCACCAGCGCCTACCAGTGGTAACCAGCGGATCAACCCGCCGGCGGCCTCGCATCCTGTGGCTCGAGCATGTCCTGCGGCGCGATTGCGGTTGCCTGTACCGGTAGCACCGCGGTTTCCGGTAGGTCGATCTTGCGTTCGCGGTACCAGATATAGAGGCTGCTGCTGACCAGCACCGCGATGCCGATGTAAGTGGTCGACCCTGGCGTCTCGCTCCAGAACAGATAGCCGAACAGCACCGCCCACAGGATGTACGTGAATTCGAAAGGTGCGATCGCGCTCGCTTCGGACACGCAGTAAGCCTGCGACAGGCAGTAAAATCCAACCGCCGCGATCAGTCCGATAACGAACATCAGCAGCATGTCGAAACCCCCGGGCATGACCCAGTCGCGGCCGAAGAAAGCGAGCGAGGGATGAGTCGATGAAACCGACAGGATGCCACTGTACATCAGCAGGCTGAGCAGGACGCTGGCACAGGTGAAGACGAAGATTGCGTTAAAAGCGATGGTAAGCGGATGGTCATGGCTGCCGAGGAAGCGCGTGAAGATGGTCTGGGTTGCGTAGGTGAGCGCGGCGAAGAAGGCGAACATCACCGCGAGTGCGTTGAATTCGCCCTGCGGTGACAAAATGATCAACACGCCGGCGAAACCCACGATGACTGCACCCCAGCGGCGCACACCCACGTGTTCGCGCAGCACAATCGCCGACATGGCGGTCACGAACAGCGGCATGGTGAAAGTGATGGTCACGACCTCGGCCAGCGGCATCGCCGCGACCGCGAGGTAGTAACAGGTATAGGATGAAAAACCGAACAGGCCGCGACACAGCATCATCAATGGGCGTTTCGAGATCAGCGGAATGCGCTCGCGCATCAGCCTGAACAGCAACAGCAGCAACACCATCGCAATCAGGCCGCGAATAAACACGATTTGCAGCACCGAGTAGTCGCCGCTGAAATACTTGATGATGACGTCCTGGATGGAAAACAGAAACAGGCCGAATACCAGGATGGCTGCGCCGCCAGCGCTACCGGTCATGTGGTTGAGGATGCGAGCGACCACGTCGATTGCCAGGATAGAAACGAAGGGGCAAGTCTAGGTGATGATGACCATTTGAAAAACAATTTTTTATGGATAGTATGATCGGATAATCCGATTGCCAGAAAGCGCGAGAACCCTTGTGAAGATCGATCATATCCGTACGTTCCTGGAAATTTCCGATTGCGGCAATTTCAACCGCGCCGCCGAGAACCTGCACGTAACCCAGTCCACCGTCAGCGCACGCGTCAAGGCGATGGAAGAACGTTTTGGCCGTAAGCTGTTCATACGCGGGCACTCCGGTGTCGAGCTGACCTCAGCCGGGCTGCACTTTCGTGAGTATGCGCTCAATATCCAGAGGCTTTGGCAACAGGCGCAGCAACGGGTTTCGCTGCCGGAAAACTTCAGCCACGGTATCGGCCTGGGCTCGCAGGTCAGCCTCTGGCCCAGCCTGATCCTGAAGTGGATTCCGTGGATGCGCGCCAACGCCGGCGACGTCGCCATCCACGTCGAAGCGGATTATTCGCCAAGCCTGATGCGCCAGCTCTCGGATGGGCTGCTGGATATCGGTGTGATGTATAACCCGCGCCAGACGCCCGGTCTCGTCATCGAGGACCTGTTAGAGGAGACCCTGATTCTGGTCGCTACCGATCGGCGTAAGCTGACGGCAGGCTGGATCGAGGATTACGTGTTCGTCGACTGGGGTGCGGATTTCCGACGCGGCCACAGCGAGGCTTTTCCGGATATGGACACGCCGGCCGTTTCGGTCGGGCTCGGTTCGCTCGGGCTCGAGTACATTCGTCAGAACGGCGGCTCGGGCTACTTTCCGACGCGCGTGGTGCAGCCCGCCATCGACAATGGTGAGCTGTTCGCAGTCGCCGATGCGCCGACCATGCAACGCCCCGCCTACATGGTCTACCCGGAGGTTGCGCGCTATCGCGAAACGCTGGATCTGGCGCTTGGAGGCCTGCGCCAGATCGCGCGCCAGTGGGAAAGCCGCTGACCCGCGTCGAGCCATGCTCGACCGCATGCCCTCTACCTGGCGCCGGCCGAACGTCTCGGAATCTGTTACGGGCTAAACCGTCGGGGACATGACTGCAGTCGTGTCTCCCTCGAGAATACGAGGATGGAACGGTCTCATTTGTTGAGTTGAATAAAGCCGGGCCGGGGTTGACCCCGGCCCGGTGATTCAGGCGGCTTCGCCTTTTTGCAGTTGATGTACCATTGCGGCGGTCATTGCGTTACCGGCGATACCCCACTGACCCTCGGGGACTTCTTCGATCTTGACCCAGGTGACGGGGCGCATGGCTTCGCCTTCGATTTCGACCATGGCGTCGGTCAGTTTGGTGATCATGTTGACTTTCTCCTCGGTGGTGAAGACATTTTCGATCAGGTTTACAGTGATAAGTGGCATTTCGGTTTCTCCAGTTTCAGTTTCAGGGTTTACTCAGGAACGCTCCTGATGTGAGTAGAATAGGCTCGCTCGCTGGACCGAACTACTTGTCTGG
>Ga0316188_10000836_pt1 | contig 14187 bp, 14 predicted proteins | sample Phiworburrow1_MG_FD_204933 | JGI IMG/M metagenome (GOLD analysis project Ga0316188, IMG submission 204933) | Coastal sediment microbial communities from Maine, United States - Phippsburg worm burrow 1 | ecosystem: Environmental > Aquatic > Marine > Coastal > Sediment | place: USA: Maine...
CCTGTACCTTTTGGGGCACCAGCAGGATTTTGCCGGCTGCGTGTTGTCGGGCCCGGCTGTCAAGACGGATATCGAACCCGCGTACCTGCAGCTGTTGCTGATCCGGTGCCTGTCCGCAGTGGCCCCGCGGGTAGGTGTCCTGCAACTCGACGCCGCCGGTGTCAGTCGCGACCCGGCGGTGGTGGCGGATTACGTCAACGACCCGCTGATCAATCACAGCAAGATGACGGCGCGCATGGTGGCGGAGTTATTCAGCAGCATGCACCGGATCCAGGCCGAAGCGGGGGCCATTACCCTGCCTGTGCTCCTGTTGCACGGCGGCGCCGATGCCATGGCCTCGCCGGAGGGCTCCCGTTTCCTGTACGACCACATCAGCTCGGTCGACAAGACCGTGGAGATATACCCCGGCCTGTACCACGAGATCTTCAATGAACCGGAGAGCGAGACGATATTTGCCGATATGCTCGCCTGGTGCGACCGGCGATCAGCCGCTGCTGCCGTCGCCTGAAGCGGAACCGCCGGTGGTTCCGCGCACCCATTCCAGGAAGCGGTGAACCCCGTCGATGGAGTGTTCCGTGCGCAGCGAATGCACTATTTCCCAGGCGTGTTCCGCGCCGGGCATCTCCACGTAGACCACCGGGTTGTGTGACTTTGCCCGCAGCTTGGCGCTGAATACCCGGCCCTCGGCGACTGCCGCAAGACTGTCGTGGGTGCCATGGAGAATCATGAAGGGCGGGGCATCCGCATGAATCTGGGCAACCGGTGACGCCAGGTCCCACAGCGCGGGGTTGTCGTGTACCGTCTCGTGCAGCACCTTGCCCGTGAGGAAGCGCTCGTAGACCCTGCGGTTGGGGTGCTGGTCGTAGCGCACCAGGAAATCATAAACGCCGTAGAAGGGTATGCAGGCCTGCACCGAGGTATCGACCCCGGGGTGGTCCGGCTGCAATTCGGGGCGGTTGGCGGTGAGGCCCATCAGCGCCGAGAGGTGGCCCCCCGCAGACCCCCCCGTGACCGCGACGAAGTCGGGATCCATCCCGTACTCCCTGCCGTGCTCCCGAATCCAGCACAGGGCCCGCTTGCAATCCTCCAGGTGGGTGGGAAAGCCGACGCTGGGGCTGAGACGGTAATTGGCCGCCACGCAGATCCAGCCCCTGCTGGCGAGATGGTACATCAGGGGCTGTGCCTGGGATCCCTTGTCACCCATCATCCAGGCGCCGCCGTGAATCTGCAGCAGTACCGGGCAGCCCCCGGACGGGATGTGTGCGGGGCGGTAAATGTCCAGTTGCTGGCGCACCCCGGCGGGTCCGTAGGGGATGTGGCGGATGACTTCGACCCCGGGGCGATTCATCGACAGCGGCCGGCACCAGTCGCTGAAACTGACCCGGTTGCGCAGCATGCGGCTGGCGGCGGCCGGAATCCGGCTGCGGTAGTTCTCCCCCAGGCCGGATCGCAGTGCCCGATCCACCGCGGCCTCGGCCCTGGTGCTCATCCAGATGCTCCAGGCCAGGCCGGGCCAGGTTCCCAGCAGGATCAGCCAGGCCATGACCCCCAGTCCGGTGTCCATGGCGCCGGCGCCGATCAGGATCCAGGCCAGGCCGATCTGCAGGGGGAGCCATATCCAGGCCAGCTCGGTGGCGAGCAGGGCGGTGCCGAAAAGCGCCCAGGGCGCGGCCCGGCGCGGCATCGAGCGCGGTGAAAAAACCGTCGCCATTGACACCAGGTTGAATATCGCCAGTGCGGCCAGTAACCAGTCCATCCCAAAACCCCTGCAGTAATTGGCTTGAATCCATTATCCCGGTCATCGGCGCGTGCTGACCCGAGGGCGGCGGTACTGTACACAAGCGGGCAGTTACTGTCCAAGGCGGGGCCCCCCGGCTCGAGCGCATGCAGCGGCGAACAAATTTTGAACAACCGGCCCGCTCCACGTATAATCGCGCCCCCTTGAGATCAACGCCCCTGAAACCGGGCGAGGCCAGCACCGTGGAGTACCAGCAGCAGTTCGACGTGATTGTGATCGGCGGCGGCCATGCCGGCACCGAGGCCTGCCTCGCTGCTGCCCGCATGGGCTGCCGCACCCTGTTGCTCACCCACAGTGTCGATACCCTGGGCCAGATGTCCTGTAACCCCGCCATCGGCGGCATCGGCAAGAGCCACCTGGTGAAGGAAGTGGACGCACTGGGGGGCGCGATGGCGCGCGCCACCGACCGGGCCGGGATCCAGTTTCGCGTGCTCAATTCCCGCAAGGGACCGGCGGTGCGCGCCACCCGCGCCCAGGCCGACCGGGTGCTGTACAAGAATGCCATCCGGCAGATACTCGAGTCCCAGCCCAACCTGTCCATATTCCAGCAACCGGTGGATGACCTGCTGATCGAGCACGGCCGGGTGGCGGGCGCGGTTACCCAGATGGGCCTGGTGTTCCGGGCGCCGCGGGTGGTGTTGACCACCGGTACCTTCCTGGGCGGCAAAATCCATATCGGCCTGGAGACCAGTGCCGGCGGGCGCGCCGGGGACCCACCCTCCATCGCCCTGGCCCGGCGCCTGCGGGAGTTGCCCTTCCGGGTGGAGCGGCTCAAAACCGGCACCCCGCCGCGGATCGACGCGCGCAGCGTGGATTTCAGCGCGCTGGAAGAGCAGTGGGGCGATACTCCCGAGCCGGTCATGTCGTTCCTGGGCAGCGTGGGCGAGCATCCGGAGCAGCGCTGCTGCTGGGTAACCTATACCAACGAGGCCACCCACGAGGTCATTCGCGGGGGCCTGGACCGATCGCCGCTCTACTCCGGCGTGATCGAGGGTGTGGGGCCGCGCTACTGCCCCAGTATCGAGGACAAGATCCATCGCTTCGCCGACAAGAGCTCCCACCAGGTGTTTATCGAGCCGGAGGGACTGACCACCAGCGAGCTGTATCCCAATGGCATCTCCACCAGCCTGCCCTTCGATGTGCAGATTGACCTGGTGCGCACCATCAGGGGCTTTGAAAACGCGCATATAACCCGTCCCGGCTATGCCATCGAGTATGACTTTTTTGATCCGCGGGACCTGAACAGCTCCCTGGAAACCCGGTCGGTGCCGGGCCTGTATTTCGCCGGCCAGATCAACGGCACAACCGGCTACGAGGAGGCGGCGGCCCAGGGTCTGCTGGCCGGCCTCAACGCGGCGCTGGCGGTGCAGGGCCGGGAGCCGTGGTGCCCGCGCCGGGACGAAGCGTATATCGGGGTGCTGGTGGATGACCTGATCACGATGGGAACCGTCGAGCCTTACCGGATGTTCACCTCCCGGGCGGAGTATCGCCTGCTGCTGCGCGAAGACAACGCCGACCTTCGCCTCACCGGGCGCGGGCGCGAACTGGGGCTGGTGGACGACGCGCGCTGGGCCCGTTTTTCCGACAAGCGCGAGATGATCGAGCGCGAGACCCGGCGCATGGCCACAACCTGGATTCACCCGGGTACGCCCCAGGCGGAAGCGCTGGCAGTCAAATTGAGCAAGCCGCTCACCCGCGAGTACTCGCTGGCGGACCTGCTCAAGCGCCCGGAACTGGGCTATGCCGATATCGCCGGCCTCAAGGGTGAGGCCAGCAGCGACCCCCAGGTGGCGGAACAGGTGGAGATCCAGGCCAAGTATGCCGGCTATATCGACCGGCAGCAGGACGATATCGATCGCCTGCGCCGCTACGAGAATACCGCCCTGCCCGCTGACCTGGACTACGACACAGTGGATGGCCTGTCCAACGAGGTAAAGCAGAAGCTGGGCGCTGCCCGACCTGATACCCTGGCCAGGGCGGGCCGGATTCCCGGCGTTACCCCCGCCGCTATTTCCCTCCTGCTGGTCTATCTGAAGCGCCGCGGCGCGCTCCGGGGCCGGGGGGAGGACAGCGCCGGGCAGGCATTGCCCGGGCCCGGCAACCTGCGCGGCCTGGGCTGATTTGAAGCCCCTGTTGCCGGCCCTCGCCCTGCCTGACCAACTGCAGCGCGGCTGCGACGCGCTCGGGCTGGCGCTGGAGCAGAGCCAGGCAGAGCTGTTGCTCGCCTACCTTGAACTGCTGCTCAAGTGGAACAGCGCCTACAACCTGACCGCGGTGCGCGACCCGGCGCAGATGGTGACCCGGCACCTGCTGGACAGCCTGGCGATTGCCCCCCACCTGCGCGGCCGGGATATTATCGATGTGGGTACCGGAGCCGGGCTGCCGGGTATCCCCCTGGCGATAGTGTTTCCAGGGCTGCGGTTTTCCCTGCTCGACAGCAACGGCAAGAAGACCCGCTTCCTTTTTCAGGTGAAAACTGCACTGCGCTTGGATAATATGCTGGTGCACCACGCTCGCGTGGAATCCTTCCGGCCGCCCGCACCCTACGATGCTGTTCTGTCCCGGGCCTTTGCGTCCCTGGCGGACATGGTGGCCGGCTGCAGGCACCTGCTGGCACCGACCGGGAGCTTCCTTGCGATGAAAGGCACCTACCCGGCCGATGAGCTGGCGGCGCTGGGCCCGGGCTGCGTCGTGAAAGAGGTGCGGACGCTGGCGGTGCCGGGTCTCGACGAGCAGCGGCACCTGGTGGAACTGGCTATAAAAGATAATGGAGTGGCAGCTTGATACGGACCGGGGTCGAAACCAGTGGCTAGGATTGTAGCGATTGCAAACCAGAAAGGAGGCGTGGGCAAGACCACGACCTGCATCAACCTGGCCGCCTCCCTGGCAGCGATGCGGCAGCGGGTGCTGCTCGTGGACCTCGATCCCCAGGGCAACGCCACCATGGGCAGCGGTATCGACAAGCACAACCTCGAGCACAGTATCTACGATGTACTCGTGCACCGGTTCCCCACCCGGCAGGCCATCCAGCACGCCGGGGAGGCCGGATACGAGGTGCTGCCCGCCAACGGCGACCTCACGGCGGCGGAAGTGGAGCTGCTGCAGGTGGAAAACATGGAGCAGCGCCTGCGTTCGGGCCTTGACGAGGTGGCCGGCAACTACGATTACGTGCTGATCGACTGTCCTCCCTCCCTGAATATGCTGACCCTGAATGCCATGGTGGCAGCGGACGGCGTCATCATTGCCATGCAGTGTGAGTACTTCGCGCTCGAGGGCCTGTCGGCCCTGGTCGACACCATCCAGCGGGTGGCGGAGACAGTGAACCCGCGGCTGCAGATCGAGGGCATACTGCGCACCATGTACGACCCTCGCAACAGCCTCACCAACGACGTGTCGGCGCAGCTGCACAACCACTTCGGCGAGCGGGTATACCGCACGGTGGTGCCCCGCAACATACGGCTCGCGGAAGCGCCCAGTCATGGCGTGCCGGCCATGTACTACGACAAATACTCTCGCGGCTCCAAGGCCTATATGGCCCTGGCCGGTGAAATAATCCGGCGCGAGGAGAAGCTTGCGCAGCAGGCGCAGGCCGGCGCGCTGGCCACGGAATGAACGGAGAGCTCGGATGTCTGTGAAGAAACGGGGTTTGGGGCGGGGGCTCGATGCGCTGCTGGGCGCGGCGGGCACCAGGCCGGCGGCGCCCGGCAGCGGGCAGAACAGCGGCCTGGCCGTACCGGAGGAGGACAGCATCCTCCGGCAGCTGCCGGTGGACCTGATCCAGCGCGGCAAATACCAGCCGCGCCGGGATATCGACCCGGAATCCCTGCAGGAGCTGGCCGACAGCATAAAGGCGCAGGGCGTTATGCAGCCTATCGTGGTGCGCCCCATCTCTGACCGCAGATTCGAGATTATTGCCGGTGAGCGACGCTGGCGCGCCACCCAGCTGGCCGGGCTGGACACCATCCCCGCCCTGGTCAGGGATGTGCCGGACAATGCCGCCATTGCCATGTCCCTGATCGAGAATATCCAGCGCGAGGACCTCAACCCGATAGAGGAAGCCGCCGCGCTCATGAGACTGCAGCAGGAATTCGAGCTGACCCAGCAGGAAGTGGCCAATGCTGTTGGCAAATCGCGCTCCACGGTGGCCAACCTGCTGCGGCTGATGAGCCTGCAGGAAGACGTGCGCCGGCTGGTAGAGCACGGTGACCTGGAAATGGGCCACGCCCGCGCCCTGTTGGGGCTCGAAGGGGCGCGGCAGTCCCAGGCGGCGCGATCCGTGGTCGGCAGGGGCCTCTCGGTGCGCCAGACCGAGGCCCTGGTGCGGCACCTGCTCGAACCCGGGGAGAAGCCGCTGCCGGGCGCCATTGACCCGAATATCCGCCATTTGCAGGATGACCTCTCCCGCCGGCTGGGCGCCCGGGTCGAGATCAAGCACGGCGCCGGCGGCAAGGGCAAACTGGTGCTGGCATATAACAGTCTCGATGAACTCGACGGAATATTGAGTCATATCAAGTAGGGCACCAGCACACTATATGGTGGTCCGGGCCCGGCTCCACCCAAGATGATGTGCTGCAGGCCCGGCGGCCGGGGTTCCGGGAAGAAATTGCGGCGATCGTGCGGCGATCAGGGTGCATTTTTAATCCTTATACCGGCTATAAGCCGGTTGAACCGACCTATCAATCCCCCTATAATGCGCCCGCCCGAAACGAGCCCGGTGGCTGTTCCGGCAGAGGCGGGAGATATGGGGCGAGGTGCAAATGGCCGGTGCTGAAATTCTCCGCCCCCCGGTGCACCGCATTACCCTGGCGCAGTGCGCCATCCTTGTGACGCTGTGCCTTATCCTGCTGGCATCGGACAAGGTGCGGGCCTACTCGGTGTTCAGCGGTGGCCTGATCGCTATTTTGCCCCAGGCATATTTTGCGGCACTCGCCTTCAGGTGGCGCGGCGCAAAATCGGCCAGGGCCATAGCCCGCTCCAGTTACGTTGGGCAGGTGGGCAAGTTTTTACTCAGTGTTGCAGGTTTTGCCGCGGTGTTTGTCGCGCTGCGGCCGCTGGACGCCCCGGCAGTTTTCGGGGGATACCTGCTGATGCTGGTGATACAGATTACGGGAAGCTGGTTGTTGCTCAGGCGATGACCGCTGCGAACAGACAGACGGAAGAGTTTTGATAGATGGCAGGCAAAACGCAGACGATCTCCGAATATATTGTCCACCACCTGACAAACCTGACCTATGGCAAGTTGCCGGCGGGGTTTGAGCGGGAGGACGGCTCCATCGTCGCCGATGGCGGGGCCTGGGTCATGGCTCACGGCGGCGAAGAGGCCGCGGCCATGGGGTTCAACGCGATCCATGTCGATTCAATGCTGTGGTCGATCGGCCTCGGTATCCTGTTTTGCTGGCTGTTTCGCAGCGTTGCCAAAAAAGCCGAGGCCGGCGTACCCAGCGGTGTGCTCAACCTGGTGGAGATGGTGGTCGAGTTTGTCGACAACACCGTGCGGGACACGTTCCACGGCCACAACAAGATGGTGGCACCGCTGGCCCTGACCATATTCGTCTGGGTATTCCTGATGAACCTGATGGACCTGCTGCCGGTAGACCTGGTACCCCAGCTGCTCAGCCTTGCAGGTGTCCATTACCAGAAGATCGTGCCCTCCACAGACCCCAACATCACCATGGGTATGGCGGTGGGTGTATTCATCCTGATGCTGTACTACTCGATCAAGGTCAAGGGCTTTGGCTTCGTCAAGGAGTTGACCCTGAACCCGTTCAATCACTGGATCTTCATACCGGTAAACCTGTTTATGGAAGTGGTTGGCCTGCTGGCCAAGCCCTTCTCACTGGGCCTGCGGCTGTTCGGCAACATGTACGCCGGCGAAATGATCTTTATCCTGATTGCGGCCCTGTTCAGCGCAGGCATTATGTGGGCCGTGCCGGCAGGATTGTTGCAAATCGGCTGGGCGATATTCCATATCCTGGTTATCACCCTGCAGGCCTTTATTTTCATGGTGCTGACGATCGTATATCTCAGCATGGCACATGAAGATCACTGATTTACATTAACTTTGGTTCTTAACGCTAGGAGAAAATCATGGAATTAATCTACGTAGCTGCCGCCATCATGATGGGCTTGGGTGGTCTGGGTGCCGCTATCGGTGTAGGCCTGCTGGGCGGCAAGTTGATCGAAGGTTCAGCGCGCCAGCCGGAACTGGCGCCCAAGCTGCAGGTAACTTTCTTCCTCGGCGCCGGCCTGGTAGACGCGATCCCCATTATCGGTGTTGGTATCGCGATGTACCTGATCTTCGTTGTCGCGGGCTAAACCGGGCATTCGGAAACGGGGCCGCCGCCAACGCGGCCCCAATAATCTGTGAGGAGCAAGGCGTGAATATTAATCTTACGCTTATCGGGCAGATGGTCGCGTTTGTCTGTTTTGTCGCGTTCTGCATGAAGTTCGTCTGGCCGCCGATCGTGGCCGCGATGCAGGAGCGGGCGAACAAGATCGCCGACGGCCTGGCCGCCGCGGACCGCGCCAGCCATGACCTTGAATTGGCCCAGGAAAAGGCGGTAGAACGCCTCAAGCTGGCCAAGGAAGAAGCCGCCGGTATCGTGGATGCGGCCAACAAGCGCGGTGCCCAGCTGGTGGACGAGGCCAAGCAGGCCGCGCTGGTTGAAGTCCAGCGGGTCAAGGCTGCCGCCCAGGCAGAAATTGAGCAGGAAGCCAACCGCGCGCGGGAACAGCTGCGCAGGCAGGTGGCGGTTCTGTCCCTGGCGGGTGCGGAAAAGATACTCGGCGCGACGATCGACCCGACGGCGCATGCCGCCATGGTCGAGAAGCTGGCCGCTGAGCTGTAACGCGAGGAAGCTATGGCTGAACTGAGTACACTGGCGCGCCCTTACGCCAAAGCCGCGTTTGAGTACGCGCTGGACCGGAACCAACTGGGCCAGTGGTACGACCAGCTGGCGACGGCGGCGGCCGTGGCGGCGGACAAGCGGATGAGAGCGCTACTGACCAATCCTTCGCTGACGGCGGCGCAACAGGCCCGCAAGCTCAGCGAGGTATGCGGTGACGCCCTGTCGGCGCAGGTGAGCAATTACATTGCCATCCTCGCCGCCAACAAGCGCCTGTCCCTGTTGCCGGAGATCTATGCCCTGTTTGCCCAGTACAAGGCAAACCGGGAGAAGACGGTCGACGTCGAGGTGGTATCGGCTTTCGACCTGTCAGGCACTGTTCGGGATCGACTGGCCGAAGCACTGGGCAAGAGGCTCGAGCGCCAGGTAAATGTGCAGACATCAACCGACAGCAATTTGCTGGGCGGTGTAGTAATCAAGGCCGGTGATCTGGTGATCGATGGCTCCGTGCGCGGCAAGCTGGACAAGCTGGCCGAAGCAATGACTTCGTAGGATTGAGGAACAGAGCATGCAGCAACTGAATCCATCTGAGATAAGCGAGATTATCAAGCAGCGCATCGACCAGCTTGATGTCAGCAGCGAGGCTCGCAACGTCGGCACCGTGGTATCGGTAACCGACGGTATCATCCGCATTCACGGCCTCGCCGATGTGATGTACGGCGAGATGATTGAATTTGACGGCGGCATCTACGGTATGGCGCTGAACCTGGAGCGCGACTCCGTGGGCGCGGTGGTGCTCGGTGACTACAAGGGCCTGGCCGAAGGCCAGTCCTGCAGCTGTACCGGCCGCATCCTGGAAGTGCCGGTGGGCCCGGAACTGCAGGGCCGGGTAGTGGATGCCCTGGGTAACCCGATCGACGGCAAGGGCCCTGTCAATGCGGCGATGACCGACGCGCTGGAAAAGGTCGCTCCCGGGGTTATCGCCCGCCAGTCGGTTGACCAGCCGGTGCAGATCGGCCTCAAGGCCATCGACGCGATGGTGCCGATCGGCCGCGGCCAGCGGGAACTGATCATCGGTGACCGCCAGATCGGCAAGACCGCTATCGCGGTCGACGCCATCATCAACCAGAAAGGTTCCGGCATTAAGTGTATCTACGTCGCCATCGGCCAGAAGGCTTCTTCTGTCGCCGCGGTGGTACGCAAGCTGGAAGAGCACGGGGCAATGGCACACACCATCGTGGTCGCCGCCACCGCCTCCGACCCGGCGGCGATGCAGTTCCTGGCGCCTTTCGCCGGCTGCACCATGGGTGAGTACTACCGCGATCGCGGTGAGGACGCACTCATTATTTACGATGACCTGACCAAGCAGGCCTGGGCCTATCGCCAGATCTCCCTGCTGCTGCGCCGTCCGCCGGGCCGTGAGGCCTATCCGGGTGACGTTTTCTACCTGCACTCGCGCCTGCTTGAGCGCGGTGCCCGGGTCAACGCCGATTACGTGGAGAATTTTACCAAGGGCGCCGTCAAGGGCCGCACCGGTTCGCTGACAGCGCTGCCCGTGATTGAAACCCAGGCCGGTGACGTCTCCGCCTTCGTCCCCACCAACGTGATCTCTATCACCGACGGCCAGATCTTCCTGGAAGCGAGCATGTTCAACGCCGGTGTGCGGCCCGCAATGAACGCGGGTATCTCCGTATCCCGGGTGGGTGGCGCCGCCCAGACCAAGATCATGAAGAAACTGTCCGGCGGTATTCGTACCGCGCTGGCGCAGTATCGCGAACTGGCGGCGTTTTCCCAGTTTGCCTCTGACCTGGACGATGCCACCAAGGCGCAGCTGGACCACGGTGAACGGGTGACCGAGCTGATGAAGCAGAAGCAGTACTCGCCCCAGAGCATCGCGGAGATGGGCCTTATGCTGTACGCCGCGAACGAGGGTTACCTGAAAGATATCGAGGTAACCAAAATCGGCGATTTCGAACAAGCCCTGCTGTCCTACATGCACGCCGAACACGGCGAGCTCATGGGCCGCATCGTGGCGACCGGGGACTACAACGAGGAGATCGAAACCACCTTCAAGGCGGCGATCGAGAACTTCAAGAATACCCAGGCCTGGTAAGACCGAGGACCGGTAGATGGCAGTCGGAAAAGAAATTCGCACCAAGATCTCGAGCATTCGCAGCACGCAGAAGATTACCAGCGCGATGGAAATGGTTGCTGCGAGCAAGATGCGCAGGGCCCAGGAGCGCATGGCGGTAGGCAGGCCCTATGCACGGCGTATCCGGGCAGTGGTAGGGCATATCGCCAACGCCGCCCCCGAGTACAAGCACATGTACATGGAGGAGCGCGAGGTCAGCAAGGTCGGCTATATCGTCGTCTCAACCGACCGCGGTCTCTGCGGCGGCCTGAACATCAACCTGTTCAAGAGCACGGTGCGCTCCATGAAAGAGTGGGCGGACCAGGGCGTTGCCATTGAGCTGTCCCTGATCGGTGCCAAGGCAGCCGCGTTCTTCGGCAGCTACGGCGGCAATGTGACCGCCGCGGTGCGCGACCTGGGAGAGGAGCCGGCCCTGGCCGACCTCATCGGCGGCGTGAAAACGATGCTGGATGCCTATGCCGAGGGGCGTATTGACCGCCTGTTCCTGGTGAGCAACGGGTTCGTAAATACCATGACCCAGAGTCCGAACGTGGAGCAGTTATTGCCCCTGCAGGCGCAGGAAGGCTCGGATATGAAGCACCATTGGGATTACATCTATGAACCCGATGCGAAGGAATTGCTGGAAAAGTTGCTGACCCGCTATATCGAGTCGCAGGTGTACCAGGCAGTGGTGGAGAACGGCGCCTGTGAACAGGCCGCCCGGATGCTGGCCATGAAGAACGCCACGGAAAACGCCGGGGAGATAATCGACGACCTGCAGCTGATTTACAACAAGGCGCGCCAGGCTGCGATTACCCAGGAGTTGTCGGAAATCGTCAGTGGCGCCGCGGCTATCGGCTGAGGCCGGTAACCAGGCGTCGCACAAAAACAGATTGCGCCACGGCAACCAGCGCCTGCGGGGCTGGGGCCGGGCCAAACAGAATTGAACTTTGATCTAGAGGATCCGGACATGAGCAGCGGACGAATCGTACAAATTATCGGCGCGGTCATCGACGTGGAGTTTCCACGCGATGTGGTTCCGAAGGTATACGATGCACTGACAGTTACCGAGAAGGACCTCACCCTCGAGGTCCAGCAGCAGCTGGGTGACGGCGTGGTGCGGACAATTGCCATGGGTTCATCCGAAGGTGTGAGCCGCGGCCTCGCGGTGGAAAACACCGGCGCGCCGATCAACGTTCCGGTTGGTATCGAGACCCTCGGCCGCATCATGGACGTGCTGGGCAACCCTATCGACGAGTGCGGCCCGATCGGTGAGAAAGAGCGCGCCTCTATTCATCGCAAGGCTCCGACCTATGAAGAACTTGCGGCCTCTGAAGAGCTGCTGGAAACCGGCATCAAGGTGATCGACCTGGTCTGCCCGTTCGCCAAGGGCGGCAAGGTGGGCCTGTTCGGTGGCGCCGGTGTGGGCAAGACCGTCAACATGATGGAACTGATCAACAACATCGCGACCGAACATTCGGGCCTGTCCGTGTTTGCCGGGGTGGGTGAGCGTACTCGCGAGGGTAATGACTTCTACTTCGAAATGCAGGAGTCCAAGGTCGTCGACGTCAAAAACTTCAGCAATTCCAAGGTGGCGATGGTGTACGGCCAGATGAACGAGCCCCCGGGCAACCGCCTGCGGGTAGCGCTCACCGGCCTGACCATGGCGGAAAAGTTCCGCGACGAAGGCCGCGACGTGCTGCTGTTCATCGACAACATTTATCGTTACACGCTTGCGGGTACCGAGGTTTCCGCGCTGCTGGGCCGTATGCCCTCCGCGGTGGGCTACCAGCCGACCCTGGCGGAGGAAATGGGCGTGCTGCAGGAGCGGATTACTTCTACCAAGGTCGGGTCCATCACCTCGATCCAGGCGGTGTACGTGCCGGCGGACGACCTTACCGACCCGTCGCCTGCGACTACTTTCGCCCACCTCGACTCCACCGTGGTACTGAGCCGGGATATCGCCGCCAAGGGTATTTATCCCGCGGTGGATCCGCTTGACTCCACCTCGCGCCAGCTGGACCCGCTGATTATCGGCAACGAGCACTACGCCACTGCGCGCGGCGTGCAGTCGGTGCTGCAGCGTTACAAGGAACTCAAGGATATCATCGCCATCCTGGGTATGGATGAACTGTCCGAGGAAGACAAGCAGACGGTTAACCGCGCCCGTAAAATCGAGCGTTTCCTGTCACAGCCTTTCCATGTGGCGGAAGTGTTCACCGGTTCCCCCGGCAAGTACGTGTCCCTGAAGGACACCATCGCGGGCTTCAACGGGATTCTTGCCGGCGACTATGATCATCTGCCGGAGCAGGCGTTCTACATGGTGGGCAGCATCGAAGAAGCTGTCGAGAAAGCCAAGAAGCTTAAGTAGCGAGAGCAACGAGAGCAACGAGAGCAACGGGCTTTAGAGAGGCCGATTTATGTCCATGACAATTCACTGCGACATCGTCAGTGCGGAGGAGGAAATTTTCTCCGGGCTGGTAGAAATGCTGGTGGCTACCGGGGACCTCGGTGAGCTGGGCGTGACCTACGGCCACGCGCCGCTGCTGACTTCGCTCAAGCCCGGCCCTGTGCGCATTGTCAGCCAGAATGGCGAGGAACAGGTCTACTACGTGTCCGGTGGTTTCCTCGAAGTGCAACCGGGTGTGGTTTCCATTCTCGCCGACACCGCGATCCGCGCATCCGATGTCGACGAGGCCGCTGCCGAGGAAGCGCGCAAGGAAGCGGAGCACGCCCTTGCCAACCAGAGCGGGGACTTCGATTACGGTCGCGCCTCTGCCCAGTTGGCGGAAGCCGCCGCCCAGCTGGCCACCCTGCGAAAGCTGCGCAACCGGGCGGGTCGCGGCTGAGCCGGCGCTGCGGTAACCAAGCCAGTCACGAAAACCCGGCCCTGCCGGGTTTTTTTTGGCCGGATGAAAAGCCCGAAAAGGGTGTTGCGGAGTTCACAGTTTGGACAAAAATTACGACAAATAGCGTACTATTGCCGGGTTTGCTGTCTATCATGGGCCTTTCCGGCTGATGGGTGTTTGCGTCGCGCGGTAGCGGCGAAACCCACAGCACAATCACCCGGTTACCAGATTATGAAGCTAGAAGTGATCATCCTTGCCGCGGGGCAGGGCACCAGGATGAAGTCCAGCCTGCCTAAAGTGCTGCACCAGCTGGCCGGCCGGTCATTGCTGGAGCACGTCATCGCGACGTCGCTTTCCCTGCAACCGGTGGCGGTGCACGTGGTGATCGGTCACGGTGCCGAGCTGGTGCAGCAGGAGCTGGCTGACTTTCCGGTGAACTGGGTATTCCAGCATGAACAACTGGGCACTGGCCACGGGGTGCTGCAGGCGGTTCCGGCCCTTGCCCCCGACAGCACTGTGCTGGTGCTCTACGGCGATGTACCGCTGGTTGGCGGCGAGACCCTG
>Ga0316188_10000838_pt1 | contig 14181 bp, 11 predicted proteins | sample Phiworburrow1_MG_FD_204933 | JGI IMG/M metagenome (GOLD analysis project Ga0316188, IMG submission 204933) | Coastal sediment microbial communities from Maine, United States - Phippsburg worm burrow 1 | ecosystem: Environmental > Aquatic > Marine > Coastal > Sediment | place: USA: Maine...
ACTGAAAACATCAAAGTCTGGTTATGAATTTGTGCATTAGATTATTACAGTTTTACTAGATTATTTCAGTAATCTTGCATTTTAATGTATACAGCGTATTACATCCTGGTATAGAGCTAGCCCCTTATTAGTAGTCAGTCATCTCCGTTGAGCTCATAGCAATCAAACAGGTAGTGATAACAGTGCGTGTAAATAGTGATAAAGCTTTGAAGTCTACAGGCGCAACACCCTGTTTTCAATTTGGACCAGTAAAGGGTGGGATGGTTTAAGTTATCGAGAGTAAATAACGTCGCTGGCATGCCTTGATAATAATCCAGAGCTCCCGCTGATTACTGATGCAAAGCAGGTTACTACTGAGTTAAAATAGCATAACTGAATTAAATAGAAATAGATTGAAAGGTCGGGTCTACCGGCCTTTTTTATTATCATGTCGATAGAAATAATTTACCAGGATGAATTCATCGTTGCGGTCAATAAACCGCAGGCTTTACTGTCCGTGCCTGGTTTAGGGCCTGATAATCAGGACTGCATGATCTCAAGACTGGGGAAGTTGATACCTGATGCGAAGGTGGTTCATCGTCTGGATTGTTATACCTCAGGAATCATGCTGTTTGCTATCGGCATCGAAATGCAGCGCGCGCTAAGCCGGGTATTTCACGATAGAAAAATCAACAAACAATATATCGCCATCGTTAAACATTGGTTTGATGAAAAAGAAGGGGTCATAAAATTTCCGATGCGTTGCGATATCAATGATCGGCCGAGGCAGATAGTGGACTACGAACACGGTAAATCAGCCATTACTTACTGGGAGGTATTGCAGCGCAATGATGATGCAGTACGTCTTTTGCTGAAGCCAGAAACTGGGCGTACCCATCAGTTGCGTGTGCATTGTGCAGCGATGGGATATCCCATCATCGGTGATGGCTTATATGGACGCGATGAGGTCAAACAGCCCAGGATGCTGCTGCATGCTGCTAACCTGGTATTTGATCACCCTGTGACAAATGAAAAAATGCATCTGGTCGCCGACTGTGAGTTTTAATACTACTGCCAGCTAGAGACTACACCGTGATGGAACCGGAGTCCCTGGTAACCAAAGATTGCACCATCTGGAGTGATTTCAAGGAGGATGAGATCATCAATTACATACTCGCCTTCTTCCATAAATTTATCATTGATAACGATGCTGCGCTGTAGCGGATTAGTCGAGTAAACATGGGCAGAAATAACGATCGCAGGCAGTTGTATCCTTGTGGCTTCAGGCAAGTCATAAAACTCTACCAGTTCGTTACTCTCTTTCGGTGCGCTGCTAGTCACTGTGTTCGTGATTTCTGCTTTCTGCTGGCTCGGGGCTGAATCATTGTCCGTCGAAACCATGTCCGATGTAACCATGCTATCTGCAGGATGCTGGTCTACAGCCTGGGGCAATGACGTTGTCGGTTGTGAAATGTCATCCTCCTGAATGGCTGCATGACCGGCGATGCTAGCCTGTTCGCTGAGTTTATCAGATACCGGAGGTCGCTCTTCATTGCTCGCTAGCGTTTGCTGAGCGCTTTTTTCTGAAATATCTGCCGAGACTTTATCTTTATCAACAATAAAATAAAGGATCGCCAGAAGATTCAATATCACGGCCGCTATCAGGATATAGGGCCAGTAAGTGTTTTTCTCACTGCGATAGTTCAGGCTGGATGTATGTACCGTCTGGACACCCGGGACTTTCCCGGTGCCGCGCTCCTGTTCTGATTTTTTTAGCGCATCGAGTATGTACGACATAGTTAGCCTTGTTGAGTTATCGATGGCAGAGCAGATGACATCGGTACAGGTGTGAGTGATGGTACGTTCATACCCGATAAGGTGTTTAAATGAATGATGGTTATCGGGCCAACAATGCCGTCAGCATTCAGGCCCTGCCGCAATTGAAAAGCCTTAACTTGATCGACAAGGTAACTATCATAAGTACTAATGATCATGTCAGATGATTGTTCATGATTGATCTTCTTTAACTGTGAATGCAGCCAGCTTACGATTTTTCCTCTTTCACCAGGGGTCACAGGTGAGGAGTAATGTTCAGGTTTTTGCCAGAGCAGGGTGAACTGTCCGTACCAGTATTGATCAAGGTCTCTCAGCCTCAAAGTGTAAACTGTATTGTTAGAGAAGACGATTGCTGAGTTGTCATCCAGCGATGTGATTGTGACATAACGTGGTTCGCCAAGGCTGTTGATCAAAGTCAAAACTGCTGGACGGTTATGTTTTTTCAGGCTGTTCAAATTTCCGTATTTATATAAACAGCTCAAGGATAACCTTGCTGCCTGTTTGCACGCGGTAGTTAATGACTGCTCATCGTAATTTTTATTCCAGGATTTGAATAACTGTTGATAAGCAGTCGTCTGGTTATTACTGGTGTCATTTAGAATTTGTTCTATATCGTCATATTTGACAAGGCTTAACGAAGCAGATGCGGCCTGGCCAGTATTGAAAATATCCTGCTGTTCAATTGTGGAGTTGTTTTCGCCAGGGGATATTTCCAATTTATCAGTCGATCCTTTGATGTTGCTTTCTAAAGATGCTGCTGCGGTGGAGCCGGCACTCGCTGAAGATTGAAAATCATCTACAGTGACTAGAGATTGCTGTTCATTTTTTTTATCGAAAATATTTTTCAGATCAGAAAGGTTCGCACTATTATTCGGCACCAGGGTGAGAAGAAATAACAGCGTCATAATGATAACGGTGACAAAAGAAAAAGCGACAGCCGGGTATAACCATTGTTTTTTTCTGTGATGTTTTTCTACATTCTTAAGTTCGCCAAAAACTTCTTTTGCAGCTTTTTTTATGATGGCTGGACTGACCGTATACTGATTTTCTACATAAGCCCCCAGCAGGGCACGATCACTGATGATATTAATCAATCGTGGTATACCGTTACTGAGTTTGAATAGGGATTTTATGCTGTTTTCAGGGAATAGCTGAATATTCTGACCCGCGACCGCGAGGCGGTGACTGACATAGGCTTTGATTTCGTTTTTTGTCAATGGGCGTAAATGAAAACGCGCCGTAATACGCTGTGCCAGCTGGCGCATTTCTGATTTTGCCAGGATATCCAGTAGTTCTGGCTGGCCTAGAATGATTATCTGTAGTAATTTTCTCTGATGCGTTTCAAGGTTAGTCAACAGGCGAAGCTGTTCTAACACTTTACTGTCAAGGTTTTGTGCTTCGTCGATAATCAGAACCGTTTTTTCATTTTTCCGGTTACTTTCGATCAAAAAATCGTAAATTCTGTCGATGTATGTTTTGACACTGTTATCTGACTCGGGATAATCGATTTTTAATTCATCGCAGATCGTTTCGAGTAATTCTATCTCGCTGACTTTGGGATTGAGCACCAGCGCAACGTTTGCCTGATCTGGAATCTGCTCGAGCAGGCAGCGGCAGATAGTGGTTTTACCTGTACCTACCTCGCCGGTAAGCAGAATACAGCCGCCTTCACTATTTAGTCCATAGACCAGATGTGCCAGTGCCTCACGGTGTTGCGCGGTCATATATAAATAACGCGGATCAGGAGCGATCGAGAAGGGTGACTCCTTAAATCCAAAATATTCGTTATACATATATATCAGATGATGATTCGTGTGGTCGATTTGTGTGAGTGCTTACTATATCGGAGGCTAAAGCGGGATACAACCGAAGTTAGGCGCCAACAGGTGTAGAAATGGGCTAACTATGGAGTTATATAACCTGGAGTCGAATAAATGGTTTCCACAATGGCGCAATACCTGGTGCGATGGCCATTGCTTGACAGGCATCTGCTCTGTGGGCAGCAGTAGATAGAACTGGCCGCAACAGAAAGATTAATAGAAGTGATTTCAGGATGAAGGCAACATTATTTTGAAATCAGATAATCCGGTATTTAGCGTGAAACTGATCGCCAGGCTAAAAAATAGCATCGAAATATTTTTTAATACAATAGGCTTAACCTTAAGCTGGCAGGGTACAATAAAAAATGAATTAAAATGCGACATCAAGTCTGAATCACCCACTCTGTTTTATAATTGACTTATGCTTCCAGGTGAAAAAAATAGTGTTGAGTTCCCATTCAGGTTTCTGATGAAGCCGCTTGATCTGGGTTTCACCTGTTTAAGAAATCGTATTATTATGGGCTCGATGCACACTGGCCTTGAAGAGCGCTGGCATGGCTATAAAAAGTTAGCCTGCTTTTATGAAGAACGGGCAAAAGCAGGCGTGGCATTAATCGTCACTGGTGGTATATCACCTACATTTAGCGGACGACTGTCTCTGTTCTCATCTCAGTTCAGTTCATCTCTCCAGTTAGACAAACATCGTAAACTGGTAACTGCAGTGCATGCCCACGATGCAAAGATCTGTTTACAGATATTACATGCCGGGCGTTATGCTTATCATCCTTTTGCAGTCGCGCCTTCTGCGATCAAATCACCTATATCTCCCTATGCGCCAAAAGCATTGAGTCATGAGCAGATAAAAAAGCTGATCACATGTTATGCAAATACCGCAGATCTGGCAAAACGTGCTGGTTATGATGGTGTTGAAGTCATGGGCTCCGAGGGTTATCTAATCAATCAGTTTGTCTGCAGTAATACCAATCAGCGGCAAGATATGTGGGGCGGTTCATTCGAAAACAGGATACGTTTTTCTCTGGAGATCATCAGAGCCATACGACAGGTTACAGGCAATGACTTCATTATTATCTATCGCCTTTCGATGCTTGATCTGCACAAAGATGGCAGTAGCTGGTCAGAGATAGAGCAGCATGCCAGGGAGATAGAGAGTGCAGGGGCGACTATGATCAATACTGGCATCGGCTGGCACGAGGTCAGGATTCCGACCATCGCCTCGGTCGTTCCTGAAGCAGCATTTACCTGGGTGACCAAAAAGTTAAAACAGGTAGTGACTATTCCGTTGATAACCTCAAATCGTATCAACAGCCCTGAACTGGTAGAAAGATGTTTGCAAAATGGGGAGGCAGACCTGGTGTCAATGGCAAGACCGTTTCTCGCCGACAGCGAATTCGTACGAAAGGCGATGAATAATCAGTCGCACCTGATTAATAAATGTATCGCCTGCAATCAGGGTTGTCTGGATCGAGTGTTCAAACACCAGCGAGCGACCTGCCTGGTTAATCCGCGGGCCGCGTATGAAACTGAGTTTCCACTCAGGACTGCGCAGAAGGCGAAAACGATTATTATCGTTGGCCTCGGTGTTGCAGGCCTGTCCTGTGCGTATTATGCAGCATTGCGCGGCCATCACGTGATCGCCTATGATGCCGGTAATATCGGCGGGCAGTTTAACCTGGCTGCTGAGATTCCTGGCAAGGCAGTTTATTCTGATACGATACGTTATTTTAAAGCACAGCTTGCTCTATTAAAGGTAGAGCTTACCCGAAATTATAAAGTGGCTATCGAAGACCTACGCGATACTCATGCTGATGCCATCGTGTTTGCTACGGGCGTTTCGCCGAGAAAACTCGATATTCCGGGCAGTGACCATTTTTCAGTCATGGATTATGTGGCTGCGATAAAAAATAAATCGACCATTAAAGCTAATGTAGCAATCATTGGTGCCGGTGGCATCGGTTTTGATATAGCTGAAATGTTAACGGTGCAAGGTGATGATAAAAAGGGATGGTATGAAAAATGGGGCATCGATAAAAATTATGAGAGCAGAGGCGGAGTTTTTGAAGACGGTGGAGAAGCTGCAGGTAGTAATAACGGCAACAGGACAATCTACCTGTTGCAGCGTAAAGATGAAAAGTTAGGTAAAAATCTTGCACGAACAACAGGCTGGGTGAGAAGGCTCTCATTGAGGAAAGCGGGTGTAAAAATGATGTCTAATGTTGTTTATGAAAAAATCGATGATTCTGGCTTGCATATAGTTTATCAGGGAGCAAAGATGACACTTGCCGTCGATCATGTCATTGTCTGCGCAGGTCAGAGATCAGAAAACACTCTGTACCAGCAGCTTCGCACTTCAGGTCAGCCAGTGCATATAATCGGTGGCGCTAAAAAAGCGGCTGAGCTGGATGCAGAAACTGCTATCAGGGAAGGCATGGAATTAGCCTATCGTTTATAGACGGACCAGTTATGTACTGGTCAATTATTCAATTATTGAAGTGATGAAAGTACCGTTCATATTTTTTATCCTGCTGCCCTTTCTTTGCGGTGCTGTCTTTGCCGACAGCATAAAACAGGTGACGGTGAATGATTACTTACAACAGGCTAAAGCACAGGGCAAAACAGCCAATCATCTCCTCAGTGAATCCAGCCCCTATCTATTGCAGCACGCTTATAACCCGGTAGACTGGTATGCCTGGGGTGCAGAAGCATTCGAAAAAGCGAAGAAAGAAAATAAGCCGATTTTCCTTTCCATTGGATATTCTACCTGTCACTGGTGCCACGTTATGGCACATGAGTCATTTGAAAACATAAAAATCGCATCCTTATTAAATAAATATTTTGTCTGTATCAAGGTTGACCGCGAACAAAGACCGGATATAGATTCGATTTATATGTCAGCAACTCAATTGATAAATGGTAATGGCGGCTGGCCGATGACGGTTTTTATCGACCATCGATTACGGCCGTTTCATGCCGCAACTTATTATCCTCCCTTTACAACTGAGAAAGGTCTGGGCCTGGAAGATGTCCTACTAACGATACATGAGTTATGGTTAAAGCAGCCTCAGAAAATCGATGATGTTGCAACAGCAGTCACTGCAAGAATTGCTGCATTGGCAGACGACACGGTCGAAGGCGGGGAACTGGCGAATAATATTATTGATCTGGCAATGCTGCAGATAGTCGCTGATTACGATGAAGAATATGGCGGTTTCAGTGCCGCACCGAAATTCCCCAGCCCTGGGATCTTCAGTTTTTTAAATCAACTATCTTTAGCTGCTAAAGATAGTCAGTCACCGAAAGATGAGAATAGGCCTGCATTAATCAAAGCTCAAAACGCAAAAAAAATGATGGAAACAACTCTGGATGCGATGTCTGCAGGTGGTATCTATGATCATGTCGCCGGCGGCTTTCATCGTTATTCGGTAGACGGCAACTGGCAGGTTCCCCACTTTGAAAAAATGTTATACAGCCAGGCGTTGATGGTCATGGCATATATCGATTTTTATCAAGTCGAACCACAGGAAAAGTACAAAAAGATCATTTACGAGACTTTAAACTTTGTCCTTACTGAGATGAAATCATCTGACGGCGGATATTATTCAGCGCTCGATGCTGACAGTGAACGTGCTGATGAACCGGGTCAGCATGCTGAGGGTGCTTATTATCTATGGCGTGCTTCTGAGTTAAAGAAGAGTCTTTCGAGCGATGAGTTTTCATTCATAAAAAAATATTTTAATATCGACGATAACGGAAACATCGACTCCGACCCGCATAATGAATTTAACAATTTGAATATCCTGTATGTTGCTGAGGAGTATAGGAACAGGTCGCTTACGCCACCACAGGCTGCATGGCTGTCTTCAGCAAAGAAAAAATTAAATACACAACGGCAGCAGCGACCGAGGCCTCATCTCGATGATAAAAAGATTGCTGCCTGGAACGGCATGCTGCTGACAGCTTTGGCGAAAGCGTCTGTGGTATTCAATGATCAGACATTTCTAAAGGAAGCCATACAGGCTGCCGACTACATAAAAAAATATTTATATAACGCTGACAGCAAAAAGCTGCTGCGGCAATACCGTGAATCAACAGGTAGTGTTAATAACAGGGGTAAAGATAATACAGAAGCTATTTTGTCGGATTATGTCTGGGTTATTCATGGCCTGTTAACGCTTTATCAGGCCAGCAGTGATGCTCGGTGGCTCGACTGGGCAATAGCATTGCATGAAAAGCAAAATGAATTATTTCTCGATGATGTATCGGGTGCGTACTTTGAAGCGGTCGCTGATGACACATCATTGTTGTTCCGTTTTAAGGGTATATATGATGGTGCCCTGCCTTCGCCTAATGCGATTGCTTTGTCTAATCTTGGTAAATTGTCCGGCTTGGTAGATGCTCCGTCACGCAGGGAAGCGCTGTCATTACAGGCGGAAAAACTCATCAGCAGCTTCGCCACTGCTATCAATCAAAATCCAGCCGCCGCTGCATCGTTGCTGGCAAATGATCTAAAGTTCATTGATCTTAAACAATAGCGCACTGTATTACCGTAAAATAGCCTGATGATTTCACGAGCTGTTTCTGTTGCACCAATGATGGGATGGACTGATCGCCATGCCCGTTATTTTTTGCGTTTGATTACTAAGCATACCCTGCTGTATACCGAGATGGTAACTACCGGTGCATTGCTCAATGGTGATCGTACAAGATTTCTTCGCTTCCACTCAACTGAGCACCCATTGGCATTGCAATTAGGTGGCAGTGATCCGCAGGCTCTAGCGCAATGCACTTCGATTGCTGAAGCTGCCGGGTTTGATGAAGTGAATCTAAACGTTGGCTGTCCCAGTGATCGCGTGAAGTCAGGGCATTTTGGTGCCTGCCTGATGGCTCAGCCCGAACTGGTTGCCGATTGTGTGGCGGCGATGAATGCTACGGCGACTGTTCCTGTTACCGTAAAATGTCGTGTAGGTATCGATGAAATGGATAGTTACCATGCTTTCCAGCACTTCATTTCGACAGTAGCTGCTGCGGGCTGTGATATTTTCATTGTGCACGCAAGGAAGGCATGGTTAAAAGGGTTGAGCCCTAAACAAAATCGCGAGATTCCGCCACTCAAGTATGAATATGTGCATCGCTTAAAAAAAGAGCGGCCAGAACTAACGATGGTCATCAATGGCGGCATTAAGACCATAGAAAGCATACAGCAACAACTGCAAATTGTTGACGGCGTCATGATCGGTCGTGAGGCTTATCATAATCCCTATATGCTGTCATCGGTCGATAAAGACATTTATCTGGATCAGCATGCGGCGATAAAAAGCCGTGAGGAGATCGTACTTCAACTATGTGATTATATCGATAGAGAACTGGCGGAAGGTGTGCCATTGCATTCGATCACCCGCCATATATTAGGTCTGTTCCAGGGCTGTCCTGGCGCGAAAGCCTGGCGTCGATATCTGAGCGAGAATAGCCATCGTGCGGATGCTGACAGCACAGTCATTAAGGATGCGTTATCAAAGGTATTGAGCTGGCAAAGCTTCAGAGAGCCGCCACTCTATCAACAAGGTGCAGAATAAACGCGCCAGCTCAACAGTAAACTTGCGTCAGGAGAAGAGTCTACTTTTATGTCTTCATTCATTGCAAAGTCCAGCTGATGGCACTGGTTGACTTTAATCGTCGCGCCAAAGGTTAAGAAATAGGTGTCTCCAAGAATATCTAACTGGCTCTTGTCGTAGTAACTGGTGTGGCCCTGTAACTGGAGTTTGAGACCCAGGTTATCGGTGACTATCCAGCCCAGCGTGAGATTTCCGTATAATGCGTAGTCTGATAAGGGTATGTTCTGGTAACTGTCTTCACCTAATACTACTGCGCCGGCATTGACATTGACCCGCCAGTTTTCAGCCAGTTGCTGATTAATCGCGATCCAGGCAGAGACATCTGTCGCACCATTACTGGTGAGTTTACTTTTGTCTCCGGTGGGCAGTTTTAGGCTCGCCCACATACTCAATTGCGTGTTTTCTCTAGCTATAAGTGTGCGTGCAACTGCGATTTGTATGTCGCCCAGTGAAGTGCTCGCTTCATCTAGATTAACTAAAGTTTGTGTCTGACTGGAATAGTGAATATCGTACTGGTTGTTTTCTACGAGTGGCCGATAGCCACGTGGCAAGCCGAAAAATTCATGCCAGCGATCTATCTCTGAATCGAAAACACCGCCAGCCTGATGTGTCAAGGGAATATCGAGTTTCAGATTCCAGTTATCGTTTAACCCATATTGATAAGAAAAGTTGAAGCGATAGGCTTCATAATCAAGATAGATATCTTCATTTGTGTTGGACTCTATATTCAGCGTGTTGGTGATGATCAGACTGTTGCTCCAGAGCCCCTGTTTTTTTTTGATCAGGCGGGCATTAGTGGGTAGGGCCTGGCCATGGATCAGGTTGAACAGATTTTGATCACGGGTTTCAAAAGGATGGAAGCCGGCACTGTCGGGCGATGCTATCGTATGCAGTGAATATCCAGTAAGCAGCAGGCATAAAAAAACGCCAGTGGCCATCTGGCCGCTGGCGTTTTTAATTATTCTGAAATAAAGAATAAGAACGAACTAGTCAGGGTTTTATTTCAGGCTCGCGAAATAAGCAGCAAGATTAGCGATGTCAGCATCTGTTAAAGGTGCAGACATTGCATTCATGGTTGGTTCTTTGCGGCTGCCGTCTTTGAAAGCTTTAAGTTGCTTTTCAAGGTAAGCTTCTTTCTGACCAGCCAGATTCGGGTAAGTTGGCACAGCGCTTACGCCGTTAACGCCATGACAACCTGCACAGGTTGCAGCTTTAGCTTTACCAGCAGCGATATCACCAGCAAATGCAGCGTTTGTGCTAGCAGCAAGTGTTACCGCAGTTAAAACAGCTAAAATTTCACGTTTCATAGTTTTCTCCTAAGTTTGTTTGATTGTTAGTACTGTACTGAATACTTTTAGTTCAAAAAGGATCAGAGCAATACTAATAACGATAAAATGATTTAAATCAATCGGTTAGCGCCACACTTCTTTGGATTGATTCTACAATCAGCAAATATTACCTTAAAAATGGCTAATATTCTATATCACTTATGCCAGCAGGTGCTTCGCTTCAACCGAGGTTACATATAGCGTCCGGCACTGGCGATGGTGACAACCAGTAGACCAATTAGAGTATTGAGTCCGACTAATTTACGAATCATATTAAGTTGAGCACCGGCCAGTGGGTAATCCTGAACGATTACCGCATGTCTTAAACGGCGATAGGGCGCAAAAAATACGTGCAGGTAAATAAATACCATCAAGATTCCCCCGCCATGCATGAGGTGAATATGTAAGCCAGCGTTGGCGAAACCGCCAAAAAAGTGGAACAGCATCCAGTAACCGCTAACGAACAACAGTGCAATGCTCAGCCACACCCAGACAAAAAAACGGCGAAATACCTGGACCCAGAGTTCGAGGCGTAACGGCGGTTCAAGTACCTGTGCTGCCGCTGGGCGCAGTGCATTGTAGGCGAAAAACATTCCTCCGACCCAGATTACGGCAGCCAGGACATGAAAAGCGATGCTAAAGGACATGATTTAGACTCATTACTAAAAAAAGAGTGTGCATCATAATCGCCCGAGCAAAGATCTGTAAAGGTTTGTGATGCGAGGCGAGGATGAATCACTTGTGGAGTCGTGTGCAGCAATGATGTAAAATGCGCGACCTTTTCTGACTGAAGACCCAAGAGGCTTGATCATGGCAGATTTTAAAATAGCGCCATCTATACTATCCGCAAATTTTGCAATGTTAGGACCTGAAGTGGACAATGTACTTGCCTCCGGCACAGACATTGTACATTTTGATGTGATGGATAATCACTATGTACCTAATTTAACAATCGGTCCATTAGTGTGTGAAGCGCTGCGCAAGCATGGCGTCACTGCTGATATCGATGTTCACTTAATGGTGAAACCGGTTGATCGAATCATCCCTGATTTTGCTAAAGCAGGGGCTACCTACATTACCTTTCATCCTGAAGCCAGTGATCACATTGATCGCAGCTTGCAGCTCATCCGCGAGTGTGGTTGTAAATCCGGACTGGTATTTAACCCGGCGACACCATTGAGCTATCTTGATTATGTGCTCGATAAAGTAGATATGGTTTTATTGATGTCAGTCAATCCAGGTTTTGGTGGTCAGGCGTTTATCCCGGCGACCCTGGGCAAATTACGCCAGGCACGCAAGATCATCGATAACTCCGGTCTCAATATACGTCTTGAAATCGACGGTGGTGTAAAGGTCGATAACATCCGTGAGATCGCTGAAGCGGGTGCTGATACTTTTGTTGCCGGCTCTGCGATCTTTGGCGCTAAAGGTGCAAATGATCCGAATGACTACAATACCGTGGTCGCTGCCATGCGTGCTGAACTGGCTAAAGTAGGCTGATCATGCTGCCACGCCCCGAAATGGTATTGATCGATGTCGATGGCACGCTGGTCGACAGCGTGCCTGACCTGGCCTTTTGTGTCGATGAAATGCTGAAACAGCTCGATATGCCGGTTCGGGGTGAGGCCAGTGTGCGACACTGGGTAGGTAACGGTGTCGAGCGCCTGGTAAAACGTGGCCTGATCAACGAGCTTAACGGCGAACCTGGTGAAGCGCTATATAACAGAGCGCTGCCGATCTTCCGTGCGCTGTATGCTGAAAACACCTCGAAACGAAGTCGTTTATATGACGGCGTGCTGGAAGCGCTGGAGTTTCTCAAAAGCACAGGGGTGAAAATCGGTTGTGTCACTAACAAGGCCAGCGAATTCACCCTGCCGATCTTGCAAGACCTGGGTATCAGTCATTACTTTGAAACGGTTTTATGCGGTGATATGGTCGAGCGTAAAAAACCCGATCCCATGCCGTTACTGCTGTCGGCAGAAAAACTGGGTGTGTCGCCACAGGCATCGATGATGCTGGGTGATTCGATGAGTGATGTGAAAGCTGCACGTGCTGCCGGTTTTACCATCGTCTGCATGTCCTATGGTTATAATCACGGAGAAGATATTCGTGACTATCACCCTGATGCGGTGGTCGATTCGATGGCCGAAATCAAAGACATTATTGACTGGTGATCAGGCAAAACCGGGCGCTGATCACATACAGGGCTAGAACATTCCTGTAACATGTTTTATTATCTGACGATGAACGTTGATTTCAGACAAATAAATGAGGCGAACAAATACTGGCGATGGTAAAGCGCAATGCTTTAGTTTCAATCGCAATTTTATATTTATAGCTGTGTCGTCTTTTATGTCTGGAATAACTCATGAATCCTGAACCATTAGCAAAACTCAAGTTCTCCGAAATCAGGCAGCAGGGTTTTAACCGTATCCCGCTGGTACGTGAAGTCCTTGCTGATCTCGATACTCCCCTCAGTACCTACCTGAAACTGGCAGACGCGCCGTACAGTTACCTGTTTGAATCTGTGCAGGGTGGCGAGAAATGGGGGCGCTATTCCATGATCGGGCTGCCCTGTAAAAAAGTCATCAAGATTTCCGGGCATGAAGTCAGCCTGTATGAAAACGGACAGCTGACAGATCAGCAGATTGTCACTGATCCGCTGCAGTGGATCAGTGATTACCAGGCGCAGTTCAAGGTTTACGAAGATGAAGATCTGCCGCGTTTTACCGGTGGCCTGGTGGGATATTTTGGTTATGAGACCATCGCTTATATAGAAAAACGCCTGGCCAAAAACATCAAACCCGATCCGCTGCAGACACCGGATATCCTGTTGATGGTTTCTGAAGAAGTGGTGGTGTTTGATAACCTGTCGGGCAAGCTTTTTATTATCGTCCACGTTGATGTTGATGATAGCAATGCCGATATCGAGCATGTTCTGCAACATGGTGAGTCGCGATTGCAGAGGATTGCCGATGCACTGCGTAATAATTTGCCAGAAAAGAAAAGCCACGTCAGCCAGCAGATTCAGGAAGAAGACTTTGTTTCAGGATTTACCGAGGAAGGTTACAAAGCTGCGGTCAATAAAGCCAAGCAGTATATTATCGACGGCGACATCATGCAGGTGGTGTTATCCCAGCGCTTGACCATCCCTTTCAATGCAGAGCCACTAGATTTATATCGCGCATTACGCAGCCTGAATCCGTCGCCTTATATGTATTATCTCGATTTGGGTGATCACCATATTGTCGGTTCCTCACCAGAAATCCTTGTACGCCTGGAAGACGAGCAGATCACGGTACGGCCGATTGCCGGTACGCGACCACGTGGCGCCAATGAATCTGCTGATATCGAGCTAGAAAAGGAACTGCTGGCGGATCCTAAAGAACTCGCTGAACATCTGATGCTGATCGATCTCGGTCGTAATGATGCCGGCAGGGTGAGTAAAACTGCTACCGTTAAACTGACCGATAAGATGGTAGTTGAGCGTTATTCTCACGTCATGCATATCGTGTCCAATGTAACCGGTGAACTCAAAGAAGGGCTGAGCGCGATGGATGTATTACGTGCAACGTTCCCTGCAGGTAC
>Ga0316188_10000839_pt1 | contig 14180 bp, 12 predicted proteins | sample Phiworburrow1_MG_FD_204933 | JGI IMG/M metagenome (GOLD analysis project Ga0316188, IMG submission 204933) | Coastal sediment microbial communities from Maine, United States - Phippsburg worm burrow 1 | ecosystem: Environmental > Aquatic > Marine > Coastal > Sediment | place: USA: Maine...
TATAAAAAAATACCCAATATCACGATGGAGAATACGTGTCCATTTCCTCAATCCCTTCATTTCCATAACTTTAATTCAGGAGAAAAAATCAATTTTCGATCATGATTTCTTCATTATCATCGGTCCCGATGACTTCATAGGAAACAAAAACCATTGAATAGTAAGATAGATGATCTACGCCGGCAACCTTCATTGAATCGCGATAGGCTTGAATCGACATTTTCTTTGATTCAAATAATTCGCTGTCTGTTGCTCCTTCTTTATGACTTTTTATATTGTCTTCGTCCATTTGAATACAGTAGCCTTCATCTACTCTGAATTCTTCTACAATTCCATTGATATAGATCTCCTCACCGACCAGTTCCTCCGGAAAACGCTCATCTGAAGTGATATGGATGTCGCCATCGTCATTTACCAAAAGAATTTTTTTCCCGCCATGCTTACAAACATGATCAACAATTCCTTTTACACGCACTTCAGTATTTACAAAATCACCGGCTTTTTCGTTGAATTCAGCAATACTTAGATCGGGAATAAGTTCTGTGTTCCCAATTTCCAATGCTTCATTTGCTTTTTCAATTTGATCGTTTTTGTTACTGCAAGCCACTAAAAGAAAACCCAAACTAAATATGATAATTAAATTTTTCATTTTATTTTGTCTTATAAGATCCGATATAAAGGACTTGAAAAAAGACGAAACAATAACTGATAATTGCTTGTTTTAAAAAAGTAGAATAAAAACTTCAATAAGCTTTTAAATTACTGTATTTCAATAAAATAGATTTAAGTGTCAAACAATAAAAAAAGTAATTAATATCAATAAATAAGCAAGAGGAAAAATAATACGGGCTTTACGATCCATCCATTTAGCGTTTTCAATTTTGCCATTACTACCCAGGTGTATGGTTAATACGGCTTCACCAAATGCCAGAAATACGAGGCTTAAAGATCCGTAAACGAAATAATCGATTTTTGTTAAATAGGCGATAGGTGGCAATATTCTTCCCAGACTAAAAAGAAAAGCGATCAGTGTCAGGATGGATGTTGCAGCCAAACCTAGCTGCGGCGCAACCATGGTAGGGTCGATGTAAAAGATGGCCCACGACATTAATACGATGATGAAAAGAGGTAAAACGACTTTCCATATATAATAGAAGATATGTCGTTTAGCTTCAAATTTAAAGTGTGCAGCAGGTAATATATATTCAATCGAATTCTTTCCTGAGGAAGAGGCTATATATTCACCGATGGATCCAACTCCTTTCCCAATTTCCCAATCACTATTTGAAAAGCGTGGAGCGCTTCCTGAGTTATCATCCAGGAAGATCAACTCTATTTGCTCGGGTCTGTATCCAAGAGTAACTAAGGAGATTGGCAATACCTGATCATCAAAAGGGAAGTTTTTTAAGTCAAGCAAACAGGTTAGATTACCATAATAACGCTGACGGTACATCACATTTCCGTCTTCATCCACATCTACATTTTCCGGATACATCGTACTCAAATTTCTTCCATTAAGGATATTGATATTAGGAGACCAGATTTTTTCTATGTTTATTTTCCTCTTTTCACCACTTAATCGTTTGTCTTTCCATTGGGCGGTAAGTAAAAAATCAGCGGTAAAATTTTGTTTTAAATTGTCGATGTATTCGATATCAACGACATATATTCCGATTGTTACTTCTGTCTTGATTCCTGTTGAATCAGGCCTTTCGAAAAGATTTTCGTTATTCCCGTAACTTTCCTTTGGGAGAAAAAAAGGACTCAATAAAATCATAATTAGAGCAATCCTTTTGACTAATGATATCGCTTGTTTCATCTTCTTAATTATTTATTGATGATTTTCATTTCGATTATCCGATCTCCAACTTCCATAAGTTGAACTACATCCATACCTTCACTTAGGTAAGCAAAAATAGTATAACGACCATTTAAATGAGGCGTAGGAGAATGGGTGATAAACCACTGACAGCTCTCTGTGTCTCTTCCGGAAGAAGCCATTCCTACAGCACCTGTAGAGTAGGTTAAAGGTGTAAATTCAGATCGCATTGAAAAATCCAAAGCTCCCCATCCATCCCCTTGAGGACATCCCGTTTGGATGACAAAGTTAGGAACAACCCGATGAAATAGTTTGCCGTCGTAATATCCTTCTTTAACTAATTTCACGATTGACATAAGTGTTCCGGGAGCATCAAAGGATTCTATTTTCATCCTAATGTCACCCTTAGTTGTCTTTACTAAAAAGCCACTTATTTTTTCTAAAGTAATTAAAGAATCGAGGTTAATGGGATTGTTAAATGCAACTCTCACCTCACTATCTTCCCGACCTTCTAAAAACCGAATTGTGGTTTCAAGCTCAGTAAAAGCATCCGTTTTTTCAGGCATCGGGATTAAATATAAACGCTCTTTTAAACTATCTACTAAAATGGGAGACATGAATAATGAGTCTCTAAATAATAACGATGAATACGTAATAACAGCACCATTTTTAGAAGCTAAACAGCGAAGTAAAAATGAGGTATTTGATTTTTTCACTTCATCATTCTCATTTTCCATTATCGCTGCAAAAGCATCCATTCCATAGGTCGAAAGGATGGAGTCGTTTTGTAAAACCTGTTCTTCCAGCCACTGTTTTTGATCCGGAAGACTTGAAAGAATAGTTACTAATTCTCCTCTTTCATATAAATTAGTGCTACTCTCATACAAAGCCTGTGAATAGTTTATCATTTCATCATTACTCGAATCGATCACCGCTTGAATTAAGCTGATTCGAACGCGCCAATTCAAACTATCGATAGCTGTACTTGCCAGTAAAAGGTCTACTTCTGATGGGAAAAAAGAAAGGTAAGATGCCGAAGCTAATTGTAAGTTGATATTGACATTATTACGAATGTTATCATTGCAATAATCGATGATAAGATCATTGGAAACATTGCTAAGACAACTTAAAAAATTGATCTGAGTATTTGCAGAACAACTTTTCATATAAACCATAAAGTCGCTTGTAAGGGTTTCTTCATCTATCCCTTTTAGGGATTTAGCCAATGCCATTTTAACATCTTCGTTTTTTTCTTTTAAAAATAAAGGAAGTATTTTTTTCCAGGGACTATCCAGCGTATTTCTTGCTAATGAATGTGCAGCTCCTAATCGGGTATCTTCATTCGACTCATTTTCCAATATTTTTATAGCCAGTTCAATACCTGCTTCATTAAGAAATTTATTTCTGGAAAGGTAAAATAACGCCCAGGCGGTACCTCGAGGATCTTTCCCAATATTGTAATTTGATACCAAATAGTAATTTTCTTCCATTCCACCACATTTTCCGATCGCTACAAAAAATTCAAAACGGGTTTCTTCATTCATCGACCGCTCTAAGATTCGTTTTAAAACAGGCAGGGAAGATGCACTTCCTGTTTGCCCGATCGCAAATGCGGCAGCCTGAGCAATTTCTTCATCTTCTTCGAGCATCGTATATAAGCTCGTTAATGCAGATGTATCTTGAATCGACCCGAAAGCGATACAAGCTCTTTCTCTAAGTTGCATGTTGGGACTAACAAAGTATTTTATTAATTCTTTTACATTTTTAGTGTCTTGAAACTCAACGATTTTTTGAATATCCGGATCAGCTAAAGTCAATTTAGCTTCCTTTTCATTTGAACATGAAGCAATAAAAGGGACAATAAGCAGGTAAAAGAAAATATTTTTCATCGGTCGTTTTTTGTTTTATAGTCAATTATTCCGGGCGAGTATTCCAGTTTTAGCAGGGGTAGACAACTAATATACACCGCTTCAATTAATTCTTCGATATGTTCGATATCAAGGTTTTCAAATTCGTCGTTTACTGTATGGTAATTTTCATCATTTTCTTTATAACTCGAAATCGAATGAGCAGCAATACCATAAGCTGCAAATGAAGCATTATCGCTTCTTTTGAATAAGTTAAGGTTTGGATAAGGATCAGGAAAGATCATAAAACCGCTTTCCATCGAATTGAGTGCTAACTGCTTTGGTAAATAAGAAAGATCATAGCCCGTAATATAAGCGCTTTGAGGTCCCAGATCTTCGTTGGGAATACCGATCATCTCGAAACTAAGCATGGCTTCAATGGTGCTTAGATCTAATGTAGTAGATAAATATCGAGAACCGAATAGGCCTAATTCTTCACCTGCAAAAGCCACAAATAAGATCGATTTATCCACTTTTTCTCCGGAAGAGAATTTTCGAGCAAGTTCAATAACCGCAGCTACTCCTGTAGCATCATCATTCGCTCCATTGGCGATCGAATCTCCATCTATTGGATTAATAACCCCTATATGATCATAATGGGCCGAAAAGATCCATTTCCGATCATTTGATTTTTCTGAAGGCAATTCACCGATGACATTATAGATTGATTTTCGTTCTATTTTATTTCTTACATTCAATGAGATACTTTCTATGCTGCTTTCATCCGTTAAAACCCATAAGGAAAAATAGTTATTCTCATTTTCTAATTCAAGGTTCGGACTGGTAAAATACCTTTTCAACCTTTCAAACCTATTTTGTTGACTTGGGTGAATAAGTACGATATAAGAGTTTTCGAAGTTTTGAATCTCTGAAAATATTCTCATCATATCATCTTTTTCCCCGACTATAAAAACCTTGGTATCTCCAGGTTCAAATAAATTAAATTTTTCAAATTGACCTAATACAAAGAAGCGATCATCCGGAATGGGAAATCCATTTAATATAAGATTTTGAGTAAGTTTTTTTGATTTTATCAGACTGATCTCCTGTAAATAGTTTTGCGTATAATCGGGTGCTATAAGGCCTATTTCATTAAATTTTTTGGCTATCCAAAGAGCCGTTTCATAAATCTCCTGAGAACCGTTTTCTCTTCCTTTTAATTGATCCGAACTTAAAAGTTTCAACTCTGAATAAAGGATGGATTCCTGGGAATTCCCACTAAAATGGAGTAGTATAGAAATGAAGAGAAAAAGATATTTTTTCAAGCTAAAAAGTTTTGGATAAAAGTACTTTTTTTAACTAAAAGTTGTTTCATTGTACCACTGGTGTATTTATTGAATTGTTAAACATTTTTAACATAATAAAACCCTTAAACATTTTTATATTTGAGACATTCTTTTCTGAGCCTAGTCAGTATCAGGATTTGAACTTAAATAAGCGACTTTTATTATACGGGAATTAAGATTAACGAGGGTAGAAAACAAATGAAGATGAGTAAGTTGACTAAGATTTTTTTCGCGGTAGCAATGTTAATTACATTGTCATCGTATGTTCTTAATGTGAAGTACGAAAGTGAAACAGAACAAAAAAACCAAATATTGTTGTCGATGGTAATTAATTACCTCGAAAATGTACATTATCAACCGGAGAATCTGGATGACCAATTTTCCGAAAATGCCTTTGATCTGTATATTAAAAGGCTTGATTACAGCAAGCGTTTATTCCTTGCCAAAGATATAGAGGAACTTAGCGCTTATCGTTTTGAAATAGATAATGAAATTCAATCCGGTTCTTTTCAATTATATGATAAAGCAAATAAAATTATTGATGAGCGAATGAAAATGGTAGAAGGGTATTATTTGGATATTCTATCTCAACCTTTTGATTTTGATATTGCAGAATCGATAGAAGAAGATGCTGATAAAAGAAATTTCGCTAAAGATGAAAATGAACTTAAGGATGCTTGGCGTAAAAACTTAAAGTATCAAACGCTGAGAAGACTCGATCGTAAATTAGAAGATCAGGAGAAACTTATCGCTAACTCTGATACCATTGTGGAAGAGAAATCATTTGCGGTTTTAGAGGAAGAATCGCGTGAAGGAGTAAGAAAAAATATGAGTGCCTATTTTTCAAGAGTAAATCAGGTAAATGATAAAGATCGAATTACCTTATATGTAAACTCGATCATTAGTGTATTTGGTCCTCACACTACCTATTTCCCTCCAGAAGACAAAGAGAATTTTGATATTTCAATGAGTGGAAAACTGGAAGGGATCGGTGCTAGATTAAGTCAGTATGATGGTGAGATCAAAGTAGCAAGTATTGTTCCGGGAAGTCCGTCTTCTCGTCAGGGGCAGTTAAAAGCGGGTGATGTTATTATTGCTGTTGCTCAGGCAAATGAAGAGCCGGTGAGTGTGGAAGAAATGAGATTGGATGATGCCATTAAAATGATCCGTGGACCAAAAGGAACTGAAGTGATTTTAACAGTGACAAAGGAAAATGGGAAAGTAGAACAGATCTCCATCATTCGTGATATTGTGGAAATTGAAGAAACCTACGCGAAGTCTTATATTCTGGAAAAGAACGGAATCAAGACCGGTTATATTAAATTACCAAAATTCTATACTGATTTTGATGATCCTAATGGAAGAACCTGCTCTGAAGATGTAGAGATCGAATTAGAGAAATTGAAAAAAGAGAATGTGGATGGGATCATTTTAGATCTTCGTGATAATGGAGGGGGATCTTTAAGAGATGTGGTGGATATGGTTGGCTTGTTTATAGATAAAGGCCCTGTGGTGCAGGTTAGAGGAAGAGATGGCTCACTTGAAATACTTAGTGATGAAAGAGAAGGAATCACCTATGAAGGACCATTAGTAGTTATGGTCAATGAATATTCTGCTTCTGCATCTGAGATCTTAGCAGCTGCTATTCAGGATTATAACAGAGGAATCATTGTAGGTAGTAATGCTTCCTTTGGTAAAGGAACAGTTCAGCGATTTTATGATCTTGACCGTTTTTTAAGTGGTGAATACCTTAAATATAAGCCCCTAGGTGCGGTAAAGATAACCACACAAAAGTTTTATAGGATCAATGGAGGTTCTACTCAATTGCATGGAGTTACCCCGGATATTATTATCCCGGACCTATATACCTATATCGAAACAGGAGAAAAAGAACAGGAGTTCGTAATGGACTGGGACCAGATAATGCCTGTTGAATATACGGTATGGAATTCTACCTGGGAGTTGAATAAAATTCAAGAAACAAATAATAAATCGATCAGTGAGAGCCCTGTTTTTTCTGAAGTTGAAAAAATGGCATTTAAAGTTAAAGCAGATCGTGAAATTACAAGTGTGAGTTTAAAACTAAGTGATTACCGCAAAATTCAAAAAGAGCTGAATGATGAATCTGATCACTTCGAAAAATTATTTTCAAGTATCGAAGGATTCGGGATTTTTTCAATGCCTTCTGATCTGGAGCTGATCGCCGGAGATAGCATTAAAATGAAAATGAATCAAAACTATATCGAAGGTCTTCAGAGTGATAATTATGTATATCAGGCGGTTGATATTGTGGAAGAGATGAAGTAAGAGCATAGTAGCTAGTAGTTAGTAGTTAGTAGCTAGTAGTTAGTAGTTAGTAGTTAGTAGTTAGTAGCTAGTAGTTAGTAGCTAGTAGTTAGTAGTTAGTAGCTAGTAATTAGTAACTAGAAAGTTGTACTTAGAATAGGATGATGGGTATTGGATGTGACTGACGATCGAAAATGCTTAAGATCAGAGTAAGTCTTTTATTATCTCCCGTTGATCGCGCAGATATACGCAGATCCAGCTTTAGGTAGGTAGGATTAAATGAAGTACGAAATGATTTATTTACTTCTCCTCTGAGAAGCTTTCTTTTTCCTCTGAGAAACTCTGTGATATAGCTATAGTAATTGAATTCCAAAGCACAAAATTCTAGATTCTCATTCCCAACTCAGTTCCTTCTCTAATCGCTTCTTTCGCATCCAGTTCACCTGCTTCTCTTGCTCCACCAATTAAATGGACGGTTAATCCGGCAGCTGTACATTCGTCAAAAATACTGGTATTAGATACCTGTCCGGCACATATAATAATATTATCAACTTTTAAGCAATGACGTTTTTCTCCTGATCTAAGGTGCAATCCCTCATCGTCAATCTTTTCATATTCTACACCCTGTATTAAGTTTACGTTCGCCTTCTTGACCATTAATCGATGGATCCAGCCTGTAGTTTTACTTAGTTTTGCACCAAATTTCCCTAAAGATCGCTTAACCATATATACTTGTCTTGGCGGAATAAATTTTTCAGGGCCTTTCTCCAATAGTCCTCCCTTTGATTCAAGGGTAGGATCGATTCCCCACTCATTTAAAAATCGGTTTTCTTCTGAAGCACTGCTTACATGAGTAAGAAATTCAGCAACATCAAAAGCAATTCCGCCTGCTCCAATTATAGCTACTCTTGTACCGGCAGTTTTTTTACCTGATAATAGATCCGGATAGGTGATCACTTTTGGATGATCGATTCCCGGGAGGATTAACTTTCTTGGATTTACACCACTCGCGACAACCACTTCATCATAAATAGCTAATTCTTCGATGGTCACATTCGAATTCATATGCCAGTTTACCTTATTCTTATTTAGCATATGTTTAAAATAAGCGATAGAATCATTAAAATCCGCCTTTCCCGGAATCTTACCTGCCAGATTGAATTGACCACCAACTTGACTTTCCTTTTCAAAAAGATGAACCTGATGTCCACGTTTTGCAGCTTCAAGAGCAAAGGACATTCCAGCCATTCCTGCGCCGATAACAGCAATATTTTTCATGCTCGTCATCGATTGTGGAAGTAATTCTGTTTCATAACAAGCTCTTGGGTTCACCAAACATGTAGCGCGGGTCCGTTTAAATACATGATCGAGACAAGCTTGGTTGCAAGCGATACAAATGTTTATTTCATCTGCTCGATTTTCCTTTGCCTTATTGACCAATTCCGGATCTGCTAAAAAAGGGCGAGCCATGGAAACCATATCTGCTTGTCCTTTAGCCAGGATGTTCTCAGCTGTCTTAGGATCATTGATTCGATTTGTAGTGATAAGAGGAATGCTTAATTCCTTTTTGATCTGCTCCGTAACCCATGCAAATCCACCTTTTGGGACCATAGTTGCAATGGTTGGTATCCGTGCTTCATGCCAACCAATTCCGGTATTAATGATGCTGGCTCCCGCTTTTTCTATTTCCTTTCCTAAAATTACAACTTCTTCTTTTGTACTTCCTTCATTTATCAGATCGAGCATAGATAGGCGATAGATAATAATGAAATCAGGTCCAACAGTTTCTCTGATTTTCCGAACGATCGCAACCGGAAATTTTATTCTGTTTTCAAAAGAACCACCCCATTCATCTTTTCTTTTATTGGTATGTAAGGATATAAATTGATTGATAAGATATCCTTCGGATCCCATCACTTCAACTCCGTCATAGCCCGCCATTTTACTCAATTCAGCAGATTTTACAAAATCATTAATGGTTCTTTTTATTCCTTTAATGCTTAAGGCACGTGGCTTAAATGGAGAAATAGGAGATTTTATCGCAGAGGGTGCAACCACTAAAGGATGATATCCATATCGGCCACTATGCAATATTTGCATGCATATTTTTCCTCCGGCTTCATGAACTTTTTCAGTAATTATTTTATGTTCCTTCGCGTGTTTTGAAGTACTCATTCTGGATGAAAATGGACCGATCCAACCTTCTCTGTTAGGGGAAATACCACCGGTAACGATAAGTCCGGCACCACCTTTTGCTCTTTCTGCATAGAATGCCGCCATTTTTTCAAAGCCATTTTTTTCTTCTTCGAGTCCGGTGTGCATTGAGCCCATTAACACTCTGTTTTTTAAACTGGTAAAACCAAGATCAAGGCTTTCAAATAAATGAGGATATTGTGGATGTTCTTCCATTTACTATAATGTTTTTTCGCTTAATTCACTTCTGCAATAACTGAGTTTTTCTTCAAATTCGCTTTCACTGATAGGAAGCCAGTGATTGTTAAGATTATCGATCATATCAACGATCATGATAAACTCGGGTAATATAAGGGCTTGTTGATTCCTATAAATATAATAGGAACCAATAATAATTAATTCATCAAAATTTTCTTTCGAATTTATTCTAAAATAGGTTTTATCATGACTATACTTGCGATAAATTGGGAAATCGTAATTCATTAATTAAATATAGTTAATCGTTAATTATTCGACATCAATTTATACTTTTATAAGGAAGTAAAGAATCATTCATGGCAAGAAATATATTGACGAAAGAAGATTTTGATAAAATCAATAACAAGAAGGAGTTACTGAAGCTTATTGATGAAAAAAAAATCGCAATTCAAAAAACACTGGATACCATTGAGTACGAAGATACCTTGATCGGTCTTCAAAAAGAATTGGTAAAACTGCAATCATGGATCTTTGAAACGAATTCGAGAGTAGCTATTATTTTTGAAGGGCGTGATGCTGCAGGGAAAGGAGGGACCATACGTCGCTTTATTGAGCATTTAAATCCCCGTACAATGCGGGTTGTAGCACTTGATAAACCTACATTAGTAGAAAAAGGACAGTGGTATTTTGAAAGATATATAAAAGAGCTTCCCAACCCCGGTGAAATTGTTTTTATGGATAGGAGTTGGTATAACAGAGCTGTTGTTGAGCCTGTTATGGGTTTTTGTGACTCAACTCAATATGATCGCTTTATGCGTCAGGTAACCGAGTTTGAGCATATGTTATTCGAAGATGGAGTGATCATTATTAAATTCTGGTTTTCTCTGAGTAAACAGGAACAATGGAAACGCTTGCAGTCACGGAGTGAAGATCCGTTAAAACAATGGAAACTAAGTGCGGTCGACGAACGAGGACGTTCTAAATGGGATCGGTTTACTTTTTACAAAGAAGAGATGTTTACAAAAACACATACCGCTTTTAGTCCTTGGATCATTATTAAAGCAAATAATAAGAAATCTGCCCGATTAGAGAGTATTCGATATGTATTATCTCAGTTTAATTACCATGATAAAGACAATGCAAAAGTTTCTTTACATCCGGATCCGAATATTGTAAATAGATATTATCGTTCAATGAAACAAATCGATAAATAACATGAAGAAAATTGAACTTAATGATGAGGATATTGAATTACTGAATTCCTCAGCCGGATATCGAAATTTGTTAAAGCCTAAAACGCTTGGTATTGAACGTGCTTTAGATAGAGTGAAGTACGAAAAAAGACTGAAAGAATTACAGGCTGAAATGATAAAATTACAGCAATGGGTCTTTACAAATAAAAAGCAGGTAATCATTATTGCAGAAGGAAGAGATGCGGCAGGAAAAGGTGGAGCTATTCGTAGAATGACAGAACATTTAAATCCCCGATTATTGAGAATAGTGGCACTTCCAAAACCAACAAAAGCGGAGAAAAAGCAATGGTATTTTCAGCGCTATGTCCGACAATTACCTAAAGTAGGGGAGATGGTCTTCTTTAACAGAAGTTGGTATAATCGCGCAATGGTTGAGCCTGTGAATAATTTTTGTACCGAAAAGCAATATCAGATCTTCATGAATGAGGTCAACTTATTTGAAGATATGTTGGTAAATGATGAAATTCAGATCATTAAACTATATTTTTCAATTACTAAACCTGAACAGGCAAATCGATTCAAAAACATTCAATCAAATCCTCTTAAAACCTGGAAAATTAGTCCTGTTGATCTTAATGCACTCGAGTTATGGGATAAATATACCGAGTATAAAGAACGTATGATCCAAAAATCAAATACGGAAAAAAGTCCCTGGAAAATTATAAAGGCAGATAAGAAAACAAATGCCCGTATTGAAGCGATGGAATATATTCTTTCTGTAATTCCATATAAAATTTAAAATGGATAAGAGAGTTGAAATTGACGATGAAGTATTGTTTCGCTATCATGCTAAAATAAAGCATTTTAAAAAGGGAGAATATCTGGCAAAGGCCGGTTCAAGACCAAAATCGCTCTATTATATCTATTCAGGACTTATAAAGATCACAAATTTAAACGAAGAGGGCATCGAATTTTTACATGGTTTTAATCATCCAAAAGAGATCATTGGAATTGGAACGTATATGGGTGATTTTGCTTATTACAATGACTTTATTGCAATCGAAGATGTTGAAGTCCGGGAGATTTCCTTAGATCAGTTTGAGTTCTTGATCAAAGAAAATGCTGATATCAGCAGAAAGATCATCACTTATTTATCAGATATCATCAATATAAAAACCATTACGCTCACCGCTGTTCTAGGGAATAGTCCCAAAGAAAAGATCCTCTTTTTACTCGATAAAATTAAAAGCCTTTTGCTTGAAGAAGGAGATGATCAAATTCCGTTTACCCGACAGGAAATGGCTAATTTTTTAGGGATGCGCGTCGAAACAATAATAAGGTCGATCAAGGAACTGGAAGATGAAGGAGTGCTTAAAATTGCAAAAGGAAAGATATTTTATTGATTTATTAATTCCATCCAGCGATCAGGATAATCTGATATGATCCCATCCACACCCCATTCGGCCAGTCGTCTCATATCCACTATTTCGTTTACAGTCCATGGGATCACTTTTAATCCCTGCACCTGATACGCTTTAACAAGTTCTTCGCTCAATAAGTTATAATCAGGACTGACCGCATAGAGCTGAATTCCGAGCTTTTTTGCCGAATTGGAATCTAAGACCTGATCTTCAATTAAAAAGGATAGTTTAATATTCGGATAGCGTTCAGCGAGTGAATACAAAATGGCAGTATCAAAAGATTGCAGATTGTATTGTGAAACGGGCAGAGAATCCAGGATTTCAACCACAAGATCTACATAGTGATCAATGGATTCGGGTTGATATATTCCTAACCATTCCTTATTACTTTTTATCTCAATATTGAATTTGATTGAAGGGTTTTTTTCCAACGTTTTGCTGATCACATCACGAAGCAGAGGTTTTGCTACTTTCCTTTTTTCCTGTTCCGGAAAGCGAGGATGAAGTTTAGATCCGCAATCAAATTCAGCGATCTCCTTGTAAGGCAGCTTATAGAGGTTGAAATCGCCCTCATTTTCAATTTTTTCAGCATTCGGAGTTAAGCAGATCTCTGAGCTGAAAAAAGGATCGTGTGAAACTACCACCTCACTGTCTGCCGAAAGGATCACATCCATTTCGAGTACATCCACACCCAGATCCATCGCTTTAAGAAAGCCATATAAAGAATTCTCCGGCCATAATCCACGAGCCCCCCGATGCCCTTGAATTTCAATTTTTGTATAGTCATTTTCCATAGAGCTAAAGTTTTCAGCGCTTTCACATGAAAGTACTAATAATAAAAGGACGAAATAGTTGATAGCAGTAAAATGAATCAATAAAGATCTATTGATAAGTGATCTCACTAATGATGGCATGATGATCTGAGTATTTTTCGGGAAGTGTGATGTAGTTTATTGATTTGAATTCATTACTATGAAAAATATAATCAATTCTAAATGATGGAAAGGAACCAATATAGGTGTTCCCGATTCCTTTTCCCGATTCTTTAAAAGAATCGATGAGAATATCTGAAAATTGACGGTAACAGTAAGAATTCGGAGAGTCATTAAAATCGCCACATAAAATAACAGGGTAAGGGCTGTTATTTACATGCTTAATAATATCTTTAGTTTGTTGGGATCGCTTTACAAATGCATTTTTCAGGCGATAATAGATCGTTCTGGCACCCTTTTCGATGACTTTACTTTCATTTTGTGTATCGAGATTTTTCATAAAGCTATAATCATCATAACTAAAGCGGATGCTGGCGATATGAAGGTTATAAACCCTAACAGTGTCTGAATCGATCTTCACATCAATATATAATCCAATGTTATTATCATCATTTTCAAATTTGATCGTCCCTGAATTTAATATTGGATAAGAAGTGAAAGTTGCTAATCCAAAATATTGAGCCCCACGCATTTTATGAGTATAGGCTTCTCTGTAATTCTTTGCGTCGAGAAAGGTAATTAAGGTATCTCTCGTTTCAAATTTCCCTTTTTGTTCGGTATAATAAAACTCTTGAAAGCAGTAAATATTGGCGTTCTGGCCACCAAGCTGATCAAATATTTTATTTCTGGTCTCAATATTTTCTGACCAGTTATAGAGATCAAATAGCCGAACATTATAGCTCATAACCTTAATGCTATCATCCCTTGATTTTGAAAAATTAAATTGAAAAAAATTGGAAACTGCCGAATAGGAAATAAGGATAGCCAGAATGGATACAAGTACAAATCGCTTATAAAAAACAAGCCAGAATAGGATGAAAAGCAGGTTGAGTAGAAGGAATAAAGGGAAAGCCAGGCCTAAAAAAGAAGGATAAACATTCGATA
>Ga0316188_10000840_pt1 | contig 14177 bp, 7 predicted proteins | sample Phiworburrow1_MG_FD_204933 | JGI IMG/M metagenome (GOLD analysis project Ga0316188, IMG submission 204933) | Coastal sediment microbial communities from Maine, United States - Phippsburg worm burrow 1 | ecosystem: Environmental > Aquatic > Marine > Coastal > Sediment | place: USA: Maine...
AATCCATTAGCCGCAGAACTAACTACTTACGATACAGATGCCCCACTAAACGTGAAAATAATCGGGGTTTTGGAAGATTTCAACTATGAGTCGCTCAAGGAAAAAGTTGCTCCGCTAGTAATACGGTTTTCAGATATTAATTGGAGTTTATTAATTCGATTCACCGGAAATCCATCCGATATAGTATCAAAAATAAAAGCTCATTGGGAAACATTTGCCCCCGGCGAGCCTTTCGAGTATTCTTTTATGGATGATGACTTTGATGCTCTTTTTAGAAGTGAAATGCGCTTGAAAAATATATTTACCGTATTTTCTGTCATTGCTATTGCCATTGCCTGTCTAGGGCTGTTTGCTCTGTCCTCGTTTACCACGGAGCAAAGAAAGAAAGAAATAGGGCTAAGAAAGGCTTTAGGATCTACAGTCTCGAGTCTGGTAGTACTGCTTTCTAAAGAATTTACCAAACTGGTTCTGATTGCTATTATTCCTGCTTCCATTGTGGGGTGGCTTATTGCTAATTGGTGGCTAAAAGATTTCGCTTATAGAATCCAATTAGATGCTATCATTTTTGTTGGTTCCGGATTAACAGCTATTATTATTGGATGTTTGACCGTTGCCTATAAATCAATTAAAGCTTCAATCAGCAATCCAATAGACTCCTTGCGGTATGAATAAATAACAGGACGAATTGAAACCATAAACTACAACAGAATTTATTTGTAATTGGTTAAACTTCTTCGGCATAATTTAAGTCAACCGAAAAGGTTTCTTTCATTCCCCAAAGTGCTATAAAAGATATCAGAGATAGAATTATCGCCACAACCATCGAAGCCATAAGAATGTCTCCACTGAAAATTGAATCTCTAAAAAATTGATAAACAATAATAATAATTGGTAATGCCCCGCGAACAAAATTAGGGGTAGTAGTCGTGACCGTGGCCCTTATGTTGGTACCAAACTGCTCAGCAGCTATTGTAACAAAGATAACCCAATATCCCGATGTGAGACCTAGAAAAAAACAAAGCCAGTAAAACTGAACCAAGGTAACATTATAGCTATTTAAAAAAAGTGTTATTACCCCCAGACTTAGGGCAAGAAACACATACATTACCTTTTTACGGCTATGCAAAATTTGGCTTAACATTCCACTACATATATCACCTATTACCAGACCGGAATAGCTCCAGGCTATGGCCTGACCGGCAGCAACATTGGAACTATCAATCACACCCAATGCATTGGCAAATTCAGGTGAGAAGGTAATTAGCACACCGATAATAAACCAAATCGGTATTCCAATAAAGATACAACGGGCATATTTAATGAGATTAGTTCTGGTAGTTAGAAGAGAAAAGAAATTGCCTTTTGAATGATGGGAAGAGGAAAAAGATAAAAACATGCCTGACTCCGAGACACTTACACGCAAAATAAGTAGCAACATTCCCAACCCACCACCTGCATAGTAACACAATCGCCAATCGTGCAAGGACTGATATACTAAATTAGCAACTACTGCCCCTAGTATTCCAACCGAAGCAACTATCATAGTGCCATATCCCCTTTTTTCTTTTGGCAAGGTTTCGGCTACAAGGGTGATTCCTGCCCCCAGTTCACCTGCCAAACCAATACCGGCTACTAATCGGCAAATTGCATAACCCTCAACAGTTTGAACCATTCCGTTAAAAATATTGGCTAATGAATAAGTTAAAATTGAGCCGAACAAAACCGATATCCTTCCTTTTTTGTCGCCAAGTATTCCCCACAAAATGCCACCTACGAGCATACCATACATTTGCATACTGAGCAGAAACTCTCCCGTATTTCGATTCAACTCTCCGGTCATGCCCAACTCGGTAAGGCTTGCAGTTCTGACTATGCCGAATAATAGTAAATCATATATATCAACAAAATAACCAAGTGCAGCTACTATAACTGCCGAATTTACAATATAGCGGGAATAGGAAAGTGGTTTCACACAATGAAGTTATTGACGGAACGAAGGTATGTATAAATTTATATATCCAAAATTAAATTGGATATTTAATAATTCAAGCCATAAAACAATGAATTTAAAATCTGCCAATTGGTTTTAAAAACGGATATGAGAGAAAAAAAAGACTAACCTAGCTAGGAGATTAGTCTTTTTCAATGATTCAATGTTTTAGAATTTGTATATCAATTGTGCCAAGAAAGTAGTTCCAAATTGACTAAATTGTGAGGCATCATAAGTAGTGTTTGGGTAACGGTTATTAAAAGTCAATGCATCAGAAAGTTGCTTTATGGTTGTACCATCTCGACTATCAGTCCCTGAGGTCAACATAGCCTTACCCTCAGGACTGATGGCCTTGTATTTCCATTTAGGCACCATGTTGAGAATATTGGAGGCATTAAGCGAAACAGTAGCGTGACTATTAATCTTGAAACTAGCCGCTATGTCAGTCAAAATACGGGTACTAAAGGTAACCTGAAAGTCATTTAGTCGCGATATATTTTTGTCTGCATCATCAAAACCCCCTAAATCTTTGTTGCTATAATAAGTTGGTCCGAATATAGTGTTAGTCAAATTAAAAGTCCATTTTCTGAACTCTAAATCTCCGCCAACAATAAATTTGAATTTAGGCCTACTAGTAAGCATCAAAGCTTCCTCTGTGGCCGTGAAAATTTTTGCTCCGGCATTTTTAATCGGTTCTGGTACTTGCGGGGCACCTACTAACTTGTTGTAAATAGTATAATTTCCTGCAACATTTACATTTAAAACCGTAGAACCAATTGCAATATTTCTATAACTCGCTACCAAATCTACTCCCGAAGTTCGAGTACGAACACCATTAATAAAAAAACTGATTCCCGCGGCACCAACTTTGTCCATCAAATCATAAAGGTCAGGATTATTATTTCTATCTTTCGGTTTGTTTACGTCGTGGCTGTAAACAATGCGATCTTTGATATCAATGTAATAATAGTCTAAAGTCACGGTAATATTACGATTAGGGTTAATACCCACACCACCGGTTATGTTAATAGACTTTTCTGCTTTTAACTTGGGTATCTGTAATAGGGCTGCTTGGCGACTACGATTGTTTGCCAATCCTTGGATTACAATATTGCCATTAGCAAAAGAGGCTTGATTGAGTGACAGATATTGTTGAGCCAGAGTTGGGGCTCTAAATCCATTAGAAATGGAAGCCCGAATTACCAGCTTTTCGTTCGGCAGAATATATCGAGCGGTGAACTTGCCAACATTGGCACTACCAAAGTCACTGTATTTTTCAGCCCTTCCGGTTACACCCAAATATAAAGATTTGTTAATGTCATAACCAAAGTCAAAATAGGCACCAATATTGTATCTAGAGGCGACAACGGCACTGTTAGAAGAAAAACCAGGGAAGGAGTTTGCCCCTTCACCCGAATAAGAAGCAGTGTCTCCGGCAATCTCTTGCCAAGTCTCAGAACGAAACTCGGAACCAAAACCTAAAAATATTTTCCTTGATAGCTGTTTTGAAATATCTATGTTTCCAACAATATGGTGAAAGGAAAAACCTCCGGGCTTAAACGAAATCGGACTATTTTTCCCTAAAGAGGGGTTAACAGTATTATTTACCGTGAACAGCATTTTGTTGCCTCCGGTAGTAAAGCTGACATCCTGTTTCCATCCATTGTTTGAGGTAGCAAGAACGCCAACAGTAGCATTATAGTCATTCAAATCGCCGTCAAAAGTAGGTTGATATCCTATGTAATTATTATACAAGGGGTTCTGGTCCTGAAGTATCTTTCCACCATTAGGGTCGCGGAGGAACTTTCCGTCAGCATCGGTTTTAAAACCATCTACCGGAACATAGTTTATGCCGTTAGAAGTCTCGGTATGCAATAATCCATAATCCTGCTTCCAATATGGAACCCTATAATTGGCAAAACTCAGAGACTTTCTATATACGTAAGCAACGTTCGAATACAACTGGATATTATCTTTGAGAGGAATCCCCATATTGATTAAAAATCTAGCCGTCGTATTGTCAGCAGTTGCATTTTGATTTTTGGCATCGGGATACTTTTTTAAAAAATCTACAACTTTTGGAATTATTTGTTTTTGAATGGTATCATTATCGCTACCAAAACCGATGTTAGGATCGGTTTCTCCTTCAAGACTAACTTTTGCATTTCTAACCATTCTCTGCTCTCTGCTTAAAGAAACATGATAGTTGATAAAGCCATTATTAGGCAAATTAGCACCGCTATTGTAGTTGAGACTGTAGTTAAGACCATCACCCTTTCTGGATATACCGGTTGTTACTCTCAAAGTTGGAGCGTCGAAGTTGTCTTTCAGTATAATATTCATAACCCCTGCAATAGCGTCAGAGCCATATTGTGCCGAAGCCCCATCGCGCAATATTTCAACCCTTTTGATAGCATCTTGAGGAATAGCTGAAAGGTCGGCTCCGGTCTCGCCTCTACCGGGGGAAGTTTGAGTGTAAACCAATGAACTAAGGTTTTTCCTTTTTCCATTAATTAAAATCAAGGTTCTGCTTGGTCCTAGATTTCTCAACTCGTATGGATTTAATAAAGAAGTGGCATCATTAACCGGTGTCATAACAGTATTAAAAGACGGGACTCTGTATTGAAGAGCCGCATCAAACGTAGGCTGACCGGTGGTTTGTAAATCCTTGCTGGTGAAATTATCTATCGGTAAAGGAGTATCAATGAAAGTACGCTGAACACCCCTACCCGTAGAAACTGTGACCGCTTCAAGTTCACTTGCCGAAGCAACCAAAGAAATAGTAATGTAGCTTCTATTAGTATTGGAAATATTGACTTCTTGAGTCAAATACCCAACAAAAGAGGCAACTAAAGTAGTAGCATCCTCAGGTACAGAGAGGGAAAATTTTCCTTCCAAATCTGAGGCAACACCTCTGTCACTACCTTTAAGCGTCACATTAGCTCCCGGAATAGGGGAACTATCACTACTGTCTATTACAATACCCGTAATTGTCATATTTTGACTAATTGCATCCTGAAATGTAAAGAGAAAAATGACAGAAATAAAAAGTAAAATTGTTCTCATAATTTTAATGGTTAGTTTATAATGCCACAAGTATTAAATTATATTTCCCGAAAACAAGAGAATAGTAAAAAAAATCTTTATATTTCAAGGAATATTTTCCTGAAAGCCATTAAAAGCAGTAACTAACAAGGGTGGCAACAAGGGAATTTCCTGCTCCGATTCACTTGCCAAGCCAATACCGGACATTAATCTGTATATGCCGTTACACTCAAAATTTTGAATCATTACATTAAAAATATAGGCCAATGAGAGGGTTAAAGTTGAACAAAACAGATATTCTTTCTGTCTCCTAGTGTTTTCCACGAAATGCCGTCCTTGAAATCTCAAGCCTTTGCTACTGAAAAAACATTCGACCGTATTACTATTTAGCTCTTTGGTATTGCCAACTCAGCAAGGCTAGCAGTTCCCACGACGACAAATAATAGCAAATCATATATCAACAAAATATCAATATGCAAAAAACTAGCCTCGTCTGGCGATTAGTTTTTTTACAATGATTCAATGTTTCAGAATTTGTATATCAATTGTGCTAAGTAAGTAGTTCCAAATTGACTAAATTGTGAGGCATCATAAGTAGTGTTTGGGTAACGGTTATTAAAAGTCAATGCATTAGAAAGTTGCTTTAACGAAGTACCGTCTCTGCCGTCGGTCCCGGCTTTTAACATGGCTTCCCCTTGCGGACTGATAGCTTTAAATTTCCACTTAGGCACAGCATTGAAGATATTGGAAGCAGTAAGCGAAACAGTAGCATGGCTGCTAATCTTTATACTAAGTGCTATGTCGGTCAAAACGCGGGTACTAAAGGTTACTTGAAGGTCATTTAGTCGCGATATTCCCTTGCTTGCATCGTCATAGTCAGCAAGGTTTTTATTACTATAAAAGGTTGGTCCGAATATAGTGTTATTCAAATTAAGTGACCATTTTCTGAATACTAAATCTCCGCCAACAATAAACTTGAACTTAGGTCTGCTAGTAAGCATTAGAGCTTCCTCCGTAGCCGTAAAAATTTTAACTCCTGCGTTCTTAATCGGTTCAGGAACTTTAGGTACTCCTATTAACTTATTGTAGATGGTGAAATTTCCAGCAACATTCAAATTTAAAACCTGAGAACCAACTGTAATATTTCTATAACTAGCTACTAAATCCACTCCTGAAGTTTTGGTATGCACTCCATTAATAAAAAAACTAATGTTCGGAAGACCCACTTTATCCATCAAATCATAAAGTTCAGGATTAGAATCTCTATTTAGAGGTTTATTGACGTCGTGACTATAAACAATGCGATCTTTGATATCTATATAATAATAATCTAAAGTAAGAGTAATATTGGGATTGGGGTAGAAACCTATACCACCGGTCAAGTTAATAGACTTTTCTGCTTTCAATTTCGGTATCTGCAATATTGCTAATTCGCTACTACTACTATTTGCTAATTTTACTGCAGTATTAGTGTTCCCATAGGACGATTGGTTCAATGACAAATATTGTTGAGCCAGTGTAGGTGCTCTAAAGCCATTAGAAAGAGAAGCCCGAATTACCAGTTTTTCATTCGGCAAAATATATCGAGCTGAGAACTTGCCTACACTGGCACTACCAAAGTCTCTATAATGTTCTGTCCTTCCGGTAATACCCAAATATATAGATTTACTTATATCGAAGCCTAAGTCCAAATAAGCACCAATATTATACCTAGAAGCAACAACTGCGCTGTTAGAAGAAAAACCCGGGAACGAATCTGCCCCTTCACCGTAATAAGAGGCTGTGTCGCCGGCAATCTCTTGCCAAGTCTCGGTACGAAACTCAGAACCAAAACCTAAAAATATTTTCTTTGATAGCTGTTTTGAAATATCAACGTTTCCTACAATATGGCGAAAGGAAAAACCTCCCGGCTTAAAAGAAATTGGGCTATTTTTTCCCAAAGAGTGGTTAACAGTATTGTTAACGGTGAACAGCATTTTGTTGCCTCCGATAGTAAAGCTAATATCTTGCTTCCAGCCATTCTTTAAGGTGATCAGAATGCCAACAGTAGCGTTATAGTCATTCAAAACACCTTCAAAAGTAGGTTGATATCCTAAGTAATCATTGTATAAGGGGTCTTGATCAATAAATATCCGCTTACCCATAGGGTCGCGGAGTAGATTTCCGTTGACATCTGTTTTGAAACGAAATACAGGTAAATGGTTTATACCGTAAGGGGTCGGAGTGTGCAATAATCCATAATCTTGTTTCCAATACGGAACCCTATAAGAGGCCAAACTCAAAGATTTTCTATATACGAATGCCATATTGGAATACAATTGGATATTGTCTCGAAGAGGAATACCCATGTTAATCAAAAATCTAGCCGTCGTATTGTCAGCACTTGAATTTTGATTTTTGGCATCGGGGTACTTTTTTAAAAAATCTGCAACTCTTGAAATGACTTGTTGTTGAACGGTATCATTATGGTTCTTGTCATAGACCAAACCGTTATTATAATAAGTTTCGCCCTCAAGACTAACCCTTGCATTTCTAACCATCCTGCCTTCCTTGTTCAAAGAAACATGGTAGTTAATAAAGCCATTTTTTGGCAAATTGACCCCGCCATTGTAGTTGATGCCATAATTAAAACCATCTCCCTTTTTGGAAATTCCAGTTGTTAATCTCAACGAATGAGCGTCGAAGTTGTCTTTCAGTATTATATTCATAACTCCGGCAATGGCATCAGAGCCATATTGTGCCGAAGCACCATCTCTCAATATTTCCACCCTTTTGATGGCATCCATAGGAATAGCTGAAAGGTCTGCTCCGGTTTCGCCCCTGCCAGGCGAAGGTCGAGTATAAACCAAAGAACTAAGATTTTTCCTTTTTCCATTAATTAAAATCAAGGTTCTGCTCGGTCCCATATTCCTCAACTCGTATGGATTTAGTAGAGAGGTAGCCTCATTAACCGGTGTCATAACAGAATTAAAAGAAGGTACTCTGTACTGAAGAGCTGCATCAAACGTAAGCTGACCGGTGCTTTGTAAGTCCTTAACGGTGAAATTGTCTATAGGCAGGGGCGTATTGATGAAAGTACGTTGAACACCCCTATCGGTAGAAACCATGACAACTTCGAGCTCATTTTTTGAAGCAACCAAGGCAATGGTAATGTATCCTCTTTTAGCATTAGAAATATTGACTTTTCTAGTCAAATATCCGACAAGAGAGGCCACTAACGTAGTAGCACGCGACGGAATAGATAATGAAAATTTTCCTTCTAAATCAGTGGCAACACCCTCGTCGCTGCCTTCAAGTGCAACCTTAGCACCCGAAATTGGGGAACTTTCTCTCTTGTCGATTACAATACCTGAAATTGTCCTATTTTGACAAATTACATCATGAACCGTAAAGAGTAAGATAGCAGAAATAAGCAGAAAAATTGTCCGCATAATTTTAAGCGTTTGCCAAAAATATTAATATATGTTTAGCCAATAAAATAAATCTTATTATTTAGTACAATATATTCCAAATCCATTTTAAATATACCCGATTTCAGGAGTAGTGATACATTCAAATAAGGTAATGCCCTGAAATATGAAAGCCAACAAATTCAAGAATATTGTTGGCTTCCACCTATAACGTTTTACAGTACCCAGTTACTGTAGGATACTAAGATACATCACTTAGCTAATGAAAAATTCATCCTTAAATATGTATATCTTCCTAAAAAGCTAAATGGGGTTGATTGGCTAAAAGGAAAAACTCCATTAAACGAATCTCCTTTATAAACTTTGTCGGGATAAACATCAAAAATATTATTCGACCCAATTGCCAAAGACAAAGACTGCAATATGTTATACTTCAACTCCAAATTGGTTACGATATTAGGAGAGAAAGTCTGATCATACATAGCGTCTGATTCACTTACGACGGTGTAGGAACCATACCTAACAAACCTCAATTCGGCTTCGAACTTCCCTATTGAATAATCAAAGCCTAAATTGTATTTACTCTTTGGGGTTTGTTCTTCCAACCTGCTAACATTAAACCGTTCTAAAATAGGAGTATTTGAGTATTGCTTAAGCAACTCAGGAATACCTAATTGATCCTTATTAATCACAAGAGTTCGATTTAAGTTAGCCGAAAAAGAAAATTTTAACTTAGATTTTGCCGACAAGTCTAAGTAATAACTAGCCACAATATCAACTCCATGCGTTACAGTGTTGAGTGAGTTTGTAAAATACCTTCCTCCGTCTGCGTCAACGCCTCTAGATTTAAGAAATTTTCGTAATAATAAACTTTTGATAACATTCCCCTCCTTGTTTTTAACAACCTTACCACTCGCGTCAAGACTATCATAAGGTTGAAAGTTTTCTCCTAACACAACTCTGTCTCCAATTGCGATTCTATAATAGTCAAAAGTAAATTTGAACTTACCCTGATCAACAGCAAGACCCAATGAAAAATTAACTGATTTTTCAGGTTTTAAAGATTTAGCACCCAGAGCTTGTGCAATCTCACTGCCAACAGGGAACTGACCAACTTCAGTCAACACGTTGTTTACAGCATTGGTTGTAACAGAAGTATAGTAAATTTGTGCTAAGGATGGAGCTCTAAACCCACTACTTATGGCTCCTCTCAAAGCCACTCCTTCGGCAAACTCATATCTAGTAGAAAATTTGCCGGTTAAGGTTTGCCCAAAATCGCTATAGTTCTCAAATCTACCGGCTACTCCTATTGTAAATTGTTTTACTACATCTGTTTCAAGATCAACATAGAGCCCAACATTGCTTCTGCTACCATTAATCGTACTTTTCGGTGAAAAACCCGGTAAACACTGACATCCTGTAGCAGCATCTTTTCCTTTATTTGGACCATCTAAAACTTTGGCATTTACTTGGGTTTCGTCCGCCGGATCAGGGAAATAAGAAGTAGGCTCTCCTGCTTTTATTTTGTATTTTTCCATCCTAAACTCGGCACCAAAGGCTACACTTAGAGGCGATGCCAACCCTATGTTTATTCCATGACTAAAATCTAAATTAGTGGTTGACTGAGAAAAAATAAGATGTCCACTATCCATTTCCTTTTTTTGCTTTTCACTATCACCCAAGGCCGCATTGAGGGTGTTTATCAATCTGAAATTAAAATCATTGTACCCGATTGCGCTACTAATATCATAATTCCACTTTCCTATTTTTCCTTTATTCCCAGCGGCAAAGGAAAGATCTAGTACCGTAGGGCTAATCTGTGGCAAAAATCCATTGGGGTAAATCTTCCTAACATTACGATCATCCAAAGCCCTTCTGTAATAACATGGACCTGTACTTTTGCGGAAATTTGCACCACCGAAATAATAAAACTCAGATTTGCCCGCCTTAACAGTTCCATTCAAAAAACCACTAAAATCGTTGGTCTTACTCTGACCATACCAGTGATTTAATCTGTTAAATTCATTTTCTTCGGAACTTTGTATGAAACCTTCTTTTTCTGACTGACTCTGTTTTACACCAGCAGAATCTAAGAAGTAATTATAACGAGGGTCGTATCCGGCCCTGTTTGCTTTACCTTGAATGCGGGCTTGAGCACTGATATAAAGGGAGGCCTTACTTCCAAGGTTAAAACCGTAACCTAGACTGGCAATATATCTTACACCGTCTGCAATAAAGGCCTTTTCTTTGGTTTTATACCAATTTTTATCATAAATTCCACTTTGTCCACCGTTAATGTTCCTAGCCTTAAAATCGGCTAGGTCTTCAATTGGAGCTAACCCCTCAGTCTCATTATAGCCCCTTTCATAACTTGTCAAATTCATACCTGTAGTAAAACCGGCATCAAAACCTATATTGTCTTTCAATACAATATTAATAACACCTGCTAAGGCATCAGAACCATACTGGGCCGAAGCTCCGTCTCTCAGCACCTCAATTCTTTTTATTGCGGATGGTGGGATGGCGTTCAAATCGACACCGGTGGAGCCCCTACCAAATGTTCCATTTACATTTAACATGGCACTAGTATGTCTTCTTTTTCCATTAATTAAAACAAGTGTTTGATCTGGACCTAACCCCCTTAGCGAAGCAGGTCTTACGTGGTCAGTCCCGTCAGATAGTGAAGGCTTTGGAGCATTGAAAGAAGGTACTAAATTTTCTAATATCTCCACAGTTTGGGTGTATCCCGTTCTTGCTATTTCAGCACTAGAAATAATATCAATTGGAACAGCAGATTCAGTGGAGGTTCTAGCCTCACCTCTGCGACTTCCTAGAATTGACACTTCTTCAAGTGAGGTAACATCGGGTACTAAAGAAATATTAATTATCTGATTATCAGAACTTGCCGTAATAGGGGTCGTGAATGTTGCATATCCAACAAAACTAACCGATAAATTGTAGTTCCCAACAGGAGCGGTAAATTCAAATTTGCCACCATCTTTAGTTTCAGTTCCATAAACTGTTCCAACCAAACCAACACTAGCAAAGTCAACGGGGTTGCCGGTTTCAGAATCGGTCACGTTCCCTTTTATCGTAATTTGGGCTAGCCCAACAGCAGAAATGAAGAGAAATGCAATAAATAAGCACGTCTTAGTAATTGTTTTATTCATAATAATTTGTTTAGATTTGGTGCAATTATACAACATTTTATTTACATAAAACAAATGCAACGTGTAAATAGAAAAAAAAAGAAGTTTTTTTTGTTGTGTCTGGGCTTTTTACAAATAAAAATCATTGCTTTTAGTTCAGTAAACTGGTGAATTAGCTAAAAAAATGTTGAGAGACAGCAGATTAATTAAAAGTTATTTGTTGCCGTTAAACTCTTGAATATTTAAACTCAACATAGTTTGATTTCATAACCACCCCTACCCTATTTCTATTACCACATCATCACTAATAGGATGCCCTACGCAAGTCAACACATAACCTTCATCAAGCTCAGACTGAGAAAGTCCATCGGAGTCATCAATATGGACTTTACCTGAGAGAGCTTTCCCTCTGCAGGCCGTACATAAACCGCTCTGGCAGGAAAATGGGAGGTCAATCCCTAGGCTTAAAGCCGTCTCCAAAATATACTTATTGGCTGGAACTAAAAATTGGTATTCCGCCCCATTGTATATAATTTTCACTTCATGTGGCTTCCTTTCCGGGGAATCCTGGAGCTCTCTTTTTTTCTCGCTTTCAAGTTTAGTGTTGATAAAACTCTCCTTAATAATATTGTCTTTCGGTATTTGTAATTTGTCTAGCAATTGTTCCACATTTTTCATCATTCCCTCCGGTCCACAAATCAAATAAGTTGTATTTTCAGTTCCCAAGCTCGGAATTTGTTTCATTAATTTTTCCAATATTTCTAACTTAAGCAAACCTGACAATCCCTTCCAACTTGGGGATGCCTCGTCTAAAATGTGAATGACATTCAATCTGCCTTTATGCTTCGACTCCAATTCAAAAAGACTATCTTTAAAGATAATACTGTCTTCATTTCGATTGCAATAAACTAAAGAGGCAATACTTTGGGGTTCATTTGCAAGCAAAGATTTTATTATTGAAATCATAGGTGTAATGCCACTTCCGCCTGCAAACAATATCAAATGACGCTTTTTGGTTTTGTTGAAATCAATAGTAAAATTGCCCATCGGCTCCATGACTTTTAGCAGTTGGCCTACGCTCAAATTATTGGGTAACCAGTTAGACATCAATCCATTTTCAACTCTTTTGACTGCTACTGTCAAATTTGGTTCTGTTTCTGGTGAAGAGCAAAGAGAATAGGCTCTGCGAACTTCCTTTCCATCAATGGTAGTGATTAGTGTTAAAAATTGCCCAGCCCTATAATTGAGTTTTCCGGCACTAGGGTGTTCAAATTCTATTGTGATGGCATCCTTAGTTTCAGGGTTTATTCTCAAAACTTTGAGATTATAATAATGAGTCCCTTTGGTTTCTGTCTTTGGTTTGGTCGAGGAAGGGGAAATAAATTTTTTAAATATATTGAACATTGACTACAATTTAAACTAGAGATGGCAAAGTTACATTCTTATGTTGAAAGATGACTAAAAAAAGGAGATAAGATATATTTTTTTCCAATCTGCAACAATTATAATTCTGAATTATAGAACAAATATACACTAAGTTCAAAGTTGAAGCTCTAACTTTCAAAAATATAGAGACCTAAATCGAAAACCATCAATTCTATTAAATTCAAGAGCAGGGAAAGGAATTTTTATTAGATTAATGGCTCTGAATACGGTTTTTAACCAACTTTTTTTAGTAGGAATTTTGGTAAAGTCTACGTCTAGCGAAAAAATAAATTGGCGATACCTTTCAAAGTGAGGAATAGGATTGCCTTGATAATTCTGGGGGTTATCAAACTCCTGAAGCATACCATTAGCACTATATCCAAAGGCTAGGTTAATCCAAGCGGGAATTTTCTTACTTCCGGTAAGTTTTTTCAGGCTACCTGATAGCCAATATGTATGACCATTATAGTCTAAAAAAAATCTTTGTAATTGAGTTTCTCCCAGTCTAGGATAATATTTCGGATATATGCTTGGTGAATAGGAAAATTTCATTAAAAACACCTGTTCATCAAATAAAACTTCCTGTGCAGAAAAAAGAGCCGACCCGAAAGTGTTGGCAATCATATCTGACCATGAAAAGCCCCACCCTTCATATAAACCGTCAAAAATTTCGATTGGAGTCTGAAAAATTAACCCAATGGGCCACCATAGATAATTGCTTTTTTCTTACTTACGCCAGCCCAACGCAAAGCGTAATAGGCAGAATAACTTTCACGATATGCGCTATAAGCATGTCCGGCTTTATCAATTTGTAAATATCCCTTCGAGTCGTCATAAAAATGAAAAGGAACTCGCTCGTGGTCCTTATACCAAATAAAACCAAGGAATGAAAGCCCTGCCAAGTAGGAACCGGTTTCAACTCCAATTGTAGTTATCAATCGTTTCTTAACAATTGTATCGGGATATGAAGTAACAAATTGAGGTTGAGCATAAGCACTTAGACCGACAATGACAAAAACTAATATGATGTTTGTGTGTTTCATTAACAATCTCCACTTTTTACCATTTGAAACCCGCATTATTGTAAAGAGGTCACACCTTAGATTAAACCGTTAACTTAACTCAAGTTACAAACTTGGAAAAACTAATGCTGCTTCA
>Ga0316188_10000841_pt1 | contig 14174 bp, 13 predicted proteins | sample Phiworburrow1_MG_FD_204933 | JGI IMG/M metagenome (GOLD analysis project Ga0316188, IMG submission 204933) | Coastal sediment microbial communities from Maine, United States - Phippsburg worm burrow 1 | ecosystem: Environmental > Aquatic > Marine > Coastal > Sediment | place: USA: Maine...
GTCCTAACCCCTAGACGAACGGGCCGTCCTATCTAAAAAAGGAATGCAAATTTACTACTATTTTTTATCCATCAAAGTAAAAATTGATTTATTCAAAATCATGCTTTTTGTCTGCTCCGAATTTGAAACCTAACTTCTTGACGGTCTGTGTTTTAATTTGATTATTAAAGTCAATAATTTCTGCGATAGACACCGTTTGAACGTTCGAATACTCAGGAACACTCAATTCAAATTCCATTGAATAGTTTATTAAACAGATCATTAAGCTGTTTTGTAAGTCGCTTGTAAATAATTGATTTTTCAAATATGGATAGTGTGAACCCAGTCTAAGTTTACTTTCTAATACAAAATGATTTTCTTTATTCACAAAAATTCTGGCGATTAGAAATCCTAAGTCATTGTCTCGGTTATAAGTAACAGAATCAGCCAGGAAATTATAGACACGAAACATGATGCCATAGGCGCGCGAAGGGTCTTCTTTAAAATAGGATTGTTTCCAGTAATAATGTGATTTATCATATTGAAACACATTAGTATGCATGTGAAAAATTAAAATATCACCAGCTATTACAATTCTGAATTCTTGTTCAGAAATGTCCGTAAATAAGAGTTTAACTCTAGGATCGATCTTAGAATATAAAGAAGCTAAGTGATCAATTAAATTCTTAGCACTTTCCTTAAATTCTTTAAAAGCAAGCACTCCATGTGCAAATACATCTTGTTTAACTGATGCTTTGGTTTTTAGGAGCTCGATTATTTTATCTATTCCTTTCAATTTTAATATGCTTTTGCGAATAAGACTCTTCCAATAGATGCTTTTCCGGAAAAAATACATTTTCCTTCTTCCAATTTACGGTCGATCGGAATGCACCTGATCGTAGCCTTGGTCGCTTTTTTAATTTCTTCTTCAGTTTCATCGCTACCATCCCAGTGTGCATAAACAAAACCTCCCTTGTTATTAATGACGTCAAGAAAATCTTCCCATGTATCCACATTATGGGTATTTTCTTCTCTGAATTTAAGGGCTCTATTAAAGAGATTTGCTTGAATAACTTCCATCATTGAAAGCGCTTTTTCAGCTGCATTATCAATACTTACGAGTTCTTTGCTCAATTCATCTCTTCTGGCCATTTCACAATTGCCATTTTCTAAATCACGAGGACCAATCGCTATTCTTAATGGAACTCCTATCGCCTCATATTCAGCAAATTTCCATCCCGGTTTTCGATTATCATCATCATCAAATTTAACCCTAAGTCCAAGAGCTTCCATTTCTTGTTTAAGTTTAAGAGCGACTTCACTGATCATTTTAAGCTGCTCTTCACTCTTATAAATAGGAACAATGGCTACCTGAATCGGAGCTAATTTAGGAGGCAGAACCAATCCGAAATCGTCTGAGTGAGTCATAATTAACGCTCCCATCAATCGTGTTGATACACCCCAGGATGTTGCCCAAACATAATCGAGCTTTCCTGTTTTGTCTGCAAACTGAACATCAAATGCCTTAGCAAAATTTTGTCCTAAAAAATGAGACGTTCCTGCCTGTAAAGCCTTTCCATCTTGCATTAAAGCTTCAATACAATAGGTTTCTATGGCCCCTGCAAATCGTTCGCTAGGAGTTTTTAATCCTTTTATAACCGGCATCGCCATATATTCCTGGGCAAAATCAGAATAGAGGTCAAGAATTTTTTCTGCTTCTTCAATCGCTTCTGTTTTGGAAGCATGCGCTGTATGTCCTTCCTGCCATAAAAACTCAGCAGTCCTTAAAAAGAGTCTCGTTCTCATTTCCCATCTAACCACATTCGCCCATTGATTAATCAGAAGCGGTAGATCACGATATGATTGGATCCATCCTTTAAAAGAATTCCAAATGATCGTTTCGGAAGTTGGACGAACAATTAATTCTTCTTCTAATTTTGCATCAGGATCAACAATAACGCTTTTCCCATCCTCTGAGGTCTTTAATCTATAGTGGGTAACAACAGCACATTCTTTAGCAAAGCCTTCAATATGTGCCGCTTCCTTACTTAAATATGATTTTGGTATAAAAAGAGGGAAATAGGCATTTTGATGGCCGGTATCTTTAAACATCTTGTCTAATTGACCTTGAATTTTCTCCCAAATGGCATAACCATGTGGCTTAATTACCATACAGCCTCTCACCGCACTATGTTCTGCAAGTGAAGCATTTTCAATCACTTGATTGTACCATTCAGAATAATTTTCTGCTCTTTTTGTTAGTTTAATCATGGGTTTTACGGTATGATAATTGTATATTTGATAAAAGCAAAGGTACCTAAAATGAAATCATTCAAAATATTTTTTCAGATGAGATTAAGTAATTTTTATTCAATAGGGATAATTATTGGGATTTTCTCCATTTTATTTTCTTCTTGTTCTTCGGTAAAGGAGGGTTCTTATGCATATATGGACGATATTTATGTAAACCAATATCCTGATGAAGTCATCGTATTGAGCGACGAAGTTATAGATGATGAAAATGGAGAGCCACCTTCAAATGTTCCCGGGGCTGCTTATGTATATCAACCTATTCCGGAACCAAAGCTCACTAATTCAACTCCGTATACCTATAGTCCTTATACAAGTGTTTATGATGATGAAGAATATTACAATGATGAATATTATAACCCTAATGGAATAGCTTATTCTCCTTTCAGCTCTAATTTTCCAATTGGTGTAACATTTGACTTATTCTTCAACGTTTTTAACTCCTATTACAGTCCTTTTCCAGGATCTGCTAATAATGGTACTTATTCGGGAGCTTGTGTAGCGTCGAATAGTAACTCAGGAAGCAGCTCCTCATTTATTACAAAACGATTTTCCTGGAGCGATTCGGCAAACGAGATCATTCAATATTTAAGTAGCCAATCGAATATTTCCGGAAGTGCAAATTCAACGACTAATAAATCTAGTAGCAGTAGCAGAAAACCCAGATTTACAAATTCAAACAGCTCTTCTGATAGTAAAGCAGGAGATGGTTTTATAAAATTTTTGTCGACTGCTATAGAAAATAGCGGAAATACACGATCATCCGATGGAAATACACGATCATCAGGTTCATCAAAATCTTCCAGTGGTTCTTCCGGAACAACAAGATCCAGTGGTTCTTCAAAATCATCCGGCGGCACTTATTCTGGTAAACGAATTCGTTAATGATTCTGGATTTCAATAAAAAGTTTGCTTTATTTATTGCATTGTCGATCTCAATATTATCCAATGCACAAAATGAAACGGATGTTCTCCGATACTTAAATAATTCACCCTTTGGAACTGCAAGAGTTTCCAGTATGGCTGGTTCATTTGGAGCTTTAGGTGGTGATGTGACAACAGCGCTTATAAACCCGGCAGGAATTGGAATTTATCGAAAAAGAGAGCTAAGTCTTACACCCGGGTTTTCATTTAATAATGTAAATAGCAATTCGGAGGGGGAATCAGCATTGTCAACAATGAATAAATTCATTTTTTCGAATGTCGGTTTTGTTAATAGTTGGAGCAGTAAAGACAGTAAGAATTTTTACTTAAACTACTCATTTGGATATAATAAAACACTCGACTTTAATCGTAATAGTTCAGTAAGTTATTATAATTATGAAAGCTCTATGTTGTTTAGCTTCACAGATCGCGCATTTGGGATCCCTTCCGGTGAGTTGGCAAATTATGATCCGTTTTCTTCTTATCTGGCTTATGAGACCTATTTGATCGATGCCCAAATGGATACTCCTGTTTATTATACTACTCAGCCCTTATATGAAGACTCTTTTAGCGGTGTATATCAAAGTAATTCGGTAACGGAAACCGGTTCAGGAGGAGATCTGTTTTTTAATTTGGCATTGGCACTTGATGAGAAGGTATACCTGGGGGCAACAATGACTATATTATTAGGGAATTACGAAATGAATTCAAGCTTTTCGGAAAATACGATCAATGATTCTCTTTTATTAAATCGATTTAGTTTTAATTATAATCAAAAAAGCACTTTTTCGGGATTTGATTTAAAATTGGGTGTAATAGTTAAGCCTGATGATTGGCTAAGAATTGGTTTAGCATGGCATTTACCTTATTATATATCGATAGAAGATGAATTTTCTACAAGTGTAATGTCCCAATGGAAGGATGGGGATCTAATAACAATGGCTTCTCCTGATGGAAGTATCTCATATGACCTTAAACATCCCGGGAAATGGATCTTAAGTGTTGCACTGGTAAAAGGAACGACAGGACTAATTAATATAGGATTTGAATGGCTAAATTATCGTGCGGCAGAATTTTCGAGTGAAGATTTTGATTTTAGTCCGGAGAATTCAAGTATTGAGGCAGCGTTAAGGAATACTATTACAGCAAGAGTAGGAGGGGAATTATGGTTTGGAAGGTATAATATTAGAGGAGGATATGCATTGCGACAAGATCCCTATTCGCATAGTGAAAACAGAGTGAAAGATTTCTATAATACGCTGAGTGCCGGAGCAGGTATGGTAAGCGATAATAATTTCTTTATTAATTTTTCTTTTAGTTATAAAGAAGGCGGAGCTTCTTATTATCCTTATGGAAAAGATATTGCTCCTATAATTAAAGATGAACTTAATATTTATGAATTATTATTAAGCATTGGTGTTAGGTTTTAAAAAAAAACCGCGCTATTTCAAAATAGCACGGTTAGAATTATTTTTTAAAAAGAAATCAATCTTGTTCTAAAACTTCAGGATCAATCAAGATTCTTCCGCAATGCTCACAAACGATTACTTTCTTAAATGTTTTAATATCTAATTGACGTTGTGGTGGAATTTTACTGTGACATCCTCCACAAGCATCACGTTCAACAGGTACAACGGCTAAGCCATTTCTTGCATTGCTTCTTAATCTATTGTAAGCGATCAGTAAACGCTCTTCAATATTTTTTTCAGCTTCGGCAGATTTTTTAATTAGGGCTTTTTCGTCCTTTTCAGTTTCTTTGATGATCTCTTTAAGCTCAGATTGCTTATGATCCAGATCAGCTTGTCTTTCATTTAAGCTTTCTGTCGCTGTAGCAACGAGTTCTTTTTTAGCTTCAATACTTGCTTTAAACTCTTTTATGTGTTTTTCAGCTAATTGGATCTCTAAACCCTGAAACTCGATCTCCTTCGATAAAGCGTCATATTCTCTGTTATTTCTAACGTTTTCTTGTTGACCTTCATATTTTTTTATGAGATCTAAAGAATCCTGCATCGAATATTTCTTCTCACTGATCTTCTTTTCTAATTCTTCAATTTCATGTTGAAATTTATGAATTCGAGTATCTAAACCGGCGATCTCATCTTCAAGGTCCTGAACCTCTAGTGGAAGTTCTCCTCTTATAGTATGTAATCGATCAATTTCTGAATCAATATTTTGTAATTCAAAGAGCGTTAGTAAACGATCTTTTACTGAGTGCTCTTTAACAGCCGCTTTCTTTGTAGCCATGTATTAAAAGTAATTAATTGGATTTGTTTTTACCTCCGTAAAACGGATTGCAAATGTAGAAAAAATTTCTGTTAAAAAACCCACTAATAAATCTATTGTAAATTGTTCACTTTCATAGTGCCCGATATCCATAATTACAATCTTATTATCAGCATCAAAAAAGCGATGATATTTAAAATCCCCGCTTATGAATACGTCAGCATTTTGGAGGATTGCTGACTCGAGTAAAAAATCTCCAGAACCTCCACAGAAGGCTATTTTAGATATTTTTTTACCCAACAATTGACTGTGTCGAATACATTCCGTATTCATCGTTTTTTTAAGAAAATCCAGAAAGGAATTCTCGTCCATTTCGTCTTCTAAAAAACCGATCATTCCGCTTCCAGTTTTAGGGTCATTATTTAACAATGGAATGATGTCGAATGCAACTTCTTCATATGGATGAACTTTGAAAAGCGCCGATAGTACTGTTGATTTTAAATAGGAGGGAAGGATTATTTCTAGTTTACTTTCCTCTTCAATATGTGTTTTTCCTATTTCGCCAACAAAAGGATCTGCCTTTTCATTTGCTTTAAAACTGCCTTTTCCTTCGGTATAGAAACTACAATTAGAATAGTTACCTACATTGCCTGCGCCGGCATTAAATAGAGCCTCTTTTACTTCATTTAAATGAGTATTGGGAACAAATACAACCAGCTTAAGCAGTTTATTATTAGAGGCATCAAGGATCGATAAATCCTTAAGTTTTAGTGTTTTTGCAATTTGGAAATTAACGCCCTGAAATATATTATCAAGGTTAGTGTGTATAGCATAAATAGCAATATCATTTTTTATTGCTTTTAATAGAGTCCGTTCAATATAATTCTTGCCGGTTAGAGATTTTAATCCCTTAAAAATAATTGGATGATGAGAAATGATAAGGTTTAAATTTTTATCAATGGCTTCCTGAACGATGTCTTCAGTAGTATCTAAACAAACAAGAACACCCTTTAATTCTTCATTTGCATTTCCAATAAGAAAACCCGAATTATCATATCCTTCCTGAAGAACAGGAGGAGCAAAACGCTCAAGTTCAGTAATCACATCTTTTATCCTCGTCATATAAAAAAATATAATGGTATTTTATTCAAATATAATGCTAATAGAAAGAATCGAAAGTGCATTATCAGGTCAATTTCAGAATCTGAATTTAGTTGAATAGATTCCTGTATTAATTCGCATTACGTGTTTTTTTTTATTTTCTTCGCTCTAACTATTAATAAGTGTTTAGCGTGAAGTGGTTATATCCTTTAGGAAGCTTGTATGGATTGGGATTACTTTTGAGAAATCAATTGTATAATAAAGGAATTTTTCGATCAGAAAAGTCACCGGTTTTTTCAGTATGTGTCGGGAATTTGGCCTTAGGAGGTACAGGGAAGACTCCTATGACTGAATACTTAACCAATTTATATCAGAGTAATAATGTGAAAATTGCTGTTTTATCAAGAGGATATAAGAGAAAGACAGAGGGTTTTTTAATGGCTGATGAAAATTCGACTAGTGATGATTTAGGAGACGAAGCTTTTCAAATTCACATGAAATTTCCTGATGTTAAAGTCTTTGTTGATGAAAACAGGGTTCATGGTGTAAAAAGGATCTATGGTGAAAATCCTGAAATAGAACTGATTATATTAGACGATGCATTTCAACACCGTGCAATTTCTGCGAATAGAAATATTCTTATAACGAGATATAATAAATTATATACGAGTGATTTTTATATTCCTGCCGGCACATTAAGAGATCATATTATTAGAGCGGATAATGCAGATATTGTTGTTGTGAGTAATTGTCCTGAAAACCTGAATGTGAGTTTAAAGAATGAAGTTACAGGAAAATTGAAATTAAAGAATAATCAAAAATTATTTTTTTCCGGTTTAAGTTATGAGGCGCCTTACGAGCTTTTTAATAAAGAACAGGAAGTCGAATTTGATGAATGCATCGTTGTGACCGGTATAGCTAATTCAGAACGTTTTATCAATTATATTGAAAAGGAGTATAAACTTAAAAAGCACTTTAAGTATAGCGATCATTATGATTTTACTTCAGAGAATGTAAATACATGGTTGAGTAAAATTTCGGAATTTGATAAAGCCTGTATTATTACAACCGAAAAAGATGCCAGTCGTTTATTAAAATACAAAGAGCTATTAAAAAACACTTTTGTTATTGTGATCCCGATAAAAGTTCATTTTTACGGCGATGAAAAACGCTTTGATACGATGTGTTTGAGCTGGTTAAAGAAGAAATTAGAATAAGATCTCTTCGCCTACACTGTTCAGGAAGTTATATTCCAATAATGTATAAGATGAGTTTGGTTTTATTTTGATCCATTTTTTATATCTCATGAACCAGGTCATTCTTTGACTAATCGTACCGTTAGTAATAAAAGCAGCAATGTAAGGATGACAGGCTAGTGTTATTCCTTTTTCATCTGCATTTTCGATAAGATAGTTCAAATTATTCTCTATTTCATCCGTAATAAGCACCGAAGCCTGAATTTCGCCACTTCCCTTACAGGTTGGACACATCTCAGTCGTTTTTATTTCAATTTCCGGACGAACTCTCTGACGAGTAATTTCGATAAGGCCAAATTTACTTGGAGGAAGGATATTACTTTTTGTTTTATCCTCCGCTAAGAATCCTTTAAAGGTTTCCCAAAGCTTTTTATTGCTTGCAGCATCGTACATATCAATAAAATCGACTACAATTATACCTCCCATATCACGTAATTTCAGTAATCTGGCAATTTCGCGAGCAGCTTCTATGTTGATGTCTAATACGTTTGTTTCGTGATCAGTTGATAGAGCTTTTCGGTTTCCGCTATTAACATCAATAACGTGCATAGCTTCCGTATGCTCTATAATAAGATAGGTTCCGCTAGGTAGAACAACTTTTTTACCGAAAGAAGATTTTATCTGCTTATTAACATCATAAGCATCAAAAATATTAAGCTTCCCTTTATAAAACTTAACAATGTCGAGTTTTTCAGGTGAAATCGTGCTGATATATGATTTTACTTCTTCAAGTAATTGAGGACTATCTACATGTATACGGGTAAAATTCTTATCTAAAAGATCTCTTAAAACAGTAGTTGTTTTATTAAGTTCGCCTAAAACACGTTTTGGAGGAGAAGAGTTTTTAAAGCCTTTCAAAAGCATTTCCCAACGCTCCATCAAATTTCTAAGATCTCCGTCGAGCTCAGCTACTTTTTTATTTTGAGCAACCGTACGTATAATGATTCCAAAATTTGGAGATTTAATAGAGGTCATCAACCTTTTTAAACGCTCTCTTTCTTGAGGGTCTTTTATTTGCTGGGATATAGAGATTCGATTAGAAAAAGGAACCAATACAAGAAATCTTCCGGCGAGTGTTAGTTCCGAAGTAAGTCTGGGACCTTTAGTTGAAATAGGTTCTTTAGCAATTTGCACAAGTATTTCATTCCCTCCAGAAAGTACCTCCTTGATTTTACCATTTTTATTGATGTCTTTTTCAAGCTCGAAATGGCTCAGATCGCCGTTTTGGCGTTGACCTGATTTTACTTCTTTGGTATACTTTACAAGAGAGCTAAATTGCTTTCCTAAATCAAAATAATGAAGAAAAGCATCTTTCTCATAACCAACGTCCACAAATGCTGCGTTGAGACTAGGAATTACCCTTTTAATCTTGCCTAAGTAAATATCCCCGACCAGAAAATCGGTCTTGGCTTTTTCATAATGAAGTTCAATAAGAACTTTATCCTTTAGCAGGGCGATCTCAACATCCTGTTTGTTGGCATTAATGATTAGTTCATAATCCACAAACTACCCTTTTATAATAGTAAGCATGAATAACAGGATTGTTATTCAAACTCACTATAAATTTTTACTAAATATCAACAATTATCAAACAGAAAAAGATTATTTCTTTTTCTTATGTCTGTTTTTACGAAGTCTTTTTTTTCGTTTATGCGTTGACATTTTATGTCTTTTTCTTTTTTTACCGCTTGGCATATCTTAAGCTTATTTATTTCGTTTTAATTATGCTTCAACAGCAACTGTTTCCTTTACCTTCTCTACGAAAACTTTAGCAGGTTTAAATGCTGGTATAAAATGTTCAGGTATGATAATGGTCGTATTTTTAGAGATATTTCTTCCGGTTTTTTGTGCTCTCTTCTTCACGATGAAGCTTCCAAATCCTCTCAAATATACATTTTCTCCTTTGGATAATGAACCTTTGATCGATTCCATAAGCGCTTCAATAGTAGTTTGAACTTCTACTTTTTCAATTCCAGTTTTTTCCGAAATATCGTTAACCAAATCTGCTTTCGTCATTGTAATTTTATTATACTGTTAAATAATTATCTTATTTCTCTTTTAATTTGGGGTGCAAAGATAGATTTATTTTAAAAATCTACGATGTTTGCACCTACTTTTTTTATTGATTTTTATCACTATGCTTCTAAATAGCAATTCAATACATCCATTAACGCAAAAACTACTCAGTTGGTATTTAATAAATAAAAGGGATCTTCCCTGGAGAGATGACCCTATTGCCTACCATGTATGGGTGGCAGAAATTGTCTTTCAACAGACTCGTATTGAGCAAGGAATGGCTTATTACAATCGCATAATCGAGCATTTTCCATCGGTCTATAAACTTGCAGAAGCAGATGAAAAAGAAGTGCTGCAGCTTTGGGAAGGTCTCGGTTATTATTCCAGAGCGAGAAATCTGCACGGTTCAGCAAAAATAATTGTTGAAAAATATAATGGTTCTTTTCCGTCAGATTATGAGAGCATTTTATCACTGAAAGGTGTAGGACCATATACTGCTGCTGCTATTTCTTCCATCGCTTTTGGAATTCCCAAACCGGCCATTGATGGGAATGTATTAAGAGTAGCAAGCAGATTATTTTGTATAGAAGAGCCAATCAATATTCAGAGTACTTATAAGTTGATTGAAAGGCATTTGACTAAGATAATAGATACTAAAATACCCGGTCATTTTAATCAAGGGATGATGGAATTGGGTTCTATGATCTGTAAACCGCAAAACCCGGACTGTTTTAATTGTCCGATTTCTGAACATTGTTTAGCTTATAGTTTAGGTGTTCAAAATGAATTGCCTGTTAAAAAGAAAAAAAATGCAGCTACAAATGTTTACTATCACTTTTATTTGTTTCATAATGAAGAAGATATTGTAATAGAAAAAAGAATAAATGGTATTTGGAAGAACATGTATCAATTTCCTCTGCTGGAAAGTAAAGAAGAACTAGGGGATCCGGAAGATGAGAATTTCATCGGAAAATTTTCTATTGTGAATAATTATTCATTTTTGGAATCCGAAATTTATAAGCATATCCTTAGTCATAGAATTATTTTTGCTAAGTTTATCTTTGTGAAATTGGATGAATTGAACTTTTCTGAACCATATATAATCATAAAAAAAACGGATTTGGTCAACTACCCGATGCCACAAATTTTGCGTAAGTTTTTAAGTTCTGAAGAGGCAAAGAGAAATCTACTTATATAAATCGCATATTAGCCTTATCTTTGTAAAAAATAAATCAGTTTATGGCAGGAGTTAATAAAGTAATTTTGATCGGTAATTTAGGGGCGGACCCTGAAATCAGGAATTTAGAAAATGGGGTGAAAGTAGCGACTATAAATCTGGCTACGTCAGAATTTTTCAAGGATCGTAACGGAGAACGTCAAACACATACTGAGTGGCATCGAATTGTTTTATGGAGAGGTTTAGCTGAAGTTGTTGAAAATTACCTTAAAAAAGGAAGTCAAGTATATATTGAGGGTAGACTTCGATCTCGATCTTATGAAGATCAGGATGGGAAAACACGCTATGTTACTGAAATTGAAGCTAGGGAATTGACGATGTTAGGAAGAAAAGAAAATGACGGTAATGAGCAAAGCTCTTCTTCTGCTAATGTATCCAAAAAAGATTCTGCAAAAGATCAGACTGAAGATATTAAAAATGATGATCTGCCTTTTTAATTTAACCTATTGTTTTATCAATTAATTTCTCTTGGAGCCTCCTTCTGATCTGTATTTAGTTTTACTCGATGTTATCAATTTACAATCGTATTTAAACGATTTTCTACTTTATTTACTTCTGGCAACACTGCTATTGATGTCCGCATTAATTTCAGGTTCGGAAGTAGCATTTTTCAGTATAAATCCCTTACAGAAAAAGGAGCTGGAAGAATCGGATAGTTCGAATGACAAATTGATCCAGACACTTTTATTAGATCCTAAGAAATTGCTGGCAACGATATTGATCGCAAATAATTTTGTAAACATTGCGATTGTTGTTTTTTCCAGTTTTTTAATTGAGAGGATGGAATGGATGGCAAATTTGTCGGAACTGCTAGTGTTTTTAATCCAGGTTGTAATAGTTACATTTTTGATTTTACTATTTGGAGAGGTCTTACCTAAGGTTTATGCTTCTAATCATGCATTAAAATTAGCCCGCCTTATGGCTCCATTAATGATTTTTTTATCGAAGATATTTGGTTGGGCATCATTTGTTTTAGTAAGATCAACAAATTTTATAGATAAGCGTTTATCAAAACGGAAGGATAAATTTAGTATAGAGGATTTAGAAGATGCGCTGGAGATCACAAAGGATACTCTGCATCTTGAGGAGCGAAGAATTCTGAAAAGCATAGTTAAGTTTGGAAATACTGATGCTAAGCAGATCATGACGCCCAGAACGCAGGCTAAGGCTTTCGAATACAATCTAACTTTTAAGGAATTATTGGAAGAAGCAGCCGAGATAGGATTTTCAAGAATACCTGTATATAAAGAAAGTTTTGATGAGATTGTAGGGGTACTTTATATAAAGGATCTGCTTCCGCATATAAACAAACTAAAATTTGAATGGCAAAAGCTAATTCACAAGCCATTTTTCGTTTCAGAAAACAAAAAAATTGATGATCTTCTTAAAGAATTCCAGCGCTTAAGAGTCCATCTGGCAATTGTAGTTGATGAATACGGCGGGACTTCGGGGATTGTATCATTAGAAGATATTATGGAAGAAGTAGTTGGTGAAATTACTGATGAATTTGATGATGAAGATATCTCTTACAGTAAAATTGATTCTAACATATTCATATTTGATGGATCGACTGCTTTAATTGATTTTTATAAAGTAATAAAAATTGATGGAGAAAAATTCGAAGAATTAAAGGGAGAGGCGGATACCTTAGCCGGATTTGTATTGGAACAAACAGGATATATTCCGGTTAAAAACGAAAAGATAAGATTTGGGAATTATGAATTTATTATTGAAGCTGCGGATAAACGAAGAGTGAAACAAATTAAAATAGTAATCCATCCGATAGACCCTAATGAGAAATAAAACCCTTCTATTATTTGTTTTTATTTTATCACTTTCTTCTTGTGTTGATGAAAACCCAAATCCCAAACCTTTTGCCTATTTACGAATCGATTTTCCAAAGGCTGAATATTTATCATTAGCAATAGAGTGTCCTTACACTTTTGAATATTCCAATCAGGCTAAAATTATTATAAAGGACCAAGATAAATGCTGGATCAATATCTATTATCCAAAAAACAAAGCGACCATCTACTTGACCTATGTGGCACTTGATGATAATTTAAAAGAACAACTCGACCAGACACAGCAACTAACCTACGAGCATCAGATCAAAGCAAACAGAATAGACCGTATCCCTTTCGAAATAGATTCCTCTTCTGTTTTTGGATTAGAGTACCGTCTTGAAGGAGATGTTGCTTCTAATGTACAGTTTTATCTGACCGACAGTACATCAAATTTTATTAGAGGAGCTTTGTATTTTGAGGCCTATGTTAATTCTGATTCTTTAAAGCCGGTCGTTGAATATATTGATCAAGACATCCAGCATCTTATCAATACTTTTCATTGGAAATAGCTTAAAAGTATCGTAGTTTTAAAGATTAATCTATCATTTTAACACTTAACAGAAGGGAAATATAATTATAAGTTATTTCATCTCTTTTTGAATTTATTTAAGCAATGAGACATATTATTCCCACTTTTTTACTTCTTTTTTTAATATCGAATTTGAATGCTCAATATCAAAGGGTTAAACTATTAGTTGATGATGAGCAATTATTTGAACTTCAGGCTACCGGAATTGCTCTTGATCATGGTGAGTATAAAAAGGGAGTTTTTTTTATTGGGGAGTTTTCTTCCGATGAACTGGCTTTAATTCAGTCTTTAAATGTTGAATATGAAGTATTAATTGATGATCTGGAAGCTTATTATGTTTCTGATCGTTCTTCTGAAAAGTCGCTTAGTGATTATCCGTGCGGAGATAGCGGATTTTTACCGGTAGACCCTGTAAATTATGAGAATGGTTCAATGGGCGGCTACTTTACTTATCAGGAATACATCAATAATCTTGATTCAATGGCAGCCTTATATCCTGATCTAATAAGCATAAAACAAACGATAGATACTTTTTTAACCCATGAGGACAGACCTCTTTACTGGGTTAAAATATCTGACAATCCTTCAATAGATGAGGAGAATGAGGCTGAAGTTTTATATACTTCTCTGCACCACGCAAGAGAACCGGCGTCACTTTCTCAGAACATTTATTATATGTGGTATTTATTGGAAAACTACGCAACAGATGTAAATATCCAGGGATTGATCAATACGACAGAAATGTATTTCGT
>Ga0316188_10000842_pt1 | contig 14152 bp, 10 predicted proteins | sample Phiworburrow1_MG_FD_204933 | JGI IMG/M metagenome (GOLD analysis project Ga0316188, IMG submission 204933) | Coastal sediment microbial communities from Maine, United States - Phippsburg worm burrow 1 | ecosystem: Environmental > Aquatic > Marine > Coastal > Sediment | place: USA: Maine...
GCCGCCACCCGGCCATATCATCGCTGTCCTGGTACTGGCAGACCGAGGCCGATCAGCTGGCCGCGCTGGAGGCGGCAATGGCCGGCTACTACGGTACCTTCAAGCTGCGCTCATTCGCCGACCCGGCCGGCCCGGCGGCCGCCATGCAGCCGCCGCGAGACGATTATCTGCTATTGATCGCCGTCGATCCAGCGGCGGGAGAGCGGCAGCTGCTCGGCCTGGACCTCTACAGCCGCGCGCGGACGGGTGCCGCCATCAGGGAGGCCATCGCCCTGGACCGCATGTACATATCCGGCGCATTCTCCCCGGTTTTTCACCACCAGGACACGCCCGGCCAGGCCCGCTTCGCCGGCCTGGCCGGGGCGACCTTCCGCGTTGAGCCGCTGTTGCGTCACGAACTGCAGGGCCACCTGTCTGACTGGGCGACCAGCTTGACGGCGCCGCAGAATCGGCAGGCCGACCCGGAAATTTTCCACGCCACACCCCCGGCAAGACTCGCCCCCAGACAATACCGCTATCAGCGCACCATTCACGTAGGCACCTGGCGCGACTGGACCATAACAGCGCACGCCACCGCCCGCTATGTCGCCCAGCGGCGCAGCAGGATGCCGCAGACCGTTCTGCTGGGCGGCCTGCTGCTGACCCTGTTGATCTACTACATCTGGATGAGCCAGTTGTCCCGCACCCGCAACATCGAGGAGCTGGTAGCCGAGCGCACCCAGGCGCTGTCGGCAGCCAATCAGCGCCTGCGGCAGCTGTCCCAGACCGATGCCCTCACCGGCATCGGCAACCGGCGCCTGTTCGAAGAGCGCCTGCACATCGAGTGGCTGCGCCTGCGCCGCAGCAAGGGCTACCTGGCCCTGATGATGATCGACGTCGATTATTTCAAGGCCTACAACGACCACTACGGTCACCAGGAGGGCGACCGCTGTCTGGTGCGTCTGGCGCAGTGCCTGGCCGACACGGTGCAGCGCCCGGCCGACCTGGTGGCGCGCTATGGCGGCGAAGAATTTATCGTGCTGCTGCCGGATACCGACGACAAGGCGCTGCAGCTGGCGCGTGAAATCCTGCTGGCCGTCAGAGCGTTGAACATACCCCACGTGCGCTCGCGCGCATCCAAGCGCATCACCGTCAGCATCGGCTTCGGTTTCGCGCAAGCCGAGCAGCTGGAGTCTCCCCAGCAGCTGATCATCGCCGCCGACAAGGCCATGTACCACGCCAAAGCCTCCGGCCGCAATCGAGTCGCCTACGCGGTAGCGCCGTCGCTGGCGGAACCGCGCCTGTTCACAACGGGTCAGGAGGCCGGCTAGGGCGCGGCCTCGCCGTCCCGGGCGCAGGCCAGCACCAGGCGGCGCAGCCAGCGGTGCCCCGGGTTGTGGTGCAGCAGCGGGCTCCACATCATCTTGAGCTCGAACGGCGGCACGGCGAAGGGCGTGTCGCGGATGACCAGCGAGGCGTTGCCGCTCAGGGTCTGGGCCAGGCGCGCGGGCAGCGTGGCGACCAGGTCAGGCTGGGCCGCGATCATGGCCGCCACGGCATAGTGGCGGGTGAACACCACGATCCTGCGCTCGCAGCCCAGCCGGGCCAGACTCTCGTCGACGCGGCCCAGGCGCAGCAGCTCGCGCGGGTTGATGCCGACCCCCTGGCCCATGCCGGTCTTGCTGACCCAGATGTGCCGCGATGCCAGGTACACCTCCAGGCTGAAATCGCTGGCCAGCGGGTGGTTGCGGTTGAATACGCAGGAAAAGTTGTCCTGCCACAGAGTACTCTGGTGAAACGAGTTGGGCATCTCGTTGAAGCGGTTGATGGCCATGTCGACCTTGCCCTGTTCGAGGTCGGTAAAGCTCACATCACTGGGCGTGAGGATGTCCAGGGCTACGCCGGGCGCCTCATCGCGCAGGCGCGGCAGCAGCCGTGGCAGCAGCGTCGCCTCGCCGTAATCGCTGGCCATGATGCGGAATACCCGCGCCGCTCCGGCCGGGTCGAACTCCGCCTGCGGCTGCACCGCCTGCTCGATAATATGCAGCGCATGCCGCACCTCTGGCTCGATCGCGCGCGCCCGCTCGGTGGGCTGCATGCCGTGGCTGGTCCTGACCAGCAGGGGATCGTCGAGCAGGTCGCGCAGGCGCCGCAGGCCATTGCTCATGGCCGGCTGGGTGATGCCCAGCCGCGCTGCGGCCCGGCTCACATTGCGCTCGGCCAGCAGGACATCCAGGTAGACCAGCAGGTTGAGGTCGAGCCGCGACAGATTCATCGGGAAAATATCCCCCGTAAAGTGTATATTTGGCGCAAGTTGCCTCCAGACGCTACGCGTCACAGGACGGCCCTGGCCCCGACCGAGTGCCGCAGTCGTGCGCGGCCGCACCCCGAACTCGTCCCGCTGGGCATGACTGTGGTCGCACCCGGCACGGGCAGGCCAGGCCGCCAACCACATTGACGCAGGCTACCTCCAAGCTATGTCCAGCGCTGACAAACTCGCCCGCACCATCCTCAATGGCTTCGACGCCATGTTCGCGGATTTTCAGAATATCACGCTGGGCGCCAAGTCGCGCTTCGAGCATGCCGACTGGCACGGCGTGCAGCAGGCCCAGGCCGACCGCCTGGAGGTCTACAAGTCGAAGATTCTGCAGCTCATGCCCATGCTCACCACGCTGGCGCGCGACGACCTGCAGGAACTGGCGCTGTGGTGTGACGTCAAGCGGCACTACTCACAGCTGATCTCGCGGCACGTCAATTACGAAATCGCCGAGACGTTTTACAACTCGGTGTTCTGCAAGGTGTTCAAGCATCACCACATCGACGACGACTACGCCTTCGTGACGTCGTCGAGGCAGCGCGACGCCGAGACGCCGGACCGGCACCTGTACCGGAGCTATCGCATCAGGGGAGATATCCGCCAGCTGGTGCGGCAGATTCTGCTGGACTATGCCTTTGCCATACCCTATGACGATCTCGACCGCGACGTGCGCAACGTGGCGCGCAAGGTCTACCGCGATGTCGTGCCAGGCTTCCGGCAGCACGCGGATGCCATCCGGGTCGACGTCATGGAGGCGGTATTCTACCGCAACAAGGGCGCCTACCTGGTCGGCCGCGTGCGCGGCGCTGACGGCGCGGCGACACCCTTCGTGCTGCCGATCCTGCACACCGAGCGCAGCAGCGTCTACGTGGACAGCCTGATCACGGACTCGGATGAAGTCAGCATCATCTTCAGCTTCACCCGCTCCTATTTCATGGTGGACTCGCCCTCGCCGGCGCAGACCGTGACCTTCCTGCACAGCCTGATGCCGCACAAGCGCGCCTATGAGCTCTACGCCAGCTTCGGCTTCCGCAAGCATTCCAAGACCGAGTTCTTTCGCGACCTGGTGAGGCACCTGCAGCACTCGGACGATCAGTTCGTGATCGCGCCGGGCATCAAGGGCATGGTGATGACGGTGTTCACGCTGCCCTCTTATGACATCGTATACAAGGTCATCAAAGACCGCTTCACTCCCCCCAAGGACGTGACCGCCGAGCAGGTGAAAGACCGCTACCGCCTGGTCACCCATCACGACCGGGTAGGGCGCATGGCGGATACCCAGGAATTCAACAGCTTTCGCCTGCCGCGGGCGCGCTTTTCGGAGCAGCTGCTGGAGGAATTGCTCACCGAGGTGCCCTCCAAGGTCACGCTGACGGCGACGGAGGTCATCATCGAGCACCTCTATACCGAGCGCCGCATGATCCCGCTGAACCTCTACCTGAAGACGGCCACGGAGGAACAGATCGTCGCCGTGATGGACGAGTACGGCAACGCCATCAAGCAACTGGCGGCGGCCAATATCTTTCCCGGCGACATGCTGCTGAAAAACTTTGGCGTCACCCGGCACGGCCGCGTCGTCTTCTACGACTACGACGAAATCTGCCACATCACCGAATGCAATTTCCGCCGCATCCCCGAGCCCCGCACCGAAGAGCAGGCCATGTCCTCACAACCCTGGTACGACGTCGGCCCCAACGATATCTTCCCGGAGGAGTTCCGCCTGTTTTTTTCCGGCAATCCCAAGGCGCGCAAGGCCTTCGATGCCCTGCACAGCGAACTGTATCAGGTCGAGTACTGGCAGAATATCAAACAAAAGATCGAGAGCGGCCTGGTCTTCGACGTCTTTCCGTACCGCCGCAGAAGGCGCTTTGCGCGCGCGTCCTAGCCGCGGCTTGGCCAGCGCAGCCGGAGCTGGGTTACTATAACGCGGTTAAGGCCCCGCCAGCGGCGGCCACCGCAACCCGACCCCCTTCATCGGAGCCACATGGACAGTCTGCCCCCCTTCGGACGCCTGCTGCGCTTCTGGCGCAATACCTTCAGCATGAGCCAGGAGGCGCTGTCCCTGGAGGTGGGGGTATCGGCGCGCCATATCAGCTTTCTGGAAACCGGCCGCTCCAAACCCGGGCTGGCCCTGGTGTATCAGCTCGCCCAGGCGTTCAAACTGGCTGACCGCGACACCAGCAACCTGCTCGCAGCCGCAGGCTTCTTTCCCCAGACCCGCGGCAACCTCTCGGCCCCCGAGCAGCGCTGGCTGCGCAAGTCGGTGATGCTGCGCCTGCGCGACCTGGACCCCGTAGCCGCCTGGGTCGCTGACCCCTGCGGCAACATTCTGATGGTCAATCGCGGCTGGGTGGCGCTCAACCGCCTGCGCCTGCAGGCTGACGGCGAGCAGGGCCGCCTCAACGCCTATCACCTCTACTTCTCGGACCCCGGCCTGCGCCGGCAGTTGCTGGACTGGGAGGATCTGGCCTGCGCCCTGCTGGTCAATCTGCAGCAGGAGGTCCTGTTGACCGAGGACGCTGGCGCGCGGGAAATCCTGGAGGAGCTGCTGCACTATCCTGGCGTACCGGTGGACTGGCGCCGGCGCGGCGCCAGCGTGCCCTACTCCCAGAGCTTCAAGGTGCGCCTGCAACTGCCCAATGGCTCCCAGGAGACCTTCATCGCCGTCAACAACACCCTGGGCGCAACACCCTACGTCGCCAGTCCGCGGCTGATCCTGTCGGCACTGCATCCGCTGGAGGGGGATGCGCTGGCCCATCGCGGCGATCTGAAGAACCTGTCGCACCCGCTGCTGTACAGCGAGCAGCCCTTCTGACGACGGCAGCCGGGCCCACCCGCGGCCCTTGGCCCGCTGCCGCCCGCACCGGGATCATCACACCACTTCGGCGAGGTTGCCCTTCTCTTCCAGCCACTTCTTGCGATCCGGCGAGCGCTTCTTGGCCAGCAGCATATCCAGCAGCTCAGCCGTGTCGTCGCCGAAGTCCACCGACAGCTGCAGCAGCCGCCGGGTATCGGGGTTCATGACGGTATCCCGCAGCTGCAGGGGATTCATCTCGCCCAGCCCCTTGAAGCGCGTCACCTGGATCTTGCCCTTCTTCTTTTCCGCCGCGATGCGGTCCATCACGCCCTCCCGCTCGGCGTCGTCCAGCGCGTAGTAGACCTCCTTGCCGATGTCGATGCGGTACAGGGGCGGCATGGCGACGTAGACGTGGCCGCCGCCGACCAGGGCCGGAAAGTGACGCACGAACAGGGCGCACAGCAGTGTGGCGATGTGCAGGCCGTCGGAGTCGGCGTCCGCCAGAATGCACACCTTGCCGTAACGCAGCCCGGTCAGGTCGCTGCTGCCAGGCTCGATGCCCAGCGCCACCGAAATGTCGTGAATCTCCTGCGACGCCAGCACTTCGCCGGAATCGACCTCCCAGCTGTTGAGGATCTTGCCGCGCAGCGGCAGGATGGCCTGAAATTCGCGGCTGCGCGCCTGCTTGGCGGAGCCGCCGGCCGAGTCGCCCTCCACCAGAAACAGTTCGGTGCGCTCCATGTCCGCCCCCGAACAGTCGGCCAGCTTGCCGGGCAGCGCCGGCCCGGCGGCAACCTTCTTGCGCTCCACCTTCTTGCTCTTGCGCAGGCGGCTCTGGGCGTTGGCGATGAACAGCTCAGCGAGCTGGTCGCCCTGATCGGTGTGCTGGTTCAGCCACAGGCTGAAGGCGTCCTTGGCGACCCCCGCGACGAACGCGGCGCACTCCCGCGAGGTGAGCCGCTCCTTGGTCTGCCCGGAAAACTGCGGATCGGCCATCTTCGCGGACAGCACGTAGGCGCACTTGTCCCAGATGTCATCGGGCGACAGCTTGACGCCGCGGGGCATCAGATTGCGGAACTCGCAGAACTCCCTCACGGCCTCCAGCAGGCCCGTGCGCAGGCCATTGACATGGGTGCCGCCCTGCGTGGTCAGAATCAGGTTGACATAGGACTCCCCGCCGCCCTCGCCGCCGTCCACCAGCCACTGCACGGCCCAGTCGACCGCCTCCCTGCCGCCGGCAAAGCTGCCGACAAAGGGCTCGGCCGGCAGCGTCTCCCACTGCGCGGTCTTCTCCTTCAGGTAGTCGCAGAGGCCGTCCTCATAGTACCAGGCCTCGGCTTCACCGCTGGCCTCATCGAGGAAGGTCACGCGCAGACCGGGGCACAACACCGCCTTGGCGCGCAGCACGTGCTTCAGCCGGGACAGCGAAAACCTGGGCGAATCGAAGTACTTCGGATCGGGCAGAAAGCGCACCCAGGTGCCGGTCTCCCGCTTCCTGGTGGTACCGATCTGCTCCAGCGGGCTGGACAGTTCGCCGCCGCGAAAGCGGATGCGGTAGATCGCCCCGTCCCGCCGGATGACCACCTCGAGCTCGCGGGACAGCGCGTTGACCACCGACACGCCGACCCCGTGCAGGCCGCCCGAGAACTGATAGTTATCGTTGGAAAACTTGCCGCCGGCGTGCAGCGTGGAGAGAATCACCTCAACACCGGGCCGCCCGAGTTCCGGGTGCATGTCCACCGGCATGCCCCGGCCGTCATCGCCGACGCTGACGGAGCCGTCGGCGTGCAGGGTCACTTCGATGGTGGTGCAATGGCCGGCCAGGGCCTCATCGACGCTGTTGTCGATAACCTCCTGCGCCAGATGATTGGGCCGGGAGGTCTCGGTATACATACCCGGGCGCCGGCGCACGGGGTCGAGGCCGGTCAATACTTCGATATCTTCAGCGGTATATTGGCTCATGCTGCTACCATCCTAGTCGTGCTGCTGGTGTGTTACCGATCGCGCCGCCGGGCCGGCCGCCTGCCAGGATGCAGGCGGGCCTCGCGTCAGTAACCGGCGCAATCGTAGTCGATATCGGGACAGCCGTGGGACAGGCGCTGCACGCTGGTTTCGATGCGGCCATCCTCGTGCAGCACGAGGCCGCGCCAGCCGGGCGCGAGCAGGTCGACCTTGAAGCGCTCGCTGTGCGGCGCAAACTGCACACAGGTGGAGGGCGCGCCCAGCAAGCGCAGCGCGCCGCGCCTGCCATCGTAAACCTGATGCACATGCCCCCAGAGCAGCGCCCGCGCCTTGGGCGCCTGATCCAGGATGCGCAGCAATTCGTCGGCGTTGGCGATGCGCTGCTCGTCGAGCCAGCGGCAGCCGATCGCGACCGGGTGATGGTGCACGCAGACCAGGCAGAACGACCAGTCCGGGCTGGCGAGAAAGGCGCGCAGCCGATCGAGTTCCGGCTCGCTCAAAGCGCCGCCGACCTCCCCGGCGATCTGCGAGTTCAGCAGAATGATTCCCCAGTTGCCCGCCGCCACGGTCTGTATCAGCCGGTGCGGCACCACCGCCTGCATATTAGCGAGGTCGTCGTGGTTGCCAGGCAGCCAGGCCTGCGGCACGTCCCAGCCCGACAGCACCCGCTCGAGCATCCGATAGGCCTGCGGGCTGCCGTCGTCGGCGAGGTCACCCGTCAGCAGCAGCAGGTCGGCCGGCTCCCCTGCCGCTGCCGCGCCGAGCACATCGCTCAGACACTGCAATGTGCTGGCCCCGGCCAGGCGCTTGTCGGGCGTTGCCCCAAGATGGGTGTCGGTAATCTGCAGGACGCGCAGAGGACCGGCGCTGTGATCGAGCTTCAGATGCAAGCTGACTCCCCAGGATCGACAAAGCTGCGAATTCTAAGGCCCGCGGCGCTCGTACGCCAGCTGCGGCATGCCCCCGGGCGGCTGCGGTGACCGGCTAACGCTGCCGGTCGAGGGCGCCGCAGGCCTCTCCCGCCGCCTTCCAGACGCAGAGCGCGGCCAGCTGGCGCTGCAACCACTCGTAGAACAGCTTGTTGACCTGATATTTTTCATCGGGCTGGTACATCCTGCTGTTGGGGTAGTCGTAATGCGGCCTGAAATAGCGATGCCCCTGAAAGGCGACCACCTCGGCCATGCGCGCGTCGTGGTAGACCCGCAGCGTGAAGCAGGGGCCGGGCGCGGCACCGGCCGCCGCCTGCTGAATTTCGATAAAGCTGGTGTAGGGACCGCGCTCCAGCACGCATACGCTCACCGCGCCCTGACCGGGCAGGTCGACCTCGAACCGACGACTGCCACCGCTGCTCAGCGGCGCCAGGAGATGCTGAAGGCCGACGTAGTTGGCGCCCCACAGGCGCTGCAAAGCCGCCAGATCGACTCTGTGCCGGTTAGTCATTCGCCCGCATACATCGCATTCACCCGTTGGCGTGGCCTGTTGGCGTGGCATTATCACCCGCCGTAATTTAAAGTAGCAAGCGGGCTTTCGCGGCGGCAATCGCAGCGGCAACGGACAGAAACCCTGATAGACTTAATCGTGGTATCGGAAAGGCGATAAATAATGACCGGAAGCAACCACTCTGGCGGGCGCTCACTGCGCTGCCTGATCACCCTCTGCCTGTGCGGGGCGGCACAAGCCGACAACCTGGCCAACATCTACTCGCTGTCGCTGCAGAACGACCCCACCATCCGGGCCGCCGAGGCCACTTTCAGGGCGGGCCAGGAGGATGAAAAGCTGGGGCGTTCCAGACTGCTGCCCCGGGTCAATGCCAGCGGCGCTTACAATTACAGCGACAGTGAGAACCGGGGCGGCCCGCCGCTGTTCGAGAGGCAAGGCTACGCCAACAACGATTCCACCAACAAGACCACCAGCTGGGGCGTGAACCTGAATCAGCCGCTGTTCGACATGCCGGCGTGGTTCGGCTTCTCGCGCGGCAAGGAGTTGACCCGCCAGACCACCGCCCAGTTTGCCGCCGACCAGCAGAACCTGATCATCCGCGTCGCCGAGGCCTACTTCGAGGTCCTGCGCGCGCTGGACAACCTCAACGCCTCGCGCGCCAACGAGCGCGCCAACCAGCGCCAGCTCGACCAGACCCAGCAGCGCTTCGACGTCGGCCTCATCGCCATCACCGACGTGCACGAGTCGCGCGCCGCCTACGACCTCGCCGTGGCCCAGCGCCTGTCCGACGAGGGCAACCTGGGGGTGGCGCTGGAGCGGCTGTCGGTACTGACCGGCCAGCGCCACGACAAGGTGTGGCTGCTCAAGAGCGACTACCCCATCGTCAACCCGGACCCCACCAACAAGGACGAGTGGGTCAATTTCGCCCTGGAGAACAATTTCACGGTCAAGGCCACGGCCTACGCCCGCGACGCCGCCTATCAGCTCGCCCGCGAGAAGAAGTACGAGCACGCGCCCAAGCTGGGGGCCCAGCTCGGCTACAACGAATCCTATGCGACCAATCACCAGAAGTATCTGGATCTGCCCGAGAATGGCGAAAACCCCGTTACCTATCCGAGCGATGTGACGGGGCCATCCATTGCCCTCAATCTGAACGTGCCCCTCTACAGTGGCGGCTTCATCAGCGCGTCGCGGCGCCAGGCCTATGAACAGTACAACCGCGCCCAGGAGGTCTATGCCGGCACCGTGCGCAATACGGTGCAGGCCACCCGCGCCCTGCACCTGCAGACCTCGGTCGACGTGGCGACGGTGAAGGCGCGCCAGCTCGCCATCGTCTCCAGCAAGAGCGCGTACGAAGCCACCCAGGCCGGCTACGAGGTGGGCACGCGCAACATCGTGGACGTGCTCAACGTGCAGCAGAATCTGTTCGTCGCCCTGCGCGACTATGCCAACGCCCGCTACAACTACGTCCTCGACATGCTCAAACTGAAAAACCAGGCGGGGCTGCTCAGCCCGGACGACATCAACAACCTGAACCAGTGGCTCGAGCCCCCCGCAGCCCCCACGCTGTCCGAGACCGGACTGAGCGAATAACCAACCGGGCTCACTGCGGCGGCAGCAGGCCCGCCACGACGGCCTGCAGGCGCGCCAGCGCACCGCGGTTGTCCGCGACCACCCGATGGCCACAGCGCCCCACCTCGGCGCGGCGGCGGGGGTCAGCCAGCAGCCTGGCCAGCGCGCCCTGCAGCGCCTCGCCGTCCGCAACAATCAGCAGGCCGCCAGCCTGTTCCATCATCCGTCCGATCTCCAGAAAGTTGAAAATATGGGGGCCGGACAGCACGGGGATGGACCAGAGCGCAGGCTCCAGCACATTGTGGCCGCCGCGCTCGATGAGGCTGCCCCCCACGAAGGCGATATCGGCGACGCCGAACAGCGCCAGCAGATCGCCCATGGTGTCGCCCACCAGCACCTGCACGTCCGCCGCCGGCGCCCGGCCGCTGCTGAGCCGCCAGCTCCGCAGGCCCAGCGCTTCGCTCATCGCCACCGCCTCGTCGAAGCGCTCGGGGTGGCGCGGCACCAGGATCAGCAGCAACCCGGGATGCGCGTCCAGCAGCGCGGCATGCGCCGCCAGCACGATCGCCTCCTCCCCCTCGTGGGTGCTGGCGGCCACCCACACCGGGGCCTCGCGCTGCCAGGCCGCGCGCCAGCGGGCGGCCTTGGCGCGGTCCGCCTCGGACAGCGGCATATCGAACTTCATGTTGCCGGTCACCACGGCGCGGGACGGCGGCAGGCCCAGCGCCACGAAGCGCTCCGCTTCGGCCTGCGTCTGTATGGCGGCGGCATCGAGCGCCTCGAGCATGCCCCGCGTCAACCGCCCCACGCGCCGATAACCCGCTGCCGACCTGCTGGACAGGCGCGCATTGGCCAGCACGACGGGCACTCCCTGGCGGTGGCTGCGGCGAATCATATTGGGCCACAGTTCGGTTTCGACGATGATCAGAAGGCACGGCCGGAAGTGCCTGAGGAAGCGGTCGACGGCCCCCGGCAGGTCGTACGGCGCATACACGTGCGCCACCGCGTCGCCCAGCAGCGCCCGCACGCGCTCAGAGCCGGTGGGCGTCATGGTGGTCACCAGCAGCGGGTACCGCGGGTAATCGCGCAGCAGCCCCCGGATCAGCGGCACGCTGGCGACCGTCTCCCCCACGGAGACGGCGTGCACCCAGATGCACGGCGCCGCCGCAGCGGGGCGGCCGGGGTAGCAGCCATAGCGCTCCGGCACGCGCCGCCGGTACTCCGGCGCGCGCAGCGACCGCCACAGCAGCCGCAGCAGCACGATGGGTTGAACGATGATCAACAACAGGTTGTAGAAAATTTGCACGCGCATTCACCCCGCCCAGACGCCGCTGATACTATCCGTTTTTGAACATACCCGATCGGCAGGCAGGATGCCATGGCGGGCAGTTGGCGGTGGTGTCCATCGGTCGATTCCGATATATTGACCGCAAGGGCATCGGCCACGCGCCGCTGGCGAAGCGCCTGGCCAGCGCCGCTTCCAGGGCGCCACATCGGCAACTTTCCCCGGCGGGCAGACACGTTATGACGACCTCCATCCAAGCAGATGTAGCCATCATCGGCGGCGGTATCGCCGGGCTCTGGCTGCTCAATCGACTGAGACAGGCCGGCTACTCGGCGCTGCTGATCGAAAAGGACGCGCTCGGCGGCCACCAGACCATCGCCTCCCAGGGCATGGTTCACGGCGGGCTGAAGTACGCCCTGTCCGGCGCGCTCAGCGGCGAGTCCGAGGCCATCAAGCAGATGCCCGAGGTGTGGAGGCAGTGCCTGCAGGGCAGCGGCGAGATCGATCTGCGCGACACCACCATCCTGTCGGACGATTTCGTCCTGTGGTCGGCAGGCAGCGTCGGCTCGCGCCTGGTTTCGTTCTTCGCCAGCAAGTCGCTGCGCGGCAGGGTCGAGGCGCTGAGCCCGCCCGATTATCCCAGCGTGTTTCGCCAGGCTCCCTACAAGGGCAAGATCTATCGCCTGGTCGACGTGGTACTGGACGTGCCTTCGCTCATCGCCAATCTTGCGGCGCCCCATCGCGATGTCATCATCAAGGCCGGGCCGCTGCAGTGGCAGCGCGAAGAGGACAGGGTCGCGGCCCTGCTGACGGACGACGGTCTGCGCATCGAGGCGCAGCGCTACGTGGTGACGGCTGGCGAAGGCGCGGGTGCGATACTCTCCGCCCTCGATATCGACACGCCGCAGATGCAGCTGCGCCCTCTGCACCAGGTCATCGTCAAGCACGACCTGCCGCACGAGCTCTACGGGCACTGCATCGGCGCACAGACCAGCGCCTCGCCGCGCCTGACGGTCTCCACCCACCCCTGCCGGGACGGCAAAAAGGTCTGGTATCTGGGCGGGGATCTCGCCACTGAGGGCATCGACCTGTCGGCCGAACAGCTGATCGACCGCGCCAAACAGGAGCTGGCCGCCATCTTCCCGTGGCTCCAGTGGAACGGCGCGCAATGGGCCACGCTCTACCTGAACCGGGCCGAGCCCAAGCAGGAAAAGCTCATCAAACCCGACCGGGCCTTCGCCGGGGTCGCCGACAACCAGCAGAACGTCATCTTCGCCTGGCCCACCAAACTCAGCCTCGCCCCGGACCTGGCGAAACAGGTGACGGAACTGCTGCGCAATCAGGTACAACCGTCACCGCTGCAGGGCGCGGAGCGGTTGCGGCAATGCGCCAAGCCCGCGGTAGCCGTGTCGCCCTGGGACTACCTCTTTGACTAGCGCGCTGCCGCGCCGGGAGATCGGCGCCAGCGGCGTACTGGTATCGCCCCTGGGCCTGGGGACCGTCAAGCTGGGACGCAGCGAGGGGGTCAAGTACCCCGTTGCGTTCGCCATACCTGGCGATCGCGAGGCGGCACTGCTGCTGGCCACCGCGCAGGAGCTGGGCATCAATCTCATCGACACCGCACCCGCCTACGGCAACAGCGAACAGCGGCTGGGCACGCTGTTGCGCGGCCAGCGCTCGCAGTGGGTCATCTGCACCAAAGTCGGCGAGGAGTTCGAGGGCGGGCGCTCCCGCTTCGACTTCAGCCCCGAACACATCCGCTTCAGCGTGGAGCGCAGCCTGCGCCGCCTGCAGACCGACCACATCGATCTGGTGCTGGTGCACTCGGATGGCAACGATACCGAGATCATAGAACGGCATGGCGCCCTCGCGGCACTGGCGCAGCTCAAGCAGGCCGGCAAGATCAGGGCCTTCGGCATGTCGACCAAGACCGTGGAGGGCGGGCTGCTGGCCGCGCGCAGCGCCGACTGCGTCATGCTCACGCACAACCTGGAATACCGCGCCGAGGAGGCCGTGCTCGACTACTGCGCCGCGCACGGCACCGGTACCCTCATCAAGAAGGCGCTGGCCAGCGGCCATCTCAGCGCGGGCTTCGACGACCCCGTGCTCGCCGCCATGCGTTTCATCTTCGCCCACCCGGGCGTGACCGCCGCCGTGCTGGGCACGATCAATGTCGATCACCTGCGCCACAACGTGGCGGCCTGCCGGCAGGCCCTGGCCGAGCTGCAGCGCAGCTAGCCCGCCGCCGTCGCGATGGGGGCGCGTTGCAGCGCGACCAGCGCGTGCCACACCCGCGGCGCCGACAGGTGCTGCAGGCACTGCCCCTGCGGCCCTCGATAGCCGTCCACCTCGCAGCGCCGCCGATAGCAGGGAATGCAGTCGTAGCCCTGCGCCAGCAGCTGCGTGGCGGCGGTGCCCGTCGCGCCGATCAGCGCCGGGTCCGTGGGGCCATAGAGCGTCACCGTGGGCACGCCCAGGCAGGCCGACAAATGCGCCAGCCCGGTGTCATTGCAGATACTGCCGGCGCTGCGGCTGATGAGTCCCGCCAGCGCCGTCAGCGAGAGGCGGGGCAGCACCAGGCACTGCGGCTCGGCCCCCGCGATGCGCTCGGCCCGCTCGCGCTCGGCAGCGGTTCCCCAGGGCAGCAGCACCCGGTAGCCGTCAGCGACCGCCAGCTCGACCAGCTGCCGCCAATGCGCCTCCGGCCAGCACTTGTTATCCCAGCTCGCGTTGGTGACGGCGATCAGGTAGGGGCCGGTCCGGGTTGGCTCCGGAGCCGGCCAGGCACACTGCTGCAAAC
>Ga0316188_10000843_pt1 | contig 14146 bp, 12 predicted proteins | sample Phiworburrow1_MG_FD_204933 | JGI IMG/M metagenome (GOLD analysis project Ga0316188, IMG submission 204933) | Coastal sediment microbial communities from Maine, United States - Phippsburg worm burrow 1 | ecosystem: Environmental > Aquatic > Marine > Coastal > Sediment | place: USA: Maine...
TGCGTACTCGGCTCGGAGCGAGCCGCCTGGTTCCGCGACCCCGAAGGCAACATCCTGTGCCTGCATGAAGACCTCGGCTGACGGCAGCGCTGACGAAGACGGCGACTCCACGCCGCGGCCTTTTTTCCATGAGGGCATGCGCGTTTGGCAGGACCGCTTCGACAGCCGGCGCCTGTCCGACCGCCTCGAAGAGCGGCTCGGACGCAAGCGCTTCACCGACGACGATCGCGCATTCATCGCGAGCCGCACCATGTTCTTTCTCGCCACCGCCGACGCGGCGGGGCGCCCGGACTGCTCGTACAAGGGCGGCGACGCAGGCTTCGTTCGCGTGACAGGCGACGACGAGCTGGCCTTCCCGAGCTATGACGGCAACGGCATGTTCCGCAGCATCGGCAACCTGAGCACTCACGCACCGGTCGGGCTACTGTTCATCGACTTCGAGCAGCCGCGGCGGCTGCGCGTGAACGGTCTGGCATCGGTGCTGCCGGACGATCCGCTGCGCAACGAGTTCAACGGCGCCCAGATCGTCGTGCGCGTGCGCGCGACACACATCTTCCCAAACTGCCCGCGCTACATCCACCGCATGCAGTTGGCCGACCCGTCGCCCTACGTGCCGCGCCGGGGCGTCGAGCCGCCGGTACCTGCTTGGAAGTGCCTCGAGATGTTCAGCGACGTGCTGCCACGAGAGGGCGGCGGCAAAAGTGGCTGTGAAGGTCGTAGTTACGCAGGCGATGGAGGCGATGAGCCGGGCGGCGCGGGCCATGAAGACGCAAGCAGTGGCAGCAACTCCACGTAGCGCATGAGCGCACCGGCTTCTAAGTTTCCCACTGGTGACAGCATTCGGAGGCTCGACATGCACGACCGCCGTAGCGCGTCTCCGTCGATTCCCGAAAGGGCTGCCGTCTCGTGGTCAGGCCTGGTCCGCATCTGGGATCGGCGGTCAATGGCGCCGTTCCGAACCGCAAGGAGGTCGTATGGCTGAAAGCGACAAAGAGTTCGCGGGCTCGATCCCGAAGTTCTACGACACGTTGATGGTCCCCCTGATCTTCGAGGCCTATGCCGCCGACTTGGCGCAGCTTGTCGCTGCTTGCTCGCCCCGCTCGGTGCTTGAAACGGCAGCCGGCAGCGGCGTGGTCGCGCGGGCGCTCGCGCCAAGACTCGGCGCCGACACGCGCTATGTAGTGACCGACCTCAACCAGCCCATGCTCGACTATGCCGCCACCCGGCAAGGAGCCGATACCCGTATCGAGTGGCGACAGGCGGACGCGCTCGACCTGCCGTTCGAAGATGCCTCGTTCGACGTGGTTTGCTGCCAATTCGGCGCGATGTTCTTTCCTAATCGGGTCACCGGCTACGTCGAAGTGCGTCGCGTGCTGAAGCCGGGCGGGCGCTTCATCTTCAGTGTCTGGGACCGCATTGAAGACAACGCATTTGCCGACGAAGTCACCAACGCCGTCGCCGCGGTGTTTGCGCGTGACCCTCCACGATTCCTCGCCCGCACGCCGCACGGCTATCACGATGTCGCACTGATCCGCGAGGAGCTGAGCAGCGCAGGGTTTGCCGACATCGTGATCGAGACACGCGATAAGGTGAGTCGCGCGCGCTCAGCTCGCGACGCTGCGACCGCCTATTGCCAGGGAACGCCACTGCGCAACGAAATCGAGGCGCGCGACCCCAATTTGCTCCAGTTCGCAACGGACCGTGCGGCGCGGGCGATCGCCAGCCGCCATGGCGAAGGTCCGGTGGCCGGCAAGATTCGGGCGCATGTGATCGTGGCGGCGGGATAGCGTCTTTGCCATTGCGCCTGCTTTGTGGTGGCGCGATCGTTGACGGCAATGCCTCGCGTCGACCCGTTGCTGTTGGCGGCAGCTCAAGACTCGACGCCGGAAAATGGCCAGTCATACGATGCAATCCCAAGAACTTTTCAGCGCGCCCAGACTCAGGTCTGAAAATTCAATTCACGCAGGATTGATCCCAGTCAACGCAGGCGCCGCTGGCAAGCGCAGCATTCAATGAAGTGACGTAGTCATTGAGAGGTGCTCGTCCGTCGGGGAATAGGCGGCATGAGGCAGGCTTGAAGGACATCCTGTGGGCAACGTACAGTCTGAGCGTGGGCAGGTTTCGCGAACCTATCCGCGTATCGTGATGCTGTCCGATAAGAGGCAGGCTCGGTTGCGTCTGATGAAGCCCGGTGCAGACGTTTACCGTTTGCATGCCTTTGCGTGTTCGCTGCCTGAGGACGATCTGCAATTTCTGCGCGTCGACATCACGCGACTTATGGTCGTGATGCTGTGGGCACAGAACGTTAAGGCCGGGCGCACCATCACTGTGCTCGCGGATGTGGGGGACGAAGTCGTCGGTTACGCCAGCGTGCATAACGATCAGGTGAGTTGGCAACGTCACCTAGGCGAACTTCGCATTCAGGTCGCACAGGCTTACCGTGGCTGCGGGCTCGGCGGCTTGCTGGGAAAGGAGATCTTCGCGATAGCCTCAGATCTTGGTATCGAAAAGATCGTGGCGCAAATGACAGTTGACCAGAGGCAGGCGATCGCCTTGGTTGGGCGCAACGGGTTCAAGCACGAAGCGGTTCTGCACGACTTCGTGATCGGTCGGGATGGGCGCAGGAACGACCTTGTCGTCATGACTTGCGACGTCGCCAAGCCAGAATCCGGCGCGCATTAAGACAAGACTGACGATAGATTTCAATCGCAGTGAGCGCCTATCGCGGAACGCTGCCAGCCAAGGTAGACATTCTGTCCGCGTCGACAGCATCACCTTGGCAGGATAGGCCCGGGCGGCGTGTCCTCAGGCCATCGGGCTTGATGGCGCTTGCTCGGCGTCAGCCTTCGATCAGTGGCCGGTCATGGTCGGGACTGCGAGAAGCTTGCGTCCGATGATCGGAAGCGTGATTCCGGATGGCAGGTTAAGGGCGGCGAATCCAGCGCGTCGGCTGTCAGGCCTCGACCGAGGCTGTGTGGAAACTCGGCCGTAGCGCAGTTTCGAGGGTCCTTGAACCCTTGTCGTTGTCGAGATCGTCGATCCTGGGCCGATCTGAGAGGTCAGCGTTTCGCACAATTTGCTTTGCGAGGACTTTTCACGCAGCATCGCCCCGTAGTTGACACGGGCCCGGACTGAATGGTCGCCGCTAAGCGGCCGGCCGAGACCTGCGTAGTCTAGACACTGCCGCTGACCGAAGAGCACGCAGTTCGGTCGTGAATCGCCCGGCGCGAGATCTGGTCGTGCTAGGGCGCTCAGAATTCACGTGGTGGCGCGCACACGGCGGCTTCATCCAGCCCGTTGATGGCATTGCCCAAATCGCAGGCCTAGCGCCATTCACGCTGGGTAGGGCTTGAAGGAAGGGAAAGGGGCTACCCCTGCGACCTCCAATCGAATGCGCGAACAGCGCTGTTGTCGAGACCTTGTGATCATCACAAATCCCGATAGGCAATACCCAGGCTAGGCCGCTATGGTGAGCGCTGTTCCTTGCCTACCCCGAGACACTATGACCCGATGCACACTGCAGCGCCTGGCCGCTTTCACGCTAGCACTGCTGGCCGCTCCCGCCTTTGCCGGCACTGTGACCGTGGTCACCTCCTTCCCGAAGGAGCTGACGCAGGCCTACAAATCGGCCTTCGAGAAAGCCAACCCGGACATCAAGCTGGAAATCCTGAACAAGAACACAGTGCAGGGCATCGCCTACGTGCGCGAGCTGCCGGTCGGCCAGAGACCGGACGTGTTCTGGGCTTCGGCGCCCGACGCGTTTGAGGTGCTGGCCGGCCTGAAACTGCTGGACAACGTGGCCGCGCTGGCCAACAAGTCGACGCCGGCCAAGGTGGGCAACTACCCGATCAACAACCCCGAGGGCCTGTACCTCGGGCAGGCGCTTGCCGGCTATGGCCTGATGTGGAACACACGCTACATGGCGGCCAACAAGCTGCCGACGCCACGCCAGTGGGCCGACCTGACGAAGCCGGTGTACTTCGGTCATGTGGCAATGAGCGCGCCGTCCCGCTCGGGCACCACCCACCTGACGGTCGAGACGATGCTGCAGGGCGAAGGCTGGGACAAGGGCTGGACCCAGTTGCTGCAGATCGCCGGCAATAGCGCGGCAATCACCGAGCGCAGCTTCGGCGTACCCGACGGCGTGAACAACGGCCAGTTCGGCGTCGGCCTTGTGATCGACTTCTTCGGCCTGGCCGGCAAGTACAGCGGCTTCCCGGTCGAGTTCTTGTACCCCGACGTGACCGCCGTGGTGCCAGCCAACATCGGCCTAGTGACAGGTGGCAAGAACCCCGAAGAAGCGAAGAAGTTCATCGCCTACACCGTGTCGGCCGCTGGCCAGGCCATCCTGCTCGACCCGAAAATCTCGCGCCTGCCGATCCTGCCGCCACAGGAGATGGGCGGCAAGGTGCCGGCCGGCTACCCCAACCCCTTCGAGATCGCCAAGCGCGCCAAGGTGAATTTCGACTCCGACTTGTCGGAATCACGCTACAACGTCGTGTCGTCGATGTTCGACCAGACCATCACCTTCCGCCTGAAGGAGTTGCAGGCCGCGACCAAGGCCATCCACGCCGCCGAGGCCGCGTTGGCGAAGAAACCCAACGCCAAGGCGACTGAGTTGGTGCAGCAGGCGCGCGGCCTGGCCTTCACGCCGGTGGTCGGCGCAGGCATGGCCGGCAACAAGGAGTTCTTGGCGCTGTTTACCGCCAACAAGAAGGACGCCGCCGTGAACAAGCAGGTCACGGGCCTGGAGGACCGCTGGAACGGCCACGCGCGCGAGAACTACGAAAAGGCGCGCACGCTGGCCGAGCAGGCGCTGGCGATGGCCAGGTGACGCACGCCTGATCCCATGCCGAACTGGACCAGCGCGTCCTACGGGCCGCGTGTGCGGCCCGGCGTGTGGCTGGCCGGCGCGATGGTGCTGGCCTTCCTGCTGCTGTTTCTGGTGCTGCCGGTGGCGAAGGTGTTCGTCACCGCGTTCGTGCAGGCCGACGGCAGCCTGACGCTGGGCCACTTCGGCGCCTTCTTCGGCCAGGGCCTGATGCGCGAGGCCTTCTTCAACAGCCTCTACGTGGCCGTCATGTCGTCGCTGTTCGCGGCGCTCATCGCGGTGCCACTGGCCTACTTCACGGTGCGCTTCGATTTCCGCGGCGCTATCTTGATCCACACGCTGGGCGTGCTGCCGCTGATCATGCCGCCCTTCGTCGGCGCGGTGGCGCTGCAACTGATCTTTGGCCGATCGGGCTCACTGAACCTGCTGCTGGGCGAGCACTTCGGCTTCACGCTGCCCATCATGGAAGGCCTGAACGGCGTGATCTTCGTGGAATCGATCCACTACTTTCCGTTCATCCTGATGAACCTGACAGTGGCGCTGCACAACATCGACGGCGCCATGGAAGAAGCAGCCATGAACCTGGGCTGCCGTGGCTGGCGGCTATTCTGGCGAGTCATCTTCCCGCTTGGCCTGCCGGGGTTCGTGGCTGGCGCGTCGCTGGTGTTCGTCAAGGTGTTCGACGATCTGGGCACGCCGCTGGTCATGGGCCAGACCAACCTGCTGGCGCCGCAGGCCTACCTGCGCATCACCCAGGTCGGGCTGGAGGACCCGCTGGGCTATGTCATCAGCGTCATCATGATCGCCTTCTCAATCGGTGCGATGGCACTGTCGGCGCTGGCGTTGAAGGGCAAGGACTACTCTACGATCCAGAAGGGCGGCACCAGCCTGCAGCGCCGCCGGCTGTCGCCACTGGGCTCGTTCATGGCCTATGCGTGGATCGGCGGGGTGCTGCTGGTCACGCTGTCCCCGCACATCGGTGTGCTGCTGCTGTCCTTGGCGTCGGTGTGGAGCTATGCGCCGCTGCCCGACGGCTTCACGCTCGCGCACTACGCCACGGTTTTCCAGGATTCCAGCGGCATGATCAAGAACACCCTGCTCTATTGCGGCTTGGCGGCGGGGCTGGACGTGCTGCTGGGTGTGACCATCGCCTACCTGATCCTGCGCACCAAGCTGCCCGCGCGCCAATGGCTGGACTGGATCGCCACCGCGTCGCTGGCGGTGCCGGGCATCGTGCTGGCCATCGGCTACCTGCGCCTGTACAAGGGCGTGCTGGTGCCGGGCACTGAAGTGCTGGTGACCAGCAGCTGGGTGATCATCATGCTGGCCTATGCGGTGCGCCGCCTCCCCTATGCGCTGCGCTCGTGCGTGGCGGCGCTGCAGCAGGTGCACGTGTCTCTGGAAGAGGCCGCCGAAAGCGTGGGCGCGACCAAGATGCGCAGCATCCGTCGCGTCGTGGTGCCGCTGATGGCCGGCGGCATACTGGCAGGCTTCGTCACCAGCTTCATCACCGCGGCGGTGGAGTTGTCGGCGACGATCCTGCTGGTCTCGTCCGAATCGCAGGCGCCCATGAGCTATGGCATCTACTTATACATGCAGAGCATCGCCGGGCGCGGCCCCGGCGCGGCGCTGGGCGTGCTGGCCATCGTCGTCGTCGCCATCGGCACCTACCTGTCACATCGGGTTGTCGAGCGCACGCAGCAGCGCTTCGTGACGCGCCAGGTCGACGACACGTTGCCATCTGTTCCCACCTTGCCGGCCGCGCCGGCACGCACCTGAGTCGCCATGAAGAAAGTCAGCGTCAAATGCCGCAACGTACGCTTGGCCTACGGCACGACCGAGGTGCTGAAGGACGTCAACCTTGACATCGAGCCGGGCGAGTTCTTCGCGCTGCTCGGACCTTCGGGGTCGGGCAAGTCGACGCTGCTGCGGCTGATCGCCGGCTTCAACCCGCACCAGCACGGTCAGTTGCTTATCGACGGCGTGGACATCAGCGACCAGCCGCCGTGGGATCGCAACATCGGCATGGTGTTTCAGAGCTACGCGCTTTGGCCGCACCTGAGCGTGTGGGACAACGTAGCCTTCGGCCTAGTCGAGCGCAAGGTCGCCAAGGCGGAAATGAAGGCGCGTGTCGGGGCGGCGCTCGATACCGTCGGGCTGACGGGCTTCGCCGAGCGGCGGCCCAACCAGTTGTCGGGAGGCCAACAGCAGCGCGTGGCGCTGGCGCGCACGATCGTCATCGAGCCGCAGGTGCTGCTGTTGGACGAGCCGCTGTCAAACCTGGACAAGACGCTGCGCGTGCAGATGCGCCAAGAACTGCGGGCACTGCAGCGCCGCCTGGGCATTACGACGATCTTCGTCACCCACGATCAGGAAGAGGCGATGAGCACGGCCGACCGCATGGCCGTGCTCGACAAGGGCGTGGTGCAGCAGGTGGGCGCGCCGGCCACGCTGTACGATCACCCGGTGAACCCTTTCGTGGCCGGCTTCGTCGGCACGATGAACCTGCTGCCAAGCCAGGTGCGCGCGCGCGACGCGCAGACGCTGACGCTGGAGATCGACGGCGTTGGCAGCGTGCAATGGCCGTTGTCAGGCGAGGCAGGCGCAGTGCCCGACACACCACGACTGTTGCTAAGCTTCAGGCCGCATGCCGTGACGATGCAGGCCGCGGATGGCGGCGGCGACACCACGCATGTCTGGGTGCCGGGCACGGTGGAATCACGTGAGTTCCTGGGTGAAGCCACCCGCTACCGGGTTCGTGTGGGCTCGCATGCGCTGGCCGTGGACCAGCCGCATTACGCCGGCGCGTCGGGCTACGACGCAGGCTCTGCCGTGCGCGTCGGGCTCCATGCGTCACAGGTCCGGGTCTTCGCGAACTGAGCACTCTTATGGCAGAGACTGCCTCTGGCTCTCGCACAGCGACCCTGAACGCATGTGCAGCGAAACGTGGAGGCGTTTCATCGTTTCATCGAAGTCGCGACTCGCATACTCCAAGCATGTTGCTGCCTTGAGTGACACGTTGACGGCAATACGATCAGATAAGCGGAAAGCCGCAGGCGACTCAATATGGCAGTAAGGGTCGCTTGATTCGACGCCATAGAAGCCGACCTTCAGCGGCGAGAACTTGGCGGGTGAGGGTTAAGCCACGAGCGGAGCGTTTGGGCCGCCTGCCGCTTCCTGAACTCCGGCGGGCTCATGACCAGGTGCGTGATGCCGTCGCGCCCGGGGTCTTGAGCTTGAGCACCATCTGTCCGGCCGCGTTGGTTTGTACGCATTCGTTGGCCAGCTCCGGGCGAGTGGTGTGGCGGCCCAGTTGTTCCAGCGCTTGGCCGTCGTTGGCGCCATATCGCACTGCGGCGTGCAGTCTGAAACTCTGCATGTCGGCGCACGACCGTCGAAAGGTACCCACCCCTGATTCGGGGGTAATCACAGGGCGTCAGCGCCCTTAGACTTGGCCGGGCTGTGCCGGGCATGACCAGCGCCGGCAATTGAATAGCTGTTTCTCACACGAGCAAGTGTGCTCGTCGGGGCCGACGATGCTGCGGCCAGCGTAGACCAACTCCGTCGAGCAGCGTAGCCCTGGGAAATCTCGGTCCGACAGGGGGTGAATCGTGAGCAAGACTCTTAACACGTTGAGCATCTGCTTGGCAGCTGCGTTGGTGGCTGCGTGCGGTGGGGGGGGCGGTGACCAAGGCGCAAACCAGGCGGCCAGCGTGCAGTTCGCGCCGGAGGCAATGGACCAGGCGCAAGCAGCGGCCACAACCGCGATGTTTACGGCCGAAGGCCGCGGTCAAGGGAGAGATCTCGAACCGTTCCAGTGGACCAAGGTCTACGACGGCGATTGGCCGCCACAGCCGCAGCCACCGTTTGCGCCCACGACCGGCTGGGCGGGCCGGGCGGGCTTGCAAGCAGTCGAGTTGCGCAACAGCCTCTACATCATGGGTGGGCGCACGCCCTCCCCCTTTGGCCCTCCAACCTTCGGCCCGTTCAACAGCACGCTGTGGAACGACGTCTGGGAGAGCCGAGATCTCGGTGCCTCATGGACAAAGCTGCCGACGCCGAAGGGTCCGAGCATGTGGTCCGAGCGTGCGTACTTCCAGGCGGTCACAAAGGCTGGGGCGATGTTTGTCCTGGGCGGCCAGGACTTCACGGTCAGGCGGAACGATCCACCGGTCTGTCCGCAGCCTGCGGCGCTTGGAGCGCCAACCCCGCCGTGCCCGGACTTCGTGCCCAACTCGACGTTCTTCAACGACGTCTGGCGTTCTACCGATGGCGCAACCTGGCAGCAGCTCAAGTCCGACGGCCCGCGCTGGACAGGCCGCGCCGGCCTCAGCGCGATCGAGTTCAAGGGCTGGATCTACGTGCTCGGCGGCGGCAACGGCGACGACGTGGCCATCGGCGGTAGCGGTCGCGTCCTCTTCAACGATGTCTGGCGCTCGCGCGATGGCAAGAACTGGGAGCAGGTCACAGCGAACGCTCCCTGGGCCCCCCGCGCCGGGGCAGCGGTCGTGGAGAAGAACGGCTACCTGTACCTCCTCGGGGGCGAAGACGGATTCCTCTGCGAGTTCGGCCCGACCGGTCCTTCCTGTCCGTACTTCAACGACGTGTGGCGTACGCGCGATGGCGCCAACTGGGAGCTCGTGACGATGAACGCCGACTGGAGCGCCCGCCCGGGCCATCAGTGCCAGGTGCTCTTCGACACGATCGTCTGCTTCGGCGGATTCGGCTTCCCCACGGATCCTTCCGGAACGGTTGCGGCGCATCCGGTCGACGTGTGGGTCAGTCGCGACGGAATGCGCTGGGCCAAGCTGAAGACAGGCCCGTGGAACGCAACGAACTCCGCGAACGTGAAGTACGACTTCGACTCGCTCGTTGTCACCGGCGGGCCAGGTGGCTTGCCGCCGTCGATCTACACGTTCGGCGGCGACAGAGAGGCTTCGTTCATCGCACCCGATCCGACACTCGTGGACGACGATGTCTGGCGGTTCTCACAACCCCGGCCAAAGAAGTAGCGACTGCACGTGGTGCTCCGCGGGCCACCCGGCCCGCGGAGCACCGGCCGTCCGCAGGTACCGAGTCGCGCGCTGGTGCCAGTGGCAGCGCACTTGCCTGCAACCCAGGTGCGTGAAGTCTTTTCTCGATCACCAGCGCCTCCACGATCAATGCGAAGATGTTGACCCGTCGGGAAGTTGCCGGCCGTGAGCGTCGGCCAACGGCCGGGACCGCGGGCGACGAATGTCAGCAGAGCGGCATGGTCAAATGAACGACAGGTTCAAGGCGACGAGATTTGCAGATCGGCTGTCAAGCCGGCGACAACCGGCCACTGGTGATCCGCTCTGAATTTCACCTGCCGGCCCGTCTTGGATGACTGGTCTACGGCGGCCAACTTGAACTCCGCTTCGGCTCGTCCTGGCCACAAGCGTCGGCCCCCGACGTGCCGCTATTTGGTATCTCACCCGGCCATGTACACGCCTTCGTCGGCCAGGATGCACTCACAGTGCCAGGTCTTGGTGGGCTCAGGGGCTTCCTGTCGGACATGGACGCGCGCACCCCTCGCAACTAGGGAAGATGTAAGATATACATTCAATCATGTAGATCTTCAAGATATCAATGCAAGTCGCAAAGTGGGGCAATAGCTTGGCCGTTCGCCTTCCCGCTACGGTGGTCGAGGCGCTCGATCTGAAGCCAGGAGACAACATCGACATCCACGTCATAGGTGATCGCTCCTTTGATATCGAGAAGGCCCCGGGCGCGCGTGACCTGTTGGCCAGAATACGCAAGTACCGCGGCCGATTGCCGTCCGACTTCAAGTTCGACCGCGTGCAAGCCAATGAGCGGCGGTGAGGACTTCTTCGACACCAATGTGGTGCTCTATTTGCTGTCGGCTGACACAACAAAGGCCGACAGGGCAGAAGAATTGCTCGCCATTGGGGGCACGATCAACGTCCAGGTTCTGAACGAGTTTGTATCGATCGCGTCGCGCAAGCTGCGCATGTCGTGGATCGAAATCCGCGAAGTGTTGGCCCAGGTGCGAGCCGTCTGCGTGGTCGAGCCGCTGACCATAGAGACGTACGAACGAGCCCTGCGCATTGCCGAGCGCTATGGCATGTCGATCTACGATGCGCTCATCGTGTCGGCAGCGTTGCTGGCGAGCTGCAAGACACTTCATTCTGAAGAAATGCAGGACGGCCAAGTGATCGACCGACAGTTGACCATTCGGAATCCGTTCACGACATCGTGAACTGACCGAGGCTCGGCGTTTGGCCTATCGATTTCGTGGCTCCCCGACCGTAAGCTTCTATGGGGTAATGAATTCGGTTTCATGACTGTCGTTGATGGGTCGGCAGCGTGAGTTCGCGGCCTTCGGACGAAGACATTCAGCCTCGATAGTGTTCCGGTCGACGGCGGTCACCACCTACGAGTGACCGCTGTCGCAGGGCGCCGATTTCTCGACGTGATCGGCAAAAGACCGTTTACTGAGTGGACCGGCCGCTCGACATCAAAAGTGCCGGCGGCGCCTTTGGTCGATGGCGGGTCTATGCGAACTTGATCTCGGTGCCGTAGGCCTGCCGGTCGAACTGGCTTGCGATACAGCTGTCACCCGGGTAGATCTGGTCCCGACCCTTATGGAGAGCTCTCCAGGGTCGTTGCACAGGCCCCAGTTATGAACAGTTGCCTGGGTAGGCTGGCCTGAGGCCCGCGATTTCCCTGTCCTTTTGGCCGCTTCGGTGCGGTTGAACTGGACATAAGGCAGGCGCTGGCGCATGGATGGTGATCTCACAACTGGAGATCACCATGGATTCGATTCGTTCGCTTCACGCGCTGGCCAGGGCCTGGTTGCTCGAGGGTCCGCTGTCGTCAAACGTCGATGCGTTCCAGGCGCTGCTGGGACGTGGCCGGTACGCCGAAGGCAGTATCGACAAGGCCCTGCGCGCCTTGGCCCACTTCGCCCACTGTATGCCGCGGTGTCGGCTGTCGGCCGATCAGATCGACGAGGCCCTCGTCGAGCAGTTTCTGGACTCGCACCTGGCGCGCTGCGACTGCCACGCGACGGCGCTGCGCACGCATGGTGACCTGCGGGCCGGCCTGGCGCACTTGTTGGTGTCGCTGCGTGAGCAGCAAGTCATCTTGGAACCGCCTCGGCCCAGCGGCCCCATTGCAGAGGAACTGTACCGCTACAACGCGCACATGCGCGACGCCCGCGGCCAGGGGATCGGCACGCGGGACGGTCGGCTGGCGATGGTGGGGCGGCTGCTGCTGTGCAAGTTCGCCGGCAGACCCATCGCCATCGGGGAGTTGCAGCCAGAGGACGTTCGAGGCTCCATTGCAACGGAGCTGACGCGCGAAAACAGCGTGTCGCACGCCAGCGCACTGGCCGCGGCGCTGCGGGCCTACTTCGGCTACCGCGCCACCTGCGGCGACGCCCTGCAGGCCTTGCTCGGCGTCATCTCATCGCCGGCGCGCTGCAGCCTGGCATCGCTGCCACGCGCGCTCGCGCCTGAGGAGGTGCAGCGGCTGCCGGACGGGATTCGCGCCCGCAAGAAGACAGCGCCTTTTCACGGCGCACGAGAAAGACGGGCTAGGGTTTCCAGCACCGCGAGCGCCGATCCTGCACGCATTGCAGCAGACGATAGTCACTCGGCTGATGAAGCTGCGCACGCACCATGGCGTGCTGGTGGAAGACATGCGGCACCACTTGGCCGAGTCCGACGCCGATAGAGACGAAGCGCGCATTTCGGCCGTTCAGTCCAGCAGCTGGCTCAGGATCTGCGCCACCTTGCCCTGGTTGAGCCGCCCGGCCTCCACCCACACAAAACGCCCGGCCGGTGCGGCGGCGATGTCGCTGTCGGCCGCGGCGCGGTCGGTGCGGACATCGTGCAGCAGCACCACGCGCTGCACATGAGCGGCGGTGCTGAGCACGCTCAGTTCATGGCGGCAGCCGGCGTTGCGCGCCTGGAAGCCGCGCAAGTCCATCAGCACTACGTCGGCCCGCTGCACCAGGGCGGCCAGCGCAGCCTGCCAGGTGCCGTCGAAGCAGTAGCACTCGTTGACGCGGTAGCGGCCGTCCGGATCGGGCTTCAGGTCGAACTCAGCCAGGCGCTGCGGCACTTTCGCCTGGCTAGCGATGAAGCGGTCGCCCAGGCCACCGTTGAGGAAGGTGAACAGGTCGTCCGGATCCAGCATGCGGCTGATGAGGTCGGTGCCGGCGATCAGCACAGTGTTGCCGGTCAGGCGCCAGCGTTCAATGACGCGGTCGAACATGGTTTCCACGGCGGCGTCCCGCTGGAACACCCGTAGCACCAGCAGTGTGGGCGGCGCGCCCTCGGGCGCCAGCCAGCGCGGCAGCAGCTTGGCCAGCAACGGAAGCCACAGCCACGGCAGCAACTGGGTAAAGCCCAGCCAACCCGCGCCCTCTACCGCCGGCAGCGCGCTGGCCATCAGGATGACGAACCAGTACGCCGCCAGCAGGTAGCCAAGGTCGGAAAAGCGTTTGTCTCGGTAGGCCTGCGCCAGCCATAGGCCCAGCCGCCACACCGGCCATGCCAGCATCAGCCATGGCAGTAGGGCTAGCAGCACGAGGGTGGGCCAGGCTCCCAGCACGCCCACTAGCTGGACGATCCACACCGGCGGATCTTGCACCCCCGCAGCCAGCAAGCTGAGCGCGCCGGTGCTGGCCGCCGACAGCACCAGGAAGATGGGCAGCAGGTAAGGCGCCACGGCGCGAATGCGGCCGCTGGCGCTGATGAGCAAGGCCACGAACATGGGGATCACCACCACGCTGCCAAGCCAGCCCATCACGCCGGCCCAAGTCTGCTGCTCGGTCGAGTTGAGCATCACCACCACGGCCATGACCAGCATGTAGGCACCAATGCCCAGCAGCACCCGGCCCCAGGACCAGCGCCGCAGCAGACCCCAGCCCATGACCATGGGCCAGGCGTAGACTAGGCCCAGCACCAGTACGCGCCGCAGCGTGAAGCCCCGGGTGTCGTCGTACACGAACAGGAAGGCAAGCCAGGACTGCGTCAGCCCGATCAGCAGGCTGACGCCGGCCACCACCAGCACGGCCCGCACGCTGGCGCGATGGTGGGCGGACGTCAGGTCGTTGCGACGCGGCCCAAGGGTTGGCGTGGCCACGGGAAGGTCCACCGCAAGGGCCACCGCGTCCTGCGGCGCGGGGCCGCCACGCGTAAGCGCCAGCATGCGGCGCCGGTAGGCGCTGGCCACCAGCCAGGAGGCGATGGCCGCCAGCAACACGCCGATCTGCAATGCGAACAGCAACTCGCCGGTGTGCCCCTTCATGCCAGGATCTCGCGA
>Ga0316188_10000844_pt1 | contig 14146 bp, 14 predicted proteins | sample Phiworburrow1_MG_FD_204933 | JGI IMG/M metagenome (GOLD analysis project Ga0316188, IMG submission 204933) | Coastal sediment microbial communities from Maine, United States - Phippsburg worm burrow 1 | ecosystem: Environmental > Aquatic > Marine > Coastal > Sediment | place: USA: Maine...
TTTCAATGCCGTCGCTGATGCCTTTGAAACTGACCAGTTCGCCTGTGTCATAATTTGAAAGAAAGCTTTTGAGTTCGCCTTCTTCGATGATGGTATAAACAGACATATATGATTTGCTGGTTGAAAATGCAGACGATTAAGTAAGCGGATAGAGGCGTCATTTTAGCGTATCTCATGGATTTACTAAATAGTCGCGTGATCCAGTTTCTTCCTGGTGTCAGGTCTGTGCAGGAATATACGCAGAATCTCTGAAAATTGCTAATGAAGAATATGGCTATTAAAGCTTCTCGCTGTTTGCGATAATCATCAGCCGCAGTAAATTGACTCAATTAAGGCCAGAAAGCAGATGACCGATAAAAAACCGCCACTCATTTTAGTTGATGGTTCATCCTACCTGTTCCGTGCGTTTCATGCACTGCCATCGCTGACGAATAGCAAGGGACAACCAACGGGTGCTGTTTACGGCGTAATCAATATGCTGCGCAAACTGCGTGATGAATATCAGCCTGAGCATATGGCTGTCGTGTTTGACGCTAAAGGCAAAACCTTCCGCAATGACCTGTACCCGGAGTATAAGGCGCATCGCCCGCCGATGCCGGATGAGCTGCGCAGTCAGATTGAACCACTGTATGAACTGGTCGAAGCGCTTGGATTTCCCATGATCATCGTGCCCGGGGTTGAGGCGGATGACGTCATCGGCACTTACTCGAAGCAGGCTTTGGCAAAGCAGGTCGACATTTTGATCTCAACCGGTGATAAAGACCTGGCGCAACTGGTGAATCCGCACGTGACGCTGATCAACACCATGAACAATGTCGTACTGGATGAAGCTGGTGTGATGAAAAAGTTTGAGGTGCCGCCGAGCGCGATCGTCGACTACCTGGCGCTGGTGGGTGATACCTCAGATAACATCCCCGGGGTACCCAAGGTCGGGCCCAAGACCGCTGCAAAATGGATACAGCAGTATGAAACGCTGGACAACCTGGTGGCCCACGCCGATGAGGTCAAGGGCAAAGTCGGTGAAAGTTTGCGAGAAAGTCTCGACCAGCTGCCGTTGTCACGTGAGCTCACCACCATCAAATGTGATGTCGAGCTTGAGCTCAGTATTGACGACCTGAACCTGCGGCCACCGCAGGTCGAAAAACTTAAGCAGCTCTACACGAAACTTGAGTTCAAATCCTGGTTAAATAACCTGGCCTCGGCAGATGAAGCCGCTGAGCCGGTGTCGACTGATAGCGCATCGTCGGAAACTAAATATGAGACCGTGCTCGATGCGCACAGCTTTGAGTGCTGGATAAATAAACTCAAAAAATCAGACCAGTTTGCCTTTGACACTGAAACCACCAGCCTTGATTATATGAAGGCCAGGGTGGTCGGTGTCTCATTTGCTGTAGAAGTGGGAGAGGCTGCTTATGTTCCGTTTGCGCATGACTACCCCGGTGCGCCGGATCAGCTCAGTGAGCAGGATGTTTTAGGTGTTTTAAAGCCGCTACTTGAAGATAACAGTGCAAAGAAAATCGGCCAGAACCTGAAATACGATGCCCACGTTTTAGCCAATCATGATATTAATTTAGTGGGCATTGCGCAGGACACGATGCTGGAGTCCTATGTGCTGGATTCAACTCAGCGGCACAACATGGATGATCTGGCGCTGCGATTTCTGGGTCATACTACCATTCATTTTGAAGATATCGCCGGCAAGGGGATAAAGCAGCTGACTTTCAACCAGATCGATCTGGAACAGGCTGGACCCTACGCAGCCGAAGATGCGGACATTACTTTGCAGCTTCACCATAAATTAAGTGCTGCGCTCGATGAGGAGCCCGCGCTGAAAAAGGTTTACCAGGAAATCGAGCTGCCTTTATTGAGTGTCTTGCTCAAAATTGAGCGCACCGGCGTGATGATCGATGCCAGCATGTTGAAAAAGCAGAGCAGGCAACTGGCCGAGCGCCTGAAGGAGCTTGAAAAACAGGCTTATGATGAAGCTGGTGAGACATTCAACCTTGCCTCGCCAAAGCAATTGAGTGGCATTTTGTTTGAAAAACTAAAAATACCGACGCAAAAGAAAACAAAAACGGGACAATATTCGACTGCAGAAGAGGTATTGCAGGAGCTGGCTGTTGATTATGCCTTGCCAAAAATCCTGCTGGAGCATCGTAGTGTCAGCAAGTTGAAATCGACCTACACTGACAAGCTGCCTTTACAGGTCAATGAAAAAACCGGTCGCGTGCATACCTCGTACAACCAGACGGTTGCTGCGACGGGCCGATTATCGTCGACTGATCCCAACCTGCAGAACATCCCCGTCCGCAGTGAAGAAGGTCGCCGTATCCGGCAGGCTTTTGTTGCCCCAGAGGGTTACAAGATGCTGGCGGCAGATTATTCACAGGTCGAGTTACGCATCATGGCGCATCTTTCGGAAGATGAGAATTTGCTCAGAGCTTTTGCAGAGGGTGTCGATGTGCATCGCGCCACGGCGGCAGAAGTCTTTAGTGTGGCGCTGGATGCGGTGCAGCCTGAGCAACGCCGTGCAGCCAAAGCGATCAATTTTGGTCTTATTTACGGCATGTCGGCTTTTGGCCTGGCAAAGCAGCTGAATATCGGCCGTTACGAAGCGCAGGATTATATTGATGTATATTTTGCGCGTTATCCGGGTGTGAAACTGTATATGGATAAAACCAGGGAGCAGGCGCATGATCGCGGTTATGTTGAAACCGTCTTTGGACGTCGCCTCTATCTGCCGGAAATCAATTCACGTAATGGTCAGCGTCGACAGTATGCCGAGCGCACTGCCATTAATGCGCCGATGCAGGGATCAGCGGCCGATATTATTAAACGGGCGATGATCGCTGTTGATCACGCATTATCTACCAGTAAAGTAGATGCAAAAGTCGTCATGCAAGTCCACGATGAACTGGTGGTTGAAGTACTGCATAAAGACGTCGAGGTGGTCTCTGATCTGTTGCGGAGGGAAATGGAACGGGCTGCGACGCTCAAAGTGCCGCTGGTTGTCGATATCGGGGCAGGAAACAACTGGGATGAAGCGCACTAAGTAACGCGCTGATAACGTGTTTCTGTAAATTTTTTAGACTGGTTTTTAATATCAGAGTGCAAGTTTTATCGACTATTAGTGAGTTGTGATGACCAGTTGTTTGTTAATTGATCTAAAGATTGTAATCAATTGATTTATAATGTTTATTTTGAATTTTTGCCAGGCTCACAATGACCGTTGGTCGGTTTCTATCCCTGTTTTGCAACCGTTTGTCAGCGGGCTTTTGACTTCCTCTCTGTATAGTCTTTAATCAATGCTAAAGAACTTTTAAATCCGCTTTTGTGATGATTCGAAGTACTTTTTTTGTAAATACGCTGTAGCCCGGCGTAGGTTCGCTCTCTCCCTTTTGCGAGCCAGAGGAATCGGCATCCCCAAGCTGATTCCGCCTTTGTTGCCCGGTCGTTTAGACCGGGCATTTTTTTTGTCGACCAGCCTCTGATATAAAATTAATTTATTGCTGAAACAAAGAGGAAAGCTTTAGTCTTTATAAGTTGTGCCTATATCGCGAGTAAAATCTATGCGTATCAGTGGAAATAAGGTTTTATTGTGTCAGCTTCAGCCAATCATTTAATTTGGCGACGAGTTCAGTTAATCCGGTTTTTTTGAGAGCAGAAAAGGTCTGCACTGTGGCATTGATGTCAGCGTCTCTTAGCTGTTTCACTGTCTGCAATTTACTGCTCTGCTGGGCGCCACGTTTTATTTTATCCGCCTTGGTCAATAATATATGTGCAGGTAGCTGGAAGTGATGGCACCATCGCAGCATCTGCCAGTCATTTTCATTTAACGGGTGACGGATATCCATGATTATCACCAGGCCAGCTAACGCCTGCTGCTCACTCAAATACTCCGTCATCAGTTTTTCCCATTCATTCTTCACCGCAACTGGAACTTTGGCAAATCCATATCCGGGTAAATCAACCAGGCGGCGTTCTTCATCAAGTTCGAAAAAATTCACCAGGCGAGTACGCCCCGGTGTTTTACTGGTGCGGGCCAGGCCTTTGTTATCGCACAATGTGTTAATTGCGCTGGATTTGCCAGCATTGGAGCGTCCGGCAAAAGCTACTTCGCGGCCTTGTTTTGGAAATTGCACTGCACTTCCGGCACTGATCAGGAAATGTGCCTTACGGTAATAGCGGTTATCGGTAGTCTGGTTTTCAGCAGGGTTATTCATTGGTGGGCATTATCTGGGTTCTGAGTGTATATTTTCTGTCCCTGCTGTTTTAAAGACAAGCATAATTACTTAATAGTGGCATATAAACACTGGCTTATATTAATAAGAGACTCCTGATATTGATGGAACGCGGCCGGTAGTGTAGAATTTCGCCACTTTTTGCCCTTATTGGGCCCGTGTGTTTGGAGTTCCAACAATGAAAAAAATACTTATAGCCAGCTTGATGCTGTTTTTTGTAACATCAGGCGCGGCGCTAGCTGGTGATCCTGTTGCCGGTAAGACAAAATCAGCAGCATGTGGTGGTTGTCATGGCTTTGATGGTAATAGTCCAATCGCGATGTATCCAAAACTGGCTGGTCAAAATGAAGCTTACATCACCAAGCAGGTTCATGATTTTAAAGCTAATACCACCAGGCAAAATGCGATCATGATGGGTATGGTTGCGGCATTATCTGATGAAGATGCTGCTGATATTGGAGCTTATTTTCAGGCGCAAAAAGTAAGCGCAGCGGCAACTTTTGATGAAAGCAAAATTGCAGCAGGACGTGAAATCTATAAAGGTGGTAACTTGCAGAGTGGCGTCCCTGCCTGTCAGGCATGTCACGGACCTACAGGTGCTGGTACTGCAGGTATTGGTTACCCTATGTTGGGCGGGCAATATGTTGAATATACTTTGGCCCAGTTGAATGCGTTTAAAAGTGGCAGTCGTGCAAACGATGATAAAGAGCTGATGCGTTCAATTGTTGCGAAAATGTCTGATGAAGATATGGTTGCAGTAGCTAATTATATTGCTAGCCTAAAATAATATCGATTTAATGAGTAGATGAAAAGATGGCCCGGGCGGACTGCTTAGGCCATCTTTTTTTTTGTCTAAAGGCTTATGTTCAATAATAACCGTGCTATATATAGCAACCTTTGCCCATACTTGATTTGCCTATGTTAGATATCCAGTCACTAGAGTGTGTACGTGATGATCGCCTGCTGTTTAGCGATTTGAGTTTTTCTCTGGCGGAAGCTGAAGTGCTACAGATCGAAGGCCCAAATGGTTCTGGCAAAACCAGTCTGTTACGAATTATCTGCGGCTTGCGACAGGCTGACGCAGGTAAGGTTATGTGGTGTGGCGAGTCAATTCGGGCAAATCGTGAAGATTATTATGCCAATATGGTCTATATCGGTCACTTGCCCTGCATAAAAGGTGAATTAACGGTATTAGAAAATGTCCGTGCTCTGCTTGATACCCGATCTCTGGCGGTAAATGATTCAGTGATTGAGGCCGCATTAGCCAAGGTCGGACTGGCAAGTTATGAAGATGTGCCGGGCAAAGCGCTGTCTTCTGGACAGCGGCGTAGAATTTTACTGGCGTTTATTGAGTTAGCACAGGCGAAATTGTGGGTACTAGACGAGCCGCTAACTGCTCTGGATATTCAGGGGGTGGCCTTAATGGAGTCGATGATACTCGAACATAGGCAAGCTGGCGGTAGTGTTATCTTCACCACACACCATGGTATGCAGCTGGATTGTGATATGCGATCGGTTAAATTAGGCGTCAGGGCCAGTTAACGGGCAAATGGAATCAGTATAGATGCTAAGAGCTTTTTACTATTTATTGATACGTGATTTGCGCCTCGCTTTGCGAAATCGGCACGAATTGGCCAACCCATTGATATTTTTCATTTTAGTGGTCAGTTTGTTTCCTCTGGCGGTGACGCCAACACCAGAAGTGTTGCAGGCGATGGCGCCTGGTGTGATCTGGGTCTCTGCACTGCTGGCGGTGTTGTTATCGCTCGATCGTTTATTTAAACAGGATTACGATGACGGTTCACTGGACCAGTTGATGTTGAGTCCTAACCCATTGATGATACTGGTATTTGCCAAAGTGACCGCACACTGGTTATTAACCGGCCTGCCACTGGTTATAATTGCGCCATTACTAGGGCTGTTTATGGCTATGCCGACGGACGCGGTCAGTGTATTGATATATAGTCTATTATTAGGTACGCCAATATTGAGTTTAATCGGTGCAATTGGAGTATCTTTAACGGTGGCAGTGAACCGCGGCGGTGTTTTGTTGTCTTTAATTGTTCTGCCACTGTACATACCAATATTAATATTCGGTGCAAATGCTGTGGATGTTGCAATGGATGGTCTGAGTGTGAAAGGACAGTTGTTCTTTCTCGCTGCCGTGCTGGCGCTGGCTATTTCACTGGCGCCACTGGCAACATCGGTCGCATTAAGAATTACCGCTTCACGATAAAAAGCGGCAAGATAAAGTAACAATATAAACAAAGATAATTATGTGGAACTGGATACAACGTTTTTCGTCACCAAAACATTTTTACAGCATGTCCGCTGCATTGATCCCCTGGTTTGCTGTCAGTGCGCTTCTCGTCGGGCTCTATGGACTGTATTTAGGGCTGTTTGTTGCGCCGCCAGATTATCAGCAGGGTGAGAGTTATCGCATCATATTTATCCATGTACCAGCTGCGTGGATGTCATTGTTTATTTATATGGTGATGGCGATATCTTCAGCTATTGGCCTGATCTGGCAAATTCGGCTGGCGGATATGGTCGCTGCTGCGAGTGCGCCAATCGGCGCATCATTCACCTTTCTAGCATTGGTGACTGGTTCACTTTGGGGGAAGCCCATGTGGGGTGCCTACTGGGTGTGGGACGCGCGACTGACATCAGAGCTAATTCTGCTCTTTTTATATTTTGGATACATGGCGCTGCAATCTGCGATAGATGATCAACGCAGTGCTGATAAAGCGAGTGGCCTGCTAGCTATCGTGGGGGTGGTGAACATTCCCATCATTCATTATTCTGTTGAGTGGTGGAATACTTTGCACCAGGGCGCAACAGTGGCGAAGTTTGATAAACCTTCTATGCATATTGATATGTTAATCCCGCTACTGTTAATGGCCGTGGCGTTCAAATTGTTTTATGCAGCGTTAGTGCTGGTCAGAACACGAAACGAAGCGCTGTATCGTGACCGTAACCGTCGCTGGGTTAGAGAATTAATTAAAAATTTATAATTAATGATATAGGCTTATGAACTGGTCAGAATTTTTTAACATGGGTGGTTATGCGTTTTTTGTATGGACATCCTACGCACTGACTTTAGTCATTGTGGTTGCAAATATCGTTTCTCCTATGGTGCAACGTAAAAAAACTATTGCTCGTATCAAACGCGCAATCAAACGAGAGAATTTAAACTTAGATAACAGGGCATGAGGCGTTGTGTAGATTCACGTAATTATCATGAATAAGAGAAGTCGACGTAAAGTATTAATAATTGCTGTTTTATTCGGTGTTTCCGTAGCGACAGTTTTGGGCTTGACCGCGTTTGAAGAAAACCTGCTGTATTTCTACAGTCCCGCTCAGGTGAAAGCCGGTGAAGCGCCCGATAATCATTCATTCCGTATTGGTGGTCTGGTGGTTGATGGCAGCGTCAAACGTGCGCCTGATAGCTTGCAGGTAGAATTTGACGTAACGGATAATACTGAAATCGTTACTGTGCAATATACCGGTATTTTGCCAGACCTGTTCCGTGAAGGTCAGGGCATCGTAGCAATGGGCAACATGCAGGCTGATGGTAAGTTTATTGCCCAGGAAGTTCTGGCAAAACATGATGAAAATTATATGCCGCCAGAAGTTGCGGCTGCCTTAAAGACAGCTGAGGATGCTGCCAAAAATAAAGCAGGACAGCTCTAAGAAGTAAGACCTCTAAAAAGATAAAGTCGACGCTGCATAGGCGACTATAACAATAGAAGAAATATTATGATTCCTGAACTTGGACATTTTGCCTTAATTATTGCCTTCGCCATCGCTATCGTTCAGAGTGTGGTGCCATTAATCGGTGCAGCAAAAAACGACGCCGCTCTGATCTCGATTGCACGACCAGCAGCTCTGGTGCAATTTTTATTTATCGGTCTGGCGTATGCTGCATTAACACATGCGTTCATTGTGCATGACTTTTCTGTTTTATATGTTTCACAGCATTCGAATATGGTGCAGCCATTGATGTACCGTATTTCCGGTGTCTGGGGTTCGCATGAAGGTTCTTTGTTACTATGGACTTTGATTCTTTCGATCTGGACCATTGCGGTTGCGGTTTATAGCAGAAATCTGCCAGAGATATTGATGGCTCGTGTACTGGCAGTGATGGCGATGATCAGCACCGGCTTTTTGGCCTTCATGCTGTTTACTTCAAATCCATTCGAGCGAATTTTCCCGGCGCCACTTGATGGCAATGAGTTAAATCCATTATTACAGGACCCCGGTCTGGCGATACATCCGCCGATGTTATACATGGGTTATGTCGGGTTCTCTGTGGCGTTTGCCTTTGCCGTTGCAGCTTTGCTCGGTGGCAAACTCGATGCGACCTGGGCACGCTGGTCTCGTCCTTGGACAACCATCGCCTGGAGTTTTCTAACTTTGGGCATTGCCTTAGGCAGCTGGTGGGCTTACAACGAACTGGGCTGGGGAGGCTGGTGGTTCTGGGATCCGGTGGAGAACGCATCATTTATGCCATGGCTGGTTGGCACAGCGTTGATACACTCACTGGCGAGCACAGAAAAGCGCGGTGTTTTTAAGAGCTGGACCGTGCTACTGGCGATCCTGGCATTTTCGTTAAGTCTGCTGGGTACCTTTATCGTGCGTTCCGGTGTACTGGTCTCCGTACATGCGTTTGCCACCGACCCTGCACGTGGTGTGTTTATCCTGGCCTTTCTGGTGATTGTCGTTGGTGGCTCGCTTGCTTTATACGCTTGGCGCTCTGCTACAGTGGTCAGTTACGGCCGCTTCCTGTGGTTCTCGCGTGAATCAGCTTTATTGCTCAATAACATAATCTTTCTTACGGCAGCGGCGGCAGTATTTGTCGGTACCATGTATCCACTGGTTGTTGATGCTTTTGGTATCGGTAAAATTTCTGTCGGCAGACCTTATTTTGACACCATGTTTTCTCTGGTTGCAATACCGCTCTTGTTATTAATTGGTATTGGCCCGGTGGTCCGGTGGAAAGGCGATAACTGGTCGCGCATCGCCAGAGTGTCGGCAATAATTTTTATAACGTCACTTGTGCTTGGTTTATTGCTGCCATTTTTGATAGAAGAAAAATTAAACGTGAGTACCGGACTGGGCCTGGCTGGCGCTTTGTGGGTAGCACTGACGACTTTTAAGGATTTGTTCATTCGATTATCACAAAAAGTAAGATTACCGCTATCCTATATCGGCATGATAATGGCGCATTTCGGGGTCGCTATTTTCGTTGCCGGTGTGACAGTAACTATGACCTACAGTGAAGAAAAAGATTTACGCATGGTGCCTGGCAGCAGCTATAACATTTCAGGATATGACTTCCGTTTTCAGGGCGTTAGAAAAGTACAGGGAGCTAACTACACAGCAGATGAAGCAGTGATAGAAATCTGGCGTGATAATGAAAGATCCGGTGAGCTCTTGCCACAGAAAAGAGTTTACAGCGGCAAAGGCAATCCGATGACTGATGCTTCTATCGATAAAACCTTGTTCCGTGATTTATACGCCGCTTTAGGTGAAGAACTGGAGAGCGGTGCATGGAGCATGCGGGTTTACTACAAGCCACTGATACGATGGATATGGCTTGGCTGCTTGTTCATGACAGCCGGTGGTGTACTGGCGGTGAGCGATCGACGTTATCGCCAAACCGTGAAACAGAAATTCAATTTAAAAAATTCTGTAGCAAGCAGTACTTAATTAATAATAAAAAGAAATCACCCATATGCAAAATAAGCAGTCCACTGTTCTACGTCGTTTTATGCCACTTATTGTGTTTGCGGCACTGGTCATTTTTCTGGCTATTGGATTAACATTGAACCCTCGACTTGTTCCTTCGCCTTTGATTGATAAGCCAGCACCAGAGTTTGAGCTGCCGTTACTCTACGGAGAAGGTAAGTTTACAAATAAAGATTTGATCGGACATGTCACGCTAGTGAATGTATGGGCAAGCTGGTGTTTCGCCTGTCGTCAGGAGCATGAGGGGGTAAAATATTTAAGTCGCAACGGTGTGCGCATCATCGGCTTTAATTATAAAGATGAGCCGCAAAATGCGAAAGCATGGCTAACCAAACTAGGCAATCCCTATCAGACTGTTGTGGCTGACAATGATGGGCGTGTTGGAATCGACTGGGGTGTCTACGGTGCGCCGGAAACGTTTTTGATCGATCAGAATGGCATCATTCGCCACAAAGTAATTGGTCCTCTAACAAGTGTTGATCAGCTTGACGATTTGATAGAGGCATCGCAGAAGGAAAACTTCGATGGGCTGCTAAAAGCCCTAAAGTCACTTAAACAGCAGCTTGTGGAATAATTTAATTAATATTTATGAAAACAATACTTCCTTTTATATTACTGCTTTCAGCTTTAACCTGTTCTGTGATGACCAGTGCGGCACCTATTGAAACCTTTAAGTTTGAATCACCGGAAACAGAAAAAATATTTCATAAGTTAAGTGAAGAGTTGCGCTGCCTGGTCTGCCAGAATCAGAATATTGCTGAGTCCAACGCTGATCTTGCTAAAGACTTGCGCCTGGAAATCTATACTATGCTGTCGCAGGGTAAAACAGAAGAGGAAATAGTCGATTTCATGGTGCAGCGTTACGGCGATTATGTTTTATATCGTCCACCACTGAAGCCAATGACCTGGTTATTATGGTTTGGACCAGCCATCGTCTTTGCCTTTGGTTTGATTTTTGTTGTGCGGTTTATGAAGTCGCAATCATCCAGAGCACAGCTCACGAGCTTGAGCGATGAAGAAATCGAGCGTATTAATAATCTACATGCGGAACAGGATAGAAAATAAAGATGAATATAGTGTTCTGGGTATTGACGGTTCTGATGTTGTTGGCCGCTATCGTATTGCTGGTTTATCCGTTATTAAAAGTACGTAAAAAGTCGTCAATCGCTTATAAAGAAAGTAACCTAAAAATTAATGAAGAGAAGATCAAAGAACTCGATCTTGATCTAAAGGAAGGACGTATTGACCAGCTTTTTTATAGAGCGGCCAGAGACGAGCTGGATCGAGAACTGTTGATTGATATCCCGGCGGCAAGCATGGAAAACGCCTCTCTGCATTATACGAATTCGGTTACACGACATCCCGCGCTCGCGTTGATGATTTCAATTTTTATTCCCTTGCTAGCTTTGCTGCTCTATCTACAGTTAGGCATGCACTCGGCCAGCGATGCGTCTTTTGTTGCGGCTCAGCAACAACCGCAGGTTCAGGCTCAGGCTTCTCAGGGGCTGCCCTCGGTTGAGGAAATGGCGCGTAAGTTAGAAGCGCATATAGAGCAGAATGGAGGAACGGTGCAGGAATGGACTTTGCTGGCGCGTGCCTACAAATACCTGGGTAATTATGAGCTTGCTGCCAAAGCGTTTGCTGTGGTTCTAGAAAAAGACAAAAATAATGTGCCAGTGATGATAGAGAGTGCAGAGGTGATGGCACTAAATAATAACCGCTCATTTACTCCTGAAGCCAGGGCTTTAGTGATGCATGCTTATGAGTTGGAGCCTGATAATGCGAACGTTTTATGGTTTGCGGGTGTTGCTGAGTATCAGTCTGGCAACTATCAACTGGCTATCGATCACCTGGTTAAGTTGATTCCGTTGGTGGCCGGTGAAGAAGACGTGATGAAGTCGATTATCAGCATCGTTACCACATCACGAGAACAATTGATTGCCTCAGGCAAAGAAATGCCTGATCTTGAAAGCTTATTGGGCGCAAAAGTAATGGCCGCTGCCGCTACACCTGCGGTTGAAGAAAAAGCGACAACAATGCCAGCAACATCGGCTATGAAAAGGTTAAATGTTACTGTTGATGTGAGTGCTGAAGTGCGTGAGAAATTTGATGCTGGTGATTCGATATTTGTCTATGCCAAGGCAAAGCAGGGGCCTCGTATGCCACTCGCGGTACAGCGTATGACGCTGTCAGCATTACCTGCAACCGTTGTACTCGATGATAGTATGGCGATGGTCGAGGGCATGAATTTAAGTGCCTTTGATGCGCTGGTGGTTTCTGCTCGAGTGACTAAATCAGGTTCTGCCATTTCACAGAGCGGTGATTTTATCGGACAGATTGATGTCGATGATAAAAACACTGAGGCAAACATAAATGTTGTTATAGATACTCTAGTGCCTTAAATTTAGCTATACATACTATGATTAAGAATATTATTAATGAAGACGGATGTGCTGTATGAAAAAATTGCTTATGTTTTTGTTTCTGTTGACCAATTCTGCACTACTGCAAGCGTCAGATTACAATGAAGGTGTTCAATATAAGCTGCTGCCACAGCAACCAACGGATAGTGGCGATAAGATAGAGGTGCTGGAGTTTTTCTGGTACGGCTGCCCACACTGTTTTTCATTCGAGCCATACATAACAGAATGGAAAAAAACCAAACCGGTTAATGTCGAGTTTACCCGTGTACCGGCGATATTCCGTCCGGAATGGGAGGTGCAGGCGCGAGCTTATTTTGCTTTGAGCAACATGGGCGTAATCGAAGATGTGCATGGGAAAATCTTTGCGACGATCCATACTGACAAAAAACAACTAAACAAGCTGGAGTTGATCGCTGATTTTGTAGAGAAGAATGGTGTAGACCGGAAAAAGTTTATTGAAGAATATAATTCATTCGCAGTTGATGGCATGGTAAGAAAAGCGAAAAAGAAACAGACGGAGTATAAAATTGAGGGCGTTCCCTCTGTGGCCATTGCTGGTAAATACCTGACTAGCGGATCGATGTCAGGGTCCTATGAAAATTTAATAAAAATAATCAATCACTTGATAGAATTAGAGGCGAAAAAGTAATATTTAGAAATGTCTGATGTGATAGGTGTAACAAGTTTGAGATTAAGCGCTGTTTATTTCTTGAATAGAAATTGCAACTGTCATTAAACTCAGCTATGTTTGCAAATATTGCATTGCAAAGATTTTAAATATTTCGATCGGGAGATGATGATATGAAAATGAATACAGGAATACTCGGGATTGGAGTCATAGCCATCTCTTTGATTTTAACTGCTTGTGGTTCTGACGAAGTTAAAGAAGATGTGGCAGATTGTGTATTCCCTGACGCCCCTTCGACTTCAGCTCCAGGCTGGATTTGTGACAAGCCTGTTGAAGGTGTAGAGGTTTCTGCAGTCGGAGTTGCGGAAAAGTCTGCCGCAGGTAATAGTTTTATGAAGAACATGGCAGCAACAGATGCACGCGTGCAACTGGCTCAGTCAATGAGAGTACATGTTCAGAATATGGTGAAACAGTACGCTGAGACGACTGGCGCTGCCGATTCCGAAACTGTTGATAAGGTCAATACCTCTGTAACGAAACAGATTACAGATGAAACGCTCGTTGGTACTAAAATATATAAAACACGTACCAGTCCAAATGGCGTGCTCTATGTATTACTCGGTATGGATGCATCAGTAGCTGCAGCTGTTACCGAGAATGCCCTTAAAACCAGCATGAACAATGACAGTGCTTTATGGCAGCAGTTTAAAGCACAAAAAGGTCAGGACGAACTGGCGGCTTCGATTGCTAAAATGAAACAGTAACCTTCAGTAACAGTTATGCTTGTTTTAAAAGGCCGGCGTCCAAATTCTGGATGCCGGTTTTTTTATGCGTTTTTAGTTTAGAGAAAATTGATGAATACAAAAAGTCGTGTTCTCGCATGGGCTGGATTGAGTTTTTTCATTTTTAGCGTATCTAGCCATGCAAACAATGAGTTCCAGCAATGGATGCAACAGCAGGCTACTGGCGTAACTGCACAGAAAAAAGAATTTCAGGAATATAAAGATAACCGGGATAAAGAGTTTACAGCTTTCCTAAAAGCGAACTGGAAAGCGGTGGATATAGTAAAAGGTGAAGTTCTCGATGAAGAACCTAAGCCCGAT
>Ga0316188_10000845_pt1 | contig 14141 bp, 13 predicted proteins | sample Phiworburrow1_MG_FD_204933 | JGI IMG/M metagenome (GOLD analysis project Ga0316188, IMG submission 204933) | Coastal sediment microbial communities from Maine, United States - Phippsburg worm burrow 1 | ecosystem: Environmental > Aquatic > Marine > Coastal > Sediment | place: USA: Maine...
CAGGGTTCCGCCGGCAATCGTCGCCCAGAAGCCGAACAGTTTGACGACGGCGCCGATCTCGGTCTTGCTGTAACCGAGATCCAGATAGAACGGCGTGCTCATGGCGGATGCCATGGTGTCGCCCAGCTTGTAAAGCAGGATAAACGCCAGGATCAGCCAGGCGCCCTGGCGCGAGAAATAATCGCGAAATGGCAACACCACGGCTTCGTGCAATGTACGTGGCCGCCCTTCGGGCAACTGCGGCTCAGGCGCGAGTAGCGTTACCGCCACGCAGGCCACCATGCAGGCCGCCATGATCCGGTACATGGTCTCGAACGACAGCCAGTCCGCGAGGATCAATCCGCCGCCGCCCGCAACCAGCATCCCCAGCCGGTATCCGTTCACGTACAGCGCCGAGCCAAGCCCCAGTTCCGCCTCCCCCATGCTTTCGCGGCGATAGGCATCGACCACGATGTCCTGGGAAGCGGAAAAGAACGACACCAGCAGACCGGCCAGCATGATCAGCCATAAATGCTCCGGGGAAGGCGCGGTAGTGCTCAACATGAATATAGCGGCAGCAAGTGCAAACTGCGTCATTGCCAGCCAGCCGCGGCGGCGGCCCAGCCACGGCGGCGTGAAACGATCAAACAAAGGGGACCACAGAAACTTTAGCGTGTACGGCAACCCGATCAACGCAAACAGCCCGATGCGCGCCAGATCAACACCGCCGTCTTTCAGCCAGGCTTGCAGCACCGACCCGGTGAGCAGCAAAGGCAATCCAGACGCGAACCCCATCAGCAATGCCACCAGCATGCGTCCGCTGAATGCCGCGGCGAGCGCTTCGCGCCAGGACAGACGCGGCGACCGGATCAAGCCAGCTTCCCGTCGTAACTGATAATCAGCGGGGCGTGATCTGAAAATCGCTCATCTTTGTAGATCGCCGCGCGCCTGGCCGTCGCAGCAATGCCCGGCGTAGCGATTTGGTAGTCGATCCGCCAACCTACGTTCTTGGCCCAGGCCTGGCCCCGGTTTGACCACCAGGTGTACTGGTCCGGACGGGCATCAATACCGCGAAAGACATCGACCCAGCCCAACTCGTCGAATATCCGTGACAGCCACGCCCGCTCTTCGGGAAGGAATCCCGAATTTTTCCGGTTACCACGCCAGTTTTTGAGATCAATCTCCTTGTGGGCGATGTTCCAGTCGCCGCACAACACGATTTCACGGCCGCTGTCCCGCAGCCGCTTCAGATGGGGATAGAACTTTTTCATGAAATGGAATTTTGCCTGCTGCCGGTGTTCGCCGCTGGAGCCTGAAGGCAGATACAGCGAAATGACCGAAAGGTTGCCAAAATCCGCACGCAGGAAACGTCCCTCTTGGTCAATTTCAGCTACCCCGAGGCCTGCCTTCACTCGGTCGGGGCTACGCCTGGCATAAATGCCGACGCCACTGTAGCCCTTTTTATCCGCGTAGTGAAAATGCCCCTGGTATCCGCCGGGGGCGAGCAGATCTGCAGTCATGTCAACAGCCTGGGCCTTGATTTCCTGGACGCAGATCACGTCCGCGCGCTGGCGGGGCAGCCACTCGAGAAACCCTTTGCGCGCCGCTGAACGGATTCCGTTGAGATTCAAGGTTATAATTTTCATCATTTTCAATCCGGCAGATCAGTGTTGTTGTTCACTACGCTGATTTGTCCTATAGCGGATCCCCGGTCTACACACAGCAATGGCAGCCAGCTTCCGACAGGAATTCATCCGATTCGCGATCGACACCAAAGTGCTGCTGTTCGGCGAGTTCAAAACCAAAGCCGGGCGCCTTTCACCGTACTTTTTCAATGCCGGCTTGTTCTGCGACGGCAATTCGCTGCGACAGCTTGCGCAATTTTACGCGAAAGCCATAGCTGCGGCCGATGTCCCGTTCGACATGCTTTTTGGCCCCGCTTACAAAGGCATACCCTTGGTCGCTGCTGTTGCGATTGCGCTGGCTGAAGCGAATCGCAACGTGCCATTCAGCTACAACCGTAAAGAAGCCAAAGACCATGGCGAAGGCGGCAATGTCGTCGGAGCCCCGCTGAGCGGACGTGCATTGATTGTTGATGATGTCATTTCGGCGGGGACGTCCGTGCGTGAATCCGTCGAATTGATACGCGCGTCGCGCGCCACACCCGCAGGAGTATTGATCGCACTTGACCGCATGGAACGTGGATCGGCGGAACTGTCGGCAACGCAGGAGGTCGTACGCCTGTATGCCATGCCGGTAGTAAGCATTGCGACGTTGGATGATTTGATCGGATTTCTTGAGAACAATAGGGGAATGGCGCCGCAGCTCGCGGCAGTAGCTGCCTACCGCGAAAAATATGGGGTAAAACATGCGTGAATATCTGACTTCTGTGTCCTTGATCGCCGGTGCCGTGGCAATCGTTACCATGATCATCACGGTGCCTGCTGCACAGGGGCAGAAAATTATTTGCTGGAAAGACAAGGCCGGCAAAGTAATCGGCTGTGGCGACCGGGTACCACCGGAATACCAGGATAACGAGTCAAAAAGACTGGACAGCCGCGGCATCACACGCGAGAACAATGTTTCCGCAGAGGAGGCCGCGCGCATACGTGAAGAAGAGAAAAAGCAGGCCGCCCAGAAGGCGGAAGAAGAGCACCGCCGTGCGGAACAGCGGCGGCAGGATACAGCCCTGCTGAATACCTATGTCGCCCCCAAGGAAATCGATGCCCGCCGCGACCGTGAATTACAGGTCGTTGAGCTGCAGATTCAACAATTGAAAGCGGCACAAAAGAGCACCGATGACGCATACGCAGCCCAGCAAAAACGTTATGCCACTTTCGAGAAGACCGGAAAACCGGTTCCCGACAGAGTCCAGGATGATCTGAAGCGTGCCACCGAAGAAAAAGAAACTTTGCAAGCACGCATCGCGGACAAGGAGAAAGATAAGGCGCGAATCACCGACAGTTATGCCCAGCAAAAAGCGCGTTTTATCGAATTAAAAGGTCTGAGATCCACCACCACAACCCCGGACCCCAAGACTGCACCAAGAAATTAGCCTGATCCGGCGCGCATTCAGAGGGCGAGCTTGCGCCGCAGGATTTCGTTGACCTGTTTCGGGTTGGCCTTGCCGCGTGTCGCCTTCATCGCCTGACCCACCAGCGAATTGAACGCTTTCTCCTTGCCGGCCCTAAAGTCGGCAACTTGCTGCGCGTTGGCTGCGATCACCTGATCGACGATCTTCTCGATCTCCCCGCTGTCCGAAATCTGTTGCAAGCCTTTGGCAGCAATGATGGCATCGGCACCACCCTCGCCCGACCACATGGCGTCAAAAACATCTTTGGCAATTTTCCCGGAAATCGTGCCATCAGCAATTCGATCAACCAGACCGCGCAACTCCACTGCACCAACCCGGCTTTGCGCAACGTCCAGCCCGTCCTCGTTCAACCGCGCGCTTAAAGCGCCGGTAACCCAGTTTGCACACAATTTGCCCGTCCTGCCATCCGCACCCGCGGCTGCCACCGAGAAATAATCCGCTAGTTCGCGGCTACTGGTCAGCAAGCCTGCATCGTACGCGGTCAAACCATAATCCGCCGAAAATTGTGCACGCCGCATGTGCGGCAACGGTGGCAACCCAGCACGAACTGCCGCCAGGCGCTCTGCCGTAACCTCCAGTGGCAGCAGGTCAGGATCGGGAAAATAACGGTAATCATGTGCATCCTCCTTGGTGCGCATCACCCGCGTTTCACCGGTATCGGGATCGAACAGTACGGTTGCCTGCTGGATCGCGCGCCCCTCCTCGATTTCAGCGATCTGCCAACGGATCTCGTACTCGATCGCTTGCTGCAGGAAACGGAAACTGTTCAGGTTCTTGATCTCGCGACGCGTCCCCAGCGCCGTTGCCCCCGCCGGACGCACCGACACGTTAGCGTCGCAACGGAAGGAGCCCTCCTGCATGTTGCCGTCGCAGATGTCGATCCAGCGCACCAGCGTGTGTAACGCCCGCGCATAGGCCACCGCCTCCTCGGCTGAGCGCATATCCGGTTCGCTCACAATCTCCAGCAGCGGAGTACCCGCACGATTCAGGTCTATGCCGGTGCGGCCATGAAAATCCTCATGCAGCGACTTGCCGGCATCTTCTTCAAGGTGCGCTCTGGTCAGGCGTATGGTTTTTTCGGTCTCGCCAACCACGATCGTCATCGTCCCGCCTTCAACAATGGGCAGTTCGTACTGGCTGATCTGGTATCCCTTGGGCAGGTCCGGATAGAAGTAATTCTTGCGCGCAAACACCGAGCGCGGATTGATTTTCGCCTCTACGGCAAGGCCAAAACGGATGGCGCGCTCGACCGCACCCGTGTTGAGCACCGGCAGTACGCCGGGGAGCGCAATATCGACGCCACAAGCCTGCGTGTTCGGTGCTGCACCGAAAGCAGTCGAACCGCCCGAAAAAATCTTCGATACCGTCGACAGCTGCGCGTGGGTCTCCAGCCCGATAACCACTTCCCATTGCATGGTCAGGCCATCCCTTCCGGCGCGCGCCGGTGCCAGTCGGTATCCAGCTGATACTGATGCGCAACGTTGAGCATGTGCGCCTCGGAAAAATAGTTGCCGATGATCTGCAGTCCGACCGGCAATCCGCCGCTATCAAAGCCGCACGGTATAGACATGCCGGGCAAACCGGCCAGATTCACCGCGATCGTGTAAATATCGGATAAATACATCTGCACCGGATCGGCACTTTTTTCCCCCAGCTGAAACGCCGTCGTCGGGCTGGTCGGCCCCATAATCACATCGCATTGCTGGAATGCTTTGGTAAAGTCACCTGCAATCAGCCGTCGCAGTTTTTGTGCCCGTATGTAATAGGCGTCGTAGTAGCCGTGCGACAGCACATAAGTCCCGATCAGGATGCGGCGCTTCACTTCGGCGCCGAAACCTTCAGCACGCGTGCGCATGTACATATCGGACAGGTCGGAATACCCAGCCGCACGATGACCGTAGCGAACGCCATCAAATCGCGACAGGTTGCTTGACGCCTCAGCCGGAGCAAGCACGTAGTAAACGGGCACCGACAATGCCATGTTGGGCAGGCTGATGTCGACGACTTTGGCGCCGAGTTTCTCGTACTCGGCAACCGCTGACTCAACGACACGCTGCACTTCCGGCGACAGGCCGGAGGCAAAAAATTCTTTCGGCAGGCCAATGCGCAAACCGGCAACGGGACGCGCAAGATCACGCAGATAATCTTCCGCCGGACGCTCCAGACTGGTGGAATCGCGCGCATCGTGACCCGCCATGACATTCAGCATCAACGCCAGATCTTCCGCGCTACGCGCCATCGGCCCGGCCTGGTCCAGACTCGACGCGAACGCGATCATGCCGTAGCGCGATACCAGGCCATACGTCGGCTTCAGGCCGCAGATCCCGGTCAACGCCGCAGGTTGCCGGATCGAACCCCCGGTGTCCGTGCCGGTCGCCGCCGGAGCAAGACGCGCCGCGACCGCCGCCGCCGAACCACCGGAACTACCGCCGGGCACCGTATTTCGTTGCCACGGATTGCGCACCGGCCCGAAATGCGAGGTCTCGTTCGACGACCCCATGGCAAATTCGTCCATGTTGGTTTTGCCCAGCGTCACCATGCCGGCTGCGTTGCAGCGTTCGACCACGTGCGCATCGTACGGTGCGACAAAGTTCGCCAGCATCCGCGAGCCGCAAGTGGTCAGCCAGTCGCGCACGCAGAAAATGTCTTTGTGTGCCAGCGGAATCCCGGTTAATGGTCCGGCAAGGCCCGCGGCACGCTGCGCATCCGCTGCGCGTGCCTGCGCCAGGCTGCGCTCCGCATCTACCGTGACAAAACAGCCTAGATCACCGTTTAACCTACTGATTTTATTTAAAAAATCTTGGGTTAGTTCGGCGCTGGAGCAGGTCCCGCTGGCCAGCAGGGCCGCTAATTCTTTGAGGGTGTTGTTGGACATTGCAGCACTCGATCCCGCGGCGGCGGGGCGTCAGACTCGGTTACTCGATCACTTTGGGCACCAGGTACAGCCCGGCCTCTACTTCCGGAGCAATGCCCAGGAACAACTCGCGCTGGTCTTTTTCGGTCACGACATCCGGCCGCAGCCGCAATACCATATCCTGCGCGTGCGCCATCGGTTCTATGCCGGTCACATCCACCGCCTGCATCTGCTCGATCAGGCCGAATACGCGTGTCAGCTGGACCAGCGTGGCCTCGGCCTCGGCATCGTCAACCGCGATGCGCGCCAAGTGTGCAACGCGACGTACGTCATCGAGCGTCAGCGCCATGATCAGGATGAAAAAAACCATTAAAAAATAGGGCCGTGTAGGGTATCATATTGGGGCCTCCGGTAGCAGCAAAATTCCTTTAAGACGAAAGAGCTTATGTTCGGTTTCTTGAGCAGTTACTTTAACGACGATCTCGCCATTGATCTGGGTACGGCGAACACGTTGATCTACGTGCGCGGCAAGGGCATCGTGCTCGACGAACCCTCTGTCGTCGCAATCCGCCAGGAAGGCGGGCCCAATGGCAAGAAAGTAATTCAGGAAGTCGGTCTCGCTGCAAAACAGATGCTCGGGCGCACCCCGGGCAACATCACCGCCATCCGGCCGATGAAGGACGGCGTCATCGCCGACTTCATCATCACCGAGCAGATGATTAAGCAGTTCATCAAGCGCGTGCACCACAGCAAGTTTTTCTCGCCCTCGCCGCGCATCATCATCTGTGTGCCGTGCGGTTCAACCCAGGTGGAACGCCGCGCCATCCGTGATGCCGCCATCGGCGCCGGCGCCTCGCGTGTATATCTGATCGAAGAACCGATGGCCGCGGCGATTGGCGCTGATCTACCGGTGGGTGAAGCTACCGGCTCGATGGTGGTTGACATCGGCGGTGGCACCACCGAAGTCGGAGTGATTTCGCTTGGCGGTCTTGTTTACAAGGGTTCGGTACGCGTCGGTGGCGACAAATTCGATGAGGCGATCATTAATTACATCCGCCGCAACTATGGCATGTTGATCGGCGAGACCACCGCCGAGCTTATCAAGAAGGAAATCGGTTCAGCATTCCCCGGTTCCGAAGTACGCGAAAAAGAAGTCAAGGGCCGCAACCTGGCAGAAGGCATCCCGCGCAGCTTCACAATGTCCAGCAACGAGATTCTCGAGGCCCTGACCGATCCGCTGAACAGCATCGTCTCCGCAGTGAAATCCGCGCTGGAGCAAACCCCACCGGAACTCGCCGCCGATATCGCCGAAAAAGGCATGGTGTTGACCGGCGGCGGCGCATTGCTGCGCGACGTCGACCGGTTGCTGATGGAGGAAACCGGGCTGCCGGTCATCGTCGCGGAAGATCCGCTGACCTGCGTCGTGCGCGGATCGGGCAAAGCGCTGGAAAAACTGGAACACCTCGGCAGCATCTTCGCCAACGACTGATGCACCATTTTCCAGCCTGCGTTCGCGCTCAAGCCGCCTGCGGCTGCGAACACAGGGATGCGCTGGACGAACGGCGGTAACGCACGATGGAACATACCCCGCCGCCGCTGTTCCGCACCGGCCCGACACCGCTGGCTCGACTGATGATCTTCGCAATGCTGTCCATCGTGCTGTTGATCGCCGATGCCCGCTTCAATTACCTTACCGTATTGCGGCAGATCACTGCTGTGGTCATCTATCCGCTGCAGCAGCTCGCCGCAGCGCCAGCCGCAATGGGACGGCGCGTCTCCGACTTTTTTGTCAGCCACGGCGCATTGCGCCGAGATAATCAGCAATTGACCGAACAAAACCTTGAGCTGGCGCTGGCAGCGCAGCAGGCGCGGTCCCTAGAGCAAGAGAATGCCAACCTTCGCGGCCTGCTGGAAGCACGTGCGCGCGTGTCTGCTCCCACCCGAGTCGCCGAAATACTGTATGCGGCGCGCGATCCGTTCTCCCGGAAAATCATGATCGACCAGGGCTTGCAGCACGGCATCGAGCCCGGACAACCCGTCGGTGACCATATCGGGATCATTGGACAGGTTACCCGCGTCTACCAATGGCTGTCCGAGGTCACGCTGATCACCGACAAGGGACATCTGGTCCCCGTGCTGAATCTGCGCACGGGTCTGCGCGCGGTACTTGCCGGCACCGGCGACGACGGGCGCCTGGAGTTGCGATTCATTCCGTTGACTGCTGACTATCAGACCGGCGATCAGCTGGTGACCTCGGGCATCGACGGGGTCTATCCACCGGGGCTTCCAGTGGCCGAAGTCACCAATGTTGAACGCAACACGGCGTATTTGTTCGCCAACATCACCTGCAGACCGCTGGCCGGTGTCAATTCCCACGCCCAGGTGCTGGTGCTGGGTCCGCTGCCGGCGTTGAGCGAACGACCGCAGGAATTGCCGGCGGACACGCCGAAGAAAAAGAAGAAGAAATCCTGATGGCGGCTCAATTGACATCTCGTCAGGAGTTGCTGCTGCCGGTCAAGCCGGGGTTCATCGCGATCACACTCATTGCCGCTTTGCTTGCGAACCTGCTGCCCTGGTCGGGGTGGATGCTGTGGCTGGTCCCTGACTTTGTTGCACTGATTGTGCTTTACTGGTGCATCGAGGAGCCACGGAAAATCGGCTTTTTTACCGCTTGGGGCCTTGGTCTGCTGATGGACATTGCCGACGGCAGCCTGTTCGGACAGCACGCGCTCGCCTACAGCATTCTTGCCTATGCCGGCATCGCGCTCCATCGCCGGGTGCAGCGGTTCTCGATGGCGCCGCAGATCCTGCATGTGATTCCCTTGTTACTGCTGACCAATCTTGTCGTCCTGCTGGTACGCGCGCTGGCTGGCGCCGACTTCCCCGGCTACGCGTATTTCCTCGGAAGTTTCACCGGCGCGGCGCTGTGGCCAATGCTGTCGTTTCTGCTGAAACTGCCGCAACGCCCGCGTCCAGATCCGGACCGTGTCTGAGCTGTCGATCAACCCCGGTATTGAGATCCGGGACTCCGAACGCGAGCTGGATCGGTTCCGCCGGCGCTTGGCAATCCTCGGCGTGTTCGTCATTGCGCTGTTTTCACTGCTGTTCCTGCGCTTCCTCTATCTGCAGGTCTTCCAGCACAGCCACTACAGCACTCTCTCTGACGCGAACCGGATATCAATACTGCCCATAGCGCCGCATCGGGGCATCATCGTTGATCGCAACGGTGTGATGCTCGCCCACAACTATTCGGCGTACACACTTGAAATCACGCCGAACAAGGTGGGGGACCTTGAAACGACGATCGACGAGCTTGCCACTATTGTTGAAATCACGCCGCGGGATCGCCGCCGCTTCCGCAAGCTGCTTGACGAAAGCAAGCGCTTCGAAAGCCTGCCCATCCGCACCCGGCTGTCTGACGAGGAAATCGCGCGCTTTGCGTCCCATCGTTACCGCTTCCCCGGCGTCGAGGCAAAGGCGCGGCTGTTCCGCCAGTATCCGCAAGGCGAGATGCTCTCGCATGTCGTCGGTCATATCGGTCGAATCAACCAGCGCGAAGTCGAACAGCTCGAGAACGACGGTAGACTCGCCAACTATCGCGGCAGCGATTACCTTGGCAAAACCGGGCTGGAGCAGAGCTACGAGAGGTTCCTGCATGGAACCACCGGTGTTGAGGAGGTCGAGGTCGATTCGGGTGGACGCGCAGTACGCACGCTATCGCGCACACCGCCGGTCCCCGGCAGCAATCTGGTTCTCAATCTCGATGCCAAGCTGCAGGAAGTTGCTTACAACGCCTTTGGCGACCGGCGTGGCGCACTCATCGCCATCGACCCTGCCAGCGGCGGGGTGCTCGCGTTCGTCAGCAAACCGGGGTTTGATCCCAACCTGTTCGTCGACGGGATAGACCCGCAAAGCTGGGGCGAACTGAACGGATCACTGGACAAGCCGCTACTGAACCGTGCCAGCGCCGGCACCTATCCTCCAGGCTCGACATTCAAGCCTTTCATGGCGCTCGCAGCACTGTTCTATGGCAAACGCACACCCCAGCAATCCATCAGTGATCCGGGCTTTTTCGTGTTCGGCGGTCACCGTTTTCGCGACGACAAGGTCGACGGGCACGGTATGGTGGACATGCACAAGTCCATTGTCGTGTCGTGCGACACCTATTATTACGTGCTTGCCAACGATCTGGGCATAGACCCGATCGCGCGTTTTATGACGCTGCTGGGTTTCGGCGGCCGTACCGGCATCGACATCGGCGGTGAGGCTGCGGGTGTGCTGCCATCGACTGAGTGGAAAATGCGCCGTTACAAGCAGAAATGGTATGCGGGCGAAACCATCAGTGTCGGCATCGGCCAGGGCTACAACAGCTACACGCCGCTGCAACTGGCCTCGGCGACCGCGACACTGGCCAATGATGGTGTGATGTTCCGGCCGCACATCGTCAATTACATCGAAGACATCCGTACGCGGGACAAGCAGTTGATCGAATCCGCGCCGCTGCGTGACATCGGCGTCAAGCAGGAGCATATCGACGTTATCAAGAAAGCCCTGGTCAGCGTCAACCTGGAAGGCACCTCGGCGCAGGCGTTCGTCGGCGCACCCTATACCAGTGCCGGCAAAACCGGGACTGCACAGGTCATCGCGATCAAGCAGGGCGAAAAATACGTTGAGAGCAAAGTCGCCGAACGACATCGTGACCATGCCCTGTATATCGCCTACGCACCGGCTGAAAAACCGAGTATTGCCTTGGCCGTCGTTGTGGAAAATGGAGGTTTCGGAGCACGTGCAGCGGCGCCGATAGCGCGCCAGGTTATCGACTACCACCTGCTCGGTAAAATACCTGATCAGCCGGCGAAGGCCGACTAGCCGTGCACCCTCTCTTCAGTCGATTCTGGCGCTTCACCACCCGTCACATTGACGGCGTCCTGCTGTCGGCAATGCTGCTGTTGATGTTTACCGGACTCATTGTCCTGCTCAGCGCGTCAAATGGCAGCTTTTCCCGGGTTTCAGCCCAAGTGATGAACATGCTGGTGGCCTTAAGCGTAATGTGGCTATTTGCCAACATACCGCCGCACTATCTGATGCGTTTGGCATTGCCGCTGTTCATCACCGGCTGCGCCCTGCTGGTCGGCGTCGCGCTGTTCGGCGAAGTCGTCAATGGTGCGCGCCGCTGGCTGCATCTCGGTGTTACCCGCATACAACCCTCGGAACTGATGAAAATTGCCGTGCCGCTGATGCTCGCTTGGTATTTCAACCGTAATGAGGCTTCATTGAAACTGCGCAACTACCTGACTGCGGCGCTGATGCTCGCGGTTCCGGTGGCGCTGATTGCACGCCAGCCAGACCTGGGCACCGCGTTATTGATTTCGGCTGGCGGCTGTTATGTGATTTTCCTCGCCGGCCTGCCGTGGCGGGTAATCATTGCGCTCGTTATCGCCGGAATGGCCAGCCTCCCTTTTCTCTGGTCGGTGCTCCACGATTACCAGCGACAGCGCATACTGACCCTGCTGGATCCGACCGAGGATCCGCTGGGGACCGGCTACCACACCATCCAGTCGACGATCGCCGTGGGATCCGGGGGCGCCCTGGGTAAAGGCTGGATGAACGGCACCCAGGCACACCTCGACTTCATCCCGGAACGGACTACCGATTTTATTTTTGCGGTCTACGCCGAGGAATTCGGCCTGCTCGGCAACACCGTGCTGCTACTCCTGTTCCTGTTCGTTATTGCTCGCGCAATGGTCATCACGGCCAATGCACCCACGCTCTTCGCTCGCCTCCTGGCAGGCGCGATTACACTGACTTTTTTTACATACGCGTTCGTCAACATGGGCATGGTGTCCGGAATACTTCCGGTCGTGGGTGTTCCGCTGCCGCTGATCAGCTACGGCGGAACTTCGCTCGTTTCAATCTGTCTTGGTTTCGGGATACTCATGAGCATCAACACTCACAAGAAACTGGTCCAGACATGAGGGCATCTGCTTGAAATCCGTGCTGCATTTTGCAATTCGGGCCATCGCAGTCATAGCCACCGCCGTCATGCTTACGGCCTGCGGCGGTGCGCCGAAGCGTGGCAATGTCGACCGCCTGCCGGGATCAGCCGGAACGCCGCCAGCGCAGGGCGGCGGTTACTACCTTGATGATGGTCCCGGCGCCAACGCGCCCGCCGATATCGACGCTATCCCGGACGCTGTGCCGCGAATCGAACCGCTGCATAGGGGCACCATGCGCCCCTATGTGGTGATGGGCCGCAGCTACACGCCGATGACCCAGTTGACCCCGTACAAGGCGCGTGGCATTGCGAGCTGGTACGGTCGCCGCTACCACGGCAAGCAGACCTCATCGGGCGAAATCTATGACATGTATGCCATGACTGCGGCACATACCGTGCTGCCGATTCCCAGTTATGTCAGGGTGACCAACGTGGCCAACGGCAAGTCGGCGGTGGTCCGTGTAATTGACCGCGGACCATTCATCGACAACCGGCTTATTGATCTGTCCTACACTGCGGCGCACCGGCTCGGAATCGTCGGTGCAGGTAGCGGCATGGTCGAAGTCGAAAGCATTATCCCGGGCGTGACACCCGCGCCGCCCCCACCTGCACCGGTTGCAACGGCGCCGGTAGCGGCACCGGTGGCCATCGATGCCACGCCACCAGTCACCGCCGCACCACTGCCGCCACGGGCCCCCGTGCTGCCACCGGCTGTCGTCGCCGCTACGGAAGCGGTACCTCCGCTCGCATCACCCGCTGTCGCCAGCGGCAGCTACCTGCAGTTCGGTGCGTTTGGCGTGCAGGCAAACGCCGAAAGTTATCTCGTGCGGCTGCAGACGCAGGCGGACTGGCTCGCCGGTGTGCTACGCGTCAACCACAGCGACGGCATCTACCGCGTGCAAGCCGGCCCATATGAGAGCGATGCGGCCGCACGTGCAGCAGCTGATCGTGCAGAACAGGCGCTGGGAGCGAAGCCCATCCTCATCACCCGCTAGCACCTCAAATTAGTGCTTATGCGACATCGGCTGACCCCTGATGTCGCGCACTTCGACCGACAGCTCTACCGTTTCGCGTTTCTTGTCCGCCAGTTCAAATGTGAGTTGCAATGGAACCCGGTCACCGGCATCGAGCGCTCTGGGCAGGTTCATCAGCATGACGTGATAACCGCCTGAAGCCAGGCGCATTGTTTTTCCCGCAGGCACGTCGATGCCGTCAACGGGGAACATCCTCATGACGCCGTTTTCCATCGTCATGTTGTGCACCTCGGCATTTTTCGTGATCGGCGTGGACACGCCGACCAGGCGCACCGCGGTTCTTGCGGTGATCTCCATGAATGCACCGGTGGACGTCTGCCCTTGCACCATGCCGCGTATCCACGCGTCCTTTATGGTTACGGACTGCGCCTGCGCAATGCCCGTACAAATCAGCGCCAGCAACAACACGCCGCCCGATCGGTATGCAAATTTTCTGAAAAACATAAATATTCTTTAAAAACAATTGGTTATATAAATATTTCAGTAGCCCTCGATGAGCTACAGCACGTAACGCGCCAGGTCTTCACTCTGCGCCAGATCTTTCAGCCGGGAATCGACATAGGCTGCATCGATGGTCACGGTTTCCTTGCGACGGCCGGCTTCAAAAGAAATTTCCTCGAGCAGGCGCTCCATCACCGTGTGCAAGCGGCGTGCACCGATGTTCTCGGTGCGTTCATTGACCTGCCAGGCGATCTCCGCCAGGCGTTTAACCGCGTCGGACTGAAATACCAGATCCACGTCTTCCGTCTTCAGCAATGCCTCATACTGCCGGGTAAGGCAGGCATCCGTACTGGTAAGGATGCGCTCGAAATCGTCCACGGTCAGACTGCGTAGTTCGACACGAATCGGCAGCCGCCCCTGCAATTCGGGAATCAGATCGGACGGCTTGGACAAATGGAATGCGCCGCTGGCAATAAACAGAATATGGTCCGTGCGGATCATGCCGTACTTGGTCGTTACCGTCGTTCCCTCGACCAGCGGCAACAAATCACGCTGAACACCCTGGCGCGAGACATCTGCACCGGTCATTTCGGAGCGCGTCGCGACCTTATCGATTTCATCGATGAACACAATGCCGTTTTGCTCAACATTGGCCACAGCGGCAATTTTCAACTCCTCGTCATTGACGCGTTTGGCAGCTTCCTCATCGATCAACAGCTTCATCGCCTCATCGATTTTCAGCTT
>Ga0316188_10000846_pt1 | contig 14138 bp, 11 predicted proteins | sample Phiworburrow1_MG_FD_204933 | JGI IMG/M metagenome (GOLD analysis project Ga0316188, IMG submission 204933) | Coastal sediment microbial communities from Maine, United States - Phippsburg worm burrow 1 | ecosystem: Environmental > Aquatic > Marine > Coastal > Sediment | place: USA: Maine...
CTTTGCTTGGATAATTACTATCGCGCCATGGTAGCATTGAATAGCGCCGAGCCAAAAATCACAGAGTGCCCTTCGTGATGTCCAAAGCATCGTGTCGCCTCGACGTGAAGCGTGATGGTCCGCTGGGCAGCGGTTTGTCAATGCCGTTTGTGCGGGCTGTGCGCAGCGGTCCTGGCCGCCGGAACACCGCGGTCCGAACCATTCGGCAGGCGCGTGCGTATCGCAGCGTGACGCGATAGCGGTGTCACAGCGCAGGGCTGGCGCGGCGCGGATGCAACGGCTTGCAGAAAACACGCTGCAAGCAAATAGCGGGCATGATTTCAGCAGATTGACGCGTCGGAACGGCGCAGGTGGGGAAACGCGGTATGGGCATTGACTGGTCACTCTACGATCCCGGCGAGTTATACGATGAGCTCATCAGCAGTCCCGGCTACCCTCGCCGACCGGCCCTGAAGCTGGCGTCATACCTCAAGTCGCTCTCGCTCAAGCAGCTCGATGCCCGCCGCAAGCTGGCCGAGGCCACGCTCGAGCAGATGGGGGTCACGTTCAGCGTCTACACCGGCGAGCAGAATATCGATCGGGTCTGGCCTTTCGATATCATCCCCCGGGTGATCTCCGCCCAGCACTGGGCCCGCACCGCGGAGGGTCTCAAGCAGCGCCTGACGGCGCTCAACATGTTCATCAACGACCTCTACCACGACCAGGAAGTGATCCGCGATGGCATCGTGCCCGCGCACCTGATCGAGAATTCCAAGGATTTCAATCCCGCCTGCATGGGCATCACGCCGCCCTACGGCGTGTGGGCCAACATCTGCGGCACCGATCTGGTGCGCGACAAGGACGGCCAGTTTTACGTGCTCGAGGACAATCTGCGGGTTCCCTCGGGGGTGGCCTATATGCTCGAAAACCGCGCGGTCACCAAGCGCGTGTTTCCGGAGTTGTTCGAGGGCGACCGCATCCTGCCGGTCGACGACTACCCCTCAAAGCTGTTCGACATGCTGGCGTCGCTGTCGCCGCGTGGCGACAGCTCGCCGAGTATCGTGGTGCTCACGCCCGGCATTTTCAACTCCGCCTACTTCGAGCATGCCTTTCTGGCCCAGAAGATGGGGGTCGAGCTGGTCGAGGGAGCCGACCTGGTGGTCGAGGACGACGACTGCGTCTACATGCGCACCATCAGCGGACTGGAGCGGGTCGATGTCATCTATCGGCGTGTCAATGACCTGTTTCTCGACCCCGAGGTGTTCCACAAGGATTCCCTGCTCGGCGTGGCGGGCTTGATGCGGGCGTGGCGCGCCGGCAATGTCGGCCTGGCCAACGCGCCCGGCGCCGGCGTCGCCGACGACAAGGTCGTGTACGCCTATGTGCCGAGCATCATCAAGTACTATCTCAACGAGGCGCCGATCATCGCCAACGTCGAGACCTGGCTGTGTGACGACGAGGAGCAGCGGGCCTATGTGCTGGCGCATCTGTCCGAACTGGTGGTGAAGCCGGCCAATGAGTCCGGCGGCTACGGCATTCTGATCGGCCCCCATGCCAGCAAGCGGGAGCTCGCGCAATTCGCCAAGCTCATCGTCGAGCACCCGCGCAACTATATCGCGCAACCGACGCTGTCCCTGTCGACGGCGCCCACCCTGGTGGAGCGAACGGGGCAGCCGGAGCCACGGCACCTCGATCTGCGCCCCTTTATCCTGCAGTCCAACGACACCTATGTGACCACGGGTGGGCTGACCCGGGTCGCCATGCGCAAGGGCTCGCTGGTGGTGAATTCGTCGCAGGGCGGCGGCAGCAAAGACACCTGGATTGTTGACTCGGAGGCCCAGTGATGCTGTCCCGGATCGCAGAGAGAATGTACTGGATGGCCCGCTATCTGGAGCGGGTCGAGAGCACGGCGCGGCTGGTCAAGGTCTATGCCAACCTGCTGATGGACCTGCCGCAGGAGATCGATATCGGCTGGTACAACCTGGTGGTGCTCAACAGCGGCACCGAGAACTTCGCCAAGCGGTACAAGAACCGGGACGAGCGCAACGTCGTCAAGTTCATGCTCGCCGATGAGCACAACCCCGGTTCGCTCGGCTCCGCGCTGGTCATGGCGCGGGAAAACATCCGCACTTCCCGGGACGCGTTGCCGGTGGAGACCTGGGAGATGATCAACGACCTGAGCATCTACGCCCGGGCCAATATGAAGCGGGGCGTCAATCGCCGCCATCGCCAGAAATTTCTCGATACCATGATCGGCGGCGTCCAGCAGATCAACGGCCTGCTCAACGGCAATATGAGCCACGACGCCGCCTGGCAGTTCATGCGCCTTGGCCGCAATCTCGAGCGAGCCGACATGACCACGCGCAGCCTCGACGCGGCCGCATCGGTGCTCATGCGGGCGGGCGCCGACACCAGCGCCAACCTCAACGAGATCGTCTGGGGCAATATGCTCAGCAGCCTGAGCGCCTATCACCCCTACCGCCGCAGTATGCGCACCTCCATCGCGGGTGCGCCGGTGGCCCGCTACCTGCTGGAGGACACCAGCTTTCCCCGTGCGGTCGGGTTCTGCATGGTGCACATCCACCACGCCTGCACCCACCTGCCGCGTGCCGAACCCGTTGTCGAGCGGCTGAGCGACGTCGGCCAGCGCGCCTTCGGGGGGTTCGACTACGCGGACCTGTCGGAACCCTTCAGAGACTATCTCAACACCATGCAGCTGCACCTCGCCGATCTGCATGGCGCCATCGAGGCCAACTGGTTTGAGCTGCGCGATGCGTAGCGCTGCGCGGCCCATTGCCGGCCGTCCGGGGGCAGCGCGCAGGCCTAAGCCGATCGCGACGGCGGCACGGGTGTAGGCATGGCGTCCGTGGAGGCCTCGTCCGCCCAGGGCGATGCGCTGTGCTATGCCTCGGTCGCCGGCGTCAGGGACGAGGCGTTTGTCCGCCCCGGAGAGCCCAACCCGCTGTGGCAGCACCTGCTGGAGGGCCTGCGCGAACTGGGGCCGCTCGAGCTGGCGGAGCGGGAGCGCCGGGCCCAGGCGCTGTTGCGGGAGGATGGCGCGAGCTACTACGTCTACCGGGACGCCGGGGTCGCTGCGGCGCCCTTCGGGCAGCGCGCCTGGCCCCTCGACCTGGTGCCGTTGCTGATTGCGAGCGACGAGTGGCAGGCTATCGAGGCGGGCCTGCTGGAGCGGGCCGAACTGCTCAATCTGCTGCTGGCCGATCTCTATGGTCCGGCCCAGCTGATCAAGCACCGGGTCATTCCGCCGGAACTCATTTTCACCTTTCGGGGCTTTCTGCGCCGCTGTCATGGCGTCATCAATGCGGGTAGTCAGCAGTTGCTGAGCTATGCCGCCGACATGGTCCGCGGCGGCGACGGCCGCTTCATCGTCCTGGGCGATCGGGCGCAGGCACCCAGCGGCATGGGCTATGCCCTGGAAAACCGCCGGGTGCTGTCGCGCATCTTTCCCAGCCTCTTTCGCGACAGCCACGTGCACCGCCTGGCGCCGTTTTTTCAGGCCTGGCGGCAGAAACTGCAGGACCTGGCGCCGACGGACTCCCCGGCCCGGATTGTCGTGCTCACGCCGGGTACGTACAACGAGACCCATTTCGAACACGCCTACCTCGCCAACCACCTGGGCTATCCCCTGGTCGAGGGCCAGGACCTCACCGTGCGCGGCGGCTATGTGTGGATGAAGTCGCTCAGTGGTCTGGTCCGCGTCGACGTGATCGTGCGCCGCGTGGACGATGACTTCTGCGACCCGGTGGAGCTCAGGAGCGATTCGCGCATCGGCGTCCCCGGCCTGCTCGAAGTCGCCCGCAGCGGCAACGTCCTGCTGGCCAACCCGCTGGGTGCCGGTGTGCTGGAGCATCGGGCGCTGCTGCGCTTTATGCCGGCCATCGGGCGGTTCTTTCTGGGCCGTGAGCCGCGCCTTGCCACGGTGCGCACCTACTGGTGCGGCGACGAAGAGGACTGCCGCTACGTGCTGTCCCACCTGCCGGAGCTGGTCATCAAACCCTGCCGCAGGGCCACCGGCGCCGGCAGCGTCATTGGCGCCCGGCTCGATGAGGTCGCGCGGGACCAGTGGCGCCGGCGCATCCAGCAGTGCCCCGGCGACTATGTGGCGCAGGAGATGGTGTCGGCGGCGACGCTGCCCGCCTGGCAGGCCGGGCGCTTGACGCCCCGCCCGGCGGTGCTGCGCAGTTTCGTGGTCGCCAGCGGGCCATCGTACGTGGTGATGCCTGGCGGGCTGACCCGGGTGGGCACGGGCGTCGACGATGCCCTGCTGACCAATCAGCGGGGTGCCGGCAGCAAGGATACCTGGATTCTCGCCTCCGAGCCGCTGCGGCAGGTCGCGCCGCCCGCGACCGGGCTGTGGCCGGCGGTTGACGCCGGCACCGAGCAGGGCGCGGAGCTGTCATACCGGATTGCGGAGAACCTGTTCTGGATGGGGCGCTATACCGAACGGGCTGAGTCCGCCATCCGCCTGCTGCGCGCCGTGTTCACCAAGGCGATCGGCGTCGCGGAGGTTCCCGACGACGTCGCGATGGTGCTGCTGCGCAGTATCACCTCGCTCACGGCGACCTATCCCGGCTTCTGCGGCGACGCGGGCAGGGATGAGGCTGCGGTCGAGCGCGAGCTGCTGGCGGTCATTCTGGATGCGGATCGACCCGGCTCGGTCTGCGCCAGCCTGACGTCGCTGCTGGCGGCGGCCGAGCAGGTGAAAGGGCTGCTGGCGGCGGATGCCCAGCGCATCATCAACGGCCTGCGCGATGACATCGAGCGGCTGCGCCTGCAGCTGCGGCCTGGCCTCGGCTATGTCCCGGAGGAGGCGCTGGTGCCCCTGGTTACCTCGCTGCTGGCGCTGGCCGGTCTCAGCGAGGAGTGCATGCCGCATGGGCCGGCCTGGCACTTTCTCAAGCTGGGTCGCAGTCTGGAGCGGGCGCAGCAGAGCTGCCGCCTGCTGGCGGCGCTGTTCCGGCCGGTCATGGACGAGGGGCGTCAGGATCGGGTGCTGGAAGTGGCGCTGTTGAGCATGGACGCGCTGGGAAGCTTCCGACGCCTGCAGCGCAGCAGCGCCGACCTGGTCTCGGGCCTGGAGCTGCTGCTGCTGGACCCGGAGCACCCGCGCTCGCTGCTGTTCCAGCTGCGTGGCATCGAATCGCACCTCGACGCCGTGGGCCCCGGGCAGCGGCGTCATGCGCTGGACCCCGGGCGACGGCCCGTGCTGGAGGCGCTCCTGGGCCTGCAGCTGGCCGATCTGCAGGAGCTGGCGCTGGGGGGCGCGCCGGCGGACGAGCGGGTCGCACTCGACCGCCTGCTGGATCGCATCCGAGTGCTGCTGGATACCGCCGCCCTGGCCATAGCCGGGCGCTATTTCGATCAATCGCAGTCGCCGCAGCAGCTGATGACGCTGCAGGGTGAGCAGTCTTGATCTATCGCGTCCGCCACCATACCTGCTACCGCTACCAGCAACCGGTGGTGCTGTGCTATAACACGGCGCACATGCTGCCTCGCAGTACGCCGCTGCAGACGTGTCTGAGCAGTCAGATCCAGGTGCATCCCCGACCGGCTTACGGCCGCCGTCACGAGGATTACTTCGGCAATACGGTCTATTACTTCTCCATCGAGGAGTCCCACGACGCGCTTGAGATCGAGGTCGTCAGCGACCTGCAGGCGCTCGATGCCGCGCGTGGCCCGAATCTCGACTTTGGTGTGACCTGCGAGCAGGCGCGACAATGGCTGCTCGCAGGCCGCGATCACCAGACCCTGCTGGCAAGGGAGTTTCTCTGTGACACCGCCATGGTCCCCTGCCTCGACGCGCTGCGCGCCTACGCCGAGTCCTGCTTCGCGCCGCAGCGGCCGCTGCTGTCTGCGGTACGTGACCTGACGGAGAAGATCTTCGAGGAGTTTATCTTCGATCCGGAGTTCTCCTCGGTGGCGACGCCGTTGAGCGACGTGCTGGCGCATCGCCGCGGAGTGTGCCAGGACTTTGCCCATCTGGCGATCGGCTGCCTGCGGGCGCTGGGCTTTCCGGCGCGCTATATGAGCGGCTATATCGAGACCCTGCCGCCGCCGGGACAGGTCAAGCTGGTCGGCGCGGATGCGTCGCACGCGTGGTTTGCGGTGTACTCCCCGGGCGAGGGCTGGTTTGAATTCGACCCTACCAACAACCAGCTGGCAGGGCAGCAGCACATCACCTGTGCCTGGGGACGTGACTACGCGGATGTGCCGCCGCTCACGGGCGTCATCTTCGGTGGCGGCGGCGACCAGACGCTCACGGTCGAAGTCGACGTCATGCGCTTGGATCGCCTCTGATCCCTTGCGGGGGAGGGACCTGCCGAAGGCGGCGCCGAAAGCCCTCTTGCAAAGCCCCTCTTGCAAAGCCCCTCTGCAAAGCCCCGCGGAGCGGCCTCATCGATGTGCGTAACGGCAGTCCGGATGGTAAGCTGGGCACCGTAGTCGTAAAGACGATGCGGCGCCAGGGTGATTCTGTGACACAGCTCAAGGGTTTGCTAGTTGCCTTTCTCTTTGCCTGCCTGCTGGCGACCGCGCCGCTGGCGGCTGCCGCGCCGGTGCCGGCTGCCGTAAAGCAGCGGCTGGCCAGTGAGATTGAGAAAATGCGCAAGTCCGACGCGTTTTATGTGGGCAAGGAGTGGATCGCGGGCCGAGCCTTCATCGTCTACTACTACACGCATACTGATTTCAATCCGATCTGGGTCGATGAAGCCGGCGCATGGGCGGCGCTGGAAGACGCCCTGCAGGACCTGACCGCGCTCGGTCTCAATGCGTCCGATTATCACGCTGACGCGCTGAAGTCGCTCAATCTCCTCATCAAGACCACCGACCATCCCTCGCCGCGATTACTGGCCGACTATGAAATACTGGCGACTGATGCGTTGTTTCTGCTGGCCAATGCGCGCATGTACGGCAAGGTCGAGGTCCAGGCCCTGCTCGCGAGAGGGTCGCTTGAACAGGAAGCGCTCGTCGAGGAGATGGGCGAGGGTTTGTTCAATGCGCTCGCCGGCGGCCGGTTATTGGAGCGCATCAGACAACTGGATCCCCCGGCCTATTTCTACCAGCGCTACCAGCAGGCGCTGGCCCAATATCGGGAGATTGCCGCCAACGGTGGCTGGCCACCCATCCCGGCTGGCAGGGTGCTGCGTCGCGGCGACACGGGGCGGGGTATCGTCGAACTGCGCCGGCGCCTGCAGCTCTCGGGAGATTTCGACGCCGAGCCGGAGGTCACCAGCCCGGTGTTTGACTACCACCTGGAGACGGCGGTCCGGAACTTTCAGGCGCGTCACGGCATGCAGGTCGACGGCGTCGTCGGCCGTGGCACGCTGGCGGCGATGAACGTGCCGCTGCAGCGCCGCATCGACCAGATCCGCGCCAATCTGGAGCGGGCGCGCTGGGTGGGTCGCGTGGCCCCAGCGGATGCGGTGCTGGCGGTCAACCTCACCGATGACACGCTGGACTGGGTCGAGGGAGATCGCACCGTCTGGCAGACGCGCATCCGCACCGGCCTGTCATGCCGTCAGCTCACAGAGTTCCGCGCAGCCGTTGAGCAGGTCGAGTTCCATCCCGCCTGGGCCGTGTCGGCGCAGACGCTGCGCGACGAGGTCGTGCCGCGCGCCCGGCGGGACCCGCGCTTTCTGCAGGCGGAGGATTATGTGCTGCTGACCCGCAAGGGCGAGCCTGTCGGGCAGGCCAAGGCGGCATGGGCGCGCTTTGGCGCCGCCAACTGGCCCTATATCGTGGTGCAGGAACCCGGGCCGCGCAATCCCCTGGGGCGCGTCAGATTCGACCTGCCGAACCGTGAGGGCGTGACGCTGCATGACGGGCCCGGGCCGTTCAGCGCGGTGCTGGCCGGCACCGGGCTGGGCATTCCCTGCATTCGCGTCGAGGACCCCGAGCGCCTGGCCGAGCTGGTGCTAGCCGGCACGGCGGATTTTGATGCGGACGGGATCGAGGAGGCGCTGCAGTCCGGCGCCACTCGCGCGGTCAAGCCGGCGAGAGCTGTCAGCGCCGTGCTCGCCTATTGGACTGTCCTGGTGGACGACGACGGTCGGGTGCACTTTCTGGCCGATCGGTCCGGCGCAGATGCGGCGATACTCGAGCAGCTGGACAGCCCCTACGGCCCGAGGGGCGCACCGCGGCGGGCGCAGCCCTGAGCACCGCTGCCTTGCGGTGGGCCCGGGCCATGGTGCCAGCGCGCCTGCCGGACAGCGGGCCGTCGACGCGCGGCAGGCGGCGGATGATAGAGCCGTGGCAGTCGTCGGCAGATTGACCGGGGTCATGAAGACACTGGATGATAACGAACAGGAAGGGCGCTTATGGCAAGCACCACGATTACGGTAATTCCCGGCGATGGCGTCGGACCTGAGATCACCGAGGCGACCCTCAGGGTGCTCTCGGCGATGCACTGCCCGCTCGCCTATGAGCACCATCTGGCGGGGGTGGCGGCGCTCGAGGTGGGGGAGCGGCTGGTGCCTCAGGCGACGCTGGACAGCATTGCGCGCAACCGCGTCGCCCTCAAGGGTCCCCTCACCACGCCGGTGGGTGAGGGTTTCACCTCGATCAACGTGCAGCTGCGCAAGCACTTCGACCTGTACGCCAACGTGCGCCCTGCCATCACCCGTCCCGGTGTGCGGTCGCGCTACAACAACATCGACATACTGACGATTCGCGAAAATACCGAGGGCATGTACCACGGCGAGCGGCAGACCGTGTCGCCGGACGGCAGTCGCGCCGAGTCGGTGAGCGTCATTACGCGCGGTGGCGCGCAGCGCATACTGCGCTTCGCCTACGAGCTGGCCAAACAGCGCGGTCGTCAGAAGGTGACCGTGGTGCACAAGGCCAACATTCTCAAGGCCACCTCGGGATTGTTCCTGGAAGTGGCCCGCCTGACCGCGAAGGACTATCCGGACATTGAGACCGTCGAGATGATCGTCGACAATGCCTGCATGCAGCTGGTGATGAACCCGCAGCAGTTCGATGTGATCGTCACCACCAACCTGTTCGGCGACATCATTTCGGATTTGTGCGCCGGCCTGATCGGTGGGCTGGGCATGGCCCCGGGTGCCAACATCGGCGACAGCGTCGCCCTGTTCGAGGCCGTGCACGGTTCAGCGCCGGATATCGCCGGGAAGCGTATCGCCAATCCCTCGGCGCTGATGCTGGCCGCCGCGTTGATGCTCGATCATCTGCACATGAACGAGCCTGCCATGCGACTGCGCCAGGCTATTCGCGCAACGATCGCCGATGGCGACCGGCTCACGCGGGATCTGGGGGGAGAGGCCTGCACCGATGACTACACCGATGCGGTCATCGAGCGGCTCTAGCGGGTCGCCCGGCTCCCGCAAGCAAGCGTTCGGAGGTAGGCGGGCGCATGTCGTGGCGGGGACGCGGCGAGCTGAGCGATAGCCGGCTCGACCCTGCGGTGGGCTGGATGGCGCTCTGACAGCTGGCTGGCGGCATTGCGCGGTCGCCGCCGTATTCGATTGAATAAAGCGCTACCGGCGACGCGGTGTTGCCGGGGCGATGGTGCAGGGGGAATGCATGCCGGGACGCAGTGGCAGCGTGATATTGCTGGGATTGATGGGATTGCTGGGATTGGCAGCCGGCTGCGCGGTCGCGCCGTCGGGCGGCCCGGCCGCGAAGCCCGTGGTGCTGCAGTGGGATGCGGTCGGCCGCAGAGAAAACGGCGAACCGCTGCAGCTGTCGGAGCTGAGTCACTACCAGGTCGAGCAACGCGAGTGTGGCGGCACTGAGGTGCGGCTGACGGAAGTCGCCGCTGACGCCACCCGCCTGGAGATTCCCGCGGCGCAGTTGGGCGGCAGCTGTACGGAGTTTCGCGTGCGCGCGGTGGATGCGGGCGGCGTGGCCAGCACCTGGTCCACGCCGGTGAGGGCCATGCGCCAGTGATCGGTGGCGGCGGGTCGCGGTGCGCTGCCGCTTTTTTTGGCGATAGGGCGCGGGCGCCGATGCCTGCGCGGGGAGCAAGAGCAATGAAATGGTTAACATGGCTTGCGGCCGCTGCGCTGCAGGGCTGCGCGCTGGCTGCGCTGGCCTCATCGGGCGCGTTCGAGCAGACCCTGGCTGCCGGTGCGGTGAGCTTCCGCGTACAGTCCGCCAACGACTCCTCGATCAATCGTCTGACCGTGACCCCCGCTGGTCTGCAGGTCGACAATCGGCCGGCTGTGGTGGAGGCCGATGGCTCCGTGACCGGGGCGGAAGTCGCCGATCTCGATAGCGACGGCTTCCCGGAAGTGTACGTCTACGTGACGTCGGCGGGCAGCGGCTCTTACGGCTCCCTGGTGGCCTTTGCCGTGAACAAGGGCAAATCGATGTCCTCCATCTATCTGCCCCCGCTGGACGAGGACCCGAAACTCGCCGAGGGCTATATGGGCCACGACGAGTTCGCCGTCGTGGAGAACACGCTGGTGCGCCGCTTTCCGCTGTATCGGGCGGGCGACAGCAACGCCGCGCCGTCGGGCAGGACGCGTCAGCTGCAGTATCGGCTGGCCGCAGGAGAAGCGGGCTGGGTGCTGCGCCTGGAGCGGGTGACAGAGTTCTGATCGGGCAGGGTCGGGCTGGTCCGCGCCTCAGGGTCAACCCGGGGCCGCAAGCAGCCATTGCCGGGCGGCTACCCAGGCCGCAAACACCAGGAAGAGTGCGCCGCCGATTCTGTGCAGGGTGTTGACCGACACCCTCTGCGTGAGCAGTCTGCCACCCACGGCGCCCAGCGTGGCGGTCGCCAGCAGGGCCGTGGTGGCGCCCAGGTACACGCCCAGAGGCGGGGAGGCGGCGGCCAGCCCTGCGACCGCCAGCTGCGTCTTGTCGCCGAATTCCGCCACGAGGATCATGCCGAAGGTGGTGAGAAACACCGTGCGCCCGGCGTGCTCCCGGACGAGGTCTGCCCCGTCATGGGCGCTCAGCAGCGCTTGCAGGCCGAAGGCGGCGAACAGCGCGGTTACCACGGCCGCAGTGACCGGTGCGGGCACGGCGCTGGCGATGCCGGCGCCAACAGTCACCGCCAGCAGGTTCAGCAGCGCAAACGCGGCACCGGCGCCCGCCGCGACGGGCAGCGGCGAATGACGGGCAGCGAGCAGCACGCACACGAGTTGGCTCTTGTCCCCGAACTCGGCCAGAAACACCAGCGCAAAGCTGGACAGGGCAGTGGTCAGCAGCACGTCGAGCTCCTGTGGATTCCGATGTGGTCGGCGCTAGCCTGGTTCGCGGGGGTGGTGGCCGGCTTCAGCTGAAGCGGCGCAGCAGCGCCAGCGGGGCGGCCCGCATTACCCGCTGCAGCAGCGCCCACGGCCAGAAGGGCACGAAGGCATTGGCGCGCTCGCGCTCGATCGCCTTGACGATGGCCCTGCAACCCGTCTCGACGTCGACCATGAAGGGCGCATTCTTGACCCGCTCGTTGATTTCGGTGCGGATGAAGCCGGGGTGGATCGTACTCACCGCGATGGGCGTGGACAGGACGTCGAGGCGGATGCCCTCCGCCAGCGAACTCACCGCCGCCTTGCTGGCGGCATAGGTGGTGAGCGCCCGGCGCATGCCGCGCACTGCGCTGATTGACGAAATCACCACGAGGTGGCCGCTGTTCTGTTTCCTGAACAGCTCCATGGCCGCCTCGCACTGGGCCAGGGCGGCGACGAAATTGGTCATCGCGGTCTGGCGGTTCGCCCGGAAGTGGCCGGTGCCGATCGAGGCGCCGCGGCCGATGCCGGCATTCACGATCACGCGGTCGAGACCGCCCAGTTCGCGGTGCAGCGCCTGAAAAACCTCGAACACCTGTTCGTGCTGATCGACATCGAGGGTCCTGATGGCGACCCGGATGTCCGGATAGCGGCTCTGCAGCTCGCGCTGCAGCGTCTCGAGGCGCTCGCCGCGACGGGCGCAGAGTGCCAGATTGCGGCCTTTGGCGGCGAACTGCCGCGCCATCTCGGCGCCCAGCCCCGAACTGGCGCCAGTGATCAGAATGTTGTGCCGGGTCATGCCTGCCATGGTGCGGCCCTGTGGCGAATCCGGTGGAACCCGGTGCCGTGCGCGGCCACCGGGGACGGCTAACCTGCCTTGAGCGGGTAGACCGGCAACTGCGCGCTTCTGGCCTGTTCATAGAAGGGCATCATCTGCGGCGCGAGCTCGGCCAGCGTGCGCTGGCGATTGTCCGGTGCGGGGTGCGTACTCAGGAACTGCGGCGGGCCGGCGCCGCCGACCTCGCCCATCTTCTGCCACAGCGTGGCGGCGGCCTTGGGGTCGTAGCCGGCCTTGGCGGCGAGCTCGATGCCGATGCGGTCGGCCTCGCTCTCCGAGGCGCGGCTGTTGGGCAGCTTGATCGCCAGCGTGGCCGCTGCGGCCGCGCCGGCCATGGTGGCGGCGGGGCGGTCGGAGAGCACGCCGGCCAGCATCACCCCCATGCTCGAGGCCATGGCCACCGACATGCGCTCGGCGGTATGGTTGGCCAGCGCATGAGAGATCTCGTGGCCCATGACCTGCGCCAGTTCATCATCCGTGGCCTTGAGCTGATCGACCAGGCCGGTGTAGATAGCCATGCGCCCGCCGGCCATGCACCAGGCGTTGACGGTGTCGGGATCATCGATCACCTGGACGCTCCATTCCCATTGCTGGGTCTGGGGCCGCATCTTTATGGCCTGGGCGATCAGGCGGCCGGTAATGCGGTCGATGCGCTGGATGAGGGCCGGGTCGGTTGCCAGTTTGCCGTCATCCTTGAGCTGTTTCATCTGGCTCAGGTAGGCTTCACGCGATGCGGCGATGGCCTGCTCCTCGGACACCAGCATGAGCTGCCGCCGACCGGTGGGGGTGGTGGCGCAGGCGACCAGCAGCAGCGCTGTGGTCAGTATCAGGACGGCTAGCCGTTTCATTGTGCTCTATTGTGCTCTCTGCGAGTCGCGCTGAAGTGAAAAGGTGGCGCAGCATGTTGCGCGTCGGGCAAGTGTAGCGTTTGACCGTCGCGGTGGGAACAGGTTCAATCGCGGGGCGGTGCCAGGGGCGTTCGGAGCCGCCGTGCCGCCATGGGCGGGATGGCATCGCAAGAGGCTAACGAAAGCAAGAGGGCAACGAGAGGATGGTACCAGCGGGCGGACTCGAACCGCCACGGGTTTTACCCCAATGGATTTTGAATCCATCGTGTCTACCAATTTCACCACGCTGGCACGAGTGAGAGCCGGCGAATTATAGCAGGCGATGCCGGTCGCGCAAGCCCCGCGGCCTCCCGATCTGGCATTGCCGCGCCAATTGAGATACCCTTGCGCGCCCTGAGACAGCGGCACGGCGGCATGAAACGCGCTGACTTCCACTACCATCTTCCCGAAGAGCTGATCGCTCAGCATCCGCCACCGCAGCGCGGTGCCAGCCGCCTGCTGCGGCTCGATGGCGCCAGCGCTGCAGTGAGTCACCACCAGTTTGCCGAGCTGCCGCATTTGCTGCGCGCCGGCGACCTGCTGGTCTTCAATGACACGCGCGTCATTCCCGCCCGCCTGTTTGGCTGCAAGGAATCCGGCGGCAGGGTCGAAATTCTGCTGGAGCGGGTGCTGGCAGGGGACCGCGCGCTGGTGCAGCTGCGGGTCAGCAAGGCGCCGCGCCCCGGTGCCGCGATCCGCCTGTACGAGCGCGACCAGAGCCGGCTCTCGGCCTTTGAGCTGCGCGTGGTCGAGCGGCGCGACGCCCTGTTCGTGGTGGACTTCGTGGCGGACCGGGCGGTGTTCGAGGTGCTGGATGCAGTGGGCCATGTGCCGCTGCCGCCCTACATAGCGCGCGCCGATGCGGCGCAGGATCGCGATCGCTATCAGACCGTGTATGCGCGCGCACCGGGTGCGGTGGCGGCCCCGACGGCCGGCCTGCACTTCGACCACGGACTGCTCGAGCAGCTGCGCGCGCAGGGCGTCGGCCAGGCCTTCGTCACGCTGCACGTGGGGGCGGGCACCTTTCAGCCCGTGCGGGTGGACGACATCGAACAGCACCGCATGCACGCGGAGTGGATCGAGGTGTCCGAGCAGGTGTGCCGGCAGGTGCGGGAGACCGTGCGGGCGGGCGGCCGGGTGATCGCGGTGGGAACCACCAGCGTGCGCTGCCTGGAGACGGCCAGCCGCAGTGGTGAGCTGCGCCCCTATCGGGGCGAGACTGAT
>Ga0316188_10000847_pt1 | contig 14137 bp, 15 predicted proteins | sample Phiworburrow1_MG_FD_204933 | JGI IMG/M metagenome (GOLD analysis project Ga0316188, IMG submission 204933) | Coastal sediment microbial communities from Maine, United States - Phippsburg worm burrow 1 | ecosystem: Environmental > Aquatic > Marine > Coastal > Sediment | place: USA: Maine...
CACTTCCAGGGTGTGGGGGTCGTAGGGCCCATGGCTGGCGGTGATCAGGGGGCGCTGCCGGCGGGTCTCTTCCTGGCTGTGGCGCAGCAGCAGAACCCCCCCAGCGGCATCCGGCAGGTAGCGCCCGGTGAATTCCGGCAAGGCGTGCCCACAGGGACACCAGCCGGAATCCACGGTGGGTTCGGCGGCGAAGAAGCGCTGCAGCACCGACTGGCGCCAGGTGGCGACAAAGCGCAGGCAGCGCTCGTGCAGACGGTAGTAGATCGAATAGTAAACGGGGTCGAGATAGATGCGGACCTGCAGACGCTTGAGCAGTTCCCGGTTGTAGTTGTTCTGGGTACTTTTCAGCAGGCGGCCGGTGATTTCCGTCATGGCGGCGAAGGCTTCGTTGCTGGGGACCTTGGCGAGCAGCTCAACCCTCTTCAGCTGGCTGTAGTCCTCCCGGCCGATCTCGACTTCAAGGCGATTCAGATGGCGCTTGAAGGGGATCGCTTCGTCGACTTCGAACTGGCTGAGGAAGAGTGGCGAAATTCCGGGGAGCTGGTCTGTCATGTGCCGTCCAATCATTAACCCTGGGAAGCGTTGTTCTTTAATCCTAGCGGGTTTTTTCGATTTGTCCCGTGCTTTGCTGCCGGCGAGGTGCTCCGGTGGCTACTCCCTGTCTGGGTTCTGGCGGATGCGGGCCATGGAGAAAAAGATCCCGATGACGCAGAGCACTGAGAAGGTCAGCAGCGCCGCGTGCATGCTGAAGAGGAACTGCGGCTGGGTCTGTGCCGTGACGGCCTGTCCCGACATGACGACGGAAAAGGTGATGGTAATGATGGTCATGCTGGCCATCATCCCCAGGGTCCGCATGGTACTGTTGAGTCCTGAGGCGACCCCGAGGTAGCGGGGGGCGACGCTGCCCATGATGATACTGACATTCGGCGAGGAGAAGAGAGCGAAGCCGAGGCCCAGGATCACCAGCATGGCCATGATCAGGATGATTGGGGTGCCGCCGGTGATGTTGGCGGCCATGCCGATACCGGTGGCGCACAGGCCCATACCGATGGTCGCCACGCCTGCTGCGGAAAGGCGGTCAGCCAGCCGTCCGCAGAGCGGTGAGAAGACTGTCTGGACGATGGGCTGGATCATGAGGATCGTGCCGGCTTCGTGAGGGTCCAGGCCCTTGACGTATTGCAGGTAGAGGCTGAGGAAAAATGTCACACCGAAAGTCCCGGCGTAGTTGAGCAGGGCCGCCAGGTTGGAGAAGGCAAACACCCGGTTGCCGCGCAGCAGGGCGATGTTGAGGACCGGGTATGCGGTGCGAGCTTCCAGCACCAGGAAAAGAATCAGTCCGCCGGTCCCGCACAACGCCAGGAGCCAGGCCCATGGGCCTCGGTCGAGGTTGGAGGCGCCGAGAATCAGCAGCATGATGGCGCCGGCGTAGACCAGGCTGCCGCGCCAGTCGAAGGGTTCGCCCTTGGCCTCGGCCCATTCGCCGCGCAGCTTGAGGCAACTGATTGCAAAAGTGATCATGCCGAGCGGCACTGCGAGGTAGAAGATCGCCCGCCAGCCGAAGGCGGTGATCAGGGCTCCACCGAAAAACGGCCCGCAGGAGATGCCGGCATAGACGCTGGCGACGGCGATGCCGAGGGCCTTGCCGCGCTCCTCGGGGGGGAAGACCGACACGACGATGGCGAAAGTGGTCGCCATGACCATCGAGCCACCCATCCCCTGCAGAAAGCGCAGGGCGATCATCGATTCGATCGACCAGGCCTGGGAGAGCAGGCCGCCGACCAGGGTGAAGATGACGATGCCGTACTGGAAGATGCGCCGCCGTCCATAGATGTCGCCCATCCGGCCCATGGCCAGCAGGAAGATCGAGGCCGACAGCACGTAGGAGGTTTCCACCAGCCCGAGTTGCATGGCGCTGGCCGAAAACTCGCGACCGATGATCGGCAGGGCCACGCCGACCGCCGACATCATGAAGGGCATGAGAAAGTGGGCGGTACATACGACCAGGAGGGTCGCCGACCGGGAAACCTGTTGGGTCATCTAAAACCCCGAAGCATGAAGTGCAAGTTGCGAAGCGCGAAAATGCCGGTTTCGGTTTTGACTATGGTTAGATTTGCTCCCCTCTCACCTCTCAAAGATATGTTCTTCCGCCCATGTAGGTCTTGGCGAAGAAGCTGTTCGAGAGCTTTTCGATGCGCACGTTCTTGCCGGTGCGCGGCGCATGGATGAACTTGCCGTCGCCGATGTACATGCCGACGTGGGTGACCCGCTTGCCGCCCCGGGTGGCGAAAAAGACCAAGTCCCCCGGGCGCAGCTGTGCTTTGGGAATCCACCTGCCGGCCTGGAACTGGTTGCGTGAGACACGGGGGAGGTTCAGGCCGTTTAGGCGGTAACAGACCATGGTCAGTCCACTGCAGTCGAAGCCGTTTTCGGCCGTGATGCCTCCCCAACGGTAGGGAATGCCGAGAAAACGCTTGGCGGTTCTGACCAGCTCGGTGCGCAGGTCCCCCCGGCCGCTCTGCTGGATGCGGGCGGCCGCGTAGTCTCCCGGGAAAACGATGAAGAACCTGTCGATCAATCCCTGGGCCTGCAGCCGTTCGGCTTCGTCCCGGGCCGGCTGGTAGTTGGCGTGGTTGCCGAAGCGGACCTTGTACAGCCCGGATTCGTGGCGGAAGTAGTACGCGTCGATGCCACGTGCCTCGAGGGTCTGCTCCAGGCGTACGGCATTGTCGAGATTGGTAAACGCCCCGACCTGGATCGAGTAGCCCATCTTCTGCAGGGGGGGCGCGTCCTGCTGGTCGGGGGTCTCCTCGTCGAGCAGCGCGGCAATCGGATCTTCCACGGGGAGGGTTGTGCTGGAACTGGCGTCCCGGGCCGTCGGCGGAAGCTCCCTGTCCTGAATTGCCGGCGCGCTGCAGCCGGCCAGCACCAACACCATCAGGAGCAGGTTGGCGGAGCTTCGAAAGAGATTTTTGCACAGGGGATTGTCTGTCAGCATGACAGGTGTTGCCGTCCTTTGATAACTATATTCAGGGGGCCCAGACTAACACAACCGGGAGAAAAAATAAGGCTGTTTCTCTTAATGCAGGCGATAAAGGTGCAGGCTTACCCCGCAGCTTTGCTGAGCTTCGGGGAAATCCTCCCCCGCAGCGAACTGGCCGATCTTTCCCGCTCCAGGAATGTAAGAGACAAATAGTTCATCGAGGAAATCGGGGCCAAGGTGCGGGGCACTGAGGCAGGCCAGGACCTCGCCGCCGGTTTTGACCAGGTCAGGCAGGCTGCGCACCAGCCTGGGCCAATGGTCCTCGGCGGTAAAGCTCTTCCCCTGAGAGGCCGGCGGGTCGCAGATGACAAGGTCGAAAGGGCTCAGCTTGCGCAGTTTGCCGAGGCTGCGGAAGAACTCCAGCGCCAAAAAGCTGGTCTGGCGCAGGTCGATGCCGTTGATGCGGTGGTTGAGCTTGCCCAGTTCCAGGGCGCCGCGATTCATGTCGAGGTTGACTACCCGGGCCGCGCCGCCGGTCAGGGCGGCCACGGAAAAGCTGCAGCTGTAGGCAAAGAGATTGAGAACGCTTTTCCCTGCGGCCCGCTCCCGGACCGCTTGGCGTCCTGCGGCCATGTCCGGAAAGAAGCCGATGTTCTGTGCCTCAGCGAGACGCAGGCGGAAAGACAGCCCGGCTTCCAGCGCCTCCAGGCGCTCCGGCAGATCCCCTCGCAGCAGGCGGCTCGGGGCTTTGGCCAGAAAGCGCTCCTGCAGCAGGATCACTCGGGATGCTACCGGTAGCAGGCTCTCAAGCACACCGGCCAGCTCCTCCAGCCACGCTTGCGGGCGCGGCCGGTAGAGAATCACCATGACGATCGGTGGGAAGCAGTCGATCACCAAGTCGTCATAACCGGTAAAACAGTGGCCACGGCCGTGAAAGAGGCGGCGGGCCTCCCCGGCGATTGGCAGGTGTCTGACGATTTCATCACGGATAATCTGCATGGTGGCAACGGGCGGTGAGCGGCTCAAAGAGCCGGTCGGGCCTCCTCAGTATCGGACCTTGAGGTGGTCGAGGGTGCGATGAATATCCTCAAGGCTGAACCCCTGCTTTTCGCAGCACATCTCTGACCAGGTTTCGTACTCTTCGACCCGCTGGAGAAGTTGGGCAACCAGCTCTTCGCGGCCGGCAAAATCCACCGGGTTGTCGGCAACCCGCATCAGCAGTGGCACGATGAAGTCCGGCAGGTCCGCTTCCGAAGTCCCTCTGCGGACGGCCGCTGCCAGCCTGGTGAAAATATCCACTGGATCCTCCAAGCCTTGTTCCCCTCACTCCGAGCATAGCCGCCGCGCTGAAATCATGCAATAGGGGTCAGAGTTCGAGCAATGGGTTGAGGGCCATCCTGGTAGCCAGTAACGAGATCGAGAATTTGAAGACCAGCAGAAACAACTTTTCCGGGACCCTGTGCCTGAGCTTCGTGCCTGCATAGGAGCCGGCAATCACGGCGATGATCATCAGGGCCATGAGGCTGAGGTAGGGGGCGAAGGCGAAGCCGAGCAGACCGAAGGTGACGCTCTTGATCAGGTGCACGCTGGTCATGAAAGCGGCGGCGGTGACCACCAGCTGGTTGCGGGTGAGACCGGCGCGGATCAGAAAGGGCAGGTTTAGCGGCCCGGTGGCGCCGACGAACAGGGTCAGAAATGCCTGGACAAAGCCAAGACTTAAGAACTTGCCGGGGAACCAGAGCTGTTTTTTGATCTGCGGCTGCCAGGTCATGAGCAGGATAAAAAAGCCCAAGGGGGATCGGCAAGAATTCGCTGGGGACGCGCAGCACTACCCGCGAGCCGGCCAGGGCGCCGAGGAGACAGCCGGTCAGAAACGGCCAGAGGATGTCCAAGCGGATTTCTCGTGGCGCCAGGGCCCCCCGACTGGCGTTGCTGGCCAGCTGCACGGTGCCGTGTACCGGCACGACCGCGGACGGGGGGAGAAAGATGCTCATGATGGAGATCAGGAGCATGCCGCCGCCGAGGCCGAGTACGGCGGTCAGTGCAGAGGAGTGGAATGCGGCAATGACCAGAAGGGTGCCGTTCATCCTTTAGCGGCGGTCAACTCCCGGCGGTATTCGTGCAGGAGGGCCTTGATCTGAGTGGCATTCTCCGGCCCGATGCGGATCAGGATCTTACGCCCTGCTGAGAATTCTTCGATGGCCGGATCGGCGTAGAGATAGAGGGCCTTGGGCTGGACCAGGTACACCGGATCGGCGACCGGTGGGGAGGTCAGCAGATGGTCAATCACTGCAATCAGGCGGTCGTTGAAGTAGGCGTTCGGGTAGCCGAGCCCCTCGTAGGCTTCCTGGAAGAGCGGGTACAGGCGCTTGTAGACGGCCACCACCTGCCGGGTGTCGAGGGCTGCGAGCATTTTGACCAGGGGCGTGTAGCGCCGATAGTTGGCCGGGTCGATGGTGAGCTGGTCCCGCTCGCCTTGGGCCAGAAACCGCCCCGGGGTTTCTTTGACCGGTCGGTGGGTTGTCGGCAGTTGCTGGCGCGGCAGGTTGTCGATCATGACCACAAAGCGCTCGATGAAATGTTCGAGGATAAAGAAGCGGTCGAGTTCCTGGTCGGCGAAGAGCCTGGCCAGGATCGCTGCCATCGGCGGGTCGCTCTGTTTCAGCTCAGGCAGCGGCTGCTCGAGGTCGACGACCGATCCGGCAGCCTTGAGTTCTTCCGGGGTGGCGGTGAGTGGATGCTGGATGACTGGCTCGGTTGGCGCCTGGCTGGCCGGGGGTGGGACAAAGACCTGTTCCGGGGCTGGTTGCGTGGGGCGGTAATACTGCCAGAAGGCGACAGCGATAATCACGCCGATAATCAGGAATCCGATCCGAAGCGGCCAGTTTTTCATGGGGTTTCTCCGATATCCAGGGTTTGCGGGGCCTGCCGGCACATGGCTACTCAGACCGGCTCCTAGAACAATAACGCCAATCAGCGGTCCGTCAACCGGCTCTGCTCAGCCGCCCGCATGCAGAGCCGCCCACCAGGCGCCTCCCATGATGCCGATGGTCACTGCTGACAGCAAGGCGTTGACCATCCTGCCCGGGCGTCCCCGGTACTCTATCATCAACTCCGCGCCGATGCCAAGGGGAAGGCCGAACAGGAAGCCGAACAGATGGGCGCCGAGGTCGGTGTTTTCACCGCCGGCGCCGAGCATGGCGAGCAGGCCGAGGGCGGCGGCGACCGGCAGGGTCCAGCGGCGGCGGAGGCGCAGGCTCTGACGGTAGCGCACCATGCTGATGGCTGCGAGCAGGCCGACAGCGCCGAAGATGGCGGTGGACGCGCCGACTGCGCGATGGGCGGGATTCTGCAGCCAGGCATTGGCCAGGTTGCCGAGCATGCCGCTGACAAGCAGCAGCAGCCAGGCTGGTCCGGAACGCAGGTCGCGGCACAGTCGTGAAATGAAGACGCCGCCGATCAGCAGGTTGCCGAGCAGGTGCTGCCAGTCGGCGTGCAGGGTGAGAGCGGTCGCCATCCGCCACCATTGGCCGGCCATGATCTTGCCGGCATAGGCGTTGCCGAGGGCAGCCCAGTCGACGGGATGGTGGCCGGCCAGGGTGATGTTGTGCCGGGTGAGATTGTAAAACGCTCCGATGGCGATCAGCACCCAGACGGTAGTCGTGCGATTGTCGATCAGCGCCGTGGCCTCGGGAGTTGCCGGCGGCCAGTCGCGGTTCTCGTTCTCGTACTGGCGCAGCTCCTGCAAACTCCTGGCGAACTCTTCGGCCGGGACCAGAAGCTGCCAGCCGAAGCCGCGCCGCTCGGCATGCCAGGGGATGTGGCGTGCAGCGAGGACCAGTGACCAGCTGCGCATCTGGCGTCGCGACAGGGTGGTGGCGGTAACCCCGTCCAGGCGCGCCGGCAGGGGGCGCCACTCGGCAGGCTCCCGGTCCGGAGCCGTTATGTCGATGGGTGGGTCGGTCATGGCCTGCCTATCATCGCAAATTGTCGGCCCGGCGTCACCCCTGATTGCTTGACGCGCAAACACTTTCATGGTAGTTACTTTAAAGTAACTATACGATAAGGATCGTCTTCATGCCACCATTGACCGATCGCCAACAACAGGTCTATGCGTTCCTGACCGCATATCTGGCTGCCAAAGGCTACCCGCCGACCCTGCAGGAAATTGCCCGGCACCTGCATGTCTCGGGGAACCTCGGCGTGCTGCGCCACCTCAAGGCGCTGGAGCGCGCCGGGCTGATTACCCGCAACCCCGGCAGTTCCCGCTCGATCGCCCTGGTCGACCGCAGTGGGAATGAGTCGGTGCTCCTGCCGCTGATCGGAACGGTGCGGGCCGGCTTGCCGCAGCTTGCAATGGAAGAAATTGCCGGGTATTTCGCCGTGGACCGCGCCCTGGTCAAGGGCAAGAATTCTTTCCTGCTGCGGGTCAAGGGTGATTCGATGATCGAGGCGCACATCGTTGACGGCGACCTGGCCGTCATCCGTCCGCAGGCAACCGCCGAAAACGGCGAGATCGTGGTCGTCCTGGTCGATGGCGAGGCGACCCTGAAACGGTTCTTCCATGAAGGGAACCGCATTCGCCTGCAGCCGGAAAATGCCAGACTCGAGCCGATTATCGTTCCGGCCGGTACGCAGGACGTGACCTTCATTGGCAAGGTCACCGGTCTCTACCGCAACCTGGAGTAGCCGGTATGCAGCCTGCTGACGGCAACCTCCGGGTCGGAGTCATTCACGGCCCGGGCCGCAGGATGACTCCCGTCTGGTTCGACCTGAAGCGTCGCAAGCATGTCATTCGCGAGATTACCAACACCTGGCGCGCCCGGCAGGGCGAGACCGTGCGGATTTACTTCCATGTCACCGACGAGGGAGCCCTGTATGAACTGGTCTACGATCTGGCGGATGCGAGCTGGACATTGGAGGAGATTGAAGCCCTTTAGGAACGAAGTACGAGGGACGCGAAAACCCGAAACAAAAAGAACAACGCTTTTAACGTAAAAACGCAAAGGAGAAAAATGCATTTAAGCTCAATTCTTCTGTTTTTTGCATTACGTTGCGACTTGAGTGAGTACAGCGTGCGGGTGTTAAATCGATTTTGACTTCCGCGTCCCTCGTCCCTCATCCCGGGCCACAGGTTTTTATGAAGACCATCATGCATGTGGACATGAACGCGTTCTTTGCCGCGGTGGAACAGCAGTCGAACCCGGCCTTGCGGGGGCGGCCGATTGCGGTGACCGGCAGCGAACAGCGGTCGGTCATCCTGACAGCCTCATACGAGGCCCGTGCCTTCGGGGTCAAAACCGGCATGACCCGATTCGAGGCCTTCGAACGTTGTCCACACCTGGTCCTGGTGTCAGCCAACAACCGGCTTTACACTCATGTATCGACGGAAATTATGGCGCTGCTGCACGATTACACACCTCTGGTCGAGGTCTTTTCCATCGATGAAGCGTTCCTCGATCTCAGCGGGTCACTTCGGTTGTTCGCTGGTGTCGAACGCATCGCCTACCTGATCAAGTCGCGTATCAAGGCCCGTTTCGGCATCACCTGTTCGATCGGCATCGCACCCAACAAGCTGCTGGCCAAGCTGGCTTCGGAGCAGAACAAACCCGACGGACTGACTGTTTTCCGGCTGGCAGAAATCCCGGAACTTCTGGAAAAAATGCCGATCCAGGAGCTTTGCGGGATCGGCCGTCGGCTCGGCCGGCAACTGCAGGGGCTGGGCATCTTCACCTGCGGCCAGCTGGGGCGCTTCCCACTGGCGGTTCTTCGCAGGAAGTACGGCGTGACCGGCGATAAACTGCACGCCATGGCCCGTGGCATCGATCCCTCTCCGGTGGTCCCCGAGGAGAGGAGCGCTCCGATCAAGTCGGTGGGGCACAGCCGAACCCTGCGCGACGATCTCTTCGACCGCCAGGCGATCTGCGCCTTCCTGCTGCAACTGGCGGAGATGGTCGGGCGCCGTGCCCGGCTCTACCAGGTCTCGGGCCGGGTGGTCACCCTGACCGTGCGCTATGCGGATTTTGCTACCCTGAGCCGTCAGCAGGTGCAGGCCGATTACCTGGCCGGCAGCGAAGAGATCTACCGGGCAAGTGTGCAAATCCTCGGCAGTCTGGTGCTTGATCAGCCGGTTCGCCTGCTGGGAATACGGTTGTCTGATCTGCGCTTCAAGACCGGGCAGCTGCCGCTGTTTCCGCTGGAACGCCGGCAGGACCTGCTGACCGAGGCCAGGGACTGTGTCAACGATCGTTACGGCGACTTCACGGTGATGTTCGGCAGTCTGCTCGAACAGAAGGGCAAGGGCAGCCACGTCATTTCTCCGGCCTGGCGGCCCCAGGGCGTGCGCAACGTCTCGGTGCAGTAAAGGGGGATGCTTACGGGTTCAAAGCCCCTGCGGCTCGGTTGCTGCGAGGAGAGCATGCAGCATGGCCACCCGGGGCATCGGCATTGCTGCTGCGGCCGCGCGCTCGAGGGGAACGCCGTAAATCGCAGCCAGTTCCAGGGGGGAGCCCTGCAGGCGGTCGACCATCATGCTCGGCCGGTAGGGCCCCATGCCGGAGGTCAGGTGCAGCATGCGCGCAATGAAGCCTTCCCCCTCGATTGGCGCCGTCAGGGGTTGTCGATTGGCGGTAGCCACCACCTCGTGCATCATTTCCGTGATCATCTGCCTGGCTTCAGGGCAGGCCAGCAGGCGGTCGGTGGGCAGGCCGGTCAGGGCACAGAGACCGTTGAAGGGGATGTTCCAGACCAGCTTTTCCCAGCGGATTCTCATCAGGTCGGCACAGGCCTCGCAAGGGATGCCGGCCCGCCTGAAGGCGCCGGCCAGCCTCTCGATCCGGGCGCTGAGGCCCCCGGAAAATTCGGCGATACGCATGGAGCCCTGGTCGAGGTGATGCACGGTACCGGGCTGGCCGCGGTTGCAGCAGAGAAAGGCTGTCCCGCCAAGGATCATCTCTGACCCGAAGGCCGCGGCCAGGAGATCCTCGTTGCCGAGCCCGTTCTGCAGGGTCAGGATGGTGGTTCCTGACGTGACGAGCGGACGAGTCAATTCGACCAGGTGAGTGTTGGCGTAAGCCTTGAGCCCAACCAGGACCAAGTCGACCGGGCCGATCTGCGCGCTGTTTTGGTAGCCGTTGACCCTGGCGAGATGGAAATCGCCGTGCGGTGAGGTGACTGTCAGCCCTGACCGGTCGATGGCCTGGTAGTCGCGGCGCAGCAGGAAGTGCACGTCATGCCCCCCCCTTTGCAGCAAGGCGCCGTAAAAAAGCCCCAGAGCGCCTGACCCGATTACGCCAATACGCATTTGACCCTCCCGGTGGCCGGCGGTTTGCGCCGTTTGTGCGAAAGGAAACAAACCCCCGAAGAATCAGGGCTTTCCTTGACCAAAATGACATCCTGTGTTAATCTTGTACTTTGCATGGGAGAAACGAGAATGTTTAAAATTGGTGATCGGGCGGTTTACCCTGCGCAAGGGGTTGGTGTTGTTGAGAATATTGAATCCAGAGAGTTCTGCGGACAAATCAACGATTTTTATATCCTGCGTATCATCGACAACGACATGACCATTATGGTCCCTGTGGGTAACGCCCGTCAAGTCGGTCTGCGCACCCTGATCAGCAAGGACAAGGTCGAGACAATATACAACGTCCTCGAGGAAAAGCAAATCGGGGTTCTGGCAATTGCCTCCTGGAGTCGGCGGCAGCGGGAGTACAACGACAAGATCAAGACTGGTGATCCCAAGGACGTGGCCGAGGTGCTGCGCGAACTCTACCTGATCAAGGAAGAGAAGGAACTCTCCTACGGCGAGAAGAAAGTTCTCGAGTTGGCGCGCAGGCTGCTGGTCAAAGAACTGGCCCTTGCTGAAGGGATTGCAGAAGAAATGGTCACAAAGCGGCTTGAAAAGATGGTCAACTGACCTTGATTTAGCTTACGGTGGATTCCGGACCGGGTGCTGAGATGCACCCGGTCTTTTTGTTTGCCCGGGCAGCGCAGTTAATTATTTTCAAATGCCTGCAAATACGATAAAAGTAACAGTCCGGGCGGTAGCCTGACATGATCGGTCGATAGCGGGAAAACTTATGGATGTTCACGTTCTGGTCCCAGCCGCAGGCAGCGGCAGCAGGATTGGGGGCGATACCAGGAAACAATATCTGGAGCTGGGCGATCGGCCGGTTCTGGTCCAGACGCTGTTGCGTCTTGCCGGCCTTCCCCAGGTGACTGCCATCCATCTGGTCGTGCCGGCCGCGGATATCGCCTTCTGTCGCGCCGAGCTGATCGACCGCTATCGGCTTGCGAAGATCGGCGGGGTGATCGCCGGAGGAGCGGAACGCCAGGATTCGGTACGCAATGGCCTGGAGTCTTGTGGTGCCGCTGACCAGGATGTGATCCTGGTCCATGACGGGGTTCGTCCCTTCTTCCCGAAAGACCGGATCGGTCTCTTGGTACAGCGTGCTGCTGTCGAAGGGGCGGCCCTGCTGGCGGTCCCGGCCCAGGACACGATCAAGGAGGTCTTTGACGGTCGAGTTCGCTCGACGCTCGATCGCCGCCTGCTCTGGCAGGTTCAGACCCCCCAGGCCTTTCGTTGTGAACGGATACGTGAAGCTCATCGGCGGGCTTACGCCAGCGGTTATACCGGCACCGATGACGCTTCTTTAATTGAATGGTGTGGGTGGCCGGTTGCGGTTCTGCCCGGTGATCCCCACAATTTCAAGATAACGACGCCGGCGGACCTGGCTCTGGCCAGGGCTTTTCTGGCATCGGGAGAGGTGAGTCTGACATGATGCGAATTGGCCACGGCTTTGACGTTCACCGCCTGGTTCCGGACCGTGAATTGATCCTGGGAGGCGTCAAGATCCCCTACGAATATGGCCTGCTTGGGCATTCGGATGCTGACGTGCTGCTGCATGCAGTGTCCGACGCGATTCTCGGTGCCCTTGGACTTGGAGATATCGGCCGCTATTTCCCCGATACCGACGCGGCCTACAAGGGGGTCAACAGCATGCTGCTGCTGGAACATGTCGTCGGACTGGCGCACACGCGCGGCTTCAGGATCGGTAACCTCGATACCACGATCGTCGCCCAGCGCCCCAAGCTGGCCCCCCATGTCGCCCAGATGCTCACCAACCTGGCCAAAACCTGCCAGGTGCCGAGCGGCTGCGTCAACGTCAAGGCCACGACCACCGAGCATCTTGGCTATGCCGGCCGTGGCGAGGGCATCGCCGCCTACGCCGTGGTGCTCATTGAAGCAAACGGCAAATAGAGTCACCCTAACAAAATTTCAGGAGTAAGCGTCGGATGAGCCAACCCAATGTACAGCTGGCCGCCAATTTCATTCGCAACATCATCGAAGAGGATCTTGCCAGCGGCAAACACCAGACCGTGATTACGCGCTTCCCGCCGGAACCGAACGGCTACCTGCATATCGGCCACGCCAAGTCGATCTGCCTCAATTTCGGTCTGGCCACCCACTACCAGGGGCGGTGCCACCTGCGTTTCGACGACACCAACCCGGTCAAGGAAGAGCAGGAATATATTGATGCCATCAAAACCGACTTGCACTGGCTCGGCTTCAATTGGGGCGAACATGAATATCATGCCTCGGACTATTTTGAGACACTGTACGGTTATGCGGAAAGACTCGTGGAAAAGGGCCTTGCCTATGTCTGCGACCTGAGCCCGGAGGAGATGCGCAAGTACCGTGGCACCTTGACGGAGCCGGGCCAGGACAGCCCTTACCGCAGCCGCAGTCGGGAGGAGAACCTCGACCTGCTGCGGCGCATGCGGGCCGGTGAGTTTGCCGATGGGGCCCGGGTGCTGCGCGCCAGGATCGACATGGCCTCTGCCAACGTGAACCTGCGCGATCCAGTACTGTACCGTATCCTGCGCGCCAACCATCCGCGCACCGGTAATGCCTGGTGTATCTACCCGATGTATGATTTCGCCCACGGCCAGTCGGATTCCATCGAAAGGATCACCCACTCTCTCTGCACCCTGGAGTTCCAGGATCACCGCCCGCTCTACGACTGGTTCTGCGAAGCGCTGGAAATCTACCATCCCCGGCAGATCGAGTTTGCCCGCTTGAACCTTACTTACACGGTCATGAGCAAACGGCGGCTGCTGGAACTGGTCAATGAAAAACATGTCTCTGGCTGGGACGACCCGCGCATGCCGACTCTTTCGGGCATGCGGCGCCGCGGGTTCACCCCCTCGGCAATTCGCACTTTCTGTGAACGGATCGGTATTGGTAAAAGCGACAGCGTCATCGACATGGGCGTGCTTGAAGACTGTGTCCGTGAAGACCTCGATCAGGCGGCCCCGCGCGCCATGGGTGTACTGCGCCCGCTCAAAGTGACGCTCACCAATTACCCTGAGGGGCAGAGCGAAGAGTTTACCGCGGCCAGCCACCCCAAGGAGCCTGCCATGGGAACGCGCACCATTCCCTTCAGCCGCGACCTCTACGTCGACCGGGATGATTTCATGGAGGACCCTCCCGGCAAATTCTTCCGCCTCGGCCCGGGACGCGAGGTGCGCCTGCGTTACGGCTATATCATCCGCTGTGATGAAGTCATCAAGGACCCGGCGTCCGGCGAGGTGGTCGAACTGCGCTGCAGCTACGACCCGGAAACCGGCGGCGGTGCCCTGCCGGAGGGGCGCAAGAAGGTCAAGGGGATCATTCATTGGGTTTCGGCGCCTCACGCCGTACCGGTGGAGGTCCGTCTCTACGATCGCCTGCTACGGGTTGCCGACCCGGCTGCAGAGAAGGGGCGCGACTATCACGAGTTGCTCAACGACGCATCGCTCGAAGTCCTCTCGCAGGCACTGGTGGAGCCGTCCCTTACCGGCGCCGCCCCGGGATCTGCGTTCCAGTTCGAGCGCCTGGGGTACTTCTGTGTGGACACTAAAGACTCGCGTCCGGGCAGGCTGGTGTTCAACCGCAGCGTGACGCTGCGTGATGCCTGGGCCAAAGTGGCAGACAACTGAGGGGTGCCCCTGACCGCATGCTGCATCCTTGCCGTTCAGTAGAGGTCTTTTCCTCTCGGCGGTTCTGTGTTATGTAAGGCGGTCATTGCGTTTTGAGCCAGTGAGAATCCTTGCGGAGAGAAGATTATGCCGTTGCGTGTCTACAATACGATGTCAGGGAAAAAAGAAGAGTTCCAG